>Ga0187872_10000450_pt1 | contig 48328 bp, 65 predicted proteins | sample June2016WEW_16_4_FD_132973 | JGI IMG/M metagenome (GOLD analysis project Ga0187872, IMG submission 132973) | Peatland microbial communities from SPRUCE experiment site at the Marcell Experimental Forest, Minnesota, USA - June2016WEW_16_40 | ecosystem: Environmental > Terrestrial > Soil >...
CTCCCGCCGCTCACGCTCTTCTCGCGACATAATTGGAGCTGAGGACTCTCGTAGTCGTCGTTTCTTAACCCCGTAAATCTCGTCGGTAGGCACGGCGGCGTATTTCGTTGCGTCTTCTCCTACAAACGCCCCCTCCTCCGCTTCAATAGCCGTCCTAATCTCCTTCTCCATCTTGCGCCGCTCTTCCAACGTGTAAAGAGTACGCGTCTCCTCCCAGAGCTTACGGAACCATTCTTTCCTTCGCTCTGCGTATTCAATAAATCTACCGCCGTTCAACTCTACCAAGCAGCGGCGACAACAACTAATTTGCCCCCGCCTCTTGGCCTCTAGAAGAGAATGCGTAGTCCGAATGGCCGTATTCCCACAAATGCAACGGCACAGCCACCTACGCCCTTTACAAACCTCATCGCGCTCTTCGAGCAAAAGATCTACGGTCAAATCCCCAAAGGGCTCTCCGATTAAATCCATAAGCATGCGCTTATTCTCCTTGTTATGTATTTGGCAGCGTATACGTGGGACTGTTTGTCTCAGGTATATCAATCCGTTGATTCGGATCCAGCTGGTCGGGGGTGTAGTCGAAATTCACATCATTGGTTGATGCTGTGTATTGCTCAGCGACTACATCCGCCGCGTTGACTCTATTGTCTTTACGGACTGGGTAGTCATTGACCTGCACGGCTTGAATGGATTTCTGGAGGGCGCCCGAGTAGCTGGCGTCATTCTGGTCCATGCCGAAGAAGGTCACGAAGTCACCGCTCAAAAGAGTGTCGATGGCCTTATCCAATCCCTTCTGCTCGTAGCCTTTGATGAGGGCATCCACCACGCTCACCACGACGGCGCTGTAGCCGTTGAGAGGGGGCAGTAGGCTCTGAAGGGTGGTCAGCATGCTCTGGACGGTACTGATGGCTACTGTGGCCTGCGGCTGGGTGGGGCTTTTGTTCACGATGATTGGGTTGAGCACTGCGTTGAGCTGTTGAAAAGTCTTGGCCGTATTCGCGTTCATTGGCAGGGCAAGCCAGGCTTCCACTCCTTGTGATGCCTGGGCATAGGCATTATTTACCGCGTTACGAATGCGAGCGAATGGAAGGAGCGCGGTTGGGCTCAGAGCGAAATCGGGTTGATTGGCCGGCAGAGCAGTATCGAGCTGAATTAGATTGTTAGCTGTGTCTATAGCAACCACATCTCCCGTAATATCGGGATTGACGTTGCTGGTTAGATACAGCTCGAAGATATCTCCTGTAGCGAGGCTTGCGGGGATATTAGGAATAGAGACCCAGGTTGTTGTGGCCACCTGAGTCTTTGGGGTCGGCGAAGAGAAACTAGAGTCGAAATTCCCGGTACCCAATACCGCTACAGCGCTACTGAGAGTTGTATTCTGTGAATTCAAAACAATTCTATTTTGCCCCACCTGCAAATTCTGGAGTAGAACGGGTTGACCTCCTAAACCGATATACCCGATAAGCGGCGCAGTCAGCTCAATATCCAACGGAGTGTTATTGGGGGTCGTTGCAGCGGTATAGGTCCCATTGAACGTTACAGGGGGATTTTCTGCAATCACCACCGTAACGTCGGCCCTGTTGTTCGATAAAGGATAATAGCTCGGTCCAAATTCGACTATAGCGGGGCTAGCCCCTACCAAAGTAAGCGTAGCTGTGAACGTAGTACCGTCCGCGGACACAGCCGTAATAGGACCCCAGACATTGGTATCTGCCGAATTGTTCGTACCTCTTACTACCGCAATTTCTCCAACAACTGGGGCATTTGTGAATTGCGTGCTTGTAAATTCTGTACCGCCTGCTACTGCCGTAAAGACCACGTTCTTTGTGCTACTGGAATAGAACGTAATCATGTACGGGTCTTGGGTGTTTGTTCGTCCTTGACCCGTAAATAGCGTAGGCTCAAATTGGACTGTGGCCGAAATTCGAGGGGTGCCTTCGATAGTAGCGGCTGAGGTACTTTGATTCACCCATTTGGTGAACGTGGCAGCACTGGTTCGGGCACTGGTAGCTGACGCCCCGCTATACATATAAATCGACGTTAAAGCGCCCGCATCCACGTCAGTGAGAGTAAGGGACTGTTTGAGGGATAAAGCCGTTACTTGATCCTTTGCTTGCACCCTGTACCGCAAATTATCTGGGGTACCGACCGATACCTGCTTGTCGCTTTCGGTGATGGAGACGGCCGCGTTCACAATGGAACAAAAAGCCTGTGCCCCAATTACCGACTCCACCTCAAGCAGCATATTAAAATTGGCTGAGGTGGGGTCAGTAATTACGACGAGCATGGAGTAAGAAACGCCCAAAGAATACCAAGTAAGACTATTTTCCAGAGTAAGGGTACAGACTCCTGTCCCACCAGCGATGCTTACGTTCTGCGCTGTTACTGGGATGATGAAATAGAGAATAGCCTGGGTAAGCGTCACCCAGCTATTGATATCTGCCGCCACCTGCCAGATGCTTGCTGCAGAATTCGGAGTAAGGGTTACCAGCTCAGTTTGACTGGTTGTTCCGCCATTTAAATTGCTCGTTAAGGTGACATTGAACCTGGTAATCGATGTGGGAGCATCCGCCGTCGTATCCCAGGCCACAACGAACGGTCCATTCGAAGTACAAGCCTGCTGACAGACAAAAGAACCTGGTGGGTTAACGGTCAAATAATACTGCCCATCCACCCGCAGCTGGAGGGTGTCTTTGCCCGAATAAACGGAATAACCTTCGTAGAAATCCGAAGGTAGACTTGCCGGAATTGCGGGGTGAGAATCATCCGCATAAACGCTGCCCATCCCAGTCAACGGAACAAATACCGTCGGTGGATTCAATGACCCAAATCCTTGAACAGTGGCTTGTACCGCCACCACATCCACCACCGTCGACCTCAACACGGTTAATCGGTCTGTCGGGGTCATACTCGACATGGTATTGACGTCTTCTTCCAACACACTTAAGGCGTTACTCAGAATTGTTTGGCTCAGAGTACCCGGTAGATTCAATGCGTTGTACTTGGAAATACTGGTAGCCCATAGTGTGGCTTGACTGATTAAATTATTCCACGCCGTTTGAATGGCACCAGCCTGGCTACCCAGCAATTGTTTAGCCTGGCTTGGAGGGTCTACCAAAGAATTATTAGACACCGCCTTCATACCCTCGGTATTCAAGAATGTCGTTACATTCTGGCTAAGCCTATTGAACGCCGGAATAGAAGCAATATTCTGATAAACCCCTGTCCTTTGGCTTGCTGCATTCGATAAAGCCTGAAGGGCTACTTGAGCATTTGAAAGAGGAGATAAATTGACAACAGGCTGCACAGTTCTCGTTGCTGCATTAATCCCTGTAACCAAATTATTCAGCAAAGAAACCAGGCTATTAATTGAATTAACAAGCCGATCTCTAGCCATTTGTAAAATATAAAAAGGGGCACTTTGCCTCGAAATGAAGATTCCGAGCATTCCACTTTGTATACCGTCGAATTGACCGCTCAGCGCACGTGTTCCTAATTGATTATAATTGTACCCTATATTTCCAGGCACAATTTTGGCCACGGCGTTAGAGACTTCGGTGGAGTCAACCTGAGAGAGGGTCGTCATGGTCTTATCCTAGCAAATTTAGGGGAGAGCGAGGTATAACATATGCGGAAGGCGTCGTTAGCATGGATCCTGAATGGTCAGGTACGACATCTGTACCTCGTTCGCGTGAACGGGGCAGAGAAGTGGCGGTTGTTTACGGACAACCCCGCGGCGCAGCTTGGGTTATCAGCTCGCTCAGGTCAGGCCGCTGTTACCTAATGGTTTCCACTTCTGGAGCGACGCCTTCCGTTTTTCTCCGAAGGAGCATTTTATGACAGCGATAGAGTTCGCGAAAGAAGAAGCGTTCAAAGCTGGCCTTGTTATCAGCGATGAGTGCACAGAATGGGTTATCTGGGAACATACAGGCTTTCCCTGCTTTTTCACCGGCGATCCCATTGAACGCTTCCGTCAACAGCTGTCGGAAGCTTTTTGGAAGGGTACTCCCATTCAATAGAAGGGTAGAACAATGAGCCAAACTAAAAAGCCCACATGCCAGCTTATTGGCATAGACGGAAACGTCTTCAACATCATTGGCCGAGTATCCAGTACTCTTCGAAATGCTGGATTGCAAGCTGAGGCCCGTGACTTCGCCAGCCGCGCTATGAAAGCGCAGAATTATAATGCGGTGCTCGCTCTATGCGGCGAGTATGTAGAGATTATTTGAGGTAGCCGAAAAGGATGAGTGACCTAATGTGGTGCGATAAGACCGAAACTAAGAGCTTGCTGCGAACTATCGAAAAGCTGGCTGGGGACAATCACCCCCGAAACCCGCGATCTTGCCAAGGCCGCCCTCCAGGGGGATTTGAAAAGCCTTGATCAGCTCATCGACAAGGGATTGACTCCCGCCGAGCTTCTACAAAGAAGGGGCTAACCCCGAAATCTTGTGGGCTATGCACCCCCAGCTCGCGTCCTGTTATTGGAAACAGGCAAACTACAAGTGGGTGTTTTTTATTTAAGGAGAAGCCTATGGAGGTAACCATGCCTAATGACACGCCCATATGGAATTATCGCGCTGGTACAGCTACCGGAGTTACAGTTAACACAAGACGTAACGTAGCCAGAGTAGACGTTTGTGTTTGCGGTGACCAATTAGAGGTCAAGCATACGCACATGGTGGGGTGCGAAACACGTCAAGTGCTCATGTTCATCCCGCTAACAATGGTGCATAAACTAATTACTGAAGGAGAGAACAAAGAGCTTAATAATCCAACTACGTGAAATAACGCCGTATATTACGGTATAAAACAATTGGAGGAGTAGCTCCCTATAAGAAAGGAAGGTGTGTCATGTAACCGACAGAGCTGTAACCGACATAGCTCCCACGCCATCCCTTCCTTAACTTGTTTTATTGCCGATACTAACCAGGAGTAGAAAATGATCAAAGCAATTGCACATTTGCAGTCTACATCTCCGTACAGTCAGTCTGCGCATTACTGCGAGCCCATGCTCGACAAAGAAAACAAGGATGCCTACGAGCGTAGGACGTGGCGAATGCGCATGCATAGAGACGAAGAAGGCTGGGTTGTAATCCCCGGCATTCAGTTTGAGCATGCGCTGCAAAACGCGGCAAAGCGGCTTCAGCTCCAAATTCCTGGTAAGGGAAAAACTCAGTATACGAAGTATTTCGATGCGGGTATCTTGGTCGAGAAAAACCTCAGACTGCCCATTAAAGTCGACCAAGTACAGGGCGTGGAAAGATTTGTACCTTCCGACGGCGTTAGCGGCTCTGGCAAACGCGTTATGAAGGTCTTTGGAGAGATTCCATCATGGGCCGGAGACGTGGAGTATGTAATTGTCGACCATACAATTACAGCGGACGTCTTTAAGAAGGTCCTCGACTCTTGTGGTCTATCCGTTGGTGTTGGTCGATGGCGGCCAGAGAATAAAGGACACTACGGTCGATTCATCGTTACCACAATTAAGTGGGACGCTCCGTGACCGAAGATAGCAAAGACTGGCTGACTGGACCGTTTATAGGTCGTGAGGTAGCCAGTCAAGCTAGAAAGCGTGTCGAGGACCACGTTACCATCTGGGAAGCTGGAGAGGAGCATACGTGGACAAGCATCGAGCAAACTACGCGTATACGGATGAACACTGTTCGTGAGGGCAAAGTGCGCGCAAACAGCTATGGTAGAAATCTGCTACGCGCTTGTTTGAAAAAACAAAGAATCATCGTTGAGACCAAAGCAGGAATAGGTGTTGTCGTTATTCATGCCGGCAACGCCCTAAAAATCGTGGAAAGACCAAAAAACGCTGCCTTGCGCGAGCACAGTAAAGTGTTAGCGCTGGGCACCGAAGCATTAAAAGTCAAAGGTCTTTCAGCTCCTGACACAGAGTCTATAAAGAAAAGCGTTTACTTTGCCGGTGCCATTTTAACAGCGGCGCACACGGACAGTGGCGGCGGTATCTTGGAGATGCAGCCTCAGAAAGAGCTCATTCCTGCCGTAAACCAAAAAAGGTAAGTAGCACGGCACGGTACGGCCCGATGCGGTTAGACAGGATAAGGTTAGACAAGGTTAGACGCGATGAGGCAAGGTAAGTAGTCTGGCTCGGCATGACACGGTACGGCGAGATGCAGTCTTACTGGATAAGGCGAGGCGAGTAGTATGGTACGGTGGAACCGGATGAGATATGGCGTGATAGGGCACGGCAAGGCACGGCAGGACAAGGTAAGTAGTCCGGCTTGGCACGGTAGGGCTGGATGAGGTTGGACGCGATGAGGCAAGGCAAGTGGCGCGGTCGGACCAGATGAGATATGGCGTGATAGGGCTGGATGAGGTTAGACGCGATGAGGCAAGGCAAGTGGCGCGGTCGGGCTAGATGCTATGAGACAAGACGAGATTCGGTCGGACAAGACGAGTTACGACAAGACAGGATGGGGCAAGGTAAGTAGCTTGGTACAACATGGCATGGTAGGGCTGGGTTGGGTTAGACGCGATGACGCAAGGCAAGGCGCTTAATTGCGCAGCGTGGCAAGCAAATAGTTTGTTTCCACCAGGCATAACAATAACGGAGGCAAGCTATGAAAAAGTTGTCAAAGCCTGAAGATTTCGCGATGTCATTCCGCGTGGCAGTTGTCATGAACAAAGACGAGCACGCCTGGGTACAGAACGTCATTGGCACCCTCGCATTGTTCGATTTCAACGCCAAATCACCTGCCGGGGCAAGCATCCGTTCTGTGGTCGTAAAGTCAGACAAATACCTGGATAAACTTCGGGTAGAGTCCAACAACTTCACAGAGATGGGATTCACCATTTCTATCGAGACTGGTGGCATCCTGTTTTTGGCCGAGGCCGGCGCTGGAAGCGTGGACAACGCTGCATTGTTCTTGGCCGCGTTCTTGAACCGTTGGCGGCCTACACAAGCGATCAAGATCAGTTGGCATAGGCTCAACAAGGTAACAGGGCGTATAGCCAAAGGTGCTACCTTGGTAGGACCCGAGGGCATTACAGCCCTTAAAAGCCGTTCTTATGGAGGCATGGCACACACATGATATGGCTTTTCCTAAACACCGCCATCTGCTGTCTATGTGCTGTACGCGCCAACATGGGGTGGCCTGCCCTCGTTCAGGTCACTCTCATTCAAATCATATCCCTGCTCACCGCGCGCTACGCCTATTGGGACAAAGCGCGCGAAGAAGAGCTGGTTAGACTCAAGAACGAAGTCACTGAGCTCAAAGCTGAGATAATTCAGCAACAAGCGCGCGAGGCGGCTAAAGCTCGCTATGAGCGAAACTAACAAAGATTAAAACTGCTCACCACGTTCTAGCCGCTGGTTCCATTTTCAGTGTCTAGGAGCAGTTTTAGGAAAGGCGCATACCCGGGTATACGCCTTTTCTTTTAGCTAAAAAATATGGGGATTTCAGGCATAACAATACCGGAGGCAAAACCATGGTTGAAATGAGTATGGAAGAGCTGAAGGCAGAGCTCGATAAAGCGATGCAAGAAAAAGCGCGTATCATCAAAGACAACATTGAGAACATGCACCAGCAGCATCGACAGCTCAGCGAGCTGCGCGAGAAAGCAGCGAAAGACAGCGACGATAGCTTTAAGCTAGGCGCTGTTGTGGGCGGCGTATGCTTCGGCATCGTCGGCATGATCATCGGCTCTCTACTCTTCGGCGGCTCGGACGACAGCAATCCTGTGTTCGTTGTGCTCAGCGATCCTGGGATGCGAGCAAGCTAATGTCTGACAAAAGTTTACGTCTTGTAACCAAAGCAGCTGAAGCTGCTCTGGCAAAGGCCGTAGAGGTCGCTGGTCCTGATCTCTCAGTGATCCAATTCGTGCAAGCGCTTGTCATGTTGGTCATGACTAAAGCCAAAGGGGATGACCAAACCAGGATTCGCTTGACCGCAGCACTTCTAACAGCGGTGTGCCTAGAAGTTGGTGCGGATGGGGCACAAGCCATCCTTAACAACGTCCGTAAGCACACTGAAAACGTGACAGCAGAACGGGAATAGCAACCCGAAGGCTAAAAGAAGAAGGGGTCGACAGCCCCTTTTTCTTAGCCCTGCTTTTTGGGGTAGTAACCAGTTAAATGCGCGTCTCTGTATCGTAGGCGGCGGTCATTAGCCGCTTTCAGAATGCGATTCATCTCCCCTATCCCCAATTCGCGTACAGTGCACTGTTGTATGGCCATTTGCACTAGGAGAAGAGCCGCTATGTGCTCTTCAGGAGGCCAACCTGTCAGATCAAGTGCCTCAAGAATGTGGCCAGCTAAACGCGCTACTCGATCGACCTGCTCAGTAGGGAAACGAAGAAGGTTGTCCGACATACAAAGGCTCAACGCTCATGGAGTATTCTCTTCATCTGCGACCTCATACGACGTAAAGATGGCGTGCTCATTGTAATAGCTCACGTCTTCCGCCTGCTTTTTCCTGCGCTCGGGAGGTCTACCAGCGGTCTTGATCTTCTTAGGGGTCATCTGCCGGACGTGCTCACGAACAAACTCCACATCCAGTTCTAGCACCTCACAAATACAATAAAGAGAGGTAAGAAGCTTGCCATCGCGTTTACGCACCTCCCAGATAGGTTGATCCGGCTCCTCTTCGAAAAGCCAAATATAAGCGTCATGTGCCAGATCTCTGAGCTCCAACCTCGTAGATGTCCGGTAAAGCACCCAATCATGCGCCGCCCTACGTATGAGCTCGTACATCAATGCGCGTACCTGAGAACCATCAATAGTCTCAGGAGTGCACATAATAGTCTCATCCAGCTCTTCCGCACTGAGCGGCCTATCTTCTGGATCCCACGCCGATGGCTCCAGGAGCGTCTCAGGCGGAGCTTTAAGCTCAGGGACGGGTAAAGGACTCAGGGCTCGTAGCTGAGCGCTTACAGCGCCAAGGAAGGGCTTGACTCTATCTGGCTGCGGCTCTCCTAGCTCTTTTAACAACGAAGCCGCCCAGGTGGCGGCTACGGCAAGCATCGAAGGTTTATTTTCGGAGGCTACTGAACCAAGATTGGTTGTCCCGAGCCGCTGATAAAGGGCTCGAATGGAATCGAGATGATTGTCTTGTCTAGCCTCGACGCGAGGAGCGTCGTGGAGCCTGTCTTCAACCCGCGGAGCTTTAAGCAATGACGCTGTAGCGTCAGGTTCACTATGCTCGGGTCGGCTACCCTCCACTGAATATTGACGCTGTTTGATCCAATGACGGGTATTTGGCTGGTGGTGAAGGACGTAGGAACGAGGGAGATTTCTTCGCCAACGGAGAGGGTCCAGGGCGAGGGCGGGTCGAAAGATATGGAGCCCACCGTAGGGAATAGAAGATCGGGTAAATTCACGCTCGACTCGTCGGGCACCCGTATCTTGCGGATATGATCCTCGTAGCATTCCACCGTCGCTGAGTAGTTCGCGCATCGGATGAGATCCACGCAGGCGAAACCGTCTTTGTCTGTCTTGATAGCCCTGCGCTCTGACAAGACTCCACTACCGTCTAACAGAACGGGAGCAAAGTCGCCAATGAAGATGATGTTCAAGTAGCGGTGGGGCGCCCCTGTAATATCTCTGAAGTAACCAGATGCCCTGCATAGCCTTGCATCGCTAGCCATCGGCGGCACCAGCACGGAGCCATAAACATTGAACGCGTTTAGTGCTGGAGTAGCACCGGGTCCTTCTACGACATTAATGACTTGTGGCTGCTGAAAACGAACCTGGAACTTATAGAAGCGCAGCGTGTAGGTTTGTGTGTAAAGCAGGAATCCAACATGGCCATTACTGTCTGTTTCGCTCTCGGTGTAGATGGTCGTTCCATCTTGCGAAAGCGCCCGCACCAGTACTCCGCAAATAGGCTGCTTGGAGTCTTGGGTAAGGACATAAACGTCCACGTTTTGATAGCTGCTCACGTATCTACCCTACTGCCCCATGCCTGTTTGTGCGCGCTCACTTGTCTGCCTTAATAAACACAACGAGGTCATCTGGTGTAGGCGTATACGCCAAATGTACTTGCTGCCGTTTGCTGTTAAACAGCTTATGGCTTTTGCAGCGTGCTAAAAGGGCCTGAGGTTTTAACCCTGGCTCTTTCAAGTACTGGTGCAGCAACTTACCTTTTACCCAGGGCAGCTTTAGCTTGCCCGTTCTACCTGTAGGCAAAACGTCAGGGAAGATAAAGGTAACGGTTTTGTTTGTCACAGAGTCATCTTCTCCGCGTAAATCAAATTAGGTCTGTCTACCTTAAACAAATCGTCTTGTAGCCCGATAGTCGGGTCGAACAAACTAAAGGTAGAGATCGTTGGGTCAACAGGCGCCACAATAACCCTAGCCAAGTCAGTATTAGCGATGCTTAGCGTGTAGCGAACGCCGCGTACAAGCGTAAAGGAAACATAGCCATTCTCATCAGTGAGCTTAGCCTGCCTTGCCGCAGCTACTAGTTTTCCATCTACGAGCTGATGCTGCGCTGGAGCATAAACTTGAACAAGCTGGTTGTATATCGGTTTTCCATCCGTACCCACCAGCTCAGCATATCCACACACCAGATTCAGTGGACTTACACCCATGGTCTGGCGCGCATTAAACGGAGCGCTGAGGTCGCTCATCACCAGAGTTTGGGTGTTAATGAAACGAGTGCGATAAAAGCACGTGCGGCTACCACGTAGATCCACAAAGACGTATTGCTGCTGGTCTGGAATAAGCGCAATATTGGCATCCTTTCCATGCGCTATGCTTTCGGGTGGAGTCAAAGGCAGCCCTAACAAAGTCGCAGCGCTGCCACCTGTAATTTGAAGCGAGGCGCCTATACCAGGCTTGATGCCCGTGAGAACCATGGCACCCGTACCGTCCACATAAGCACTAAAGCGATTGGCGCCTTGTGACGAAATTTCAGTGGCTGCCTCAGCGTATGTGACAGTACCTGCCGTGGTGAAAGTGACCACAAAATCATCTATGTCGTCAACACGTAGGAGTAACTGTTCACCTTGAAGAACAATAGAGCGCCCTGTTACAGCCGGGCTAGGAACAGGTCCCGCCGTCCACGGCAGCACAGCAGGGGTCCAGCTTGCGGTAAGTAGCTCAAAAGGTCCTTTAGGAGAATGACGAGATCGCCATATCTCAATGCGATCAAAGGTGCCTTCCCACTCTTCTGCCCGCACAAAAATCTGTAGCTGAACGACCTCGTGTCCGCTCTCTGCATGCGGCTGCGCTGGGGTTCCAACAAGCGTAGGCATCGCTGTAAGCTTACTACAACCCGGTGAGGAACTGGCTCAGCGTATCCACTGTGAGCGCTGTAGCTTGTGTGGTTGTAGCGTTACTGGTCTGCTGTGCCCCAGGACGGTTATTGAGTATGCGCTGACAAAACGCCACTTGATTGTTCAAGTACGTTGTTTGTGCAGTGCCCCAGGCAGTAACAGCAGCGGACAGGGCGTCTAATCGTGTATTTCGCGCAGTCGCATCAGGTACCGCCATAGCTTCAAATCGCTTTCTTTAGCCAGCACGCCCAAGGGCATGGTGGGTTGGGATTGATACGCGATTGGCGTACTGCATCACTCATCTTACTCTCCGCTACGCGCGTGTAGGACAAGCGATGCACAAGACAAGCTCCGTGCTCTTTCAGTGCCGCTGCGTGGCCCATGGTCAGATACCCTTTATTGTACGCCCAATCATATTGAGGGTAAAGATCATGGTAAGCGCACATTTCCTTATCCCTGAATGCTTTAGCAATCATACTCGCAGCGCCTGATACAGGAACAAGAGCGTCTGCATTAACCATATTGAACAGGTCTTCTTGTGGTATGCCTTCGATGAAAGGCAGCATCTCTCCATCAAGCATAACGGGAGATGGACAAAGCCGGTAAAGCTCTTGAGCAATACGCTTTGTAAGGTCTTTGTTCGCCGCATCTACCCCCAGCGTGTCTACATCCAGAAAGTCGTACTTGGCCAAAAGCACAGCCTTAATTTCTGGAATCGGATTTGTGTAGTTAAGAAATGTTTCGAAGGCAGCCACATGTTTCTCGTGGCTCATTTTCTTCGAATCACGGGCTAATTCATGATCCCAAGTACGCGCGGCCAAAACGCCCACAACAACTAATGGCCCAGCGCACGCTCCCCTCCCAACCTCATCACAACCAATTATGAGGTGTCCTGGACGAGAGCGTGCGTTAGTCATAGTGGTCATCTGACGCGGCGTAGGAATAGGCCGCTTAGCCACAGTTATTCAGGCAGTTTAGCCAAGAAAGCTTTGATTGAATGATCGTTTGCCCCACGCGTTGAGTACTTATGCGCGGCAAGCTCAGGAATAGTGCCGTATCCTTGAGGCATCCAACGCTCAATGCTGACGTTCGCTACAGCAACATCCATTTCACTCTTTTCAGCAAGCTCTGTCAAACGTGCAGCATTTTCAACAAACGTCTTAAACGCGCTATTCACGTAAAATAGATTATCAGGAACGTTGACTTCAAGCTCAAACCTAAACTTTGCCATCTTAAATTTTGCCATGAAGAGCCTCTTCCATTGTATTGTGCAACGCTTCAATCTCCGCGCAGGACATACCGACCAGCTTGTGCGGATAACAACTATTTCCTGTACCGAATACTGGCTTTTCTGGGCACTGCTTATCCGGCGCAATAGATACGTGGCCGCAAATGCGGCACACAAATTTGGATTTACCCGATGGAGTCGTGCAAAGCAACAAGAGCCATCGGGATTTTCTACTCCTCATTTATTACCAGCGTGTTTAGCTTCCCAAGCGAGCATATCTTTAGAAGGCCCACGTAGAAGCGCCTCGCACACTTTACGCGTACCGAAGATAGCATCAGCATCGTCACCCGCACCAATACCAAGAAGAATCCACGCCTCAACACGTTCAGCCAACTCAATGGCCTCCTGCAAGCCCTTCTTACGACCTATAGCAACAGCTTCGGCCGTGCGGGGCATAAGGTCAAACAATCCAACGCTACCCGTTTCTACCCACTCAACCACTTCAGGATAGTCTTTTAGCTTTTCGGTTGTAAATCCGTGCAGCTCAGCAGCCAGCACCCTATCTTCGCGGGCCTTTGTGTCGCTCATACGTCCAACAAGCTCCCAGCGGCAAATTGAAGAGCGTCTTTTTTCTCGCCTTCGTACTTGTTCGCAATTGTAGCTACGGCATTACTAGCCCACCATAGGTTCAATACCGCCTCATTGTCTACATTGTACTTAATATCTGCAATAGCTCTGCTCTTCGCTTGGTCCTTAAGCAGCTCTCCTAGCTCTTTGATTTCTTCCGATGTAAGCGCCCCGCGCATGTAGCTTACGAACTTAGTCCATGGGATTTCTTTGTCCATGGACCTACGGATAAGATCCAGGAGCTTATTGATCTTGTTAGGATGCAGAGCTTCAAGCACTACATCTTTTATTTCAGACTGAGTAGCTACAATCTTGCGCTCGATCGTCGCATCGGACAATATTTCGCTATCCCCACCGTCTCTCTCCGCAGAGCCTACATGTCTTTCCTCTTTGACATGGCGCACCACAGTAATTACGCCTGTCTGGAGGTTCATGACGGTTAGACTAAGGCGGAAGGTACCCGCTCCGAAATCGCTATTGCTACAGCTCACCCCTACAGCAATGTGATTTTTGTCATCTAGCTCAAAAGTGTAGGGCAGCACACATCGCAACGTAAACGCAAGGTCGCTAGTAAGCGCCTCCACAGGCATTGCGCCAAAAGAAGCACAAGACCGAACGAACGCCTCAAAGATAGGACCGCTGCGAAGATAACGCTTGAAAGAGCGGGACACAAAACCCCTTACTTCATTAGCAACCACAAGGTTGATAAAACGAGGCTGACCGCCACCGCGCTGTTTAAAGTCGAGCTTACGAAAGCGCTCTTCAAGCAGTGCAGCTAGCTCCCCACGCTCCCAATCTTCACCTTTTGTGAGCATTGTTACAAAGACAGCAGGGATTCCTACCTCAGCTGCCATCTGGCTGAGGGCATGCTTGTGCAGGCGAAAGTCTTGTAGCCCGCTATCTACACGCGCTTTGTACAGGGGAGTTTCTCCAGCTCTGAGCGCCGGGTCGAAATCCATGTCTTTGGTGTAGATCAAATAAGGCGTAATAACGTTCTGTTTGATTAGATTGAAGAGCTTAGCGCCCTCTTCTTTGCCCGTAGCTACGTATCCATTGAGCCGGGCTCTTGCCCTGGCAGCCGCCACGGTATCCTTGGATTTGTCGTAATCGGGAATTGACAGTTGTTCCATAATTCCTCACAAAAGAAAAAGGCGGTGTCTAGATAGAACACCGCCCAATAACAAACATAGACCGAACTACTTATTACGCTGACCTGTTGGCTGCGTAATTGTTTTTTCGATGCGTTTCTTTGCCCTGGACACCGCAGGGTCACTCATGCCTAAACGCTTGGCTATATCCCCGGTACCAGTCACGTTGTGCTGGTAAATGAGATCGTAAATGTTCTTATCCGGCTCATTAAGGTCATGCCTAGCCAACGATACATTTTGCGCCTCAAGATCATGCGCAAACGTGTTGGGTGTCGAATCAAAATTGCTAGCCAGAATAGGCCTACGATTTTTTAGAGTGAGAAGCGGGGCAAGACCACCTGGCTCCAAGCGCTTATGCTCTGGCAGCATCTCATTGAGCCGCTGCTCATGCTCCTCAAACGTGGGCGGCCTGCCAAGCTCATCAGCAAGCTCGTCATGCGCACGCTGAATGGGACCAAAGTAAAAGGCTTGCCCTTCTGGAGTATAGGCAGACTGATGCTCGCTGTTTTCTCGGTGCAGACGCCTTAGAGTGTTCGTCAAATGCGTATTAAACGTAGCGCCTTTGGCTGGGTCAAACGTCTTCAGCGCTTCAATAGTGTAGGTCTTTGCCGCGGTATTCAAGCCGCTGCCTGCGGACAGACTCCCCTTTGTGAATTTGTTAAGCGCCGAGGTCATCGTCGGCTTGAAACGCGTGAGTGCCTGATGCGTGAGCTGAGGGTCTAAGTTACCGTTTTGATGCGCTTGCTGCCATTGCGCTACGAGCGCGTGATCTTCGTCTACACGCTTTTGGTTTACGGCCTTCTTTTCTAGAAAGTACCCGTCGACTTCGTTAGGAAGCATTGCTTACCTCAAGCTTGTTATACCCGAAAGTAAGCCAAGCTTTCACGCGTCGAGCAGCCGCTTCGTTTTCTCAAGAACCGTCTCAGGAATCTCAGGCTTACGGTCGGAATGATCTCTATTGAATGCGGTGTGGCTTTCGTGATCACCCGATTTGAAATGCTCCAAGTTATTACCCAAGAGCTCTTGAGACTGGGCCTGACTAGGTTCGAAGGCATCGAAATTGCACTTCAAGAAGCGCTCACGGCCATTACGAAAGCCATCCCATACAGCGTTGGAGTGGACTTGCTCTGTTCCGCTATTCCCTGTCCCAGCGCTTTCTTGGCCCCAAAGTGCGTTATCCGTATCCTCGCGCTCTTTACGGGTAGCCGGATCTGCGTAAGGATCAGGATTGAGGCCTTTTTGCTCTTGGTTATTCTCAAGCTGCGTACTGTCCATCGCTGTCTTGAGAAAACCGTAGAGAAGGTCCGTGCCTTCCTGTTCAGACACTTGAGATTCGCATACGCTGAAGTTACCGCGGTTCATAGAAAATAGGATACCACGATCTCAACGCCTTCTCATTATACACGACGTGCATTAGCGTTTACAGCCGTAGCAAAATCGCGCAAGATAACAAGCTCATCATTTGCCGCTTGTAGCTGCCGCTTCATATCCCCAATAGACTGAGCCGCAAACGCTAGCTGAGATTCAAGACGCGCTATCTCGCCACGATAGCTTTCCACCGTCATGGCTGCCTTCTGCTCCGCCGTGGCCGCCTTAACCTGCGCGACGCGCACAAGGGCCTCTGCCAGAGTTTGAACGGAATGCACACGCATTCCATCCAGTTTTTGAACCACTTTGTCCCATACCTCAAAATCGTCAACCTCGGCTGTGAGCGTTATTGTGCCTGCACCCTTATGCTGCCCAGCAGCACAGGGTCCTATAGCGCTCTCGTGGACGTATAAAGTGAGTCCTGGAATACCTTCTTGTTCCATGGAGATACCGCATTATCCTTTCGAATCGACAGCAAAGTACGCAGCTCTTCTTCGATATCCGTAGCTACGAAATTAGCTTTGGATAGGATCTCGTAAAGCTTGTTACCTACGACAGTCATTTGTTGTCTATCTGCACGGCGCAGAAACCCACGAGCGATTTCAACAATATCAAAAAGAATTGCAGCGAGCTCGCTACAGCTTTTATAGATGCCGCTCCATTGTATGGCCGCCGTAGCATTATTTTGCATAATGACGTGCATAGCAGCTAGCGCAGAAGCTCGGCCTCTAAGACGCTTAACGTCCGCACTTAACGCAACCAAGCCACCTTCAGCGCGCGGGTATGTAAGCTTTAGAAATTCGTTGAGATTAAGCTCGTTGCGCTCTACCGCGTTGGCGTGCTCAAAGAACAAGCGCCTAGGAATAACATCGTGGTAAATGAGCTCAATGATGTAAAAAACACGAAGGCGCAAAGTGACGGCATCTGCCAACGTATCCGCAGCATCCACAGCCAGCACATCCCAGTCATGACTTGTAATGTGGCTGAACATGCCGTCAAATGGCGCAGCGTTCTCGCGCATTCGGCGCAGAACGGTGCCCACAATTGGGCATCCTTTTATAGGCATAGAGTACTCTCCGGTACTCTTATACCCGACAGATTAACTAGATTCCGCTTTTATTCGCGCCGGGTAAGTTACGACCGTACCCAATTGGCTTTGATATCTGCGCTACCGATGGACCTGGCGGCGCAGTTACTTTAGGCTGCCCACGCAGCATCGATGCGTGAAGAATACCTTTTGGCGTGGTTGGGATCGCTGCAATCTTTCGCGTGAGGTGCGGATCTTCAGTAATTACGGATGGTATAGGTTTACGGCCCTGGTAGCTTGCATGATTACCACCATTGCCGGCATAGGGACCAAAAGACCTAGCTTCTCCAAATCCGCTTTGCTCAAAGGCGAGCTTTTTAGTGCAATTACCGCCCTGCTTGAGATGCGGGTCCATGACTGTTACAGCCGGAATAGGCTTACGGCCTTGATAACTCTCGTACTGAGGGCGAAATACCCCGCCCGTTGGCCCAAAACCGCTATCGCTAAACGCGTACTTTGCTCCCGCTGCCTTCTCCTGCGCCTTAGAAGCGGCCTGCCGAGCTTTCATGGCTCTGTGAGCTAGATAAGCCCCTCCGCCAAGAAGAGCGGCCCCTCCAAGCGCTGCGGCGCCACCTACTAGATATGGATTGATTCCACTAGGCGCTTTAGCTACCGCCGAGGGAGGAGCAACAGAGTGGAGCACAGGAGAAGCCTGTGTAGTAGCGAACGCCGCTGGTGAGTGTACTGGGACATGGGGCATAGATGCCAGAGGAGGGATGGATAACGGCGTATTCGTTTGATGCACAAAAATACCGCTGGAAGACGGCGGCACAGAAGGAATATTGCGAGGGCGAGGCCCTGCAGTAGCTGCTGTACGTAACTCGTTCCCAATAGAGCCAGCAAGCTCTCCCATACCCTGCTGGCGAGCTGCGTTATTCGCGGATAGATACTTCTCGGCTACCTGAGACGTATCAGGAGCAAACACGAACTTACGAGCCGTGTTGTCCAAGAATTTCTTGGCGCGTTCAGGAGCTACACCTTTTGTCATAGCTTCGCCAACACGTGCATTGATCCACTGTGGGCTTACTGCCACTTTTATAGAGGCCAACTTTGCGCCAGCGATAGAATGAGCGCTGCCTGAAGAATTGGGTACACCGGGCAATTGCTTGTTCGTGCCACCTATACCAGCGCTATCCTTCATATGCTTTTTTATAGAGGTATCGATAACGCTTGGAGGCGTATCTGTGGGGAACATACCCTCTTTAATGCGCAGTCTTTTATCTGGTGGCTCTGCGCCAAGAGGCTTAATCTTGGGCTTGCCTACTTGATCCAGCAGGTACTTCCCAGAGGACAAGAACGCTGCTTTCTGAAGAGGAGCTACACGGTCAATCATATGCTCCAGCCCTTTCTTGCCCGCCAAATAAGCAGCGCTAACAAACGGGAAAGGGACAGCAGCTGCTAAAGCCGCATCTGGATTATCAATCGCCGTATGCCCAATACCACGGACAATATTCTTACCAAAATCCGTAGGTACTTTTTGAGAGAAGTTAGTAACTTTTTGCTTGAGCGGGGCAGCTTTACGCTCCCATGCATCCGTTACATATTGTTGTAAACCAGCGAGCTCTTTAGGATCTCGGTGGCGCATTACAAGACGAGGTGTACCTGGAATATCTGTAGCGCCAAGGCGGATAAGGCGCTCAGCAAGCGCCTGTTTAACAATAGGCTTGAGCCCAAGGTCTGCTGCGTCCTCAAGCTCTTCCATGCGCTTTGATGCGGCGTCTATGCTCTTTCGCGCCTCAATACGCCCTTGCTGCCCTGGAACAAGACGATCGGCCAAATAACCGCCGGCATGCCAGCCGCTTAGACCACCGCCAATAGTGCCTAGCGTTCCGCCAAGAGATCGACCAAAAATTCTTGACATCAACTGCTGCATACGGTTTTTAGCTCCTAGAGCATTAGCCGCGTAGATAGCAGCTTTATCTCCCGCGTAGCGTCCCAGTGCCTGTCCACCGTATGCACCGCCTATACCACCCAAAAAATTACCGGCTAAAGGCAGTGTACCTGTTCCAAAAGGTGCTTTCGCGTGCGCTTCGTCAAAAGCTTTACCCGCGGCCGCATATTCTGGATCTTCTTCGAGTTCTTTGTCCCCTTCTGCATCATAGATACCTGCTGTCCATCGATTAGCGGCTGCTTTCTCCTCCCCTTCATAGGGTCGATACGCTGGGTCTCGTTCTCTGAGGGTCTTTGCTGCTAGCAAATTCCGCTGTCGCATCAACATACCCTCCCCAGTACCACTAATAGCCCCAAGTGCTGTTGCGCGCGGATCAACAGTGTGGCTGCGCAAAGCACTGACGATTGTAGGAAGGAGCATGCGGTTAATAATTGGGCCGCGTGCAAGCGCAGAAGAGGATAGTCCAGCCCCGCGCATCACAGCGCGCTGCGCTCTTACAGAATTTGCGCTCCCCATCTCATCAGCGTCTACTTTAGCTTTTGCATAATTATTTTCGGCGCCATAAATGCCACCGGCTAGACCTACAAGGGCCCCAACGTTAGCTCCAAGATTAGGTCTATTAAAGACAGCGCCCATACGAGTACCTGTATAATGCCCAACGAACGGTGCAGGGGCAGCGCTTAAATAAGCACCAAGGCGGGCTTTAAGCATAGAAGGCGCTTCTTCGGGGTCAGCCTCCACTGGAGCAAGAGCGGCCCTACCTACAAGGCCGGCGGTAGCAAGAGCGCCAATATGCTTAGCCGCAGGGTGCCCAAGCATACTGCCTAGTGGATTTACAGTATCAAGCGCAGAGTGATAAATGTTATCTAAAGGACTAGACGTGCTCTGTGCTGTAGGACGTGTTGCGTACCCTTCAGGGTATTTTGCTTTCGCTACTTCTTTGAATTTGGCTTGAACATTATTGGGGATACCATCCCTATTCATCATCTTCTGAAATTCTTTGTGAGACCCGCCTTTAGCCAAATGAGGGCCGCCTACTTGCTCCCACCACTGTCCGATGCTCACATCGGCGAGCTTAAGAAATTCAGAGAGAGCGTCTGTAGATGCAATCTTCTCTAGCTCATCCAAGAAAGCTGCCATCTTTACGCTTTCAAGATGACCTGGGTTGGCCCTATGCTCATCATCTTTAGGCGTCTTATATTTGGCTTTAGCCTCGCGCCTGCCTTCGGCAGTCCCATAGGATTTAGGACTTTTACCTACAGCATGCGCCTGACTCGTAGCAATACCAAAAGCTTCACTCTTGGGCATATCCGGGTGTTTCGCCAAGATATGCTCAGCACGCTCGTGAATCCATTTAGGCACGGCTATGTCCTTTGGTAGGCGTCGGAAGAAGTACCTGTGAGAGGCGCTACGTCAGAAGAGGGACCAAAGAATAGGTTGTGATCAACCTGATGCTGAATTCTTCCTGGCGGTCCTAGCGTAGAAGTATCGGGGCAAGTGTCTGTTGGACTTTTGACCATTTGTCCCATTATCGCTGGTTTCGCTAGCTTACGCCAAGCAGCTGCTGTTTTCTCTTCTGCAGGGAGAACCTCTGGCTTTTTGCCAGCGTTCACATAATTTTTTATACCGCGGTAAGCTAGGTAACCTCCAACAGGGATAGCTGTGGTTATGGCTGCGCCAGCCGCTACTCGCCCAGGATTCTCTTTAATATACTTCCCCCATTCAGCTGGGTGCTTTACGCGCTCTTTAAGAAAATCTACGCCTGTTCTTTTCAGGTCTTCTGGGGATAATCCTGTAACAGACCTGACAGCATCCCCAGGTTTAATATTGTCTAAACCTATGCCATTTGGGTCATTCTCCCATTCGCGCTTAAAACGATCCCATGGGATATTCCCTGTAACGACGCCGCCAACATCCCCAGGGTTACGAGGCTGCTTGGCAAAAAAATCTGCAATCATGCGCCTAGGTGTTGCGTAGACATGCTCCAATGACGCTTTTTCGTGAATCTGTGCAGGATCGATAGCACCTCGGCGCAAAAGCTCATTTGGCGTTAAAAGACCGTGTTCCCTAATACCCTTAACTACTTCTTGGCTCGGCGCTCCATGAAACAAGGTCTGATACCCCAGCAGTGCTTGCGGCGTGTATTCCTTAGCAGCCAAAGCACCAGCACCTGCTAAGCCAAGCCCTCCTGCAGTTAAATACGCAGCATTATCTTTTTTAGCCGCTATTGCTGCCTGTTCTTTTCTTTGTAGTGCCTCCTGTTCACTAATAGGGGGTCCTGATAAAGACCAAGCAAGCTTTGGCGCAGTAGTATTTTCGGGCATAGCGTAGCTGGCAGGTACCTTGGGCTTCTGCCCCTCCGTAAGCCCTTCGTCGACTGCCGGAGCATCTCCAGGGCGCGTCTTAGCCCTTACAACAGCATTCTGAGTGCCATAGCCGCTATCGGGAGAGAAAGACATCTCAAGCCATTGCGGCTTCCAAGAGTCAGCAAGCTTAGCCCAAGCCTTTTTCTCCTGCTCATCGAGCTTGTGCTCCATTTTATCGAGGGCTTCGTAATACTGAGGATGCTCGGTCAGATGATCCATCGCAATTTGGCGTGCAATGGCCTCATTGTCCGTATGCTCTTGCTTCTCCTCTTGTGTGCCCTCTTTCAACTCTTTAGGATTGAAATCGCTGGGTTGCTTGTTGGCTCTTTCGGCCAAACCGCCATGCAGCAAGCCTTGACCGTAAGCCATGTGGTGAAGACCAGCGAGTATAGGATCTGCGCTAGCTCGTTTGTACCAAGGTTTCTTAGCCTCATTAATAAAAGCCTCCAATTGCTCACGGCCACCTGGCTCCCAGCCAGTCTCTTTAGACACCACACTGTCTGCCATACCTAGCATATCATCCTTGTTTACGTCTCCCCATACAGTACCGCGTTGCGGCCTAGTGTCTAGCCGTGTACCTACTGGGAATCTAGACGGATCACCGTGTGTACCAGATATATCTGTCATTACAAAAGAACCACGACGGTAAGGTGTAGAAGGGTAACCTCCAAGCTTTTCATGATCACGGAAAAGAGTACCATCATTATGCTTGGCAAGAAGTGTAGCTACAGACATTGAACGACGGCCAGAGCGCGTCTTAGGGATAGTAAGCCTATCTTTTGACGCAGCGGTTTTTGAGTCCTCAAGTCGTGGTGCAGCTGCTTCTCGTATACGACGCACGATGCCTCGTGCGATAGCATAGGTATCTACAGGCGACGCGATCTTTACAAATTCGTCGAAAAAGGCCGAGGGCATGGCCCAATAATACCGCGGTCGGCGTGCTTATCCTAAAAGTGCCGAACCGTTCAGCAAGGCAGCAACGTACTGTTCCACCATGGTTCTTCGCTCCCCACGTATATCCACGTTCTGAGCAGCCGTAGAGCCTGGGGTGATATTTAGAACAGTCTGGATATCTGCGTTTACAAGCCCGAACAGGTTGTTGTAGGGACCGATTGCTCTTGAATGAAATCCCTCATAACCCTGAACGACATTCTGCCCGCTGGCATCGTAAGCCAAGTCGCTCGTTCCGAAAATGTCAACAAGGGTAGCTATCGGACGCCAAACATACGAGCCTATGAACGCGTCGACATCAATTCCCTGTTGTTTGATATAAGAATAGGTCAACAACAGGTATTGAACCGCTTGCTCGATACTACAACCCGTTTGCAATGAGAATGTACCTGGGGTATCGCTTGTGGGGTCACCTACACTTGTAGGATCTGGCTGGGTTGTAGACGGATTGTTATTGCTCGCTGCATCAGGATTGGCGTTAGGTTGGTCACTAATAGTTTGTGGGTCGGTAATAGAGCCCGTACCGAACAATTCGTTCCAAACCTGCCCAATTTGATCATTGGTCCAAATATCGCCGTACCAACCGGGGCGTATGTATTCTTCCGCCGGTAATAGTGCCGGCGTATTGGTGTACCGCGCGATACTCTCCGTAATTGTGTACGCGTGAAAGTAAACACTGACACCAGGACCGCCTAAGGCATTCATTAGATCGGTAGAGCCCAGATTATTCGTCTGTATATTGGTGCCTATTGGGACACTGGGAGGCTGAAAGGTGGTGTTTGCAGCAAGACTTGTATCGAAATAAGGCAGACTCTGACCTACGTAAGTGTTGGTTACATCCACCACATTGGTTATCGTGCCTTTGCTCGGGCCAATCGACGTGAGGGCTGGAGCTTGTATGGCCGCGATATTTGTAGAGCGGCTAGCGTTACCTCCAGGTACCTGCTGCCTGGCGCCTGGGGGCGCTGCATTAGCAGAGGGATCACTATTCGTGTTGCTTGTATTGGTATTCGAGGTGGGACTTGAGGTCCCAGCTAATGTACCTAAGAAATCGATCTTCTCTTCAGGTTGTCTAGCGAATGTAATCTGAATATCCGTATTGCCTACCGGACCTATCGTAGAGGCTTGATGCACTACCTGGGTAAAGTTACCCAAGAAATTAGTACCCAAGACTCTTGCTGCCGCGTTCTGAGAAATGTTCTGTTGCGCAATGGCTGCATTGTATGTGGCTGCGGCCTCTTTACTCACGTATTTGTCGATAATCAAACCGGGGCAGCCTACCGCAACGTAAGGATTAAACTTACCAGATACCGTCATTCTTCGTGCATTAAAGCGGTGACGGAAATAAAGGAAATTGGTTGTACGCTGCGCTAACCCAATTTTGTTGACACCTACGCGATGCTCGGCGTGCGACGCGAATATATTGAACTCGCCCATTTTCTCGAATACGGGCAGAATACCCGTAAAGCGCTCGTGTAGAAGCAACTGTCGCTTGAGCATGGCCGTCATATTGGCCTTGTCCCCAGAGACTGTTCCTGCCTCCGGCGCGAAGTAGAAATGGTCGAACAGCATGTCTTCGCCCCAAAACTCATCGTTGGTTTTGAGCATCAAGCGCGTTGGCTCTTTTAAGAACATGCGGGCGTAGCTTAAGTTGTTGTAGAGCTCTGGGAAGAAAACATTGCATCTGGGTGGTGCAGCAAACCAAACGTCAGGACGAAAGATTTGTTGGAGTAGCTGAGCAGGGCTCCTGTTCGTCCCACCACCTACATAAGCTGTAGAATTGGCTACGTTCTGGAGTGCAGTCTGCGCCTGAGTCAGCAACTGCTGGATATTCGTTAGAGCACTAGCGGAGCTTGTACCTTGCCCTGTGCCCCCATTTAACCCCTGCGCGGCAGTAGCCGCCTGACCCAGCAGCTGAGCTGCTGTAGCCATCAAAGAGGGGGCAGGCTGAGGAACGTTGCTCATCTGCGCGACGGCACGTAAGAGCGTTCTACGCGCATCTCCTATTTGCTGTACAAGGTTCGTGCTAACGGTGCTTATGCTTGACTGATACGCACCAGGCGTCGAAGGTGTGGATGAAGGAGAGGTTGTACCTACCTGCCCCAACATTGTTCCGATCCCGGTAGCTACATCGGTAGCGGCCGTAGCGAATTTAGAGAAGTCGGGATGTTGGCTAAGCTTTACCGACTGTACTCCGCTAACCTCACCGTAGGTACCAGGTACGTAATTAGGGCAAGGTTGAGGAAACATTTCATAGAAGATGATCTGCGAGATAGCATTCATCGCCTGACGGATAGAGACCTCACCACCTTGACTGCCCAGGGCTCTGGAGAACATCCCTGAGTAGCCTTGGTACCTCATGATCTTCTCGCTCGTAGGATCTTGGCTGGGAGTACCGACCATTTGAGTAATGTGAAGCCTTAGCTCGTTGTAGCTAAAAAAGATATTCTGCCCAGCAAAGCGCTTCGGAGGGGTATTGCTATTGCCAGTTGGAAAAGCGTAATAGCTGCCACCGACCGCTTCAATGAGCCTAATAATCCCAGCCGCCAGGCCTTTGAGCAGAGGGAAAGTGTTGCACTTACCGCTACAAACAATCTGGGTAAGGACCTCACCTTTGCTCTGCAAAAAATCAGTAAAAAGGTTGGTAGAGGCTCCACTAAATACCGCCTTAAGCCCAGGACCAAAGATGTCCGTGTTTTCTGCCTGAAGGGCGTAATCCCAATAATTACTCCAATCCTCGCATTGAAGAATTACAGAACGGCTAAGAGCATCTTTGGTCCAGGTAAAGCCAACAATTTCACCACCGAACAGCAACTTCCATTGTGTATTATTGCTGTCTGTGATTGCCTGAGCGTCGCTTTGGCTGGAATTAGGCTGTGCGCTGGTGGGGCTTGCGCTCGTCGTGCTGTTTGTGCTCGCCTGAGTGATCCCCATAGGGGTGTTGTAAAGGTCCAAAAAGAACAAATGGACTGTGGTCCTGGGGTATAACCGGGTAGCCTCTACGAGAGGGGGTATTTGAATAGTGGCAACCGCCGGACTATTCGGAGCGCACTGAACTTGAACCCCAATAACAGGAACCTCAACGCCTTCTAGAAAAAGACGAAGACGTAGAGTCTGCGCGTGAGAGGTTTGCATTGTCAGCTAAACCCAAAGAACGTAAAGCCGGAAGAGCTAGCAAGCGGTGTTGGCGTAGCTACCGCAGCAACGTAAGTCTTTGTAACAGGGGCTTTATTCTGTTGATAAACGCTGTATCCTATTTCGGTACCCAGCGCAGCTGAAGAGCCAGGGGTAGTAGCTGGCTGACCATAGGGCGTCGTTTCTGTTTGATTTGCGGCGGCAACGACCCAATCACTAAGTGAACCGCTTAGTGAGGTAACAGCAAAAGCGGAGGCAGCACCTGTAACATTTATAGACGCCGCGCCCTGCGTAGCGGTGTTCCCTAGTGAGGGTCCTGGGGTAAGCGCCGTACCATCAAAATTGACTTGATTGAGCGCGGCTACTGCATTGGTATCCGTGCTCGTCACATTCACTTGCTGCGGATTTAGATAACCAGGGTCCCCGGTTGAGCTACCGGAACCAAAACCGGAGCCACCAAAGTCGCCGTATCCTGCCATTCCGTACCCAACGTCGCCATATGGACTTGAATAGCCGTAAGTGGGGTCGCCCGCACCCTCCACGTACTGGTACCGATCAGGGTCATAGCCATTGCCTTGCGTTGCATTATTCCCGTAAATAGCCCCCAATGGATCACTGTACTGGTAATACGGAGATGTGGCTAAAAAGCTGCTGTTGTCTCCGGTATTCGCGTAATATCCAGCCACAGCGCTAAGACCCACATTAGTTACTGAAGAAGTTGTAAGTGAGGCGTTAGCTACAGGTCCAAAGCTTACAGTGCGATTAGTAGCTCCACCAAAAGATGTGGCAGTACCTACAGTAGATCCATACCCAGTTTTTGAGGATAAGGCCCCCGCATAAGAAGCTACGCTAGCTACATAAGCGGGTGAGAAGTTGGGTCCAAGCCCCAAGTCATTCAAGGTATCCTCGTTATCTGCATCGGCGCCGATAGAAAGAAGCGTGGAAATGACATTAAACTCCAATCCATTATCAAGCGCTAATGGATCATACATATCCGCGCTGCCATCCGTCGCCGAAGGGTCATTAGGGTCTTGTAGCGCTGGATTTACAGCCATGTACCCATCTGATCCGTAAATGTACTCGTCATTATTTTGGGCAATCAACCCGCGCAGCACACCAGGCTGCATAGTATTTGTTGGATTATTTGGATCAATGCTGGGATCACTTTGCAGCGCGTTCCAAATTGAAGGATCTGTAAGAACCCCAGGTGGTAAAGATTGAAGCTGTTGAGAGATTGTAGTGGCATCTCCAAATCCTATGCCAACACCAATCCCCGCTCCAAAGCCTGCGGTAGAGTTGACGCCTACTCCTATGCCAGCGCCGAAGATAGAACCGGTAGTATCATCGATGCTGTTTATGTCAGGACTTGTACCAAGAGGCCCTGTGCCGTAGCTGCCCATAAAAAGCGTGGGTCCATTACCGCCGCCTAGCCCTATATCTGCCACCAGGCCGGCCCCGAAGCCATCGCCTACATCCGGGCCTAAAATCGCGCTAATGCTGCCGCCTTGTACGGCGCCAAAGGCATAGCTGTTAGGTCCTATTTGGGTTGCTACGGGGGAGAGCAGGGGCCCAGGGGTAAGTCCACCAGATTGTAGTGAGGCACCAATTGTAAGAGAGCCCATAAGGCCAGCATCTGCTTGCTGCTGCGCGGCGTTCTGCCCACCGTAGTAATTCTGAATGTTGTCCAAACCATCGGTTGGGTTTGAAGCATCGGGTAGGACAACACTTGTACGTACAGGGTATTGCGCAACATTGCTTAGGCTAATGTTACGGTAATTCGTCACAAAGAATTTGAATTGGAGCTGAACAAGGTAGGGAGCCTCAGACGTTTCTTGGGCCGTGGCCATCATCATGTAGCCTTCGACCACATTGTCATCCCAGGCCATGTAACAGCGAGCGCCCATTTCTACGAGCTTTGTACCCCTTAGATACTTTTCGTAGTTCTCCCACCATTCCGCGCGCCAACTGAAGTCATTGGTGTTGATCAGCGTTGCAGAACAATCCAAAAAGCGTGGGCTCTCCCCAAAGAAAAAGACATAGGTATCCCCGAAGGTCTCTACGATCTGATTCCTCTCCATTCGCTGCTCTTGCACCGACTGGAGAATGAAATTGGTAATACCGTCCGTGCTCGTACCGGTAGAAGAACTGGAGTCCATAAGTGGTAAAGGTGCTCCAGAAGCCTGAACGATCTTTAAGCTGGCATACGTATCATCTTTGATTTCGATACCGCGGACAGGCCTGCGAGCCACCGTTTTACCTGCACGGCTTGCCCCGCTGCCACCGCTACCTCCAGCCCCCTGATTGGCTTGTGCCTGTTGCGCAAACGTTGAATCGAAGGCAGAAGTTTGCAATTGTATGAATACTGCCATCGTAGATCCTAATCTGTATGCTCGACTACAGCAGGGAGTGTAGGTAGGGTGTCTCGATAGCCTACGACATGAATAAGCGGGTGCTCTGCCAACGCCATTTTGTAATCCATGAGCGCACGCTTAAATTTGACGCGTAGGGAAGAATCGCTAATTGTTTCAGGATCTTGAAGCACCACCACAATATGCGGAATAGGACTCGTCTCCTCATCCACATTCAAGGTAAGCGACTTGATACCCTGAACAATGACTCCTTTGATGCTAACCAACACCTCGCCATCGTCTTTGACACGGATTAGAAGAGGCATTTAATTACCCCGAAATGAGAAGGTTACTTCGAACCAAAAAATCCTTGAGACTTCTAGGCGGTGTCCTTCCGTTGTACGGCTCGTTTTGTTGAATGGCAAAAGCCGCTGCCTTTACAAGGGTAAAGTAGGGATCTTCTGGGATTATTTTGTCCCTAGCTACAAAACTATAAATCCTACCGTTTTGCTTAAACGAGAAGGTTACCTCAGTTCGGCAGGGCACTGTGGTGCAGCCACTTGGTGTAGTAAAGGGCGTAAGCCCTTGAGCTAGTAAGGAACGCATAATTACTCCTTAACCTTAGATACAGCCAATGCGACACTATTTGTAGCCATAATAGACCCTGTAAAACCAGTGCCTATACTCTGGTTAACATCAGCGATTCCTTTAGAAATCTTAGTAAGCTCTCGATACTGAGAGCTATCCTGCTCTGCCTTTTTATTCTGTTGATCTTGCTCCCCGCGGATAAGATCATCCCTATGACTCTCTCTAAATTCCTGAAGCTTTCTAGACTTCTCCGAAGTTGAGAGGAGCCGCTTTTTCTTCTCCCACGGGTTAGCCCCAACAGCTTCTTCATCCGCGCCACTTATAATTGTTCTCAGCTCACGCATCATTACGTCACGATTTTGAACTTCTGCACCTCCTTTACCTAAACCCATCCGCTCCATTAACTTCCGAGTAGCTTCTCCAACATTTTTTACATCTTTAAACTCTCCTTTTTCGAGACCAGCACCAAGCACACGGCCTACAGCTTCTGTCTCCCCTCCCGCTCCCTGGGCTATGCCACTAGTGAGCCTATCTTCAATGTTAGCCATGGCGGTATAGCGCTGAGAAGCGTCACCTTCTCCACCGGCAGCCAGATCCGCCGCAAGCTTTCTGCGCTCTGTAACGCTCTTCAAACTTGTAAACCGCGTATCCAATGCTTTTTGTCTACGTGATACATCGCTGTATCGCGCGATGTTACCAGCTTGACCGGCTTCTGAAGCATCTCCCGTATAACCAGCTTGCTCCTTACGAATACCTTGTAGCGCCGTGCGGAATTCCTGGGCATCTTTGCCCACTTTTATCTTGCCGGACTTGATGTCAGCGTCAATGTCACGGTCAGATTGCGTACGATCAATTAAGTCTTCTTGCGCCTGCTTACCCATACCCTCAAACCACTGGGCACGATCACGCATCTCTTCTTTGCCCGCGTTTGCTTCTACGTCACCCGCGGCACGAAACATTCCTTCAATATCATCGCCATATCCAGTTTCTGCAGCAATGCGCTGGAGCGTTTCGGGCGAAGGCTTTGGCCCGGCGCCCAACAGCTTGCCATAAGCCTCCATAGCCTTAAGTCCTTCGTCTTCGATAGACGCGCCCCTTTCACCTTTCTTACCTTTACGCGTCGCCAAAACGCTACGCCGCCTTTTAATGTCTTGAAGAGCTTGAGCTTTAGCTTCCTTATTTCCAGTCATAAGCTTGCCCATGCGCGCTCTGGCTTCGTCACTTTGAAGATATTCGCCTAAGGCACCCTTCTCAACAGAGTTAGCACCCCCAAGCGCCTGTTGTGTTTGGCCACTAATGAGCTTACTAAGATATTCGCCACCGGCAGTCTGAAGAAGGCCACCAATACCAGCACCGATAAGCGCGCCACTACCCCCACCGAACGCACCCCCTACAACGCCACCCACGGCGCCCAGACCTCCAGCAACAGTGCCTCCTACGCGATTTCCAATTGCCTCTCGGCGCTCAGCGCCACGAGCAGTACCCGAAGTAACACTTTGAAGCATCTCATCAATTGTCTCGATGTGCGCCTCACCCTTCCCATATTGCTTACCAAACAAATCAGCCAGCCAATTTGTGGTTTTACCAAAACGCTGGCCCGATGCAGTAGCTCCACCACCCATGAGCATGGAGGCATCACCGCCTAAAGCGCGAATGCGATCTCCTATGCCTTGAACACCATTTGTGCCAAAGCGAGACCAGCGCTTACCAAGAATATCTCCGCCAAGCGCCTGGCGTTCTGCCTCAACTGTAGCAAACCTACTACCCACTAAAGCGGTATTTACATTGGGCGCTTTCATACGATCCGCATACGCTTCATCGACTCCAGCGTATTGGAAGATATCCTTCATTAACCGCGCCTGTTCTTCCGTACTTGCCTTTTCGTACTCTCTAGCCAACCTCTCTCCGCGTATCGTATTTACGCGCCTTAGCATCTTTCCAAAATTAGCGCGTAGCTCGTCATTGCTCCCTTCGAGCCCTGACTCAAGCATTCCTTTTATAAGCTCGCCTTCCTTATTTCCTCCAAAATGCCGAATAGAGCTGCCCCCTTCTTCAAAGCCTAAAGATCCCTTGAAAGCGTTTTGTTGCAAAGCGCTAATATCCGTCATATTCTTAGCGCTAGATATGTCGATACCTGATTCTTTGAAAAGTTGATTATTGGCGCCCTTAAAACGATTAAACTGAGCCTCACTTGGCGCATCGTTACCAAACAATCTATCGTAACTTGCCCTACCGCGCTCAGACAGGTCCTTTACTCCATACCCGCCGCCTACAGCACGAGTAAGGCCAAGCTGACGCGCCAGTATGAGATCGGCACCTGTACCGCCACGTGATCCAGAAGTGACTATACCGGCCATCGCGGAGCGTCTGCGCTGTACATAACCATCAATCGATTGAGCCATAAACTCGTCAATCTCGGTAGCAATACTCTTATAAAAATTTGCTCCTAGGTCGCGAAGACCATCATTTATCTCATTACGAGCCATCTCAAGCCGCTTAACAATTTCTTCTGGGCGTCCTCTGCGATCCGCCTGCTCTGCACTCCGCATGTACTGATCGTTCTTCAGTGAATTTTGGCGTTGGGCCAGGATGGTATCCAGATTATTCGCCATTTTCATAATCTGGTCAGCTTCATCGCGACCCACATTAAATTGGCGCTGAAAAAGCAACATGGTGCGATCGTCTGGATCGTCCATGTCAACACCTCTGTTATTAGTACGTAACCAATTCTTAGCTACAATGGCTCTGCCTAGACCGCCAAATTCCTTCATGGCTTCGCCGCGTAACCGCCCAAGATTACGCATAAAATCATTACGCCCTGCTCCTGGCGCTGTGTGCCCTCTAGCAGCGGCCATTGTAGCCGCGGTGCTCATACCACCATTAATAAACTGTTGAACAGCCGAGGGATCTAGTTGTCCATTACGCCCCGCCATCGCCGCTAAAGCTCTACGTCCGCGCTCGCTACTAAAGAATTGTGCATCACCGCTAAGAAGGCTCTCTGTCATTGCCTGTCGACCCTCGGCACCGTACAGACCCGTAACGTTGTAAATGTCTGCTTCACTCATTACCCCCGCTTGAGTTGCAGCACCGATATTCGTAAGGGTATTAACCCCTGCAAAAGCACCTGATTTACCTAAGCCACCTATGGAACGAGATATCTGAGCACCCATCAAAGCCGCAGCGCTCATCTCAGCTTGAGAGGTATTTCCAGCTAACGCTCCTTGTCGAATAAGACCGGCAAAGCGCCCTTGCCCACCAAAAATACCAGCCCCCTTCATAGAGGCCATTACCTTCTGAGCCTCTTCGAGAGAAGTACCTAGCTCTGTCGCCACTGTCTTTACAGTGTGGAGCATTTGCTTGAACTTCTCGTTGAAGTCTTTTACAGATCGCACACCCTCAGCCATCCCCATACGGCCCATGTTGGCCGCTAGTTGTCCTAGCTCTTCAAAGGTAGTGGTCTCGCCCCCAGGCCCACGCATGTGCGACATATCACGCAGGTTAGAGCCGATCATAGCCGTGTCATTTCCCGTAAATCCACGGCTGCCGAAATTGTTAGGAAAGCGGTACGCCTGACGCATATTAGCGTCCAGCATTTGCTGTTGCTGAACGCCATACATCATTTGATTCATAAGGCCGCCGCCTAAAGCATTAAGGCGACTACCTCCCATCACAGACATTCCAGTTTGACCCATTCCCTGCATAAGCATCCCCGAAAAATTCTCTCCGGGCGTTGCTACAGGCTGTGAATAAGGGCTGGGAGAATAACCGCCAAATTGCTGAGTAAGGGACAAAGCTTGCTGCTGCTGAACCATCGTTTGACCAGCGAAGCCACCAACAAGCGCAGAGATTTCAGTCGATGAGAACGGCATGAGGTATCAACACTTTACCACAGAAGCTTTGAGAGAAAATCTAAGCGTTTCTACGGCATAACAATAATGGAGGAAACCCCATGCAGGGTCTCAAGTACGGTGTTCAGATGCCTAAAGCCATGCAAAAAGTCTTGGCTGCCAGGCATAACAATAATGAGGAAACCAATCCCCAAAAACCTCTCAAGGAGAACAAGAACATGGATTCGCAGACCACCACGACCACGACCAATGGAGTACTTCCGTCGTCCGCGCCTATGCCCGTCAACATGGGCAAGGAGGGAATCGAGTTCGGCGCGCCGCAAAGCAGCGCGCAAAACGTCAAGGTCGTCAGCTTCGCAGAGCTGATGGCACACGGCATCAAGATCGAAGGCCCGGCTGAAAAAAGCTGGAAGGGTCACGGTGTTGATGTAGCCAAGACAGCAGCGGGAACGCTGATTGGCATCGGCGCGTCCGTCGCGCTCGGCGCTGTCATCAGCGCCATTTTCGGAGGCAGCGCCCCCGAGGTTGTCGAAGTGGTCGACACCGCTGTCTGAACGTGTTTGTTGGCGCGGACCGGGCGAAAGCCCGGTTCGAACCGTCAACAACTAGCCTTCCATTCGACATATGGCCTGATCAAAAAGCACAATAACCATCTACTTTTTATTGACTCTCTGCTCCTAATGCACATAGTAGTCGGTATGAGAGGAGTATCCAGCACTATGAACAAGCTGAACAACGCTGAAGTGGGTCTTGAGCTCTGCAGGGGACTCCTGGAAAATGGCGGGCAGCGAACTGCCGCAAGCGCCCTAAAAGGTATTGAGGTGCACAACGTAGCTGCAGCTCATCTTGCCTTAGGTATGCTGCGTGGCATAACCGTATACGGTACCCATGCTGGGCACGCAAAGGCCTTTGCAATTAAGGCTCTTGAAGACGCCGTAGCCTCTCCTGAGCCTTACGGCGACGCCTAAAAAAATACCCTCTGAGCAGGCATAACAATAGTGGCAAATAACGCCGCTAGCCTGTTTGGAGGGTTTTATGAACGACTACACGGTAACGGACGTAATCGAATCTGGCATCAAGCTCCGTCCACCGGATAAGGATTTCGATGCATGGCATATCTGCGTTGGTAGTGACGGGGACGATTGCACGCAGTACCTCATCGCGGCGCATCAACCCAGCACCGGAAACTATCTGACCAGAACAGACGCCGCCATTCGAGCGATTGCCAAAGGTGAACAGCCTGATTGGGCCGTGCGCCATTGCGCTACTACTTTTTATGGGGTTGACGTACAGGCGAATGAACCGGTGCCGCCCTCGTGCGTAATGCCCCAAGAGCTTGCCCAGGAGATCCACATGGAGACCTACATGGGTTGGAGAGTAAGCGGGCATTCTCTGGTCGAAGAGCGTGATAGCAGAGGCATCTCGCTCGATAATTTCATCCTCAGCTACGCCGGGGAGCGCTTCCCAGGTGGACAGGCGCTGGTACACCTCGCCATCCCTGGGCAACACGAGCTTTGGGCCGAGGGGCCCAGGACAGCTACGAAGGGGCGCGTAGAACGCGCCAGGCTCCCTTTCCATGAGGCAGTGGGGGTTACAGCTCTGTACCAAGCTGAACGAGCAGACGACGCAAGCGAGTGGCTCTTGCGTCTTGATGCGGGGGCTAGCTTCGGGGTGACGCGGCTGACAGAGGATGCCCCATGGGGCGAGGCCCTGATTGAGTGGACTGGGCGTGACCTGCGACTGCGCCAGCTGCGGCAGCCTGTCCGACGCGCGCCAGAGGCGCCGCGGCGGCCGGAGCGACATGGACTGCGCTTGGTACCGACGCAGGAAGCGCACTCAGGGACGGGCTAGCTGAAACGGGTGGAGGAGATAGCTGTAAGGTGGTCTCCTCCACCTTTTTCTTAGCCCTCGCTTTCCTGTTGGGGCTAGCCTTAACCAGCTTTTCACCGATCAGATCGATGTAAGAGTTAACCGCCCTTGCGCACACGTCGCAAAGAGCGTCGAACGAGAATTTACGCTCTTTGCCGTCTGCGTTTTTAAGCGTCAGCTCCAGCGCGGCACAAGAAGTATTCTGGCTTTCTGGGTTGTAGTCCGCGTACCAGATACGAGTACAGCGCGCACAGGTCATCTCTGCAGCAATACGTTTAGGCATCGGGGGTTCCTTTTTTGGACGTAGCGTGTGGATTATTTGGACCGAGGCCCAAGAAATAGGCACAAAAGGTTTTGATGATACAACGCTCTGGGTTGCTGAGACCGATGCCATCGCTTTGAATGTTGCGGAAGTACGCATCAAACTCCGAGATGGCCGAATCTACTTCTTGCTCTAGCCCTTTTGCGGTGCTTGCGCACGTAATAGTAAGGCTCATAATTACATCGGTTTCATAACCGACTCAGAGCCACAAGAAGAGCAGCGATACACTTCTTGTCCTGCCGGTGTGCGCGCTGGTCCTGCCATGCCATGGCAATGCAGGCAGCGCAGCTGCTTAGGGCCGTGCACTGTAGTGGTTGCCAGAACAACAGTGCCATCCTGCAACCGCTTGGCAGGATTAGAGGCTCTGGTCCTCGACGCCTTGCGATACCGATCGATTCCCACTGCCATTGAAATCTCCTCCGAAAAGCTCTTCTGTGTCTGGTAGCGACTCTACAACAGGTGTATTTGTTGCGCTGCGCGCTTCGGCTTGTTCTGCTTCTTGCTTTTCAACAAACTCATTGTACTGAGCATAGTATTTATCCCAGTCAATGTTCCCCTCTGCGTCTGTAATTGTATCGCCGCGGCTCATGTCATTCAGCACAACACGAATAACGGCAATATGACCATCCATTGCACCAATAGCGTCTGTGTACGCTTTATGGTTGCGATTAAAAGCTATACGCATACTTTGCGTCACAAGCTCAAGAGAGTGAACTCTATCTAGTGTATCGTGCTTGTTATTGCTATCAGGCATTGGCGTTACTCACTGCGTTCTTAGGTCGTCGCCCACGTGATTGCCCTTTATTCGTTGCTGTAGACGTAGTGGGCGCTCCAAGAACATAAGGCTTTGTACGTACATGTCGGTACTGCGCAAGCTGCCCTCTGAGCGTATCTCCGTGTACGATCAGCATGGCTCGAAACTCAACAATAGCGCTGGGTGGCACTAGATGTTTACCTACAGGCAAATGGCGGCTCTCAATAGTTTTGGCCGGAGGCACGTCAGTACCAGACCTGTAGCTTTCATCCAGGTCGCTGATCACCTGCTCATTGATAGCCAGCAACCACGCTATATGAGTAAATTCGTCAGTCTCAGGTTCTTGTGCAGTTTCTGGTGTAAACATACCTAGGTCCTTAGGAAATCCAAGATTCTATTGTACATGTCTGCGCCCGCGTTGACATCTTTCATTAGGTCAGCAAGGCGATAGACGCGCGCAATACGCTGTGGATGACTACGAGCTTTGTCTAAAAGCTCCCCTTTCAGCTGCCTGGCTTGCTCTTTTTCTGCAGCGACACGAATGTCTTGATAAAAATGCTTAAGGCGTAAGTCCGCGTTCATCCCAAGCACTATAAACCAGCGATGAACGACTTCTGCCCATTTGTGGATGGATAACCGGTAAATGATCTGCCCGATCAAAAGATCGCTCTTCCACGCGGTGTAGCAATAGGGACAAACAACGACGCCATGCCCCAAGTAGGCATCTGGGATAACACCCTCACAAGCGTTCCTACCCAAACTTTTACCTGGGCATACATACATCAGTGCATCCCCGCCCCCATGTAGCTTGCTGCCGCTTTCCCACATTGTGAGCGCGCCTAACGTTGGGCGCCCGTCTATATGGTGCCTACGTTCAAATAGGAGCTCAATCTTGAATAGAGCCACGCATTTCGCCGCGGCCTTCTGCTCAAGGTTCTCCATGTCCTTCTTAATGATCGCGATTTCCTGAGGGCTAACCGCAGGCGAAGCATAAAGATCACTAGTGACCTGGAGTAGGTTAGACGGGCGTGCAGATGTCTCGCTAATAAACGGCATTACCGTCTCCCCACAAAAAATTCAAAAGCAGGCTTACCGCCACCCTCGCCTGTAAAAGACACTCCGCCACCGTTCTTTCCAGGTACCCTATGGTAACCACCACCGGGCAGCAGAACCTCGTCTACAGAAACTTTTGCAGCGGGCGCTTTGGTTATAAGCTGCGCAATTTCTGTATAAGTAGCTTCGAGGTCTTTAGAAGAGAGAATAAGACGCCAGCCTTTGACTTCCTGAGCGCCCTTAACCTTGACCTTAAGAAAATACGGCTGAGAGATGTCGTAGGTCCAACTTACCCCTTCGGTTGAAGCGTCATGAATAAGCCTGCGCACGATAGCCCAGTTAGCAGGTTGGGTAACTCGGGCCAGCGCTCTAAATTGGCCCTTCGTGCTCATTTCTGCGGGCTCAAAACCACAGCGAGCGCGAAGAGCTTGAAGCATGTCGTCTAATGCAGCCATATATAGCTCACAGCTCGCTGGCGGCCGTACAGACCATGAACGCCTTTACGTTACCGAAGTACATCTCCTCAACATCACTGAAGTACACCTTAGCGGGGCTCTTGTCACCCGAATACCGCAAGTAAGTCTTACCGTTAGTAAGGATATCTACGATGCTCTCCGACATCCAAGGCAAGATATATTGAATATCTGACCCTCGGGAACGAATGGCAAACACAACGGTCTTGCTCGCCTTTGCATCCGTAGCTTCGTCCACCACAACCAGCTGCCCTGATCGTTGGTTATCCTTGTTCATGTAGTATTTGAGTATATCGAGATCCGTACTTTGCATACGGACCTGCTCTTCTGCCTCAAGCGCAAACTGAATGCGCTCCACAGCCAAATTGACATCTTCTACGATATCCGTCTTCAGCTCCCTAGGAATCACTCCCCAGCGCTTAAACTGAGCGATGGTATCGGGGTCAATAAGTCCCGCTTGAATTGTTGCAAGTGCCAAGGGCCTCATAGGATATCTACCTCTTGCAGTACACACTGCACGGATTTCATTTCCAGTTTTAGCGAAAGACGCGTATCAATTAACGCAGTCGTCTTATCGACCCCAGCGCATAGCACAATAGCTGTGTCTGGGATTTGTTTATCCGCGTGCAAGGGGTACCCGAAAAGAGTGTCTCGGCTTTTTAGGTCTACATCATCGCGGAAATGAAGCCATGTCCATAGCAGCGTAGTCGGTGAGGCTACAAAAGCAATGGGGGTAAAGTCATTTAGAACTACTGCATCGAGCATTGCTGCAATTGCTGCAGAGCCACCTAAGGTATCTGGGTAGCTAAGCTCTCGAGCCGGTACATTCCGTATTATGTTGTAAGGTTGAAGATGCTCAAAGTCGACGTCCAGATTGAGTGTATCTTCTACCTCCTGCTTTCCCGCGCGCTGATAAACGGTAACCTTGCCGATTTCTATAAGAATACGTTGCACGCGTGGTAGCTTTAACGCCTCGCGCACAAGATGAACAAAGCCCTCAACACCGGAGCCTGCTGGTACCTCAAATACCTTGCTTCGTTCACTTACTGCGCTCATGAGCCTTCTCTAAAAAGCGTTCGAGCCGACTTCTTTCATTGCGCACAATCCTCTGAAAGAACCGCGTGACAAGCTCCGACATATCAATGCCGTGGTGCAGACAATAAGCCTGGACCTCGCGCTTCAGTGCTTGGCTGATGCGCAAATTGAGCCTGTCGTCTTTTGCCTCAGTGCTCATTCGCTTCTGGGTTTATAACGACCCCCTCTACCGCCTTTAGATACTCCTTGAGGCCGGCAATAGCGTTAAATTTGAGGACCAGGTGCTCAACAACTTCGTTGTGCAGATCCTCAATGGTCGCCTCGTTACCAATGAACTTTTTCTTGATGTGCGCCTCAAGCTGTCGTTTGAGGTCCGTATTAAGCCCAATCCACGTAGGGAGCCAAGTCCAACACAGCTCAAAAGAACCGGGCGCGGTTTCAGCTACAAGAAGCATTTACTTATCCAGCCTGGGATTGCCCTCCGTGATAACGAACAAAATATCGCTTTCACGGATGAGCACCCTATCTTTACCAAGAATATCTTGTAGCGTATACCCCTGCTTCGAATCGAGCACAGCGGCCAAAAAAGCCACGCGTTCTCCCTCTTTAACTTCAGTCGGCTGATACACGCCATCTACGAAGCGCCTACCAGGACCTACGCGAAGCACGTAGCCAGTACGCACTAAAAGCGGCCTCGTAAAAACGATGCCGAAAGCAGAAATGTTTTCCTGCGGCGCAGCATCTAGCGCCACAAGAACCCAGTCATTGAGCGGGCGCAGCAACATCGTGGTCCGTTTCATCGGCAAGTACATCAATAGCCCCAGCAAGACCTTCAGGAACAGGATGAGTGACACCCAATTCTTGTAGAATGCTGAGTACCAAGGTCTTAAGTTTCGCATTGGTCGCTTTGACGATTTTGGGAGCTACTTTGGCGTTAAACGTCCTAACGCGCGCAGCCCATTCCTCACCGTTAGGGTCTCGACACACGGTGTCACCCATAACAAAAACGTATTCCTTATGCGGCTCTCCGCGTTCATCGCACCATGTAACCGGCACCATGAGCGTGATATCACCAACGGCAGCGCTAAATGGCGCTCCGCGCTCTTCGGGGTCAACGGTTTGGCTACGCGGAATACGGACACCAGTCATGACGCATTCTCCTTACTCTTTTCGTAGAGTGCTACCAGTTCTTCTCGTGTGATCCAAGGACCGTTTTTGTTCCAAGCCCGCGGCAAGTAAAAACGGTCACTGCTTTTCTTAAGAAGCTCTTCTACATCAATAAGCGCCCAGCGCATATAGATGAGGCGCTCAATAGTCTTTGTACCTTCTGGGGCATCATCGACAACAGCTGATAACGAAAGCCACTCGCTACTGGCGTTACCTTCTCCGCGAATCTTCCAGCCTTGCTTAGTACCGTAGGCGAGCGTGAGCCATTTTCCTGTAAGAGGATCTTCGATTTGCCCGTTGGCTACGCGCAAGTAAACCTGTCGACCAAACGTATCCCCCGCACCAGCCCCACTAACTTGCGTATCAATAGGCATGGTCATCGCCGCATACGCGGCTGCAGGATCTGTCTTAAGAAGATCAAACGTAGTAGGCCCAAGCTCGAAAGGCCGCACATCGTCGCGTTCTGTTCGCTGTAGAATTACTCGCTTAATTGCGTCGGTATCAACCAATAGCTTATGCATTGTATGCACAAGCTCTTTGAATGACGCTGAGGCAAAGTGCATTTCATGCTTATCCACGCGAAAAAACCCTGTGTACGGATATTCTCCGTCTATATTAAATTCGTGCAAGCGCTGGTAATGAAGCTCGAGGATATTCATACCAACTCCTTGCTCACGTAAGGCTTCGGTTTACGAATACGGTACACAAGAGCGCCCCAACCGCTACCACTCATAAATAACGTGGTGCCATCCTCGTAAGTGATGCTGTCAATTACCGTGCGGCTTGTACCACGAATATCGCGTGCTTGAACGCTCTTTACAGGCATTCGCATAACCTGCCGGACAATCTCTGCGGCGCACTGACGCTCCTCTGAGAAGCCCAAGCCCTCCAACGCAAGATGCGCTTCTATAGGACTAAGCTCGCGTAGAACAGGAGCGACTTTAGTAAGCAGCTCGCTATCCATGAACACACCCTTTTGAAGCACCTTACGCCTAGTGCTTGGGCACTCTGGGCACACCGCGTTCTTTTGCGGAGAGCCTTCGCCCAAAAGAGACTCAATCTCCTCAGGGTCTCCAACAACCCTCAGCGCAAAATGTAGGTCGTCACAAATGAAGTACATCAGAACGTGGCTACCCCATCGTCGTCTTCAGCAGACACTTGTACTTCTCCAGGATCTGCTGGCGCCGTTTGCTTAACAATTGGGTAGCCCATCGAATCCCTAGGTACAGTGCGCGACGGAACGCTAGGTGCCATCACCGTACTTTCTGTCCATTCAATAGCGCCTTGCGCCTGAGGTTTTGCTGGAGCACTACGTTTAGCAACCATAGGGGCGCGCGCATCTGTTTTTTGCGCAAGTGTAGCCCAATCTGCCTCTGTGTACTCCGTAAGGATTGTGTCACGAATCTGAACGATCTTACCTTCGGGCAGCATGCTTGGTAGACCGTAGTTTGCCATGGCAAGCTTTACTTGATGTGGCAATTCCTCTTCTGGTAATTCTTGCCACAAAATCAAATTGGCAGCGGGTGAGCCGGCAGACTCTTTTGCGGGCTCATCTTGTTCACTACTCGCCGTCGTGGTTACCCCACGGTCTGCACGGAATAGCTCTGCAAGACGCCCAAGGTACTCAAGCGGTACATCTGCTTCAACGGTGGGACCGTCAGGCAAACTGAGGGTGATACGTCCTGCTTCTTCGCCGTTCTCGAAGTTAGTACCGCGCCAACAGCCAATAATACGTGCATGTAGCATTATCTATTACCAAGGGGGTTTGGCGGAGGAGGTGGACTTCCGCGCTTTGCGTCGTTCGCCTGCAATCTCGTGAGCTTCAGATGCTCATTCAGAATGTTGCCGATGATGTTCAGACTTCTGCCTGTACGCTCAATAGAGGACAGGATCACACAATTCTGCTGTGAGCCATCCAGCACCGCGTTCTTGTCAGGTATGGTTTTGTACGCCATGCAATCCGCTCCGCAGAAACGGCTCTGATCGAAGAAGCAGGCAAGCCTATCAATATTTTGCTCTGGCACCGCCGTGCTTCTCCTTTTCAATCTTCTCTCTCACCTCAATGACCGCCGTGAGCACAGCACGCGCTATATGAGAGGCGTATTTCGCTACGCCCATAGCAAGCTCTTTTTTGTTGCCTGAGATGTCAATAAAGCCCCAGCGGCCTAGAAAAGAAACAAGCTCTGTCATGAATTTTTCGCTGCCGATAAGACGGCGCAAATCGTTGGATAGCTCCAAAGCAATCCCCTCTCGTCCCCCATACATGTGCATGAATTTAACGTTGTAGAGATCCTCGCGGTTGCCAGACCAATTACAGATACGGCAAGACGCGAGAGCACCTACTAGCTCACCAAAATTAACAGAAGCGCCCCCGCATTGAGGGCAGAACAGCGCTTCCTCTTTGTCTATATCCGTGTTCATTTGGGCCTTATACTCCCAATTTTGCTAGTGGCGCTTGCCGCAGCGCCCTTCTCTACTCCTGAAATACGACTAACCATTCTGCTACGAATCCTTCTCGGTTCGCTAAGCGGCGTAACTTTGATGGGCCCTTGACCGACCCATTGCTTCAACACGTTTAGTACGTCTTCGTGCTTCTTTTTCTTTCGCGTTCTCAGATTCGGGAATGCCTTGTTCATATACTCTTCGAAGGCTTCAAGACCGGGTTCCTGGTTTTCGGATCTCACGGTAAGAACTACCTGTACAAGGGCTCTGAACTTGGCGTGCTCAATATCCTCACAGCGATCGAGGTATAAGATGAGAACCCACTCTTGAAGGGAACCAGCAGGCGGCGGCTTCTGTAACGTATGGAACAGAAGCTGCGCCTTGAACCACCCTTCCGTGGTGTTCAACCATCTTTTCCCTCATCGGCCACAAACAGTTTGCGGACACGTTGCTCGAACCACGCGTAGTGGATACCGAGCGAGGCAATCATGTGGATGTTCCGTTTAAGCATCCACGCGAATTTCTCCCAGAACAAATCTTCGTTAAAATCCCCATTGTTGTCGTACATCGACGGGGTAGGCATACCGTTAATTGCCACAGTACCTGCTGTGGTCGTCATTACGGCATATTTATCGAGCAGATACGCCTCGGTTACAGCAATACTCTTTGCCTCCTTTACCAGTAGTTGCTTGAGCCGAAGCTCCGTGTCTGTATCCATCGATTCAAACGTTGGAACAAACCGTTTTAGAAGAATAGGAACCTTTTGCTGGATCTTATTGGTCATGATGAGCTCACCAATATCCAGCGGCGCCAGCCTGGCTTCTACAATCTTACGTTGCTCTGGATTCTTCAAGATGTCCGAGATCATCTCCCGTCGGAGACGCTCGAAATCAAAGTCATCCATATCCGCCAATAGCTTCTTGGCTCTAGCCTCTGTCTCATCCGAGCTAGCATCCATCATCGCGGGGATGGGTGCCTTACCCGCTTGCGCTGATGCCGCTCCAGGGCCCTGTGCGGCCTGTGCCGCAGCTTCAGCCTCTGTACGCGGGATGCCGACAGGGGGCGCAGGTCCGTCGTCTACGCTGTCTCTCTGGCCTTTTACGGGGGGTGCAGTAACGGCCTGTCTAAGATCATTGATAATCTCGGTAGATGTGCGCTGCGGACGATTTCCGTGAGGCAACGCAGGAGAGCCGCCACCCATCTGCCCAGAAGCAATCTCTTGCGGCGATATAAACCGGCCACCACGGACAATACCGTACTTAAGCGCCAAATGCGGCTGGGACATCGCCAGCAAGCTACCCATACCTTTACGATACTGTGGATCTGATGCCGCTTCTTCCGGTAATGTGTCTGTGGGTAGAAAACGAGGAATTACCGGTGGTTGCCGGAATTGAGGCGCCTGAGGCCCAGGTGCCTGCTCAGGAACAATGATGCTGCTTCCCGTTGCATGCTGAGCCATAGCTTGCTGGATGTTGTTCTGGGATAAAATCCCCCTGGTGCGAGCCGCCTGCTGGGCCATCGTAAGCCCTTCTTCGTGCGGTTGATCAAGAAGTGGCATAGGTGGCGAAGCGGGGCCACCTACAACGTCTGTGTACTTTGGTAGACCTCTACGCGCAGCGATACCGGCTGCGTACCCGACAGCATGCGAACCAGCGCCAGGCTGCACGAGCGGCCTGGAGCCATCCAAAGAAACCGTTTTCGCTCCCTTAATCGCCATGAAACCTCAGTTAGGTGCACAGTGTACACCAGGTTAAAAACAATAGCTAGAGAAAAAATGAAAAATCGTTATGGCCGTAGAGTGTGTACGGCCTCAGGTAGGGTCATCTCCTTTGGCGCCTTAGCGATAGCTGCAAGGCGTACCTCGCTCAAATATACGCGAGGAGCATAAACCGGGCTTCGTCCACCTGAGCAAAATAGGTAGTTAGGCCCGATCAAATGCTGAATAAGAATGCCTTGAATAAGGAGCATCGCTGGAGTGTGCTCCAGGTAAAGACGGCGAAGGTGAAATAGCGTGCCGCTCAGCTCGCCCTTATCCGTATGCTTCGTAAAGGAAGCTGAGGAGTAACCCTCGATTTTGCCTAGCAGCCGGTTTTTGTTCCCGACGAGCCGCCACCCGTCGGCATCTTCCAGAAGCCGGTAGCCTTCGGCGTATCCATAAAAATCGGCACCTTTTGAACGACCAGTAGCTTGCGTCGGCATCGTGTACACCTTCCCCAATCCGGGCGAGCAGGGTCGTCATAGACCTTATCCCCGGGCTTGAGCTTCATAACTTTCTGGACCAATAGCTTATGCAACTGGTGGCACCACGAGCAGGAGACTTCGATCACCTCCATCATCGGGTCTGTATATCGCGCGTCGTAAAGCTTAAAGTCAGGAGGGCGCATGCCAGACAACCTCGTCCTCAACACAAACCTTTTCTACATTTCGAAAAGGGACGCTGAGCACGCTCATTGTAGCGTTAACGAGGCACAAACAGGGGGTACCTGTAGGCACGCGCCCCGACTCAGGAAGGATCTTACGGATAAGCGTCACGTTCATATCTGGGAACGTGTATACAGAACCGCTCTTATCTGTAACAACGACGTTGCCGAGCACCGCTCTCTGCGTTTCGATGTCTAAAAAAGACGCGCGCAGCGTGTCTGAGAGGCTCATACAAAAAAATCGTCCACAAGCGTCCAGCCTACTTGCAACCCGGTGTCCGTAGTCACCATAACATTGATAGGCTTTTGCGCATTGATTGACAAGAAATTATCGACGTCAGCACGGTTAATTGAACGTGTAAGCAGCTCAATAGAACCTTGAAGGTTGGGTGGCCAATTCTCAGGAAAGCGCGTAGGCGCCCCAGCCACCCTAGGTGGAAGAGGCGCCTCAAGCTCTGTCCAACGGATAGCCAGGTAATGCCTAACAACACCGTTAGCAACCTCGATGCTCTTCAAGAAAGCTTCGAGATTGCGTGCTCCGTTGACATCGTTCCCAATGAACCTATGAGCTGCTTCAGCGAGCTGGCGCAGCCTAGGGTCTTTATCCACGCCATCCATGAAGCCCTTGATTCTAGAGCCCTCACGGGCAAGGTAGACAAGGGCTTCGTACTGCTGAAAATCGAGGGTGAGCTGAAGCTGTGACATGCCTCCAGCTTACACCAATTACCCGCGCATAAAAGGAGGTACGGTCTCTTGCGCCTCGTTAAACGGACGAATGTTACCCTTCAGCCAGTCCAACATCTCGTCTGTGCGCAGCTGAAGATCGTAAACATCTGTGGGTTGCCCATGAATTACGTAATCGAAAGCCTCATCGGGGACATCGTTGAGATCGTTCTCAGATTGGTGAGAGCTGTCTCCTACTTTTTCAACAGGGCGTCGCACACGAACAACTTTGCCCCCATTACCTTTTACGTACTCCATCTCATTCTTAAAGCGCAAGTCACTAAAGACGACACCATTTAGTGAGTACCCATGTGGGGCTCGTACAAGTCCCAAATCAGGATAGTACGCCTTATCATTACTGCTTAGAACACGGATAGCCACACGCATGGCATAAGCAACCCAGACATCTGGGTAACAGTGCCTACCAAACTCTGTTCCCAAAATTTGAAGCGCATAGCGAGGGGTTAGAAATTCAGCATCCCACTTCGTTTCTTTTATGGGGCCACACTCCAGCGTAAACCCAGTTATATCCCGCAGAGTTACGTCTCTGTGCTGCTCTACGCCACCTGTTTTACGCAAATAACGTGTATCCGGCGCATTTCTTTTGTCACTTTCGCCCCATAGCTGCACGTCATCGAACTCAAAAATTTCTTGGCAAAAGCGCTTCATAGGGTCAGCGAATCCGATCGATACAAAGCCGTACTTCGCCACCAAACGATCAGCAACCGTTGACTTACCAGCTCCAGCGCTACCTTTATTTCCTGCCTTATCAAAGGTAAGCCCGCTCACCGCGATAATCATATTTTGTGCCCTTTCAAGTACTGCCTGCCCGCTTCTGTGATTCTATAGAAGCCGTTGACGTTACTTGGTTCTACAAAACCAATAGACAGCAAACGCGTGCATTCAGACTCTTTCAGCTTGGCGCTACCCTCGGAGCGACAAGACAATAGATGCAGCACATTGTGCTGTGTAGGAAACAGCTTAACCTTCGGCGCTTGCATAGCTCAGTAACTTGTCTACAGCGGCGTCTATATCTGCCGAAAACTGAGTCATTGGCTGCAACAAGTGTTTGGGTGCGGTTACCAGTAAGCGCTCCATCTTTTGCTCTGCACATTCGCGCAATAATATATTTGTGTCAGCCAGTCGTCCGTTGAGGCAGACGGCTACCCACGAGCGAAGAATATCTTCGTCGCGCATAATCTTATCTCCTAGGCTTCGCGCGCACACCTTTATGCGTGCTGCGGTGCTTCCATAGCGCCTGCGCCTCGCGAGCCTTTGCGCTATCACCTACGCGCTCATAGTGGAGCATAGCGGTAGGCAGAACAAAACATTCATGCCCAATGGGTTTACCGTCGTTAAGCCTGTGCGGATGGTTGCAAAAGCTCGTACAGAATACACCGCTATTTTTGTCGCTCATCTTTTCCCTGTTCCAAAATTTCTTTCATGAAACCCTTCATACGCCTATCGACACCCTGACGTGCCCAGTCTCTAGGTAAGAAACCGCCAGTGGTAAGCCAGGTATCAAACCCTTCGAAGATCTCTGAGAACTTGTCAGCTACCTCTGCCTTATCAGCTAGGTAGGCGTCTTCATCGTTGCACTGTTCGATGAAACTAAGCTTTTTAATAAGCTCACGCAACTGACTTAGCGCCTCATCAGGATCCATGAAAATGCCCTTCTGGCGTAATGTGATGCACTGAAATACCGGCTTTATCCAGGATATCAAGCCCGGTAGTAACACGATAAGCCCTATCGTAGTACACGTGTGTCACGCCACCTAAGTTGACTAAATACTTCGCGCACACTTCGCATGGGCTATCTGAGATAAAAACCATCTTTTCGAATTGGCGCGGAGCTGTACAATTAATTACGGCGTTGGCTTCCGAATGTACGCACCCACAGTTTCCCACAGCCTCTTTTCCAACACGATCACAACAGTTGGGTAGACCAGAAGCATTTCCGTTGTACCCCATCGCGTAAACCTGACGGAAGTCGGCGCTGGCGATTACAGTACCTACAGCTAAACGATAGCAAGTGGATCTTTGAGCAACAAGGTGCGCCATTTGCATCATAATACTAAGAAAGCCGGGGCGTTCTTTCGGCTTGCTGCTATCTTCTGTACTCATGCCTGACATCTCCTATTACACAAGCGAGCGGTTCATTCATGACGCTATCGTTGAAGAAGCGGAGCAAGGGCTACTCACGCTTTTCGAATCCTGGGCAAAGCGCTCAAAAATTAGCCCATTTGTCCTTATCTGGCCCTCAGAAGCTGTGGCATACCATGGGTGTAAGACCGAGAGCGTGTTGCCGTTTGATATACCCGAAAACAAAAAGGAGTGGCCTTTTGTACTACACCGTTTAGTAACAGAGTACAAGGCCTACGCCATTTTGCTTGTAGAGCAAAAGACAGTAGAGATTCTAGTGATTGTGGAATCTCCCCATGGCACGAAATCGTGGCATATTCCGATTCGTAACCATGGGAATGTGCAGGTGCTGGATGACCCGGTAGAGAAGACCGACGTAGATACTATCGGACTTCTTTGGTCACCCGCACGAGGACAGGCTTAGAGGTTAGACGCGAATGGCGTGACGCCATTAATGGGTGCAAGCCCAAAGGCGGCACGCCCTGCCGGATTCGTAAGCCCCTGAGGCTGAGATGCTTCACGAGCTTTGTTCAGACGCACGAGCACACGGTGCACAGCTGCCTTGGCTTCTGAGAGCAATTCGCTAACATCGAGCTCAGGATCGATCTGCTTCATGTCCTTGCAGCGCTCCAGGGCACTTGTAGTGACGCTGAGGTCCTGCATAGGATCCTCATGCCCAGTTGGCGCTGTAGCCGCTGCCTTGGCTGCGTTAGGCTTACGCCCTCGCTTGGCCTTGGGCTTATCCTGCTCAACCGTTGCTGGAGCCGCCGCTGCCGCTACTTTTTCAGCATTGGGCTTACGGCCGCGCTTGGCAGGAGCCGCTTTCGGAGCCGGCGCAGGGATGTCGCCAGACGCAAACTTCTTTTCAGCCCACGTCTTCAGCGAAGCCTTATCGCCGTCGGAAAGTCCCTGGAACTTGCCAAGTGCCCGGTTGACCGAACCGATATTCTGGTAAGCACCTGCCGCAAACTTGTCTTTGAACGCCTTGACGTTATCAACGTTACCACTCATGATGGATTCATCTCCCGTAGAATGCTGGTGTACTGCTTTGCAGCCGATCTTTTTGCTGCATGCAGCGCTTCGATCACTTCGTCGACACGGTGTCTAGGAATGTGCACGTAGTAGTTACCTACGCGCAACCTCATACGTACCGTTCTATGCCCTTTTTCGGGGACAATCTCTACTACTTCTACTGCACCCGCGTAGCGATCGTCGTCCGAGCAGAACAAGACTGCATCCGTAACTGTTACCTCGATGGCCATGTCGACTTCTTATTTAGTGGTATAAGGCGTAGTGAAGTAGTGGTCAAGAATAAAAAGAACATAAACGCGTCCTCCAGTTACTTTATACCCGTTTATGGAACAAACTTGCGTATGCCAACGCCAGAGTATGAGCCGCTGCTTGTTGAGCTGACCTTACCCGTGGAGACCTGGCGTACAATTGACCGAGCGCATAAAACACTGAGCTACGACAGGCTAAAAAGGAATGAATCCCCTATTGACCTCGGCGCTTTTCTATCCGCAGCCCTCGATTACCTCTTCACCCAGCACAAAGAAGAAATCCTGGGACAGTACAGCATCACTGAAGAGGCTGTTATCCGGGCATACACCGCCAGGCACCTCCCTGGGTATCTTGCCGAAGCTGCCGGTTTTGCCGGGCTTGAGCCCGATGACCTTCGACGCGCTGACATCATCCCCAACACCCACAAGGCCAAAATCGAATCCTGGTTTATTCGAGGCGTTACTAAACGACCCAAGAGCACTTCTAAACGATTACTACGAAAGACCGGACGAGCACGACCCGAGGCTTATTGCCACCCTGACCATGCTCTTAAACGGGAACAAGACGATAAACGATCTAAGCCCAGAGGAGATGGATCTACTGAATCAGGCGACGAGGGTATACGCAGAACCGAAGCGCGCATCGAAGCCCTTCGACAAGTCGGACCTCAATACCTCGACGTTCAAAAACCTCGGCGAAGAGCCTGAGGATGAAGACGAGGAAATTTACGTAGAGAGCCCAATGGGTAAAGGAGAAATCTCTCTTGAAGACTTCCCGTTACTCGCTGAGGGTTGGTGGAACAATAAGCTGTGACATGCAAA
>Ga0187872_10000461_pt1 | contig 47368 bp, 35 predicted proteins | sample June2016WEW_16_4_FD_132973 | JGI IMG/M metagenome (GOLD analysis project Ga0187872, IMG submission 132973) | Peatland microbial communities from SPRUCE experiment site at the Marcell Experimental Forest, Minnesota, USA - June2016WEW_16_40 | ecosystem: Environmental > Terrestrial > Soil >...
CGTCGTTGACATCTCCGAACGCGACACCCCTTTGAGCAGGTCGCCAAACGCCTCCAGCTTCGGTGCTTCGAGCCGCTTGGCCTTCACGATGCGTTGCGGCAGGAAATCGCCGAGCTTCCTGCGCAACCCCAGCAAATACTTTGTCTCACGGCTGTCCACCGCCGGGCGGAAGAACGGCGTCTCCGCGATTTCTTCGTCGCTCACCGGGATGCCGAACCGCGCCCGGAACTCGCGCAACTCCTTTTCATTGAGCTTCTTTTGTTGGTGCGTGATGTTGCGGCCTTCGCCCGCTTCGCCCAGCCCGTAGCCTTTGACCGTCTTGGCCAGGATCACCGTCGGCTGGCCCTTATGCTCCACCGCGGCTTTGTAAGCCGCATAGACCTTGCGCGAGTCGTGACCGCCGCGCAGCAGCTTGTGGATCTGCTCATCGGTCAGGTGATTCACCAGTTCCAGCAGCTCGGGGTATTTGCCGAAGAAATGCCGCCGCGTGTAACTGCCCGGCTCGACGGAATACTTCTGGTAATCGCCGTCCACCGCCTCTTCCATGCGCTTGAGCAGCAGCCCGCTCTTGTCGGCCGCCAGCAGCCTGTCCCAATCCGAGCCCCAAATCACCTTGATCACATTCCAGCCTGCCCCTTGGAACACCGCCTCCAGCTCCTGAATAATCTTCCCGTTGCCGCGCACCGGACCGTCCAGCCGCTGCAAGTTGCAGTTCACCACCCAGATCAGGTTGTCCAGGTTCTCCCGCGCCGCCAGCGTCAGCGACCCCAGCGTCTCCGGCTCGTCCGTTTCCCCGTCGCCGATAAACGCCCATACCTTCGGCTCCTCGCCGTCGATGAAGCCGCGCGCCCGCAGGTAGCGATTAAACCGCGCCTGGTAAATCGACAGCAACGGCCCCAGGCCCATCGACACCGTCGGGAACTGCCAAAACTCCGGCATCAGATACGGATGCGGATACGACGACAGTCCGCCGCCCTCGGCCAACTCCTGGCGGAAGTTCTGCAAGTGCCGCTCGTCCAGCCGCCGCTCCAGGAAGGCCCGCGCGTAGATCCCCGGCGTTGCGTGCCCCTGGAAATACACCATGTCACCGACGAAATCCTCTGTCCGGCCCCGGAAGAAATGATTGAACCCCACCTCGCACAACGTCGCCGACGAGGCGTAGGTCGAGATATGTCCGCCCAGGCCGCTGTGCTCGCGGTTGGCGTTGACCACCATCGCCATCGCGTTCCAGCGGACATAACTCTTGAGGCGCCGCTCCATTTCCCAATCCCCGGGGAACGGCGCTTGTCTATCGGCGGGGATGGTGTTGATATAGGGCGTGCTGACCATGCGCGGCACCTCGACGCCGCGCGCGTGCAGCCGTTCCGTCAGGCCGTCCAGGAAGCGCGCCGTCTTCTGCGGCCCTTTGTCCTTCAGCGCGAACTCGAGCACTGTTTCCAGCGACTCCAGCCATTTCTCTTCCTCGGTCTGTTCCGGCTCCGGCAGCACGTGCAACTCGGGCGGTAAATGCTTCTGTTCTTTTCTGGGCAGTTTCACTTTGTATCTCGGGAACTAATTACTTAAACTCTCACTGGCCGCGCGTCAAACGCCCCAAGGGGCGCCGCATTAGACAGGACGGTCGGCCAGATGTCAGCGAAATAGTATAGCACATGAAACTCTGCGACCTCACGCTGCCGACGCCCGAGGAGAACCTCGCCTGCGACGAAGCGCTGCTCGACCTCTGCGAAGGCGGCGGGAGCGACGAACTCCTGCGCCTGTGGGCGCTCCCGCAATACTTCGTCGTCTTGGGTTACTCCAATAAAGCTGCGCGCGAAGTCAACCTCTCCTACTGCCGGCAACTCACCATCCCCGTCCTGCGCCGCTGCACCGGCGGCGGGACCGTTCTCCAGGGACCGGGCGTGCTCAATTACTCCCTCATTTTGCGCATCGACAACTCCGGCCCGTTCCACAGCATCCCCGCGACTAACCAGTTCATTCTCCAGCGCCACCGCGACGCCCTGGCCGGGCTCCTCCTGGCGCCCGTCGAAGCGCGGGGGCAAACCGACCTCGCCATTGGCGGCCTCAAGTTCGCCGGCAACGCCCAACGCCGCCGGCGGCGTTTCCTCCTCTTTCACGGCTCCTTTCTGCTGCACCTCGACCTCGGGCTGCTCGAAAAGGTTCTGCCCCTGCCCTCCCGCCAGCCGGACTATCGCATCAACCGCTCTCATTCCGAATTCCTGATCAATCTCAACGTCCCCGACCACGCGATCAAAGCCGCCCTCAGCAAAACCTGGAACGCCACCGCGCCGCTGGACCCAATCCCCTTCGACCAAATCACTCTCCTCGCCCGCGAGAAATATGCGCTGGATGAGTGGAATCTCAGGCTTTAACGGGCGGAGCCTAATTCAGAGCCGGGCGAACTTGATTAGTTTGACGGCGTTATTGATTAAAGGTCGGGCGAGCTGAGTCAAGACAAGGCCGGATTCAATTCAGTTCCCGGTGTGCTCAACTGAGACGGAGCCGGGTTTGACTGAGTTTAGGGCGGATTGAGTCAGGTCTGGGGCGGACTTGATTCAGTTTACCCAAGATTTAGTCAGGGCGCTTCCGCTTTGAGTTGGCCGTTGCCCGGAATTGAGTCGAGAAGGCGGTGACTTGTCTCGAAAGCGGACATTCTTCACCCGCGCACGGGGCGGGCATCCCCAGAATTCGCGCCGCGCGACGAGCTTGGCATGGGTGGTGCTGGGTCTGGAACCGTGTTTAATGGCCCGGACACGAAGTTGTGCGGGGATAAGAAAGATCGAACTAAGCTCAACCAGCACCAAACAATATGCCCTTGATCGTAACCGGTCTGACCACCATGACGGATGCCGAGCTGATCCAGTTCGCCAAGAATGTCCACACCGCATTGAAGGGCAACGACAACGTGCCGGCTCCCCACCCTACTCTCTCGGCCTTGCAGGACCTCATCACCACCGCGGAAACCGGCGTCAATGCTTACGAGGCGGAGAAGGACGTGCTGCGCATGAGGAAGAACGGGCGCGACGAGGCCATCAAGGCCCTCTGCTATGGGTTGCGAACCGAAGCCGACACCGTGCAAGCCGTCACTTGCGGCGCTCCCGACAAGATCGAGACCACCGGCTTCCGCGTGCGGGCGCGTTCGACCCCGGTGGGGACTCCGGCGCAGGTGACGAACCTGGTGCTCAGGGCTGGCCCGGCCGACGGCACCCTCAAGGCCGCCTGGAAACCGGTGCGCGGCGTCAGGAGTTACGAGCTCGAGGCCAGCCCCGATCCCATGACGCCCGCCGGTTGGATTTACAAGGGCACGGTGACCAAATCGAAGGCAACCGTGAACAGTTTCGCGAGCGGCGCGAAGGTCTGGGTGCGCGTGCGGGGCATCGGCGCGGCCGGCCCCGGCCCCTGGAGCGATCCCACCGTCAAGACCGTCCCCTGATTTGGAGGTAAACAGATACTGACAAACACATACGACAACATATCTGTTAGTAAGAGATGGCCCGGAGAGCTGAGACGTGCTCCGGGCCCTTCTCTTTTACTCAATTTCGTGGATTCTTCCCCCGTGCCGACGCCCCCTCCCGCCGAATTGCCTTGAAAGCGGGCCGCCAGTGGCTAATCGTTTCCGTATCCGAGCATGAATAACGTCGCGCGAACTTGGATTCTCCCCGCCCTGGCCGGCTTGTGGCTGCTGGCCGGGTGCGCGCACCTAAGCCGGCCCGCATCCCCCGCCGAATCACTCCAGGTGGGCGCGGCGGAGGTTGATATCACGACGCCACTGGGCAGCCGGATGGCCGGTTACTTCAACGAGCGCCTCGCAACCGGCACGCATGATCCGCTCCACGCCAAAGCGATCGTGCTGCGACAGGAGGAGGCCCAAATCGCCCTTGTTTCCTGTGACCTGCTAGGCATTCCGCTCGACATCACGACGAAAGCGCGCGCGCAGGCGAGCCAGCGGACGGGCATCCCCCTGACCAACATCGTCATCTGCGCCACGCACAGTCATACCGGGCCGCTATTTGAGGGGGCGCTGCGGGATTTTTTCCACGAGGTCGCCGAGCAGAAGTATGCGCATGACCCGCAGGAGAAACTTGATTACCCGGCGTTTCTGATCGAGCGGCTGGTGAAAGTGCTCGCCGCCGCGCAGGCGAACCTCCGGCCGGCGCAACTGCAAGCCGGCATCGCGACTCAGCCAGGGCTGGCCTTCAATCGCCGGTATTGGATGAAGAATGGCAAGGTCGTCTTTAATCCGGGCCAGCTCAACCCGAACATCGTGAGACCGGCCGGGCCAAGTGACCCGGACGTGGGGATTCTGCTGGCGCGCGACGTGCAAACGAAGCAGCCGTTAGCGGGGTTGACCGTCTTCGCGATGCACTCGGATACGGTTGGCGGGACGCTCTATAGCGCGGATTACGAGTATTACCTGGAACAGACGTTACAGGCGGCCTTCGGCAGGGATTTCATCTCGGCCTTCGGCCTGGGCACCTGCGGCGACATCAACCACATCGACGTTACTCGTAAGAACACGACGAGCGGGTTTGCGGTGGCCGAACATCTCGGCAGCACGCTCGGAAAGGCGGTTCTCATGGCCTCGTCTGATATGCCGGTGATCCACCAGCCGGCGCTGGCCGTTCGGAGCACGACGTTGCAGGTACCCTTGCAGGAGGTCACCCCGGGGCAAGTCTCTGATGCCCGCGCGATCCTCGAGAAGCTTGGCGATACCAACATCCCTTTCCTTGCCAAGGTGGCGGCGGTGAGGACCCTGGACCTCGCCAATCGCGGCCCGACCTGGCCGATGGAAGTGCAGGTGTTTCGCCTGGACGCCGGCACGGCGATAGTTTGTTTGCCCTGCGAAATCTTCGTCGAGCTGGGATTGGCAATCAAGCGCGCCTCGCCGTTTCCGCACACGCTGGTGATTTCCATCTGCAACGACCGCCCAAGCTACGTCCCGACGCTCAAGGCCTTCGGCGAGGGCAGCTACGAAGTCACCAATGCCCGTGTCAAGCCCGGCGCCGGCGAAATGCTCGTCGCCGCGGCGGTAAAGCTGCTAGGGTCGCTCAAATCTGAATGACCTCCTCCAGCACCCCGCCGCCCCCGCGTTCCCTCAGCGCCGGCCTGCTGCCCTCCCTCGGCCTCTTCACGACCATCATGATGGTAGTAGGCGGCGTCATTGGCTCCGGCATCTTCCGCAAGCCCGGCGTCATGGCCGCGCAAGTCGGTTCACCCGAACTCCTCCTTGGCGTCTGGGTCCTCGCGGGTCTGCTCACCCTTTTCGGCGCCCTCACCAACGCGGAAATCGCCAGTCTGATTCCCGAGACCGGCGGCCAGTATGTCTATTTCGAGCGGATGTATGGGCCTTTCTTCGCGTTTCTCTACGGCTGGGCCACCTTTGCCGTCATGCAATGCGGCTCCATCGCCGCCGTTGCTTACGTCTTCGCCGAATACGCGACCCAGTTCGTCAAGTTGCCTGAGTTCCCGGCGGGCCTGGCCGGGTGGTCCCTGCACGTGCCCTTTGTGGGCGACGTTTCGCCGCTCAAAGAGATCGGGACCAAGGGCCTGGCGGCGGCCTTGATCCTTTTCCTTACCGCTGTTAACTGTGTCGGCGTCCGCTTCGGCGGCCTCGTGCAAAACATCTTCACCGTGGCCAAAGTCGCCGCCATGCTGCTGCTGGCCCTCGGCGCGTTCCTGTTGCCCACCGGCGGCGCCGTCGCCAACCTCACCACCCCCAGTACGCACATCCATCTGACTGGACTCGCCCTGATTGCCGGCATCGCCGCCGCCCTCCAGGGCGCCTTCTGGACCTACGACGGCTGGAACAAGCTCACCTACATCGCCGGCGAAGTGAAGCAGCCCCAGCGCAACATCCCCCTCGGCCTGCTCTGGGGCATGTTGATCGTCACCGCCACTTACCTCCTCATGAACGTCGCCTACGCCTATGTGCTGCCCATTGACCAGATGGCCCGTTCCAAACTCGTCGCCGCCGACGTCGCCGAGCGATGTTTCACCGGCGGCGGACGCTGCATCGCCGCCGCGGTGATGATCTCCACCTTCGGCATCGCCAATTCCATCATCCTCGCCAGCGCCCGGGTCTATTTCTCGATGGCCCGCAGGAACGTCTTCCCGCGCCGCCTCGGCCAAGTCCACCCCCGCTTCCACACCCCGGCCGCCTCGCTCGTCGTCCAGGGAATCTGGAGCGCCCTCCTCCTCTGCAGCGGCACCTTCGACACCCTCACCGACACCCTGATCTTTGTGAGCTGGGCCTTTTACGCCGTCGGTGCCTACGGCGTGTTTGTCCTCCGCCGGAAGCAACCCGACGCGCCGCGCCCATACAAAGTCCCCGGCTATCCGCTCGTCCCCTGGCTCTTCATCCTCTTCGCCCTGCTCTACCTCGTGTTCACAGTCTATAACGACGTCGCCGGCTACCACACGGCTGTCGCGGCTGGAAAACCCGGCCTGATCAACTCCGCCCTCGGCACCGTCCTCGTGCTCATCGGCGCCCCCATCTACTTCTTTTATCGCGCCCGAAAGCCCGCCGCAGTAGCCCCATCGCCCCCCTGATCCCGCAGCAGGACTCGCAATTGCGAGAATACGGTGTATTATGACTACGACTAGCTCTGACCATAAACAGAGGAAAGGACAGACAATGAAAAATGGAATGATATTGAAGACATCTATCGTGACCTTGGCGCTCGGCGCAAGCCTGGCGCTGCCAACGCTCACTTCGGGAGCCGAGGAGAAGGCCGCCGCACAAACCCAGACCATTAAAGGCGAGGTCGTGGACCTGATGTGCTACCTCGACCACGGCGCCAAAGGCGAGAAACACAAAGGCTGCGCCAAAAAGTGCATCGAGAATGGCGGCCCGGTTGGCCTCCTCACTGCCGACAACCAGCTCTACCTGATCGTCGGCGACCACCAGCCGATGAATAAGGAACTCGCCGATAAAGCCGCCCAGACCGTCACCCTCAAAGGTAAAGTCGTCGAGCGCAACGGCATGAAGATGATCGAGAACGCCCAATTGCAGGAATAGCCCCTCTCACCCTCAGCATCATCGGCCCCCATTGGCGATCAGCGGCGCCCACCACAGATACGTCTTGCCACCGGGTCCAGGCCCGGCTCCCGCAGCGGTAAGCGAGTCCTCGTCGAACTGCTGCCGGGTGATAAAGATGACATGGCCGGCCAGCGCGACAATCGCTCCCCCCTTTTTGCTGTGCAATAGCCCGATGCCCTCCCCATTGCTCACCCGGGGGTAATTGGCGCCATCGTTGCACTCAAAGGCCCCCGGGTCGCCCGGACCGAGGGCGTTCTCGTCCGGCTCCCAAAGGCAATTGTTCTCTCCCGGTCGCCCGGGAAAGGCGCGCTTGGCTTGCACGCGGTTGGGCCGAACGGGTTGGGCTGCGGTTCCCATGCGTCATTGTCACGCAAAATGAGTGAGCGTCACGCCAAACCAGAGGCCGGCGCGCGCCCAAAGGCGGATTTTGGGCCAGAATCGGCGCTGGCACTCGCGATGCTGAATACACCTTGGAGTATCAATATGTGGCGTGAAAACACCTTTCAAAAGGAACTGATTCCCGTTATGAAACCCAATGTCCTTCCCTCCCCTTGTCGCCGTCGGTGGATGTGCAGCGGCACATTGTTCTTTCTTGGGGTCTTTCTTGTTCAAGCCGATCCCGTCATCTTAACCCAACCGCAGAGCCAGACTGCTGTTGCCGGAAGCACCGCCACTTTTTACGTAGATGCTTCCGGTTCGGGGCCGGTGAGTTATCAATGGTGGGGGAACCTGACCAGCCTTGCCAACGGCGGAAGGATCAGCGGCGCGGAGACTTCGACGCTCACCATCACAAATCTGAGCACGAACGATTTCGGTCTTTACTACGTCGTAGTCACCAATGGATTTGGCTGCGTGACCAGCGCGGTGGCGCCGCTCTCGGTGACGAACGTCGGGCAGCCCATTCCCATGAACCCCTACACTGGACAAGGTAGTGGACAATATGGAACCCTGCAAATTGTGTCCGGAAGCGGGGCCTTCGCCTCCCTCTCGGCAGCCAACAAGACCTTGAGTGTTTTACCGGGCGCGACCCTCAGCGGCGCGGTCAATCTGGAGGCCCTCAATTATGGCGTCAGCGAGGATGTCGCGCCGCTAATCTACACTCCTTCCTGGGGGGAGGCCAGCAATAGTTGGCAGTTGATCAACGATTGGATTGTCACCGGCGCTTCGGCGCAACAGGCACAGGTATCGGTGACCGCCCCGGCAACGCCGGGAGTTTATTACATCATTTTTGCGTTTCAATGGGAAGTCGGGGGCGACCATCTTGCGTCGGCCTCGAATTGGACGCTGGGTTACGATGTTTGGAATGATGGCAACGATCTTGCCGAGTTCAGCGCTGCGCAAGTGGCTAACGCCCAAGCCTCCGGTTGCACGGTTAATCTTTGGTTATACCCCTGCGGCGTTGGGCCGGAATATGCGCCATGCCCCAGCGGCTTTCTGCCGCAATATGTGCCAGCCGATGCCGTGACCGTTGTGGTCGGGACACCACCACCGCCCCCTCCGCGCCCGGCGACAGCCACCGCAACCCTGGTGGATGGGTTTGTTGTGGCTGCCATCGTTACCGATGGCGGCTACGGCTATACCAACACGCCGCTGGTTCGATTTATCGGCGGTGGCGGCAATGGGGCACAGGCAGTCGCTGTGGTTAGCAACGGTGTCGTGGTCGGCATCACGATTACCGATGCCGGAATTGGTTACACGAACCCGCCGGTCATCGTCATCGACCCGCCGTTTATTTTCAATCCGGTCTTGAGCCTCGCACCTATGTCGTTCCTTGCCTTTTCCAATCTCACCGTTGGCCGCGTTTATCAATTGCAGCAGTCGGTGGCCTGGTATTGGTCAAACCAGCCAGTCAGCTTCACGGCCACAAATGCCCTCTACACGCAAATGGTTGCGGGAGTGGCGGGCAGCGGAAATTACCGGCTGGCGCTCAGTCCGGCGCCGGCCCAGGCCTTCGCCACAGCAGTGCTGGACTATGGGTTTGTCGTCCACGCGACACTGACTAGCGGCGGTTCCGGCTACGTCAAGAGTCCAGCAGTCATCATCGTTGGCGGTGGCGGCAGCAATGCCACCGCAGTTGCGAACCTCTCTGGTGGCATGGTGACGAACATCACTATCACCGATGCTGGCATCGGCTACACCAACACGCCAACGGTTGAAATCGCCCAGCCGCCAGCCGCCGCCGTGTCGCCAACGGTGGTGCCGGGGATGCGGTTGGATTCCGCAAGCCTGGCTCCCTATGACAATTATCAGATTCAATTCAAGCCGGACCTTGGCAGAACGTGGGGGAATTGGAATGGGGGATTATTCACCCCGACTAACGTGACCAATTCGCAATACGTTTTCATTACGAATGGCGTCGGCTTTTTCCGCATGCAACACGTGCCGCGGCCTATGCCCGCCATTGCGCGTAGTGCCTCCAGCACGCCCTGACCGGTGGATCAGTCGGCTCCCTTCCATCAACTCCTTCACCGTCTGCAGTTGCAGCTGGGGACAGCGTGAGAAAGCGTTTGAGAAGTGGCCTGTATCAATGCCGTTGCGGGACCAGTGACATAATCGTAGCGTGGGGGTGTTATGGTCGGAGTGGATTGGGCGGCAAGAACGGAGCGTCCGTTTCGCAGCGGCTACTTCGCCATCACAATTTCCAGCGTCTCGTCGCGCTGGTGCGGGGCGTCTTCCTCCGCCTCGACGAGTGGCATGGCCGTCGGTGTCTCCAGCGAAGCCGTCGGCTGGCCGGTCACCGCCTCGTTGGCCTTGTGGAATTTCACGCTGACGATCTTGCTCACGCCGTGCTCCTGCATGGTAATGCCGTAGAGCACGTCCGCCATGCCGATGGTGCGCTTGTTGTGCGTGATGATGATGAACTGCGAGCGCGCCAGGAAACGCTGCAAGACGCGGATAAAGCGGTTGATGTTGGATTCGTCCAGGGGGGCGTCCAACTCGTCGAGCACGCAGAACGGGCTGGGCTTGACCTGGTAAATCGAGAATAGCAGCGCCACGGCGGTCATTGTCTGCTCGCCGCCGGACAGGAGCGAAATGGTTTGCAACTGCTTGCCGGGCGGGCGCGCCACAATGTCAATGCCGCTTTCGAGCAGGTCGTTCTCGTCCATCAGCACCAGGTCAGCTTTGCCGCCGTCAAAGACTTCGGTGAACATCGCCCGGAAGCTCTCCCGGATCTTGTCGAAGGTGTCCCGGAACATCTCGCGGGTCTGGACGTTGATGCGGTTGATGACTTCGAGCAACTGCGCCTTGGCCTGGACCAGGTCGTCGTGCTGCTTGCTGAGGAACTGGTAGCGCTGCTCGGTTTCTTCGTATTCCTCGATGGCGACGAGGTTCACCGGCCCTATCTCTTCGATGCGCTGCTGCAAGGCTTCGACTTGCTGGGCGACGGCGCTCCAATCGGTGGCGGCGCCGGCGGCCGCCATTTCCTCGGGCGTCATTACGTGTATTCTCGCCGGGCCTTCGTCGGCATAGGTAATGGTAATGCACTCGCTGCGAATGCTGTCGAGGCTGACGTGGTATTTCTGCTGGACCCGCTCCCGCAGGTTCTGCGCCGACATATTCTTCTGCGCCAGTTCCACTTCCAGCGCCCCGCGCTTCTCCTGCAATTCAGTCAAACACCGGCGCTGCTCCCGCAAACCTTCCTCGCGCGCAGCGACGTCCTCGTCCTGCGCCTGCTTTTGCGCGGCCAGTTCGGCGGTCTGCGCATTGACCTGTTCCCGGTCGTGCTGGAGCTTCTCAATCAACCCGCGCGATTCGATGATCTCCGACTCGGCCTGCTCCTTGCGGCCAACGAAGGAGGAAAGCTCGCCGCGCCGCTGCTCGATGACTTGCGTCAGTTCGCGGATGCGCTGGTCCAGCGACTGCCGCTGCTGCTGGAACGAAGCGCACATCTGCTCTTCCGCCGCCAGCGCCACCCGGCTGTCGGTCAGCCCGGCGTTGGCCGCGTCGCGTTGCTGGCGCAGGCCCTCCAACTGGACGGTCAATTCCGCGACCTGCGACTGGCAGGCCCGTTCGCGCGTTTCGCACTCATCGGCCCGGGCTGCCAGCCCGGCGCGCTTTTGCAACCCTTCCTGTTCCTGCGCGGCCAGGCTTTGAATCTCATAAACAACCGTATCAATCTTCTGGTGCAGCAGCCGCTGGGAATTGTGGAGCGCGTTGAACTCGCCTTCATGCGTGGCGATGGCCACTTCCTGCGCGCGCAGTTCAACCTGCGCCTGCTGCAACCCGGCCTCAAGTTCGGTCTGCTCGCTTTGCAGGGCGCCTTTGCGGCGGCTAATTTCGGCCACTTCTTCCTGCAAGCCGGCCAGGGCCGACCGCAAGTCAGCGATCTGGTTTTTCCGGCCCAGAATTGAAGCCGGCGCTTTGCCGTCGCCATTCCCGTTGCTGCAGCCGCCGGTGTAAATGCCGTGGCAGCTCAGCAACTCACCCCCCACTGTGACGTAGTGAAAAGCGCCTTTGCTCTCTTGCCACGCCGCGGTCGCCGCATCCAAGTCCCGTACAATTCGCGTGCTGCCGAGCAGGCGCTCCATCAGCGGGCGAATGGAGGCCTCGCTCTCAACGACCGCCAGCGCGGCCACGGGCGCGCCATTCAGTTCGGGAGCGGCGAGCGGAGTTTGGGAATTGGCAGCCGGTGACGGGTGATCGGTAACTGGTGATTGGAGCTTGGCGCTGCCCTCGCGCGAACCGCCCTCCCCGTGGCCGTCTCTGACGAACGCCAGCGGCGCGATGCTCGCTCGGCCGGTCTTGTTGGCGTTGAGGTCAGCCAGAATCTGGCGGGCGGACTCCGGCTGCTCCGTCAACACCAGTTGCAGGTGATGGCCCAGGGCCGTCTCGATGGCCGTCACGTATTGATCCGGCACGCGAATCTTGTCCGCCAGCGACCCCAGCACGTGCTGCGACTGCTTGAGCGCGGCGAGCGGGCCGACGTTGAACCCCTCGTGGTCGGCCTGCAATTGTTCCAGCACGCTCAGCCGGGAACGCTTCCCGGCCTGTTGCTCCAGGGCCTGGTCCTGCGCTCGGGCGGCGCCCTCCAATTCCTCCTGGAGTTCGCGCAGCCGCTTTTGCCGTCCTTCCACGGTGCCGCGCTGCGTTTGCGCGCTGAGCTTCTCGGCCGTGACATTGGCCACGAACTCACGCAGCCGGGCTTCCAGGCGCGTCCGCTCCTCTTCCAGTTGGATTTTCTCGGCGGACAGCTTCTCCAATCGCACCACGTTGCCCTGCTTCTGCAAATCGAGCGCGGTGATCTCGTTGCGCACGCGCGTCAAGTCCTGCGCGGTGGCGAAAGCCTCGGCCTGGGCCTGGCGCAGGGCCTCTTGCTGCTGCCGCAGCTCCTCTTCCACTTGCCGCAGCGCGTCCTGCCTCGCGGCGAGTGTTTCCCGGTGCTGTTCCAGGGCCTTCTCGGAGGCGGTCAAATGCCCGCTGACGGTGGCCAGGTCCTGCCCCGCCGCCCGGCGCCGCTCCTCGGCCTGCGTCAAATCCGCCATGGCTTTGGTGTTTTGCGTCGCGAACTCGCGCAACCGCTCCTCATTGAAATGAATGCGGCTCTCGTGCCGGTCAATCTCGCCCTTCAACTCCAGCCCGCGATGCTGCCGCTCGCCGATCTCGTGTTCCAGTTCTGAAAGTCGTTCCCGCAGATGGGTAATCTCGTCCTCGCAGCGCAGCACGGCGGCGGAGCTGGTCTCGAGCTCGTTGCGGAGGTTGTCGGCGGCCGTCTGCCGCTCGGCAATCTCCGCCTGCAATTGGTCGAATTGATGGCGGGCGAACTGGGTATCGAGATGTTGCAGTTCAGCGGAAAGCTGCTTGTAGCGGCGCGCCTTGCCGGCCTGGCGTTGGAGCGAGCCGATCTGGCGTTTCACCTCGCGGACCAGGTCGGCGACGCGCAGCAGATTCTGCTCGGTGTATTCGAGTTTGCGCAGCGCCTCTTTCTTTTGCGTCTTGTACTTGGTGATCCCGGCGGCCTCTTCGAAGATCATGCGGCGGTCTTCCGGCTTGCTGGAGAGGATCTGGGTGATGTTGCCCTGCGCCATGATGCTGTAGCTGGCGCGGCCCACACCGGTCCCCATGAACAGTTGCTGGATGTCTTTCAGCCGGCAGGGCGTCTTGTTGATGAAGTACTCGCTGCCGCCGTCGCGGAACACCCGGCGCGTCACAGTCACCTCGTTATAGGCCATCTCGACCCCCGCTGCCGTCAGGTGGTCCCCGTCCACCCCGCCAATCGTCAAGGAAACCTCCGCCATGCCCAGGGGCTTGCGGCCATCCGTGCCGTTAAAAATCACGTCCGCCATCTCGCCGCCGCGCAGGGCCTTGGCCGATTGCTCGCCCAGCACCCAACGGATTGCGTCCGACACATTCGACTTGCCGCACCCGTTGGGGCCGACGATGGCGGTAACGCCGGGCTGAAAGTTCAGCGCAGTTTTATCCGCAAAGGACTTGAATCCTAAAACAGTTAAGTTCTTCAGATACATGATCTTGCTTAAAACAACCAAACCCGCCCCGTTTAGTAAAGTGGAAAAACCACAATATACAGGGCACGGTTATCATCGGAGCACAACTAATTGGTGAGGAACCGAGATTTGTATTGTGCCGCTAACCGCTGCTAAAATTCTATAATCTAATCTACCATCGTCATTTTTAGCGCAAACCGCCCTGGTTTGGCAACAACTATTTGCAATTATTTTGCCCTCGATATCGCCCCCATTGGCCCCATAATCTGCCTCCGAACCCCCATGATGTCTTCTGCAGCAGTTTGCGACAAACCGAGTTCGCCCAAGGTGCTTTTCTTGTGCGGTTTTTCCGGCGACGGGCATTACTCTATGAGACATGATGACCGAAGATGCCGAACTGCTAAGCCAGTATGCCGCCGCGAGGTCGGAGGCTGCCTTCGCCGAATTGACTCGGCGGCATGTCGATCTGGTCTATTCAGCAGCGCTGCGGTTGGTGAACGGCGATGTTCATTCGGCCCAGGATGTGACGCAGCAGGTCTTCACGGAGGTCGCCCGTCAGGCGAAACGCCTGGCCCGGCATCCCGCACTGGTGGGCTGGCTTTACACCACGACCCGGCAGATGGCGTTGCGGATGAATCGCACGGAACAACGACGCACGGCCCGCGAGCAGGAGGCCAATACGATGAATGAACTCCTTCACGACGACACCCCGCCCGCGGATTGGAGCCAGCTCAGTCCGGTGATCGAGGACGCACTGCACGAACTGAGCGACCAGGACCGCCATGCCATCCTGCTCCGCTTCTTTCAAAACAAGACTCTCAACGAGGTGGGCACGGGATTGAATTTAACCGAAAATGGCGCACGCATGCGCGTGGAACGGGCGTTGGAGAAGTTGCGTGGGAAACTGGCCCGGCGCGGCATCACCACCACTGCGTCGGCGCTGGCCGCCGTTGTTTCCGCCAACGCCGTCCAGTCGGCGCCCGCCGGTTTTGCCGCCACTATCTCCACCGCTGCCGTGGCCGGCAGCACTCTCCACGTTTCAACCTTCATTGCCGCAACAAAAACTATCGCCATGACCACATTACAGAAAACCATCGTCGCCGCGGCGCTCGCGCTCGCGGCCGGCACCGGCGTTTATGCCGTCCACCAAAGTTCGCAACTGCGTGCCCAGATCCAGACGCTCCAACAGGAACGAGCGCCCTTGGCGGCGCAACTCCAGCAATTAGAGCAGGAACACAAGCAGGCGGCCCAGCAACTGGCCGCGTTGAAGGAGGAAAACGCCCGTCTGAAATCCGGCCCAAGCGCGACGGAACTGCTGAAATTGCGGGGTCAGGTGGGAGTGCTGCGTCAGCGGGCCGCTACGAACGACGCCAAAGCCGCGCCGGCCAGCGGGCTGGCCAAAATGATGAGCGATCCCGCGATGAGGGAATACATCCGGCAGGCACAAGTGGAAAAGTTCAGGTCCATGTACGCCGACCTGTTTAAGGAACTGAAACTGACACCGGAGCAGACGGACCAGTTCCTCCAGATATCCGTTAACAAGGCTTCGACCTATTTGGCCAAATACCTGGCCCCGGCGCAGGGGGCTCCGGAGCAGGCCCCCGCCGAGCCATCCAGCGATTCAGGCAGCCAATTGCAGGCGTTGTTGGGCGAGGCGGGCTATGCCCGATACAAGGAGTACAGCGATGAAATCCCGGCCCGGACCACCATCAGCCTCCTGAATAGTCAACTCGGGGAGAACCCGCTCAATAATGAGCAAAGCGCAAGTTTGCTCCAAGTGGTAAAGGCCGAGCCGGCGGAGTTAACGCAGGGCATCCTTGGCGCTCCGGACAAGGCCTTTTCGGGGTCCCAGGCGGACATTGACAGCTTTCTCGATCAGGTGGCCGCGAGCAACCAACGCATCGAGCAGCAAGCCGCCAGTTTTCTCACCGCCGACCAACAGGCCGCCCTCAATACCGTGCTGACCAATGCCGTCAACACGCGGAAACTCTCGGCCGCCGCCTTTATTCAAAAGCACTGAGTGGAGCAATCGGACCTGAGAGACGGGCGCAGATAGCGGATGCTCCCGACGCCCCAGAGAGTCGGCGCACGAACGTTCCCAACTTTCCGCGAAGCGGTTCAGTTCAATAGATTTTACTCTCGATATTGCCCCCGTTGGCTCATAGTCTGCCTCCGAACAAGTGACTTTATGAGCTTAAACAGCCTCCGCTCGCGTTGCGGCCTCTGGCGAATGACAGGCAAGCCCCAGCCGCATCGAGCGAGACTCATCTTCATCCGCACCCTCCGCTGGCTCGGCGTCACGCTGGCGGCCATCGGCGCGGCATTCGCGTCACCGGCTGCCAACTACCAACCCTCCAACGTCGTTCCGCCGGCACCGCTCCGGGAATTCCGCGCCGCCTGGGTCGCCACGGTCGGGAACATTGACTGGCCTTCCCGGAAGACGCTAAGCACGCAGGAACAGCAAGCCGAGTTGTTGGCGATTCTGGATCGCGCCGCCCAACTCAAGTTGAACGCCATAATCTTCCAGGTCAGGCCGGCCTGCGACGCTTTGTATGCCTCCAGGATCGAGCCCTGGTCCGAGTATCTCACCAGCACGATGGGCCAGCCGCCGGAGCCGTTTTATGACCCGCTGGACTTCGCCGTCGAGGAAGCGCACAAACGCGGTTTGGAGCTGCACGCCTGGTTCAATCCTTACCGCGCGCGCCTGCTCGCCGCCGGATCCCCAGCCGCTCCCAACCACGTCAGCAAAACGCGCCCCCAACTGGTGCGGCAGTACGGAAAATATCTCTGGCTCGATCCCGGCGAAAGAGCGGTGCAGGACTACTCGCTCAGTGTCATCATGGACGTGGTGCACCGATACGATGTGGATGGCATCCACTTCGACGATTATTTTTATCCCTACAAGGAAAAGGGCGCGGCGGGCAAGGAGTTGGATTTCCCGGATGACGCAAGTTGGCGCCGCTTTGGCGCGGGCGGAAAGTTGAGCCGCGACGATTGGCGGCGTGAGAACGTCAACCGGTTCATCGAGCGCGTCTATAAATCCATCAAGGCGGCGAAGCCCTGGGTGAAGTTTGGCATCAGCCCGTTCGGCATTTGGCGTCCCGGCAACCCGCCGCAGATCAAGGGCTTCGACGCCTTCGCGGAGCTTTACGCCGACTCGCGCAAATGGCTCGCCAACGGGTGGGTCGATTACTTCGCGCCGCAGCTTTATTGGGCCATTGACCCGCCGGACCAAAGCTTCCCCGTGCTGCTCCGCTGGTGGGCCGAGCAAAACACCAAGGGCCGGAACCTTTGCCCGGGGCTGGACTCGACCAAGGTCAGCAGCCGGTCGCAGGACCGGCACGGATGGCAACCCCAGGAGATCGTCAACCAGATCCGTTTGACCCGAACTCAGACCGGCGCGAACGGCCACATTCACTGGAACATGAAAAGCCTCATGCGGGACGGCGCCTTTGATGAGCTCTTGGAACGGGAACTGTATCAGCAGCCGGCGCTGATGCCCTCTTCGCCCTGGCTTGGCCGCGCACAGCCCGGGAAACCAAAGCTGACAGTCGCCCAAGGTGACCGGGCGTCCCAACTGGAAATCAGTTGGGCAGCGAACGGCCCGGGCAAGGCCTGGCTCTGGCTGCTGCAAACACGAGCCAGCGGCGAGTGGACAGAGGAGATTCTAGTCGCAGCCAAAACTTCGCGTGTTTGGAATGGCGCGCTGCCGGAGGTCGTGGCGGTCTCGGCGGTTAACCGCAACGGCGAATTGAGCGCTCCCTCCGTGCTTCAGGCGCGCGGCAGCGCCAAATGATCCGCCACTCGAGCGGGGCCGGCGCGCCCGCTCACTCTCAAGCAACAGGAGGGACCGAGGGCGGGACGCCCAAGGTAGTGGGCAGTCGGTTGTGGATGAGCCAGAAGTCGCGCAGGGCCAGGGCCAGGGTCGAGAGATCGGCCAGCGCATTGGGCTTGACCAGGTAGGCATTGGCGCCGGCGTCGTAGGCCCGGGCGATGTCATCGGGCCGGCTGGAGGAAGTGAAGATCACCACCGGCAGTCGCCGGAGCTGCGGCTCTTGCCGAATCCACTCCAGCACCTCGAACCCGGACCAGTACGGCAGGTTCAGGTCCAGCAGCACCAGGCCCGGCAGCGGATGCAACCTCCGGTCGGCGAACGGCCCGTCGCCTGCCAGGTAGTCCTTCGCCGCCTTCCCGTCCTTCACCGTCCGGAGCGAATTCCCGATGCCCGCCTTCGTCAGCACATGCTGGAGCAACATCACGTCCGTCTCCTCGTCTTCCACGTAGAGGATGGCGATTGAGGTCATCCTGGTTGGTCCGCCGCCCCCTTTAACTCGACCCAGAAGCGGCTGCCGCGGCCCGGCTCGGATTCCAGCCCCATTCGGCCGCCCATCTTCTCGACGGCCTTGCGCACCACAGTCAGCCCCACGCCGGTTCCGTCGCAACTCTTGTCCAGACGCTGGAACATCTTGAAAATGCGCTCCTGCGCTTCCTTCGGGATGCCGACGCCATTGTCGGCGAACCACAGACGGACCATGTGGTTGAGGGTTGAGCCTTGAGGGTTGAAGGAGTGAAGTGCGGGAGGCTGCGGCGTGTTGCGTGTTGCGTGTTGCGTGGCCGGCGACTGGCAATTAGTGACTGGTAATTGGTCGGTCTCGGCGGGCAACGGCTCGTGCCTCTCTTCGGATTTCGGCCTTCGCCCTTCCTTCGGGTTTCGGATTTCGGCCTTCGGATTTCCCACCCGCTCGGCCCACACGCGCACCTGTGGCCGGGTGCCGGGGGCGACGAACTTGATGGCGTTGCCCAGCAGATTGGAGAAACACTGCGTCAAGGCGGCCTCGTTCCCCAGCAGGCGCGGCAACGGCCCTTCGATCTGAATCTCCACGTGCGGCGGCTGAAAGGCGGGATAGGTTTCGATGATGCTGCGCAGCAGCCCTTGCACGTCCACCGGCACGAGCTTCAGTTCGCTGCGCGCCAAGCGGCTGTATTGGAGCACGTCCTGGATCAGCTTGTCCATGCGCGCGGCGGCGCTGGTGATGCGCTCAATATGTTCCTGCGCCCTGGACCGGCCGCACGCCAGGCACTCCTCGCCCAGAATCTGCGCAAAGGAACGGATGGCCCGGAGCGGCGCCCGCAAGTCGTGCGTGATGCTGTGCGAAAAGTCTTCCAGGTCGCTGATCGTCTCTTCGAGCGACGCGGTGCGCTCGGCGACGCGGCGTTCCAACTCCGAGTTCCACTCGCGCAACTGCCGCTCGCTCGAGCGCAAAGCCTCCTCGGTCCGCTTGAGGGTTTCTTCGGCTTGCTTGCGCTCGATGGCGTAGCGAATGGCCCTGGCGGTCTGGCGGCCATAAGCCTGGCCTTTGATCAGGTAATCCTGGATTCCGTGGCGGACGGCTTCCAGGCCCACCGCTTCATTGGTCTCCCCGGTCAGCACGACAATGGGCAGGTGGGGTGCCTCGGCCCGGGCGCGCAGAAACGTGTCCCGACCGGTGATGTCCGGCAGTGACAAATCGAGCAGCAGCACCTCGAACTGTTTCTGGCGCAAGCACTGGACGGCCTCCGCCCAGCATTCGACATGCGTGAAGTCAAATCCACCCAGCCCGGGTTGAGCCAGCGACTCCTGCAAAAGCACGGCGTCGGAAAAACTGTCTTCCACCAGCAGAACTCTGACCGCCGCCGCTTTCATGGTCCAGGCTTAATTGCCACTGGTTTTCGGCGCGGGCGGCAGCGTCACCACAAAGAGCCAGAACGATTCGATGGACCGCACCACGTCCAGGAACTGGCTAAAATCGACCGGCTTGTTGATGCAACAGTTGGCGTTGAGCTGGTAAGCGCGCAAGATGTCCTGCTCGGCCCGCGAAGTGGTCAACACCACGATCGGGATGGTCTTCAGGTCATCGTCTCCCTTGATTTCGGCCAGCACTTCCCGTCCGTCTTTGCGCGGCAGGTTCAGGTCCAGCATGATCAAATCGGGCCGCGGGGCCTGGGCATACGGGCCCTGGCGGCGGAGAAACCGCATCGCCTGCACGCCATCTTCGACGATGCTCACATGATTACGCACCTTGAAATCCTTCAGCGCCTCGACGGTCAGCTCGGTATCGCTGGGGCTGTCTTCCACCAACAGGATTTCAATGGGCCGCCCCTGGTCTTCGCTCATACGCTTTGCTCCTTTATAAAGGTCCATCTCATCTCAATCGCCGCGCGCTAGTGCCGTGCCTGCTGATAAGCCGCGTAAAGCAGACCAACAACTGCGGCGACGATAAAGACAACGGCCACCGCCCACCAACGAAGGGCGCGCAGCTTGCGGCGCCGTGCGCCTGGCGAGGCCCGCGGGAACAGAAGTTTGCCAACATAGCCCGGCATGAAGAGATCGTAGCAGGCGGCTGAACCGATGCCAAGAACTATCGCGCTCATTTGGGCATGGAAAAGAAAAACGTCGAGCCGTGGCCGGGCTGGGACTCGACCCAAATGGTGCCGCCGTGGCGTTCGACGATCTTCTTGCACACGGCCAGCCCGATGCCGGTGCCGGGATACTGCTTGCGCGTGTGCAACCGCTGGAAGACCTGGAAAATGCGCCCGAAATACTCTGCCTCTATGCCGATGCCATTGTCCCGCACCCAGAGGACCCAGCGGCCTTCCTCGGGCCGGACGCCGATATGGATTTGCGGCGGGCTCTCGCTGCGGAACTTGAGGGCGTTGCCGATGAGATTCTGAAAAAGCTGCATCACCTGGGTGGCATCCACAGACAAGGCGGGCAACGGGTCGTGGGTGACCGTCGCTTGGGCGGACTTGATACCGGCCTCCAGGTTGCCCAAGGCCTGCGCCAGCACGGTCTCCAGATCGGCGGGGGTGAAATGGCCGCCGCGCGTGCCGACGCGCGAGTAGGCCAGCAAATCGGTAATGAGCTGCTCCATGCGGGTGGCGCCCTCGCAGGCGCCCGCAATGTAGTCCTGTGCTTTGGCATCCAGCTTGTCCGGGAAGCGATTCTGGAGCAGCTTGACGTAACCGCCAATGGCCCGCAGCGGCTCCTGCAAATCGTGCGACGCGACGTAAGCGAATTGTTCCAGGTCGCGATTGGAGCGTTCGAGTTCCTCGGCGGTCTGCAGAAGGGCCGCCTGAGCTTGCTTTTCCGCCGTGACCTCGAGGTTGACGCCGATGAAGCGAACGGCGCGGCGCTGGTCGCCATCGCCCTGGAAGTACACACGCCCGTGGGAGGCGATCCAGTGCACCGAGCCATCGGGCCAAATGACGCGGAACTCGCGGTGATAAACGCCTCCGCTTTTGCCGGTGAGGGCTTGCTGGACCGCCTCGTCCACCGCCGCCCGATCCTCGGGGTCAATGGCGGCAATGGCCCGGGCGTAGTCGATCTTCTCGGCTTCCGGGATGCCCCACATCTGCCGGCAGCGCTCGTCCCAAAACACCTCGCCGGTCTGGAAGTGGTAGTCCCAAGCGCCGAGGTCGGCGGCCTCCAGCGCCAGGCGCCGCTGCTCGGCCGAGCTGCGCAAGTCGGCGCTGGCCTGCTCGGTTTGCTGGCGCGCCCGGATGGCGTCTTCCGCCAGGCTCAGGGCAGCCTGGCGGGAGGCCTGAACTTCTTGGTTGGCGGCCTGGAGTTCGGCGACGCGCTGCCGCAGTTCCGCGTTCAACTGGTAAACGGCCTTTTCCGCCTGTTTGCGCTCGCTGATGTCCGTGAGGAAGGAGTAATAGTATTCCGGCTTGCCCTTCGCATCCCGCGCCAGGTGAACGAGCAGTTCGATGGGCACGCGTGAGCCGTCTTTCCTGAGGTATTCCTTCTCATAGTGGACCGGCTGGCCGGTCGCGTGCAGTTCCTCCAGTTTCTGCCGCTCAATCTCGCGCCATTCGGGGGGCGTGAGGGTGCTGGCCCAGTCCCTGCTCCGCAGCTCCTCGCCGCTGTAGCCGGTCAGTTGCTCGAAGGCCCGGTTGATCAGCCCCAAACGACCATCCGGATACCCTACGGCGAAAGCCTGCGATGAGCGCTCGATGACACTGGCTAGAAACTCGTTCTGCCGCCGGGTCTCCCGCAGCGCGAGTTCCTTGTCGTAAGCCGCCGCCTTCAGCCGCGCGCGGCGGTAGAGTTCGGCCACCACGCTTATGAAGAGGCCCATGCTGCAGAAGAAAGCCATGCCAACGGCATCCACGGGATTTGTGATCTCGAACCGGCCGAGCGGAGGGAGCAGCCAGTAGTCCACGACCAGCGCCGCCGTTACGGTGGCCACCAGGCCCGGCCAGAATCCCCCGAGCAGAGCTACGACCATAACGGCGGGATAGAAGGTGATATACGTGGGCAGCCCTTCGCCCACGAGCGCCGTCAGCCCCAGGCGCAGCAGAAGGCCGCCGCCCGCCGCCGCCACCGCGGCGGCATAGCGGGCAAGCCAGCGGTATTTGAAATCCTGATTGGGTCGCTCTCCAGGGTCCGAAGTTAGACTGGGCTTCGAATTTGGCATAACTATTTTCGGTTATGCCGACCGCGACGGGCGGTCGGCATCGTTCAAAAGCGGGACCGGTTGCGGGCGAGACCACTGACGGGTTTGGGATGACCGTAGCAAAAGCGCCCGGCGTTGGGTCAATGAGAATTGCGGCCAATGCAATCCGTATATGGGGTGTTCACCCCATAGCGGAACCGCCCGCGGGTCAGTATTATTACGGAGTGTCTTTGACGATGTAAACAATTCAATCCACCAAGTTGCTAGTCCTATGCCTATGAAGCGAAAGTTCGCCCCACAACCCGTTGCTCCGCCGGAAACGCAGGAGCCGAACCCGCCAGTGGAATCGGTCGCCCTGGCCTCGGAAAGCAACCCGGAACCCGCCCCTACGACAACCCAGGCGCCGCCTGAAATCCTTGAGAGGGGTGACGACCGCTATTACGCCCTCCACTGGGGCATAAACGAGTGAAGCGGCCCGAACCCGTCCCGGCAGCACCGCTCTGAGGTCTCGTCGGTTGAGACAGGCACCAGGCTGGCGGCCTCGCGGGTGTGATGCCATCTCCGGTTCGAAAACGCACTATTCCAAGGCCGCGTGGACCCCTCACCCCAGCCCTCTCCCCATCCGATGGGGAGAGGGAGAGACGACGGCATCGAATGGTGCAGTTGCAAGCCGCACTTGGTATGAAATGTTTGGCTTAACTGCCGTATTTCACGCCGCAGCCGTAGGGTTTGGTCTGCGACACCGCCAGTTTGTCTCCGGCCTGCAATCTCTGAACGGCTTCACGCACATAGTTGCGGGCGGTGCGGGGGTCGCCGTCCGGCGCTGGCCGGTCGTCAATGGCACCCTGGTAAACCAGGACCCCGCTCGCGTCAATGACGAACATGTGCGGCGTGGTTCTCATTCCGTATGCCTTCCCAACGTCGCCCGAGCTGTCATCGAGCCAGGCGGTGGCGTTGATCTTTTCGCTGGCCCATTCCTTCTTGGCTGCCTCGGCGCTCCGGTGGCTGGGGTGTTTCGGCGAGACGGAGTTCACGAGGAGCCACACGACGCCCTTGGCGGCCAGATCGTGCTGCAGTTCCTGCATCGCTCCGCTCCGGTACTGGTTATGGCAGTACGGGCAGTCGAGGTTGTAGGATTCGAGCACGACGATCTTGCCCTGGTAATCGCTCAGTTTATGGGTTTGGCCGTTGATGTCGGTGGCAGTAAACTCGGGCGCGGGTTTGCCGATTTCCGCCGCGGCCAGCGCGGCACCGACGACTCCGAACAGGCTCAGGAGGATAATTGCACGTTTCATAATATCTTCTCTTAGTATTTGATTAAACTTATGTGTTCCGCCTACAAAGAAGCATAGGTCGGCGATCTTTGCAAATGGGAGACCGCAGATTGTTCTACCGCGCGGCGCGCTCGAGGGCGTCCAGGACGATGCGGGGCGTCAAGGCTTCGGGCAGAACCACGGGCGGCTCACCGGGGTTCTTCGGATAAACCAAAACGAGCGGCACGCCGGCGCGGCCAAAGCGGTTCAGCTCGGTGGTGATGTCGTCGGGCAAGCGCGTGTAATCGCCCAGCAGCGCGACGGCGTTGGTCTGCTTGAGCTTCGCGCGGACGGAAGGGATGTCGATGGCAATTCTCTTATTCGCCTGGCAGGTCAGGCACCAATCGGCGGTGAAATCAACGAACACGGGACGGCCCTGGGCGCGCGCCTGGGCCAGCGCCCCCAGGCTCCAGCGCTGCCAGTCAATGCCGTCGGGACTTTCTTTGAGAGAGCCTGCCGGGAAGGTGTCGGGGACCGGCGAGCGCCAGCGCAACTGGCCTTCCACAGCGTAAAGGAAACCGCCGACGAGGAGGACCAAAGCCGCGGCCATCCCCAGTCCACGATGCGTCCGTCCGCGTTGAACGAACTCGCCGTAAATCCAGGCCGCGAGCGCGAGAATGACGAGGAAGAGGCCGAGCCACAACGAACGCTTGCCATAATGCAACGGAATGAGGCTGAACAGCCACACCGCCGTGGCCAGCATCGGGAAGCCCATCGCGACCTTGAATCGCTCCATCCAGGCGCCGGGCTTGGGCAGGAACTTTAACCACGCCGGCTGCCAGCTTAAGATGACGTAAGGGGAGGCGAGCCCCAGTCCCACGACCACGAACATCAGCACGATGATGCCGGCGGTTTGGGTGAAGGCAAAGCCGAGGGCAGCGCCGAGGAAGGGGGCGGTGCAAGGCGTGGCCAGGATGGTGGCGAGCACGCCATTGAAGAACGCACCCGCGGAGCCTTGTTTCGACGCCAAAGTTCCGGCGGCACCCAGGACGCGTGCGCCCGGGTTGATTTCGAAGAGGCCAAACAGATTCAGCGCCACGAGGGTCACCAGCGCGGTGAGCAGAACGAGAAACTGTGGGTTGCCAAACTGCATCCCCCAGCCGGCTTGGTGCCCTGCGGCCTTGACGCCGATTACCAGAGCCGCCAGCACGAGGAACGAGACCAGCACGCCGAGCGCGTAGATCAAGCCCAGTTTGCGGACCTGGCGCGGTTCATCCCTGGCCTGCCCCACGAAGCCGAGAATCTTCAAGGCGATGACCGGCAGCACGCACGGCATCACGTTCAAAATCAGCCCGCCAAGGAAAGCATAGAGCAGCATCTTCCAAAGCGGGGGAGCAATGATGACTGGCGGAGGGGTTTGGCTGAGCATCTCGCCCGCAACGGCCGTTGAATAGAGGATGGGCAGGCTGACTTCATAGGCCAGGCGCGCGGGGCCGGACTGCTGAACGAGAAGACCGGAGATTTGGCGCGGCCAGCCGCCCTTGAGCTTCCTGACCTCCTTGCTCAGGCGGATTGTCCCCGGGCCGGCTGAGGCGATCTGGGTGGCCGGCTGCACCTCGAAATCCTCGCTGGAGTCGGGGAAGAAGTCCGCGTTGGTGGCGGCGGTGGCGGAGTTCCATTCCAGGATCAGCGGGCGGGAGTTGGCGGCGGCGGAGTGGTCCCACCGCGCGCGGGCCAACAAGCCGTCGCCGCTTTTCGGGAGCTTCAATTGCCAGGCCCGGATCAGGGCGGCGTCCTGGGAAGGCTTTGTCTCGGCGCCGATATTGAGCGTCGTTTGCACGCTGGCCTTGCCGGGAACGCAGAGCGCCTCGCACTCCAGCCATGAGACGCTGGCTTTCAGGTCGAGCGGTCCGGGGCGCAAATCGGCTGCGAGTTTGAGCGGCACGAGCAGGACGACCTCGTTCGTATAGATGTAAGTGGTGAGGTCTTCGTCCGGGAGCTTCTCGGGGACCGGCCACTGGATGGCGCCCGCCGTGACGCCCGCCGGCAGTTGCCACGCGATTTTCGACGCCATGCCCGACGCGCCCGGGTTCCGCCAGTAGGTATGCCAGCCCGGGTCCATTTGGAGTTGCACACCCGCGAGCACTGTGTCGCCTGGCCGCGCCGTTTCCGCGGCCAGAACCAGCCGCGCCTGCGTGTGGGCGGCGCCGGCGGAAAGACCGGCCACGCAGAACCAGGCGGCGCCCAGCAGATTGAGTATCCGTCGCACAGGGATAAGATGCCTCAACTAGCGGGCCAGGGCGACCAGGTACCGCTGCAGCCGCATCGTTTCCACCGCAAGTTCCAGGCGTTGATAAACCTGATGGAGATTGCTGCAAACGCGCAGAAGGAACCGGCGCGCACTGACCGGCGTCAGGTAATCGTCGCGCAGGCTGCAGTTCGCATTGATCAGGTACTGAACGCAATCGGCCTTGGTGAGGAGTTTCCCGCGATTGAAAGGGTCGAGGTAGATCTCAGCCGCGGTGGATTGGTAGCGGCAAATGAAGTGGCCTGGCAGCCCGATGCCGGCGATGGGAAGCCGCAGCCGCCGTGCCAGCAAAAGGTAGAGCAGACACAGGTTGATGGGGTTGCCGGTCCGCTGGTCGATGACGCGGTTCAAGTAACTGTTTTCCGGGTCGTAATAGTTCGCTTCGTTGCCGACGAAACCGAGTTCGCCGAAGAGGTATTGGTTGATGGCGGTCAGGATGGGTTGCGGTTCGGCGCTGGCGGCAAACCGGCCCCGCAGTTCGTTGGCGTAAGCGTCCAGCACGGCTTGATAGGCTTCGACGTTGATCAGCGGGTATTGCGTCTGCGCGAAGAGCCAAGCGCCCTGTTCGAGGTCGAATTCCTCGCCGTGCCTGAGGCAAAAGGCAAGGAAATGGTCGTCCGCGGCTTGCCGGTCGAAGTGGAGCACAATCTGCCGCGCGCGGCGGCGCAACGCGGGGTCGTTGCTCATGGTGTGTGGCCGGAGCCACTCGGCAGCCGGCGGGCCGCAGGAAAGAAGCTTTTCCCGCACCGTCCGGTAAACGAGCGGATCCTCGTCGGCCAGCAAACTGAGCAGGGCGATTCGCTGACTCTGAGAGAGCTCTTGTGGTAACGCGGTGATGCCAACCGGATTCATACTCTCACGCTCGACACCAGTTGAACCTAAAAGGCGCGGCAAATCAACAAAGAAATGCGTCTGACGCGAAGTTATTTGCTTGCGGAATTCTCAGCATTATGATTCCAAATTCCCCATTCGGATTGCGGCTGCCGGCTCCGTTTCCCGGCCGATGTGTTCCGAGGCAATCCGGGCTAGGACCCTCCGCGTCTGCGGTCGGGGCGGCGGGGCCTGGCTTTGGCCTCGGTTTGGATTTCCTTCAGGGTGGTTTCAAACAGATCATGCTGTTCCCGGCGGGTTTGGCGCTGGAGCGCCCGGGCATCCAGAAACGCAAACAGGATGGCCACGCCGGTAAAGACGAAGCAAACCAGCCAGTAAAGCATAAATCCCAGGCCTCCCAGCTTCTCTTTCAGGACCGTCTCGCCGCCAATGAGCATCCCCAGTGCAGCCAGCAGAACCAGGGCGCCGAACCAGCGGCGGCGGGCAGTAGCGTCGAGAGCCATGGTGGGACGTTAGCATACACGGGAGTGGGGGGGGTAGAAGAAACGGAGCGGTGGCGACGGAGCGATGGAGTGATGGAGTATTGGAGTGATCGAGATAAACGCCGTTTGTCCTTGCTGCCATCACTCCAGTGCTTCAACACCCCGTTTTCCCCTCTCTCTCCCCCTGCTCCGCCGCCCGCCCCAACTTTCTTCCGATTTCCGATTGGCAACTATGACGGAATCGAGTATGGTGCGGGTGTGGAACTTAATCGGCATCCCCGACTTCAAACTGGCAATTGACTTATGCAAATCACAAAACAACTCGCAATCTTCCTGGATAACCGGCCCGGCACGCTGGCGCGCGTAGCGGACGCCTTCGCTGAGGCCAACATCAACATCTACGCCATCACTACAAGCGATACGGTGGACCACAGTGTCATTCGCATGGTGGTGAGCGACTACCGGCGAGCGCTGCACCTCTTCGAGGAGCATAGCACGCTGATGGTCGAAGATGACGTGTTAATGGTCGAAGGCAGCAATAAGCCGGGTGAATTGGCGCGCATCGCCCATAAGCTCGCCGCTGCCAAGATCAATATCGAGTACTGTTACTGCGCCACGCCGCCGGCGGCGAAAAAGGGGCTGCTGATCCTGCGCGTCTCCAACCCGACGAAAGCGCTCAAGGTGTTGAACAGTTGAAAGGCTCCTGAACAATATCCCGCAGCACGTTTCACGGATCACGCATCACGTTTCACGCAGCACTTCCCCCATGTCCCATCCGCTGCTCTACGAGGTCAATACGCGGTGCTGGTTGCGCGCTCTCTCGGAAAAGAGCGGCACCGGCATCACGCTCGCCACTGTTCCCGAGGCCGAACTCGCTGGATGGCAGAAACTCGGGTTCACGCACGTCTGGCTCATGGGGGTTTGGACGACTGGCCCCCGCGCGCGCGCGGAGGCTTTGAAGCAGCCCGAACTGCGTAAGGCATACGACCAGGTCTTGCCGGGTTGGCAGGAGGCGGATGTGGCCGGCTCGCCCTACGCGATTGGCGATTACCAGGTTCCGCCCGCGCTGGGAGGCGAGGCCGGCCTGGGGGAGTTTCGCCGGAAGCTCCACGAGCATGGGTTGAAGCTGGTGCTGGACTTTGTGCCAAACCATGTGGGTTTGGATCATCCGTGGGTCCGGGAGCGGCCTGATTTGTTCGTGCAGAGCCTCAGAGAAGCCCCTGGAACATTCCCGCAGCGAACCCGCGCCGGACTTCGCTGGCCGGCCCACGGCAAAGACCCTTACTTTGCGCCCTGGGCGGATACCGTCCAATTGGATTACCGCCGCGCCGCCACCCGGGCAGTGATGGCGCAATTGCTTGAGTCAATCGCCACGCGCTGTGACGGCGTCCGTTGCGACATGGCGATGCTGGTGCTCAACGATGTCTTCGCCAAAACCTGGGAGCAGTTCCCCCCCGTGGACCACCCATCCCACATCACCAGTCACCAGTCACCAGTCACCAGTCACCCATCACCACCCCCCGAGTTCTGGGCTTCGGCGATTCCCGCGGTCAAAGAAGCGCACTCCGGATTCTTGTTCCTCGCGGAGGCTTACTGGGGGTTGGAGGCACGACTCCTGGCACTCGGGTTCGATTACACTTACGACAAAACGTTGTATGACGGCCTGGTATCCCGCGATGCGGCGGGAGTCCAACGTCATTTGCTCGGGATGACCGCGGAAGCCGTCGCCGGGGGCGCCCACTTCCTCGAAAATCACGACGAGCCGCGCATCGCTTCCATTCTGTCGCCGGCCGAGCACCGCGCAGCGGCCTTGCTCATGCTGGGGTTACCCGGCATGCGCTTTTTGCACGACGGCCAGCTTTCCGGGGCACACCTCAAGATTCCAGTTCAACTGGCGCGCCGCGCCGCGGAATCAACCCAGGCGGATATAGAGAAGCTCTACGAGCAACTGTTGACGACGCTGCCGACCACAGCGGTGGGCCAGGGGAGAGGTGAATTGCGCAAACCGCGCGAGGCGTGGCCGGACAACCCCACCGCGCGGAATTTTGTCATCGTGCAATGGCAAAGGCGGGCGCCGGAGTTCGATCTGGTGGCTGTGAACCTCGCGCCTCATCGTGGTCAATGTTACGCACCGCTGAGTGTCGAGCATCTGGCGGCACACAACTGGAAGATGAGAGACCTGCTGGGCCAGGAATGTCACAAACGCTCCGGGGATGACCTGCAGAACCAGGGTCTCTACCTGGACCTGCCGCCTCACGGCGCCCAGTTGTTCCACTTCGGGCCGATCAACTGATACGGATCGGGTCGGCTTCAGGGAGAGCCTCTTCCCCCCACACCCCTTTTCCCCTTTAAGTCACAGGTATCGTGATTTGATTCGCCACGCCAGCTTTTGCTGCATTTAGTTCAAACGAGTTATTGCATGCCGCGTGAATTTGAGTCAATACTTGCTGAATTTAGTTAAGATTAGCGTGGAGATCCCGATCTCGCGGAAATGACGATCAGAGCAGACAGCAAAGGTAATCGCGGTCAGGCGCAGCGGACCGGCCCACCGGCCAAGCAGGGTCTGTACGACCCGCGGTTCGAGCACGAGGCGTGCGGCGTGGGGTTCGTGGTGAACATCAAGGGGCGGAAGTCTCATGCGATTATTCAGCAGGCGTTGCAGGTGCTGCTGAATCTGAATCACCGGGGGGCGTGCGGGTGCGAGGCGAACACGGGGGACGGCGCGGGCATTCTGATCCAGCCGCCGCACGAGTTCCTCAAGCTGGTCGCCCGCGAGGCGCGGGTCACTTTGCCTTCCGCTGGCGAGTACGGGGTTGGGATGGTGTTTTTGCCGCAGGACGCGGCCCAGCGCGGCGAATGTGAGAAGATTTTCGAGGGCATCGCAGTTGAGGAAGGCCAGCCGGTTCTGGGCTGGCGCACCATCCCAGCCAGCAACGTCACCCTCGGGGCCACGGCCCTGGCCTCTGAGCCGCTCATGCGGCAGGTGTTCCTCGCTCGCAACGCGAAGCTCGCGGATGACCTCGCCTTCGAGCGCAAGCTCTACGTCATCCGCAAGCGCGCGGAGAATGCCATCCGTTACTCGGGGAAGGTCGCGGGAGGCGACTTCTTCTACGTGTCCAGCCTCTCGTACAAGACGGTCGTTTATAAAGGCATGTTGCTCACGGAGCAGCTCGGCCAGTATTACCCCGACCTGTCGCACCCGGCGATGGCATCCGCGCTGGCGCTGGTGCATTCGCGGTTCAGCACCAATACTTTCCCGAGCTGGAACCGCGCCCACCCTTATCGCTACCTGGCCCACAATGGCGAGATCAACACGCTGCGCGGCAACATCAACTGGATGCATGCTCGCCAGGCCATGTTCGAGTCCGACCTTTTCGGCGATGACCTTAAGAAGGTCCTGCCCGTGATCTGCACTGATGGCAGCGACTCGGCGATGTTCGACAATTGCCTGGAGCTGCTCGTCCTGGCGGGCCGTTCGCTTCCGCACGCCATGATGATGATGATCCCCGAGCCGTGGACCCGGCACGAGAGCATGAGCGCCGAGAAGAAGGCCTTTTACGAGTATCACTCGTGCCTAATGGAGCCTTGGGACGGCCCGGCTTCCATTGCCTTCACGGACGGCCGGCAGATTGGCGCGGTGCTGGACCGCAACGGCCTGCGCCCCTCGCGCTTCTACGTCACCAAGGACGACCTGGTCATCATGGCCAGTGAAGTGGGCGTGCTCGAGGTGCCCGCCGACCGCGTGCTGCAAAAAGGCCGCCTTCAGCCCGGCCGCCTGTTCCTCGTCGATACCGAACAGGGCCGCATCGTCGCGGACGAGGAAATCAAGCGCCAGATCGCCACCGCCCATCCTTATCGCGACTGGCTGGACCAGAACCTGATCCGGCTGGCGGACGTTCCCGCCCCCGGCATCCTGCCGGAGCCGGACCACGAAACCGTGCTCCAGCGCCAGCTTGCCTTTGGTTACACCTTTGAAGACTTGCGCATTCTCATGCTCCCCATGGCCCGCGACGGCGCCGAAGCCGTAGGCTCGATGGGCACTGACACCCCGTTGGCCGTTTTGTCCAACAAGCCGCAGCCGCTCTCCAGCTACTTCAAACAACTCTTCGCGCAGGTTACCAATCCGCCGATTGACTGCATCCGCGAGGAGATCATCACGTCCACCGAGACGGCCATTGGCTCGGAGCGCAACCTGCTCAAGCCCTCACCTGAACACGCCCGGCTCATCGAACTCAAGTCCCCCATCCTCACCAACGAGGAGTTCGCCAAGCTCAAGCACATTGACCTGCCGGGCTTCAAATCCATCACCCTTCCGATCCTGTTCAAGGTCGCCGCCGGCGCGCCCGGTCTGGAGCAGGCGATGGACGACTTGTGCGCCAAGGTCAACCAAGCCGTCAAGGACGGCATCAACGTGGTTGTGCTGTCGGACCGTGGCGTGAACAAGGACTGGGCACCGATCCCGTCGCTGCTTGCGGTCGCAGGTCTGCATCACCACCTCATCCGCGAAGGCACCCGCACTCGCGTGGGGCTGGTGCTCGAATCCGGAGAGCCGCGCGAAGTCCATCAATACTCGCTCCTTATCGGCTATGGCTGCGGCGCCATCAACCCATACCTCGCTTTCGAGACGCTCGACGATATGCTGCGGCAGGGGCTTTTAACGGGCATGGATCACAAAACCGCCTGCAAGAATTACCTCAAGGCCGCGATGAAGGGCGTGGTGAAGGTGCTCTCGAAGATGGGCATCTCGACCATCCAAAGCTATTGGGGCGCGCAGATATTCGAAGCGGTCGGTTTGAAACAGTCGTTCATTGACAAGCACTTCACGGGCACGCCCTCGCGCGTTGAAGGCGTGGGGATTGAGGTCATTGCGCAGGAAGTCCTTCTCCGGCACCAGCGCGCCTTCCCGGACCGTGCCGTCAACGGCCATTTGCTTGACGCCGGTGGCCAATACCAGTGGCGCGAGGACGGGGAGTACCACTTGTTTAACCCGCAGAGCATCCACAAGCTGCAGACGGCGGTGCGCACCGGCAGCTACCAGATTTTCAAAGAGTATTCCGCCCTGGTCAATGAGCAGGGCCGGAACTGGTGCACGTTGCGCGGCCTGCTCGACTTCAAGAAGGTCAAGCCCGTTCCCCTCGAAGAAGTTGAGTCGGTCGAGAGCATCATGAAGCGTTTCAAGTCGGGCGCCATGAGCTACGGCTCCATCAGTCAGGAGGCGCACGAGACGCTCGCCATCGCCATGAACCGCATTGGCGGCAAGAGCAACACCGGTGAGGGCGGCGAAGACCCCGAACGCTATGTCCCATTGCCGAATGGTGACTCGAAGAACAGCGCCATCAAACAGGTCGCTTCCGGCCGCTTCGGCGTCACCAGCCTCTATCTGGTCAACGCCAAAGAACTCCAAATCAAGATGGCCCAGGGCGCCAAGCCGGGCGAAGGCGGCCAGTTGCCCGGCCAGAAAGTCTATCCCTGGATCGCCAAAGTCCGCTACTCGACGCCTGGCGTCGGCCTGATCTCGCCGCCCCCGCACCATGACATTTACTCAATCGAAGACCTGGCCGAGTTAATCCACGACCTGAAGAACGCGAACCATCACGCGCGCATCAGCGTCAAGCTCGTGTCCGAGATTGGCGTCGGCACCGTCGCCGCGGGCGTCGCCAAGGCGCACGCTGACGTCGTGCTCATTAGCGGGTACGACGGTGGCACGGGCGCCTCCCCGCAAACCGGCATCAAGCACGCCGGCATCCCGTGGGAACTCGGTTTGGCCGAGACGCACCAGACCCTCGTGCTCAATAACCTGCGCTCGCGCATTATCGTCGAGGCCGACGGCCAGTTGAAGACCGGCCGCGACGTGGTCATCGCCGCCCTGCTCGGGGCCGAGGAATTCGGGTTTGCCACCGCGCCGCTGGTGGCGATGGGCTGCATCATGATGCGCGTCTGCCACCTCAACACCTGCCCGGTCGGCGTCGCCACCCAGGACCCGGAGCTGCGCAAACTCTTCGCGGGCGAGCCGGAGCACGTCGTCAACTTCATGCGCATGATCGCCGGGGAAGTGCGCGAGTTGATGGCGCAGCTCGGGTTCCGCCAGATGAACAAGATGATTGGCCGCGCCGACCGCCTCGAAGTCAAGAAGGCCGTGGACCACTGGAAAGCCCGGGGTCTGGACTTCAGCCAGATTCTTCACCAGCCTCAAGTCCCGACGGGCGTGGGCCGTTTCTGCCAGATTCCGCAGGAGCACGGCCTCGAACGGGCGCTGGACAACACCGTCCTGCGCAAGCTCTGCGCCCCCGCGATCGAGCGCAAGGAGAAGGTGCTGGCCTTCCTGCCCATCCGCAACGTCCACCGTGTCGTCGGCACCATTGTCGGCAGCGAAATCACCCGGCGGTGGGGCGCCGAGGGGTTGCCCGAGGACACCATCGAGATCCATTTCACCGGCAGCGCGGGGCAGAGCTTTGGCGCGTTTATACCCAAGGGAATGACCTTCTTCCTGGAAGGCGACTCCAACGATTACCTCGGCAAGGGCTTGTCGGGCGGCAAACTCATTATCTTCCCGCCGGCGCACTCCACCTTTGTCCCGGAGGAGAACATCATCGTCGGCAACGTGGCCCTTTACGGCGCCACCAGCGGTGAGGCCTATATCCGCGGCATGGCCGGTGAACGCTTCTGTGTGCGCAACAGCGGCGCCGATGCCGTGGTGGAATCCGTCGGGGATCACGGCTGCGAATACATGACCGGCGGCCGGGTGGTCGTGCTCGGGCCGACCGGACGCAATTTCGCGGCCGGCATGTCCGGGGGTGTCGCTTATGTGCTCGACGAGGCGGGTGATTTCGCGCGCCGCTGCAACCTCCAGATGGTCGGCCTGGAGAAGCTGGAAGATGCGGACGAAATCGAACTGGTGTGGAAGATGATCCAGCGCCACCAGGCTTACACGCAGAGCGCTCTCGCGGCCAGGCTGCTCGCGAACTGGCGGCAAGTCGTGCCCAAGTTCGTCAAGGTCATGCCGAAGGACTACCAGCGCGTCTTGCAGTCCTTGAAACGCGTGCAGGAATCCGGCCTGAGCGGCGAGGAAGCCATCATGGCCGCCTTTGAGGAGAACGCCCGCGACGCCGCCCGCATCGGCGGCGGGTGATCCGGAATTATGGGCAAACCTACTGGCTTCATCGAATACCTGCGCGAGTTGCCGCTGGACCGCTCGGCTCTCGAGCGCATCCGCGATTGGAACGAGTTCCACTTGCACATGGAGCAGGGCAAGCTCCGCGAGCAGGCTGCCCGCTGCATGGATTGCGGCGTCCCGTTCTGCCACACCGGCACCCTGCTCAGCGGCATGGCTTCTGGTTGCCCCATCCACAACCTCATCCCCGAGTGGAATGACCTCGTCTATCGCGGTCTGTGGAAAGAAGCCCTCGACCGCCTCCACAAGACCAATAATTTCCCCGACTTCACGGGGCGCGTCTGCCCGGCCCCCTGCGAAGGCTCCTGCGTCCTCGGCATCAACGCCCCGCCCGTCACCATCAAAAACCTCGAATGCGCCATTATTGACCGCGCCTGGGCCGAAGGCTGGGTCATGCCCGACCCGCCCAAAGTCCGCACCGGCAGGAAAGTCGCCGTCGTTGGCTCTGGACCAGCGGGCCTCTGCGCCGCCGCCCAGCTTAACAAGGCCGGCCACTGGGTCACCGTCTTCGAGCGCGCGGACCGCCCCGGCGGCTTGCTCATGTACGGCATCCCCAACATGAAGCTCGACAAGCAAAAGATCGTGCTCCCGCGCGTCGCTCAGATGGAAGCCGAGGGCAACAAGTTCGTCACCAACACCGAGGTCGGCGTTAACTATCCGGCGAAGAAGCTGCTCAAAGAGTTTGATGCCGTCGTCCTGTGCACCGGCGCTACCAAGCCGCGCGATCTGCCCGTCGAAGGCCGCACCCTGAAGGGCATCCACTTCGCCATGGACTTCCTGACCCACAACACCCGCCGCCTGCTGGACAGCAGCCAGAACGGGAATTTCATCTCCGCCGAAGGCAAGGACGTCATGGTCATCGGCGGCGGCGACACCGGCACCGATTGCGTCGGCACCTCCCTCCGCCACGGCTGCCAGAGCCTCGTCCAGGTGGAAATCCTCCCGCGCCCGCCCCTCGACCGCGCCGGTGACAACCCGTGGCCGGAGTGGCCCAAGGTCTATCGCCTGGACTACGGTCAGGAAGAAGCCGCCGCGAAGTTCGGCGCCGACCCCCGCGTCTATCTCACCACCGCCAGCAAGTTTATCGGCGACGACCAAGGCTGGGTGAAGGAGGTTCTCACCGTCCAGGTCCAGTGGGAGCGCAACGAGAAAGGCCGGTTCCTGCCCAAAGAAGTGCCGGGGACCGAACAGGTCCGCCCCGCTCAGCTCGTCCTGTTGGCTATGGGCTTTCTCGGTCCCGAACAGCCTTTGCTCGACGACCTTGGCGTCCACCGCGACCCGCGCACCAACGTCAAAGCCGAGTTCGAGAAGTATTCCACCAATCTCAAAGGCGTCTTCGCTGCCGGCGACTGCCGCCGCGGCCAAAGCCTGGTCGTCTGGGCCTTCAACGAAGGCCGCGGCGCCGCCCGCGAGTGCGACCGCTTCCTCATGGGCCACACCCACCTGCCCTGACGCAGCGCGGGAAAGCCGAAAGCAACGAGGATAGCGGATGGAGGATTACAGTTGGCCCAACCCAGATCCAGAAACTCGCGCTTGAATGCCTTGTTGAGCGCCTTTGGGCTGTAGAGCCTCCGCCCCCTCATCGTCTTCTCTTCGCTCTTCTTCGTTTTGTAAATGGAGCTGTCAACTCCTGCGATCGCTTTATACACGTCGTCCAGCAAAGGCTGAAAGCGCTTCGCGACGAAGGTCGAGCCTCTATTGAAAGAGTACTCACCCGCAACGATCATAAAAGAGTCCTTTCCTTGTCCCAGGCAGCAGGGCGTTGCGCCACCTTCTCGCGACCGGTTGGTGTGTAAACAGCTTTCCCGAGGGGCCGCAGTTTGAGCGTCCCCTCGCCCAGCTTCAGGAGTCTTTCGCGGGCCGTGTTCAGGTAAGCCAGCTCGCGGTCACAACCAAGCGCACGACGTTCATGCTTGGCTGCCGCTATGAGTGCTGAACCGACCCCGCAGTATGGGTCGTAAATCCACTCATCTTTGCTTGTTAGTGCGAGGACGCATCGCTCCACAAGCTCGACGGGGAATTGGCAAGGGTGCTCGGTTTTTTCGGGGTGATTCGCTTTTACGTTGGGAATGTTCCACACGCTGTTCTTCCAGTCTTCGGCCAGAATCGTCCAGACGTCCGATGGATTTTTCCCGAGCGGATTCCCAGAAGGCAATCCCCTCTTCTCGCCTTTGAAATGGAGCTTGCCCGGATACTTCGCAGGCACGCGCACCGGATCAAGGTGGAATTGGTAGTCGTCGCTCTTGGTAAACCAAAGGATTGTCTCGTAGCGCCCGGAGAACCGCTGGCTGCAATGCAGGCCGCGCTCAAAGTGCCAGATGATGCGATTGCGCAATTGCAGTCCAAGAGCCTTGAAGATATCGTAGTAGTAGACGTCCAGTGGGAACACCTCGGCGTTTTCCACGTAGTTGCCCACCTGCCAGCAAATGCTCCCATCGGTTCTGAGCACACGAACCAGTTCGGCCAGCAGGGGCTTCTGTTGAGCGAGGTACTGTTTAAGCGAGAGCCGGTTCTCGTATTCTTTGCCGATGTTGTAAGGCGGCGACGTGACGATCAGCGAGAAGAAGCCGGCAGGAAGTTCTTTCGCCAGGGCCGACGAATCGCCGCACGCCAACACGAGCCGTTCATCCGCAGAGAACTTGTCGGCGACGTGAAACTCTTCGTTGAACAGCGTTCGTACCATGTGCTGCTATTGTGCGCTCTCGGATTGGCCCGGTCAACAATTGACGCAGGAAATTGACATGATGCGGGCGCGGGCCGTTTCGCGGCTTGTGCAGGCGGGCGGGCGTGGCGGACGGCGGCTGGCCCTTGTCCGGGCTGTAGAATGCTCGACCCTCACTCTACACGGTCCCAATGACCGAAGCGGTCGGTGGGAACCGTAGCCGATTCAGGATAGACGAGATAGACCGCGTTCTTGGATTTCTTCCAGGCCTTGGCGACTTTCTCCCGCGCATAAACCTGCCGGGCGCGCACATTCCTTCTGACCGACACCCCGGGATTGTTCACCACCACGTCGCCCTTGTCCGTGAAGCCGACGCACACAATGAGATGCCCGTTGTCCGGCCCGCTCGTCCGGTCGTTCGTGAGATAGGAGGACACTGAAAGAATCACCGGGATGCCCGCCGCAATCCAATCTTCCAGCTCGGAAATGTCTCCCAGGCGGGTCACGTAGGCCCGCATTCCGGGGTAGCTTCCGGCGTAGGCGGTGTTGAACGGCCAGTTGCCGGTGTCGGCGCGGAGGCCATCGGCAATGGCCTCGGCCGTTTCGGGAACGGTGTGGTCCAGTTCCGGGCGATGCAACTGCGCGCCCCAGTACGCCAGGACCATCGAGAGCGAGGTCGGGCTGCACCAGCCGCCGCCCCCCTCATACTCGGCCTGGCGACGCTCCGGGACCTCCAGCACTTTGCCCCAGGCGGCGCGGTTCGGCTCCAAAGCGGTCGCCGGCACGGTGCTGTTGCAGAACGAAAGCCCGAGAAACTTGAGCATCTGTTGATCGCCGGCGCCCCCCGCGGTGATCCAGAGCTGCACCTTGCGGGCAACGTTGCTCAGCACGAGCGTGTCGGTCTTGACCGAACCGTCCTCATCCCTTTGCCGCCGCACGCTTTCCCGCGGAAACCGCGTCGGATCGTCCGACCAAAAGCCCATCGTGTAATACCGCGTGGCGTGACCGGGATAGATCGCGCGGGCTTCCACCTTCAGATGCACCCCGAGCGGCACGTTCCACGAGACAATCAATTCATCCCAGTCAATCGGGGCCGCAATTTCAGGTGAGGTGAGGACCGTTTCGTTAGTCAGGGTCCCGGCGCCCTTTGAAAAGCCGGAGAAGTGGGTGATGCCGACAAACGCGCAGCGATTGCCCCCGGCGACGCTCGCCGCCCCAGTCGCGCCCCGAATTGTCAGCAGAGCCGCCGCCATCAGCAGAAGGACCAAGGCACGAAACCGCCTCGCCCCCTGCCCCAGGAACTGGAACCCGGGGTTCAGAACCAGGCCGGCGCGCACAATTGACGCCGTCTCATTCTCAAACTCAACGCGCATATCCGCCATAAGCTCCTGCCCCCGAGCAATCTGGCAAGCTCAATTTTAGCCGGGAAATCTCATAGCGTGTAGCCGCCGACGGCAGTCGGCGCTGATTCTCAGTCCCGCAAGATGGCGCCGACTGCCGTCGGCGGCTACACCCTGTCGGGGGTTTGTGCGAGGTATGAGAATTCCAGGTTAAGCGCTTCCTGCTCTACCACTGAGCACGTGCTCGAAGAATGCCTCGGCCACGATGTAGCCGACGCAGTTCGGCGAATCGCAGCGGCACGGGTGATCTTTGTAATCCTCCAGATCGTAACCGTAGTTAAAGGTGATTTCCTCGCCTGCCCGGACATCGCGTGTCGCAATAAGCCAGATGCGGTCGTCGTCCTTCTCGGCCTCGGAATTGGACGCGCAACTGTGGTTGATAAACCGCGCCGGGTTCCACGCCACATTGCCGTCGAGGTCCTGCTCGTCGTTCAGCGCGAAGATGAATGCATTGTTCTGCTCGCACCGGCGCAACGCCTCGCCCTTGCTGATCCTTTCGCCCTGGTATTCGAGGATGCGCGTGCCCCCGCGAATAGCCGTCTTCGCAAATCCGCCGGTCCCGTGGATCGGAGAACGCCTAAACAGCACCAGTTCCGTCCCGGCCACGTGAGCGCTCTCTGCAACACTCGTCTCAAATACGTCCCGATCCATACTCATGCATCATTCTCGTTCATTCTGGCGCTTCTCTCAGGCGGTTCAGCAGTAACGTCCCTGCTCAAAGCCTCGGGAGGTCGAATCCATACTCGCGCACAAATCCTTCCAGCGGGGCACAGATTTCCACCCGTCGGCGCGTGAACGGATCCACGTAAGCCAGCCCCACCGCTCGCAAGCCCAACGCGCTCTCCCTGAACCTTGCTTCGGGGATGGTAAGGACGCGTTCCACCGCGTCCCTGACTTTGCCCGGAATGAATGGGACGCGGTGGAACGCGTCCTTACCAGGTTCAGGCCCGTAAAGCCCGTCCCCGACCACCGGGTGGCCCGACTCGGCGAGATGGACCCGGATTTGGTGTGTCCGCCCTGTCACTGGACGCGCCTCAACCAGCGTAGTCTTCCCATCGCTTTGGAGCACCCGAAAATGCGTCTCCGCCTCCTTGCCGTGTCGCGCATCCACTTTCATGGTTCCCCTCGCACTCGGGTCCGGCGCGAGTTTCCGCCGACACGTCCATTCGCTCTGTTTGGGCGCACCGCGGACGACCGCCAGATAGACTTTCTCCATGTTGCGGCTCTCGAACAAACTGCCAAAGGTATCCACGGCACCCGGACTCTTGGCCAGCAGCAAAATACCGCTCGTATCCGCGTCCAGGCGGTGGACGAAGCGCAGATACTTCAGGTTCCGCGACCGCGCCCAGAAATCCCGGGCCGCGATGGACGACATCAGCGCCGCCTGCAAGTTGCGGCCCGTATTGTGCCACGAAACCGGCGCCAGCATCCAGCCTCGCGGCTTGTCAATCGCCAGCACCGAGCGATCCTCATACAGAATGGGAATCCTCTCGCCTGTCTGCAACTCGATCTGGTTCGGCTTCGCCATGGTGTTGGTTACCTCGGTACACAGATAATTCGGCCAATGGTCAGAAGCGCCCGGCTCTCCGCCCCTCCGACTTCCGTTCAGCCCATCGCCCCTTTGATCAGCTTCATCAAGTCGGGGTAGTCCTCGACCGCCTTGAACTGCGGGAATTGCTTCTTCACATTCTCCGGCGCGCGGAACAGGAAACCGACGTGCGCCTCGCTCAGCATGGCCGTATCATTAAAGGAATCGCCGCCGGAGATGACGTAGTAGTTGAGGAGCTTGAAGGCCGCCACCGCCCGTTGCTTTTGTTCGGGGACGCGCAGCTTATAATCCACAATGCGGTCCTTTTCGACCACCAGCCGATGGCACAGCAGCGTGGGCCAGCCGAGCTGCCGCAGCAGTGGGGTGGCGAACTGCTCGAACGTGTCCGACAGGATGATGACTTGCACCAGCGAGCGCAGTTCATCGAGAAACTCCGTCGCCCCCGCCAGCGGGCGCAGCGTGCCAATCACCTGTTGGATGTCGGACAGCTTGAGGCCGTGCTGGTCGAGAATCTTCAGCCGGCCGCGCATTAGCTTGTCGTAGTCCGGCTCGTCGCGCGTGGTGCGGCGCAGCTCTTTGATGCCCGTCTTCTCGGCCACGGCAATCCAAACCTCGGGAGTCAGCACCCCCTCCATATCCAAAGTCACGATCGCTTGTTTCACCGGCAGGAGTCTTTCAAAATGCGCCCGGGGTGTCCAGCCTTCCGATGGACGATAAACAATGGTTTCGCGCCTTCTGGACCACACGGTCCTCCCCGGGTCCACCGGGCCGCCCCAGCCTCGTAAATCGTAAATCGTAAATCGTAAATCGGAAGCCATTATCCGTCATTGACAGGGGTGGAGCGCCTTCTTAGTTTCTGCGCGCAAGAGTTAGGCGCTTTTGTCCCCGAATTCGTGTTCGGGGATTTTTGTTGAATTTATGGCGAATACGATCCTCGTCGGCGCCCAATGGGGCGATGAAGGCAAAGGCAAGATTATTGACGTCCTCACCGAGCAGGCGGACGTCGTGGTGCGCACTCAAGGCGGCAACAACGCCGGCCACACCGTTCACATCAAAGGACAGAAATACATCCTGCACCTGGTTCCCTCCGGCATTCTGCGCAAGAACAAGCTCTGCGTCATCGGCAACGGCGTCGTGGTTGATCCCGTGGGCCTCGTCCAGGAAATCGAGGGCCTGCGCCAGCTCGGCATCCGGATTGACCGCAACCTCTTCCTCAGCGAAACGGCGCACCTGGTCTTTCCCTATCACCGCGAACTCGATGCCCAGCGCGAGACCTTCAAGGGCAAGAATAAGATCGGCACCACCAAGCGCGGCATCGGCCCGGCTTACGGCGACAAGGCGGCTCGCACGGGATTGCGCGTGATTGATCTGATCAACCCCGCCCGCTTCCAGGCGCAACTCGAATCCAAAATCAAAGAGAACAACGAAATCCTCAAAGCCTTCGGCGCCCAACCTCTTTCGTTCCAGAAGGTCCATGCCGAATATCGCGCCGCGGGCGACTACCTCAAGCCCTTCGTCGCCAACACCGTCACCCTGCTGCACCAGGCCGTGCGGCGCGGCGATGACCTCCTGTTCGAGGGCGCGCAAGGGACCTTCCTCGACATCGATCACGGCACCTATCCCTTTGTGACCTCTTCCAATACCACCGCCGGCGGCGCCTGCACCGGGTCCGGCATCCCCCCTCATCGCATGGACCGCGTCGTCGGTGTGATGAAAGCCTACACCACCCGCGTCGGCGAGGGTCCGCTCCCCACCGAGAACGCCGAGATCGCCGACATGCTTCACGCCCTGGGCCGCGAGTTCGGCGCGACCACCGGCCGGCCGCGACGTTGTGGCTGGTTCGACTCCGTCGCCACGCGCCACGCCTGCATGGTCAACGGCATCGACGAGCTGGCCGTGACGAACGTTGATGGTTTGGATTCAGTTGAGACCATCAAAGTCGGCACCGGCTATCGCGATGGCGCAAAACGCTACGATTATGTGCCGAACGACATCGAAGCGCTGTACCGCTGCGTGCCCATCTACGCCGAGTTCCCCGGCTGGCGGACGCCCACCCACGGCGCCCGCAACTGGAAGGATCTCCCGGCCAAAACCCGTTCTTATCTTAAGGCCCTGGCCGAGTTGAGCGAAGCGAAGCTGGCCATCGCTTCCGTCGGCCCGGGACGCGAACAGACGATCATGATTTGAATGAGCGCTCAGGCCGCCCATCTCAGTCCCGAAGCCCAGGCTTCGCTGCCGCGGCATGTGGCCATCATTATGGACGGCAATGGCCGGTGGGCCAGGCAGCGGCACCTGCCGCGCATCGAGGGCCATCGCGCGGGGGCCGAATCGGCGCGCGTCATCATTCGCACCGCGGGCGAACTGGGCATCAAGTATCTCACCCTCTATGCGTTTTCAGTGGAGAACTGGAACCGGCCCAAGGAGGAGGTCGATGCCCTGATGAAGTACCTGGTGCACTACCTCAAGACCGAGACGCCCGAGTTGAACAAGAACAACGTTCGCCTCGAAATCATTGGCCAGGTGTATCGCCTGCCGGAGCTGGTGCAGGAGCACCTGAGAAAGTCCATCGCCACCCTTTCCAAGAACAACGGGCTGACGTTGATCATGGCCCTCAGCTATGGCGGGCGCACCGAAATCGTGGACGCCGTCCGCGGCATCGCCAAGAAGGTGAAGGCCGGCGAACTCGACCCGCCTGACATCACGGAACAAGTCTTTGCCCAGCACCTCTATACGCGCAACCTGCCCGATCCGGATGTGCTGATCCGGACCAGCGGGGAGATGCGGGTGAGCAATTTCCTCTTGTGGCAGATTTCCTACACCGAACTGGTGGTGACGCCAACCTTGTGGCCGGACTTTCGCAAGCCGCAGCTCTATGCGGCGCTCGAAGAATACAATCGCCGGCACCGGCGGTTCGGCGCCTTATGATTTGCGATTTACGATTTACGATTTACGCGCGCAGAGGATGCCATACGTAAATCGTAAATCGTAGATTCTGAATCCTCTCGACATCGCTTCCCCGCTCGCTACCTTCTCCCCGCCATGCCTGATGCAGCCGGGTCAACGCCGTCGCCCCTATCGAAGGCCAAAATCTTCTTGCGCCGGTTGGCCAGCTTTGTGGTGCTCTGGACGATCGTCCTGACGGCGTTGTTTTCGCGCCACCGGCTGGTGTCGGACTACGGTTTCCTCTTGGTCATGGTTCTGTTGGCGGCAGCGGGGCTGGCGGAGTTTTACGGGCTGGTGGCCAGGCGGGGCTTGGTTTGCTTCAAAGGGTGGGGGATTTTGGGCGGCGTGCTGTTGATGACGGGGACGTTTTTGAACCTGACGGGGCAGTTAGGAACCTCCGGCTCCCCGGCGCGCGTCAACGACTTTGAAACGAGTTTCCTGATTCTCTTCGTGCTGGGGTTATGCCTATGCCAGTTCTTCTCGCGCAGCAACACCGTGGGCCTGCTGGCCATTTCGACGACGCTCTTCGGGTTGATGTACGTGCCCTGGCTGCTGAACTTCATCCAGAAGATCAATTTCTTCTTTTATCCCGGCCTCGCAGGACGCTACTACCTGCTCTACTTTGTGGTCATCACGAAGTTCAGCGACACCGGCGCTTACGCCGTGGGGTCGCTGATCGGGCGGCATAAGATGATCCCGCGCATCAGCCCGGGCAAGACCTGGGAAGGCGTTGGGGGGGCGATCCTGGTCTCGACGCTGGCGAGCCTGCTCTTCGCGCATTTCCTGGGGCGGAAGATGCCCGGCATGAATTGGATGCACGCGGTCATCCTGGGGGTGCTCCTGGGCATTTGTGCCGTAGTCGGGGATCTGATCGAATCCCTCTTCAAGCGTGAAGCCGGGGCGAAGGATTCAGGCCGGGTCTTCCCCGGGATCGGAGGCATGCTCGACTTGCTGGACAGCCTGTTGTTTAATGCACCCATTATGTATCTCTATCTAAGGCATGTGCTCACGGCGCCGTAGTGGGATTTACGACTCACGATTTACGATTTACGCGGCTGCCGAGACAACGGACGCCAGATTATGACACGCGATGAGATGAAGGCACGGACGAAGACATACGCGAAGCGCATTGTGAAGCTGTGCGAGGCGCTGCCGGATAAATGGGTAGCGCGGACACTGGGCACTCAACTCCTTCGTAGCGGGACTTCGGTCGGGGCCAATTATCGGGCGGTCTGCCGTGCGAAATCGACCGCAGACTTTCTCAACAAGCTCCGCATCGTTGAGGAAGAGTGTGACGAATCGCTTTTCTGGATGGAGTTGCTGGTGGAAAACAACCTGGTCAAGAGTGCACGTCTCAACCGCCTGATGCAAGAAGGCAACGAACTCCTCTCCATAGTCGTGGCCTCAGCCAAAACCACCCGGGCCTCCACCGAACCTCCAACAGCCTCATAAATCGTAAATCGTAAATGCGTAACGTCGTTCTCCTCGGCAGCACCGGCTCCATCGGCACCAGTACCATCAAGGTGGCCGAGGACCTACCGGATAAAATCCGTCTGCTCGGGCTGGCTGCGGGCAACAATGTGGAGCTGCTCCTGGAACAAACCCGCAAGCACCGGCCCGAGGCCGTTTCCATTACCGACCCGGCGAAGGCCCGGGAATTGCGTGATACGCTCGGCACGACCACAGAGGTTCATTCGGGCGCCGAAGGCCTGGTGAAGCTCGCCACGCTGCCCGGGGCGGATATTGTACTCATTGCCATCGTGGGCACGGCCGGTCTGCAACCGGCCCTGGCCGCCATTCGCGCGGGCAAAGATATTGCCGTGGCTTCCAAGGAAATTCTCGTCATGGCGGGCGAAATCGTCATGCGCGAAGCATGCCGGCAGGGCGTGAATGTGCTGGCCGTCGATAGCGAGCACTCGGCGATATTCCAGTGTCTGGACGGCAAACCCGCCGGGTCCGTGCGCCGGCTTTGGCTGACGGCCTCGGGAGGGCCTTTTCGCACTACGCCCAAAGGGGAGTTTGCGGCCATCACCGTCGAGCGCGCCTTGCAACATCCTTCCTGGGTCATGGGCCGGAAGATCACCATTGATTCGGCGACGCTCTTCAACAAAGGGCTGGAGATGATCGAAGCGCGCTGGCTGTTTGATGTCGAGATGGGCCGCGTGTCGGTGGTGGTCCATCCTCAAAGCGTCGTGCATTCAATGGTTGAGTTTGTCGATGGCTCGATGCTGGCGCAGCTTTCGACGCCGGACATGTGCCTGCCGATTCAATATGCCCTGACCTACCCCGACCGGGCGCCCAGCCAACGCGTGCAAACCAATTTGGCGAAACTGGGCGCGCTGACGTTTGAGGAGCCTGACCCGGACCGGTTCCCGGCTTTGGAACTCGCGCGCCGGGCCGGGGAAGTGGGCGGCACGTTGCCGGCGGTGCTAAACGCAGCCAATGAGGTCGCCGTCGAAGCCTTTGTGAACCGGCAGATCAGCTTCCCGGACATATCCGCCGTGGTCCGCCGCACCATGGAGCGCCACCAGCCCGTACCGCACCCCACCTTGCCGCAGATTCTCGAAGCCGACGCCTGGGCGCGGGCCGAAGCGGCCAGGGGCTGACGCTGCCCGAATGCCTTTGAAGCTGTGCCCCGGCCGACCGGGCCTCCAACAATTAACTGGAATAAACGCCCAGTCCGGCTAAGTTCTCCCAACCAAATATGTGGCTCTTGAACATTGTCTATGTGGTCGTCGCGGTCATCCTGCTCTTCGGTGCCGCCGTTTTTGTCCATGAATATGGACACTACTGGATGGCGTTGCGGCGCGGCTTGAAGATCGAGGGCTTCTCGATTGGGTTCGGGCCGAAGATCGTGAGTTGGATGCGCGATGGCGTGGAATGGTCCTGGCGCTGGATTCCAGCCGGGGGCTTCGTCAAGCTCCCCCAGATGGTCACGTCGGACGCTCTGGAGGGCAAGGCGGCGGAGTCCGCCGAGCCACTGCCTGCCGCTTCGCCCTGGTCAAAAATCCTGGTCGCTTTTGCCGGGCCGATGATGAACGTGCTTTTTGGCGTGGCCATCGCCTTCCTGCTATGGGGGGTGGGGATTCCCACCCCGGTCAACCCGCCCATCATCGGCTACGTTGACCCGGACTCGCCGGAAGCGAAACTTGGCATCCAGCCGGGTGACGAGATCCGGTCCGTGGATGGCAAGCCTATTACCTCGTGGCAAGACATTCAGGAAACGACCGTTCTGGCGCGCAGCACCAACCTGGCGGTCGTCATTGCGCGCCCCGGGAAGTTCACCAACACCTATGAACTGACGACCGTCGCGAGCGAGGCCGCCGGCCTCAAGATTCTCAATCTCGACCCCCGCGACCACCCGGTCATCAAAGGGGTCACCCCCAACAGCCCGGCGGAAGCGGCTGGGCTGAAGGAAGGTGATGAAATCCTCATGTTCGCCCAGGTCCCGCTGCACGGCACCGATCAGTTCATCAAGCTCCTCCAGAAATGCCCCGGCGAGACGAAGGACATCGTGGTCAAGCGCGACGGCCGGCGGAAGACCCTCAAAGTCACCCCGCGCCTGGACACCAGCGCCAACGTCGGCCGTATTGGCGTTGACGTCGGCCCGGGCAACCCGGTTTACCGGGTCGAACACATCCCGCCCTGGGTCCAGGTCAGCCAGGTCGTGGAGCGCATGGTCGGCCTCTTCACGGCCATGATTCACTCGAAGCAAACCGGCGTCGGGGTGAAGGACATGGTCGGCCCGCCGGGCATCCTGACGCTGCTGGCCGCCTCCGTGAATACGGATTGGCGGCTGGCGTTGAGCTTTATGGTGCTGCTCAACATCAACCTGGCCTTCATTAACCTCTTCCCGTTCCCTGTGCTGGACGGCGGGCACATCGTTATGGCGCTGTTCGAACGTCTGTTCGGCCGGCCGCTGCCGAATCGCCTGGTGGAATACACCACCATGGTGTTTTTCGTTTTGATTTTCGGTTTCATGCTCTATCTCTCCTTCTACGACGCGAAGCGGTTCTCGCGGTTCCGCTCCATGTTCAAGGAAGAGGTCACCATCGAGAAGCAGGAAAGCGCCCCCGCCGGCACGCTCGAGAAGCAGGATAGCGCGCCGGCCCGTGGGCGTTGAACATGCTCCGGTACTGCGAATCGCCTTACTTCCTGCACCGCCGCCGCACCCGCGAAGTGATTATCGGCGACCCCCGGCGAGGAGGGGTGATCATCGGCAGCGACCATCCCGTGGTGATGCAGTCCATGATCACGTGCGACACCATGGACACCGTGGAGTGCGTGAAGCAAACGCTGGAACTGGTGGCCGCCGGCTGCCAGATCGTGCGCATCACGGCCCCGACGGTGAAGGACGCCGCCAACTTGAAGAACATTGTGGCCGAACTGCGCGCGCGCGGCTGCCTCGTGCCGATTGTGGCCGACATCCACTTCAAGCCGGAGGCCGCCCTGGAAGCCGCCCGATGGGTGGAAATGGTCCGCATCAACCCGGGCAATTACGCCGACTCCAAGAAGTTCGCCATCAAGGAATACTCAGACGAGCAATATGCAGCCGAACTGGCGCGCCTCGAGGAGAAGTTCACCCCGCTGCTGGAGCTGTGCCGGGAACTCGGCCGCGCCTTGCGCATCGGCGCCAACCATGGGTCGCTGAGCGACCGCATCATGAACCGCTTCGGGGACTCCCCGCTCGGCATGGTCGAGAGCGCGCTGGAGTTTGTCCGCATCGCCCGCCGGCATGACTTCCACAACTTCAAGTTCTCCATGAAGTCGAGCAACCCCAAGATCATGATCCAGTGCTATCGGTTGCTCGTGGCGCGCCTGGAGCAGGAAGGACCCGACTGGAATTACCCGA
>Ga0187872_10000462_pt1 | contig 47322 bp, 28 predicted proteins | sample June2016WEW_16_4_FD_132973 | JGI IMG/M metagenome (GOLD analysis project Ga0187872, IMG submission 132973) | Peatland microbial communities from SPRUCE experiment site at the Marcell Experimental Forest, Minnesota, USA - June2016WEW_16_40 | ecosystem: Environmental > Terrestrial > Soil >...
ACGGTGATCCTGGCCAAGACAGTCAAAGGCTACGGGCTGGGCGAGGCGGGCGAAGGCCGCAACATCACGCACCAGCAAAAGAAGCTCAACGAAAAGGAGCTACGCGAGTTCCGGGCCCGGTTTGGCATCCCGGTAAGTGACGAGGAAATCGCGCAGACGCCGTTCTTCCGTCCCGCACCCGAGAGCCGCGAGACCAAGTATTTGCTGGGCTTGCGGCAGAAGCTCGGCGGCTTCCTGCCGCAACGCATCGTGAAGGCCAAGCCGCTCGAAGCGCCGAAGCTGGAGGCGTTTGGCGACCTGCTCAAAGGGGTGTCGCGTTCGGAGATGTCAACGACGATGGGGTTCGTGCGGCTGTTGGGCCTGCTCATCCGCAACCAGACGATCGGGCGCCAGATCGTGCCGATTATACCGGACGAGGCGCGCACGTTCGGTCTGGATGCGCTGTTCCGCGAGATCGGCATTTATTCGTCCAAAGGGCAGCTCTACGAGCCGGTGGATAGCAAGTCGCTGCTCTATTACAACGAGACGAAGGACGGGCAGATTCTCGAAGAGGGGATCACTGAGGCGGGTTCGATGGCGTCGTTTGTGGCGGCGGGCACGTCCTACGCGACACACGGCCGCTACATGGTTCCGTTCTACGTGTATTACTCAATGTTCGGCTTCCAGCGGATCGGGGACCTGATGTGGCTGGCGGGCGATATGCGGGCCAAGGGCTTTTTGCTCGGGGCGACCTCGGGCCGCACCACGCTCAATGGCGAAGGCTTGCAGCATCAAGACGGACACAGCCTGATCCTGTCGAGCACGATCCCGACGCTGGTGACCTACGACCCGGCGTTCACGTATGAGCTGGCGGTGATTGTCGCCGACGGCTTGCGCCGCATGTATGCCGAAGGCGAAGACATCTTCTATTACCTGACGCTCTACAACGAGAACTACGAGATGCCGCCCATGCCGGAAGGCGTGGCGGAGGGGATTCTCAAAGGGCTTTACAGGTTCAAACCCGGCCCGGAGAACAAGGCGCTCAAGGCGCATATCTTCGGCAGCGGGCCGATTCTCCGCGAGGCCCTGCGGGCGCAGGCAATTCTGGCCGCGCAATTCGACGTGTCGGCCGATGTCTGGAGTGCGACCAGTTACAAGCTGATGCGCAACGAGGCGTTGCGGGCGAAACGCTGGAACATGCTGCATCCGCTCGACCCGCCGAAGAAGTCTTACGTGGAGACTTTGCTGGCGGAAGAGCAGGGGGTCTTTGTCGCCGTCTCCGACAACCTGAAGATTGTTCCCGACCAGATCGCGCCCTGGGTTCCCGGCGGTTTGATGACCCTCGGCACCGACGGTTATGGCCGCAGCGACACGCGCGAGCGGCTGCGCCGCTTCTTTGAGGTGGATGCCGAATCAACCGTTATCGCCACCCTCCATGCGCTGGCCAAAAAGGGCCAGTTGGACCAGCGTGTGGTTGGAAAGGCGATCAAGGAATTGGGCGTGGACCCGGAGAAAACACATCCGCAGATCGTTTGAAGGGTGATGCTGGCAGGATATTTACTTCTCACTGGCGCGGAATGAGCACAGGCGAAATGAAACCAACCACGCAATCGGTGACCATTGCCAGTGGGGACAATCCTTTCCGTCTGGAGGGTGAAATCGCGCTGATCACGGGCGGTGGCACAGGGCTGGGTCTGGCCGTCGCCCGGTGCATGGCTTCGGCTGGGGCCAGGGTAGTTCTGGCGGGGCGCAGGGCGGCGCTGCTGAAGAAGGCGGCTGCGGCGATTGGTCCTCAGGCCGGTTTTGTGGTTTGCGACGTTGCCAGGTTCAAGGACACGGCCAGGGTGGTTGCCAGGGCTGAAGCACTGTTTGGGCCGATTACTATTCTGGTCAACAATGCCGGCGTCCATTTGAAGAAGCCTTCCTTGGAGACAAGCGTAGAAGAATTCCTTGCTGTGCTTCAGACGCACGTGCTGGGTTCCCACGCGCTCACGCGCGCCGTGCTGCCCGGAATGCTGCAGCGCAGGCACGGTTCGATTATCTTCATCGCTTCCATGGCCTCCCTCTTCGGCGTTCCCAATGTGTTTGCCTACGGGGCTGCCAAAAGCGCCTGTCTCGGCATGGTGCGCGCGCTGGCAACGGAAGTGTCGCCCTCCGGCGTGCGCGTCAACGCCATCGCACCCGGGTGGATTGAGACGAATATGACGCGCCAGGCGATGGCGGGCGACCCGGCGCGCAAGCGGCGAATTCTGGCTCGCACCCCGCTCGGCAGATTCGGAGAACCGGATGATGTCGGCGCAGCGGCCGTCTATCTGTGCTCGCCGGCGGCGAAGTTCGTGACGGGGGCAGTCCTGCCGGTGGACGGGGGCGTGAGCATCGGATTCTGATCCAGCCGACGACGGTGCCCTATTCACGAATCATGCGGTGCCTATGAACCTTGGCCTCGGACTCTATCGCCACCAATTGAACGAAGAGCACTACCGGTTCGCCAAACAGTGCGGCTGCTCCCACGTCGTCGCACACCTGGTGGATTACTTTCGCTCCTCCCGCAGCAATCAGCCGGGCGACCAGCCGGTCGGCGATGATACCGGCTGGGGACTGGCCGGCGACCCGGACCAATTGTGGACTTACGAGGAACTCGCGGCTCTGAGACGGCAGATCAACACTGCCGGGCTCGAACTCGAAGCCATCGAAAACTTCGATCCCGCACACTGGCACGACATCCTGCTGGACGGGCCCAAGAAGGGGCTCCATCTGGAAAACGTCAAGACCATCATCCGCAACGTCGGCAAGGCCGGCATTCCCATTTTCGGCTACAACTTCTCCATCGCCGGTGTCGCTGGCCGGGTCAAAGGCCCTTTCGCCCGCGGTGGCGCCGAAGCCGTCGGCATGGACGGCCCGTTCGACAAGCCGATGCCGAACGGGATGGCGTGGAACATGGTCTATGACCGCGGCGCACCGCCGGGCACCGTCTCTTCAGCCACCACGGACCAGCTTTGGCAGAGGCTCAAGGGGTTTCTCGATGAAGTAATCCCGGTCGCTGAGGAGGCGGGCGTGACCCTGGCGGCACATCCGGATGATCCACCTGTCCCTACCATTCGCGGGCAGCCGCGGTTGGTTTATCAGCCGCGCCTCTGCCAGAAGCTGCTCGACCTCAAGCCCAGCCCGCGCAACGCGCTCGAGTTCTGCGTCGGCACGCTGGCCGAGATGACAGAAGGTGATATCTACGATGTGGCCGACACCTGCAGCCGGCAAGGCAAGCTGGCCTACGTGCATCTGCGCAATGTCCGCGGCAAGGCGCCATCTTACAAGGAGACGTTCATTGATGATGGGGACGTGGACGTCCTTCGCGTCCTGCGCATCTTGCGGCAGAACGGGTTCAACGGTGTGGTCATCCCCGATCACGCGCCGCAGATGGCCTGTGCCGCTCCCTGGCACGCCGGCATGGCCTACGCCCTCGGCTATCTGCGGGCGGGGATGCAAGCCTGTGGCGTTTGATTTTGCTGGCAGTCAGGCGCTTTTGGGGCAAATTGCTGCGCACCAAAGTATGGACTTAAAACTTCCTCATCTGGGTGAAGGCGCTGATTCGGGCACGGTGGTGAACTTGTTCGTCAAAGAGGGCGACACGATCACCAAAGACCAGCCCATCCTTGAATTGGAGAACGAGAAGGCGGTGGCGACCATTCCGTCCACCGCCGCCGGCACGGTTGCGCAAATCTTCGTGAAGCCTGGCGACAAGATAAGAGTCGGACAGCGGATTCTTTCGCTCGGTGACAACGCCGTCGTCGGCGCCCCGGCGGCTGCCAAGCCTGAGCCGGCCCCGGTGCGCAGTCGCGAGAGACTCATCCAGACGCCTTCGCCGCAACAGATGCCGGGCGCCCCCGAAGGGGAAGTCCTGGAACCAGGCTCCGAGGCAAAGGCAGCAACGGCGACCGCCGCTGCCCCGTCGCTCCGCAAGATGGCGCGCGATTTGGGCATTGACCTCACCCGGGTGCGCGGCAGCGCCCGCGGGGGCCGGATCATGCTGGAGGATGTGCGCGCCTACATCCAGAAGCTGCAGCGGCTCGCGGCTGCACCCCGGGCCGCCGCGCTGGCCGGGGCTTCGGCCCCCAGACCCGCACCGGAGCAAATTGATTTCTCCCGATGGGGCCCGATCTCAAAAGCGCCACTTTCACCCCTCCGCGAGGTCATCGCCCGGCGGTTGGCGGAAAGCTGGACCACCACTCCGCGCGTCACCCAATTCGACGAGGCCGACATTACGGCGCTGATGGCCTTGCGGAAGAAATACGCCGCTGCCTTCGAACAAAAGGGCGTGCGGCTCACCTTGACCTCGTTTGCCTTGAAGGTGGTCGTGGATACCCTCAAGAAGCATCCCATTTTCAATGCCAGCCTCGACGAAGTGGCGCGGGAAATTGTCTTCAAACAGTATTGCCACGTCGGCATTGCGGTGGATACGGAAGCGGGCCTGATTGTGCCGGTGATCCGCGACGCGGATAAGAAGAGCTTGCTTGAGCTGTCCCGCGAGCTGGAGGACCTGGCCGGCAAAGCCCGCGCGCGCAAAGTGTCGGCTGCAGAGCTGAACGGCGGCACCTTCACCATTTCCAATCAGGGCGGCATCGGCAGCGGCCAGTTTACGCCCATTGTGAACAAGCCGCAGGTGGCCATCCTCGGCCTGGGCCACGCGGTGTTGAAGGCGGTCGTTCGCGACAACAAGATCGAGCCGCGATTGATGTTGCCGCTGGCCCTTTCCTATGACCATCGCGTGATCGACGGCGCTGCCGCCGCGCGCTTCACCGTGGAACTGGTGCAGGGCTTCGAGAACTTCAAAGAAGAAGATGTAAAGATATGAGCCTGCGAAAGTGTGGAGTGATCGAGTGGTGGAGTGACGGGACGACGCGCGACAGCCGCTGCCGGCCCGCTGCATCACTCCAATACTCCCACACTTCCTTGCTCCGCTTTTTGCTCCTTTTTGCTTATGGACCCAATAAAGACTGAAATCGTAGTTGTGGGCGCGGGGCCGGGCGGTTATGCCGCGGCCTTTTACGCGGCGGACCTCGGCAAGAAAGTCATCCTGGTCGAGCGCGACAAACGCCTGGGCGGCGTCTGTTTGAACCAGGGCTGCATCCCGTCGAAGGCGCTCCTGCACGCGGCCCACACCATCACCTCCGCGCGAGAGTCCGAACGTCGCGGCATCTTGTTCGCCGCACCGAGCATCGATGTGGCCAAACTGCGGACCTGGAAGGAATCCATTCTCACCCGGCTGGCCGGCGGCATTGCCCAACTGGCGAAGATGCGCGGCGTCCAGGTCATGCAGGGGCGCGGTTACTTCGAAGACTCACGCACCTTGCGCGTCGAGACCGGGCAAGGCCAGCAATTCGTCAAATACGACCACGCCATCATTGCCGTCGGCTCCAAAGCCGCCATGCCCCGGGATTTCGATCTGGGCAACCCGCGCGTGATGACTTCGACCGAGGCCCTCGAAGTCGAAGACATCCCCGACAACCTGCTGGTGATCGGCGGTGGATACATCGGCATGGAGCTCGGGACCGTTTATGCCACCCTCGGCAGCAAAGTCGTTTTGCTCGAGGCCCTTGACAGCATTCTCGCCGGCGCCGACCCCGATCTCGCCCGGCCCATCATCGCTTACGCCGAAAAGGCCTTTAAGGAAGTGCGGCTTAAGTCCCGCGTAGGCAGGATGTCCACCAGCGGCAAACAAATCAAAGTCCAGTCCGAGACGGACGGCCAAAACAAGGAGGAACTGTACGACCGCGTCCTCGTCGCTGTTGGCCGCGCGCCCAACGCCGAGGACCTCGGCCTGGAAAACACCAGGGTTTCCTTCGACGAAAAGGGGTTTATCCATGTCAACGAGAAGCAGCAAACAACCGACCCGGCGATTTACGCGATTGGCGACATCGCCGGCGGCGTGTTGCTCGCCCACAAAGCGGCCAAGGAAGGGCGGATCGCGGTGGAAGTCATCGTCGGCGAGCAGAGCGCGTTTGTTGATGTCACCATCCCGGCGGTTGTCTTCACCGACCCGGAAGTCGCCTGGTGCGGATTGACGGAGGCCGAAGCCAAGGCCAAAGGCATCGCCGCGCAAGTCAGCAAGTTCCCGTGGGCGGCCTCAGGCCGTGCGTTGTCCTTCGACCGCCCCGAAGGGTTGACCAAGCTGATTATCGACCCGGACAGCGAGCGCATTCTCGGCGTCGGCATTGTAGGGCAGGGGGCCGGCGAACTGATCGCCGAGGGCGTCCTCGCCATCGAGATGGGGGCGACGGCAAAAGACCTGGCCTTGGCCGTTCATCCGCACCCCACTCTGTCCGAGACCCTCATGGAAGCCGCCGAGGCCTTTTACGGACACGCCACTCATACCATGGTGCGGAGGAGGTTGGAGTGACTGGTGACTGGCTTCACGCATCCGCTGGACGCTCTCGGGCAAGCAGCCGCCACCACACACGCTTGGACTGGGGATGCAAACGAAGGATCGCAGAGCCATCCTCCAGTCACCAATCACACCGAACGAACCACCACTTAGTTGTTGAATTCAAACTCTCGCGGAGTACTATTTCTGCCTGCCGGTCCGGTGCAGTACGACCGGCGGAATAGTTCGGGGCGTAGCGTAGCTTGGTAGCGCGTCTGAATGGGGTTCAGAAGGTCGTGAGTTCAAATCTCACCGCCCCGACCATTTAATTTCCTCGAAAAGCTTCACTTTCCTTCGGTAAAACAGGCGTTTCTGCGCCCTCTGGTTGCTATGTCACGGGCGGTTTTGTGGGCTCGTTGTGGGTAGTTTTCAAGGAGTTGGCAAGCCGACAACTGACGACAGAACTGACGCCGACTGACGCCGACTGACGGAAAACATACTGGCCACCCGGTGGCTCACCCGCCCAAGCGGCTCAACCTGTGTCTTCTGCAAAAATATTCATACCCCATGATAGGGCTCTTGCGTCCGATTTGCCTCCGATTATTCAATTCAGCAATTTGCAATGCACAGGCCACTGGCGGCTTGATTGTCCATTTCGGACAGTATCTGCCGTAGGAAGTGGTGGTCACTGTATTGAAGTTCAGGATAGACCATCTTCGGCGATGGCGGTGACACGACGAGAGAGCATCGTCGCTTGTGCCTGCCATTGCCTTTTGAATCTCCGTCGCTGTCACTGAACGCACGTTCAAGCTTCAGGAAGGCTGGCTTGGAAGGACCCACGCGGGCTGGGCGGCGAGCCGGAGGATCGCTTGCGGATGGGTATTGCGCCAATCAGGGTGCCGTTGTGCCCGGCTGGCTGGCCGCCGGGTGCAAGCCGAAGTGGGTGAGTTTCTCGCGCATGGTCGTACGCGTTACGCCAAGCCAGCGGCCCGCTTTGGCCTGATTGCCTCCGGCCCGGCGGATCGCTTGAGCAAACAACTCTCGTTCGACATCTTCCATGATTTTGGCCCGCACATGGGCGATCTCGCCCTGCTCCGCCTTGGAGAGCAACCCAGCCAGGTAATCCGACGCCAGGGGCTCCTTGGGTGCCAGCGGTCGCCGGGTTCTGGCACAGACGTGTTGCACGTGGGCCAGGCTGATGGGATGGTCTCGGGCCAGCAGGAGGGCATGACAGATGACGTTTTCCAGTTCACGCACATTGCCCGGCCATGGTTGGGACTGCAAGAAAGCCACGGCTTGGGGATGAATGGAAGGCGCCTCGACGGCTATTTCCAAGGCGGCGCGGCGGAGGAAGTAGCTGACCAGGGCGGGAACATCTTCCAAACGCTCCCGCAGCGGCGGCAGCCAAATGGTCAGGGCGCTCAAGCGGTAAAAGAGGTCTTCCCGAAATTGCTGCGCTTCCATGGCGGTTTCCAGGTCCCGATGGGTTGCGGCCAGGACCCGCACGTCCACCGAAACGCGCTGGTTGCCGCCCACCCGTTGAAGGCATTTCTCTTGCAGCACCCGCAGCAATTTGACTTGGGTGCTCGGGCTCAAATCGCCGACTTCATCCTGAAAGATTGTGCCCTGGTGGGCTTGCTCGAAACGGCCGATGCGGCGCGCGTGCGCGCCGGTGAAAGCGCCCCGCTCATGGCCGAACAACTCACTTTCCAACAAGGTCTCCGGGATGGCGGTGCAACTGACGGCGATGAAGGGCTGGCTGGCCCGGCGGCTGTGCTGGTGGATGGCCTTGGCCACCAGTTCCTTGCCAGCGCCGGTCTCTCCGCGCAACAGCACGGTCACCGGGGAAGCCGCGGCCAGCCCGATCTCTTTGTAAAGGGCTTGCATGGCTCGGCCACTGCCCACGATAGCCGCCTGGGTGGAGAGCGTCTGGCCCATTTCCAATGGGGCGGACAGGAACCGATTGCAGACCATCGCTTGGCCGACAAGCTTCAGGAGGTGAGCCATGTCAAACGGCTTGAGCAGGTAGTCAAAGGCGCCGAGTTTGGTAGCTTCAATGGCGGTTTCGGTGGTGCCGAAAGCGGTCATCAGAATGATGGGCAGCTTGGGTTTGGAGCTGTGGAGTTGTTCGACCAACTCAAAGCCGGTCAACCCCGGCATTTTCAGGTCGGTAATCACCACATCAAAAGCTTGGCCCCGGGCTTGAGCCAAACCGTCGTCACCCCGGCTGGCCATTACTGTGTCGTAGCCCTCCGTTTCCAATTCCTTTTTCAAACTGGCCGCGACACTCAGATCGTCTTCGATCAGCAAGATTCTCGCGCTCATACTGACAGGAAGGCCAAGCTCAGGGTTCCCCCTCTCGGCGGGAGATGGCCCTGGGGAAGGCCAGTCATAGTTTCAATACTCCAAAAATCCCTCTCGCAGCAACAACGCCGTGAAGGCGGTTGCCCTATAGTGAACACGGTTACAAATGGGCCGACCTGCCAAAAATCTTCTTCGACCGCCGTATTCTGTTTTCCGCCCCGGCGCCCGGGCCGGTCCACGCCCCGCTCACACGACGATTTTCCGGGGCATGAAAGCAAAGACCGTGGGGCGAGTCAAGCCTTGGTTGAACTTTGTTGAACTTCCGCCTCCTCTCTTCTCTCTGAATTATGACTGGTTGCCGGCGACCGCTTTGGCCACCAGTTCCAGCAGTTGAGCCATCTCGAACGGCTTGACCAGATAACTGTAAGCGCCCAATTGGGCCGCTTCGATGGCCGTTTCCGGGGTGCCAAAGGCGGTCATCATAATAATCGCCAGTTGGGGTTTGGCGCTGTGGAGTTGGCCCACCAACTCCAAGCCGGAGAATCCCGGCATTCTGAAGTCGGTAATCACCACGTCAAAAACCTGGTCGCGGGCTTGCGCCAATCCGTCGTCTCCGCGGCTCGCAATCACCGCCTCGTATCCTTCGGCCTCCAACTCCTTTTTTAAGCTGCTGGCGACGCTGGCGTCGTCCTCGACCAGCAAGACTCTGGGTTTAGTCCTCATGCTTGCTCTCCGGGGCGCCTGGCAGAATAAAGCTGAAGGTGGTTCCCCGGCCGAGTTGGGTTTTGTATCGCAGCCAGCCCCCGTGCCTCTCCACGATGCGGGTCGCAATCGAGAGGCCCAGCCCGGCGCCGCCCTCTTTGGTGCTGAAGAAGGGATCAAACAGCCGGTTCTGGATTTCCGGAGCGATTCCTTGGCCGGTATCGATGACATCCAGAAGGACTTGGGATTGTCTGCCCGCCAAAAGCGGGGGTTTCGTGCTGGCGCGCAGCGTAATCGAGCCGCCGCCGGCCATGCTTTCCGCCGCATTCTGGACAAGATTGATCAGGACCTGCTCGATTTGTTGCGGATCGGCCCGGACCCGGATTTCTGCCGGGCAATCAATCTTTAATTCCAGGTGGCCATTATCCAACTGCGCCCCCAACAGTCGCTTCACTTGCTCGAATAAGATTGTGGCCGAGACGGTTTCGACCTGAGGAGCCGAGGGGCGGGCGAACTGGAGGAAGTCCTGCACGATGCGCTCCAGGCGCTGGATTTCCTGGTTGATGACCAGCGCATCTTCGCGCTCAGACCCCTCCGCCAACGACCGGTTCAGGCTGTGCAGCCGGACTTTGATGGCCGTCAGCGGGTTGCGGATTTCATGCGCCACACCCGCCGCCAGCGTTCCCAGCGAGGCCAGTTTTTCATGGCGTTCAAGCGCGGTACTGGTTTCGGCCAGTTTGGCGCTTAGCGGGGCGATTTTGGCCAGCTGGGTCAATCGGGCGGCCATCAGCCCCAACACAAATATGACGATCACCGACCCCGCCAGGTGTCGTTGCAAGCTGGCGATGGTGTGGTTGGATTCCTCCATAAACCGGGTCAAGGCCGCTTGTTCTGCCAATCGCAGTTGGGCCGCCAGGTTCAGGATATGCGCGGTCTCCGTTTTGAGTCCTTCTGAAACGGGCCGGGCCTTGGATGGGGTCCGTTGGCTTTCCTGGGCCAAAGCGACGGCTCTCTGGGTGTAGAGGCCGAGGGCGGCCTGGATTTGGCCCAGGAGAGCCGCCTGCCCGGTGGAAGTGACGGAAAACCTATTTGACCGGATCCACCCTGTCATCGACTTGCTTGCTTTGAGGAAAGCGGCCAGGTCCGCGGGGTTTTGGGTTGCATCGAAGCGCAGGAGCGCCTCGTCCAAGACCGGCATTCGGGCCTGCACAAGCTCGGCAAGGTGGAAACTTTCGCTTTGGGTTGCCCCGAAGTTCGCGCGCAACCGGGCGAGGTGGCGCCATGCGGAACCGGTGGCCACCGTTGCGGCCGCCGTCAGCAGGATCGCCAGCAAGAGCAAGCCATAGACTTGGATCTGGGGAGTCATCGGGTGGGCCGTTACCGGCCATCGGCGGCCGGCCCACAGTCGTTTCCGGGTTGGGGCCGGAGAGCCCGTTTTCGATAACTCTTTGGCGTTCAAGGGCTCAGGATACAAGTCTGAGCGTGGCGCGACAACCGCAAATGACATTTCCCTAAATGACATTCTCTGAATCCATGACCAGATTTCATGCCAGAGGGCGCGGCGGGGCAAATTCGGAATCCCGGAACCCGGGATTCGGGGCGGAGGGCCGGGGTTTTCCGGCTTCGGCCGGTGGCGGCTTGCAGCGCGCTCGGGGCGGGGGGGTGAGCAGTGACTGCTCAGGAGGTGGCTTCCGGCTGGCCACCTTTGACCCTGCGGCGGGAGCGTGGGGAATGGCCAGCCCTTGTCAATCAACGGAAATCTCGGTGCCGGCGGATTGGCATAGCAAAAGCTAAAGCCGGCACGACTGGAAAAATCATGGCGCCGGAAGCGGGCGCCCCTTTTTGTTCGTGTGTGTTGGAACATGTACCGCGCAGCCGTCAGTGCGACCGGATTGGCCCGTGGGCCGGGAGAGGCGCCCGCGACTATTCTCGCCGGGTTTCGCGCGGCTTGGCGGTTCCGGTTCCCGTGGCGATTTTCAAGCATTCCCAATTCTAAGCATTTCCGATCCCAAACCATGAAAACGAAAGTTCTTCAAGCGATTACGGTGCTGGGCAGTGCAACCGGGCTATGGATGGCCGGGCCGGCCGCCCTGGCGCAAACCAGTCCCAATACGGTTGCGGTCACCGCTCCATCCATTATATCGCAGCCTGCCAGTCAGACGGTGGACTACGCCTCCGACGTGATTTTCAGCGTTATGGCGACGGGAACGCCGCCGCTGAGCTATCAGTGGCGGAGGAACGGGGTGGACCTGGCCGATTTCGATAATGTGGCCGGGGCGACGACTGCCACTTTGGAACTGGTCGGTGTGGCGGACAACGACGCGGGCAGGTACACCGTCGTCGTGAGCAATGAGGGAGGCGCGGTCACCAGTTCGGTCGCCCCGCTGGCGATTCGGGCCTCGCTTAAGTTTACGGACAATTTTGCATTGGGGATGACCAACTGGCAGGCGCTTTTGGATTCCACGCCCCTGACGCTGGCGCAGTTGGGGGAACCGCTGGCGGGCGGCGGGTTTGGTCTTTTGGCAACTAATCCGGCGCAGCAGGTCTATCACAACCTGGCAGTTAAGTACGCCTGCCGGGTGGTGTTGACCTTCTGGATGTATGACGATGGGAGCGCCTTGGCGGCCTGCGGGCAACTGCGGGGGTACACGGGACCGGGTTACGGGAAGTATGTATCGCCCTTCGGCGGGCTGTGGCAGGAATTGGTGATCGGGAAGTGTAACGCTGCCTTTGGCACGAACGGCACGACCGGCACGCTGCGCGGCGCGACGTTGGACACGACCAAGTACCAGGGCCGCGTCCTGCGGGGAGCCAACGCGGGCTGGTTCAATCTCGATGCGGCGGGGGCGCCGGGCCGTTCGGTGGGCTGGCACACGTTTCAAATCGACCGCGCCGCCGCCGGCTACAATTCCGGCGCCGTCAGATTTTATGTGGATGGGGTTTTGGCGCGCACGATCCTGGGCGCGGATGCGCAAGCCATCGACAGCCTGGTGCTGGGCTCGATCGACGCGGGTCCGACCGACGGATTGGCGGGGCAGGCTTGGTTTGCGCAGGTGAAGGTGGAAGCGTATCCGGGCCTGTTTGACTGGCAAACCTTGGATTCGAGCGGCCGGGATTTGTTTCCCGACTGGATGAAGCTGCGGGAAGTGGGCACCACCACCACGGTGTTGGCCAGCGCCACGCCGTATACGCTCTCGGAAATCAATGTGCTGGCGCCCAACAATTCGCTGGGAACCTGGACTGCCGGTGAGAGAGGTATCTACTGCGAGAGCATGCGCGGCGACTTGGAGTATGCCTTCTCCGCGCCGGCCGCCGATGCTTATCGGATCGAAGTGGAGGGGCGGGAGCGCAATTTTAGAAGTCCGGTTGTGGATTTGCCGCTGATGCTCTGGCTGGATGGCGAGTCGCTGGGCCGGTTCAACCTGCCTTACGGTCCCCAAGCCAATGGCCTGGTCCACTGCTTCACGCCCTTTATCCAGCCGGGGCCGCACACGCTGCGCATCCATTGGGACAACGTCGGTTCTGCGCGCTCGCTCTATCTTAAGGCGGTTCGCCTGCAAGCCGTAGCCAGCCCTTATGTCAGCGGCGACGGAATGAAAGTCTGGGTGGCCAATCGGCTGGCGGCCCAGAGCGGAGTCGAGTTCGCTCCGTCCTCGAGCCCGGTGTCCCCGGTTTGCGTCGAAGGCCGCGGCCAGTATTTAAGCATGATGACTCTGCTGGCGGGGCCGGAATATCCGCTCTCGCCGGTGCCGATCCAGCCCGGGGCGGGCCATCGCTGGTATGCCAATGTGCCCTTGTCGGTCGGGGCGCCCACGCTTATCGAAACCTCGCATCAGAACGGCGGGGTAAAGGAGACTAATGAAATCAACTGGCAGGTGACCGACCTGTTGCAACCAACCAACTACGCCGCCAGCCTGATGCTGCGCCAGGGCGACGCCTTGTTGTTCAATGCCGCGCCGGCCGGAGCGACCAACGGCGAGGTGACCATCAGCGTGGCGAGCGCGGGGGCTGCTACCAATGCGCCTGTGGCAGACTTGCTGACGACGGATGCCGCGACTCCCGTGGCCTACCAGTTCAATCAGCCCGGCGCCTTCACGGTGACCGGAACCTACCTGCCGACCGGGGCCAGCGGCAGCATTACGGTCAACGTGGTGGCGGTTTCGCTGGATTCCATTGCCGCGCGAATGCACCGGTGGCGTTACTGGATTTGCACCAATCTTCCGCCGGGGACGGTGCTGGAGCCCGATCCTCGCCTCAAGCTGATTCCGGTCTCGGCGGCGGAACGGACCAACCAGACCCCCGCCCTGCCGCCGCTCCAACCCAATGAGTGTGACTATCGCGTGCGGACTCGTGCCACCGACCCGCGCCAGATTCTGGCGCGGCTGGGGACCAACGGCCCGGTGCTGGCTGGCGCGACCGTCCAGGGATTCTGTTCCTGGGGGGCGGCGGATACCTACCTGCGCCTCATTGACACCAATCCGGACGGAAGCCAGTTGATTGAGACGGCTTTCGTCGTTTATCCGCTCCCTCCCGGTCTCACCGTCGAGGTCAAGATTATCGTGAGCGGCGTGACTTTCGACGACGGCACCGTGACCAAGACCTTGACCCCGGCCGACTTCGATTCGCTGGGTATTTGCCGGCTGCGCTTTATTCGGGCCGCCGGCGTCAAGACCAGTGTGTGCCACACCTTCCACCTGTACGACCAGGGCACCCTGGTTTCTTATCAATGAAAAGACAGCGCATCATTCGATTCGGCACGGGCGCCCTTGTTTCTGCCGGGCTGTTTTGGCCGGGGCACCATCCGGCTTGGGCAGGCGGTTCCCCCGGCAGCGGAGCGAGCCGGGCGGGGGTTCGAATGGAAAGCGGGTCCGCCCCGTCGGTCGCGAACCAATCGCCGACGCCCGCGGCTGCGGGTGACGTCTCCTCCGCGGTGGGTTTTTGGTCATCGGCGGCACTTATCTTCGACGGGGATGCCAAGATCACCGCTCGCCTCTCAGCGGCTCATGGCTTGGGCCGTGATTTGAGCCCCGAGCAAGTCTCCGAGCTGTATGCGTTCCTTGAAGCGTTGCCGGGTCGGCGGGAGAAGAATCGGGCGGGTTTGAACCTCCTCAAGAACGACCTGATCAGCCTGCTGCAGGATCAGACTCATCCCCCGGCGGGTTTGACCGGCACCTTGATTGCCATCTATCGCAACCCGGCGCAGGACCCGGTGGCGCGCGATTATGCCCTCCAGCATTTGGTGACGTGGTATGAGCAGGGAGCCGCCGATGCGCCGGACGCTCAATCGAGAATCCAATCAGTCCTGCGGCAGGCCACGCGGGAAAATACCAGCATCGCCGGCACCGCGTTGCTGGGACTGCACCGCCTCATTACGAGCGACTCAGGCACACTGCCTCTGGCGGCAGGGAACGCGGTGCCGGGCGCCAACATCCAATGGGACGGGGGCCCGAGTCGATTCTCTGCCGACGCGACCGTGATGAATGAGGAAATCTCCCAAACTGCGTTGCAAATGCTGGGGTCGGCCAACCAGCCTTCTGCCTCACAGATTACCGCCATCCAGGTTTGCGCGGAACGGGAGATCGCGGAAGCCTTGCCCGCGATCCAGGCTCTGGCGCAAACCGGGGGCGGCACGGCCTTGCGGATTTCGGCCATCGCCGCTCTCGGCTACTTGGGCGGGACGGAACAAGCTGTCCTGTTGCAGCGCCTCGAAGCCGAACCGAACCCCGCCCTGCGACCCGCCATCGAAGGGGCGCTGCGGCGGCTGCAAACCAAGCTGCTGAAAAACCCCGCCCTAACCCAAAATTCTCTATGAAAAAAGTCCTGCTCGGAATCGGTGCATTCGCGCTGGCCACCGCCACGGTCACGGCGCAGTACAACCCCTGTGTGGCGTATTCGGTGACCAATTGTGCGCCCCCGCCCAGCCTCACGCTGGCGTCGGTGAGTCCGATCACGCTCTCGGTCTGTAGCACGGTGTCGGCCAGCACCACGGTCATCACCAACGCCGGCTACGTGGTGGTGACCAACGTCGATGAATCCTGTGCCCTAAGGACGAATACCATTGCCACCAATTATCCAACCCTTGAGTCGAACTGGACGGTGGTTTACTGGAATAACCAGAGCACCACCAATGCGGGCCTGTCGGTGGCGTTCACGCCGACCAATGCGTGGTCCGGGACAATAACTTTTTACGCGAAATACAGGACTCCCCGGCCGTGCGCTGGCACCTATACCGCCACGAACAGCGTTTCAGTCACGGCCACCAATTGCGCCCCCGGGATTACCGCCCAGCCCGCCAGCCAGACCGTCGCGGCGGGGAACACGGTCACCTTCAACGTGGCGGCGTGCGGAACGGCCACCCTGAATTATCAATGGCGCTTCAATGGCGCCAGCCTCCCCGGGGCCACCGCCAGCAGCTATAGCCTGAGCAATGTGCAACTGACCAATGCGGGTAGTTACGCGGTGGTCGTCACCAATCTGGCCGGCAGCGTCTCCAGCAGCAACGCCCTCTTGACCGTGCTGGTCCCGCCCTCGATTACCACCCAACCCGCCAGCCAGACGGTGCTCCAGGGCAGCAACGCCACTTTCAACGTGGTGGCCACCGGCACCCTCCCTTTGAGCTATCAGTGGACTCTCAATGGGCAGAATATCTCAGGGGCCACCGGCACCGCTTATACCAGAACCAACGTCCAGCCGACGGATGCCGGCACTTACTCCGTCGTCGTGACCAATGCCGTCGGCAGCGTAAGCAGCGCCGGGGCCGCCCTCACGGTAAATGTGCCGCCGCTCATCACCACTCAGCCGGCCAACCAAGCCGTCGAGCAAGGCACCAATATCGTCACCTTCAGCGTCGTGGCGACCGGTACGGCCCCCCTCAGTTACCAGTGGTATTTTAACTCGACGCTCCTGAACGGCGAGACCGCCTCCAGCCTGGCGCTCAGCAACGTGACCACAAACAACGCCGGCAGTTACCTCGTTATTGTTACCAATAGCGCCGGTTCCATCACCAGCTCCAACGCCCTGCTGACCGTCTATCCCCCCTGTACCGGTCCGGCCTCAGGCATAATCAGTTGGTGGCCAGGCGATGGCAATGCGAACGACATTGTGAGCACCAACAACGGTGTCCTGGAAGGCGGCGCGACCGCCAATGCGGTGGGGGTAGTCGGTTCAGCCTTTAGCTTCGATGGCACCAATGGCTACGTTGAGATCCTCGATGCGCCATCGCTCGATCCGACCAATCTGACCATCGAGGCCTGGGTGCAGTTTGCTTCCCTCAATTCCTGGGTGTCGGGAGCGCCGGAAGGTCAGCAATACATTGTCTTCAAGCAGAATTCTCAAACCTCCTATTTTGAAGGGTACAACCTGGTTAAACTCCGCACCACCGGCGGTGACGTTCTGTCGTTCATAGTCTCCTCGTCAGCTGGCCAAGTGGCTTTGCTCCAATCCACAACGCTGGTGACCACGGGCGTGTGGTACCACGTAGCCGGCGTGCGCGGATCCAACTTCACCCAGCTTTATGTCAATGGCCAACTGGAGAGCCAGACCAACGTTAGCTTTCCTCAGGATTACGGCACCCTGCCTCTCTACTTTGGCACGTCTGGCCAACCATCATACTGGGACGGTAAATTGGCCGGCATGCTCGACGAGGTTTCGTTGTATAACCGCGCCCTTTCTTCAGCGGAAATCCAAGCCATCTACAACGCCGGCAGCCAAGGGAAATGCTTGCCTCCCCTGACGGTCAGCCTCATAACACCCGCCGACGGCGCCACGGTGCTGCTGCCGGCCAACCCCGCCCTCGCCGCCTGCGCGTCGCCGGCCAGAAAGGCTGCCAGCGTCGAGTTCTTCGCCGACGGGCTTCCCATCGGACAACCCGCGACGGGCGCCAACGGTTGTTACGCCTGCCTCTGGACCAACCCGTCCACCGGCAACCATGCCCTGACCGCGGTCGCAACCGACATCTACGGTTTTGGCACCACTTCACAAGTGGCCCATGTGACGATCCAAAACGCCTCCTTTGTCAAGGGGATCAACCTCAATGGCCCGGCGGTCGTTATCGAGGGCAATCAGTGGACCAACTATGCGGGCGCCCTGGCGAATGGCTTGTCGTTACAGGGAGGCACCACCAATTTCCTGGCGTTTACGCCCATCGGCGCCGACGGAGACACCGCCACCATGCTCCAGTCCATGATCATCAGCAACCGGCTGCCGCCGCTTTCGGCACAGACCAATATTCAGTTCACCTACAATCAACCTGCTACCAATAATTACGATCGCTGGATGACGGTGACGAACGTGCCGGCGGGGTACCTGGTCACGAACGGCTATTACCGCGCCTGGTGCGTGCAATACAACACAGCAGACCCTACCGGCAATTATCTCTGCAACCTCTACTATTCCTATGGTTCCCCTGACTCGCGTTTTCCGGGCCGAAGTTATAATGAGGTAAATTATATTGTGAACAATACTAACGGCTTCTCCAGCGAAGATATTCAGTGTGCGATCTGGACCGTGCTTGGCTCGAATCCGTCAATCCTCCCTGAGAATGAGACCAATTACCAGGCACTCGTCGCGGCAGCCAACGCGAATGCGAATTATGTTCCGGGACCAACCAATTACGTCGCCGTTGTGGTCGAAGCAGGGCCAAATGCCAATGGAATGGCGCAGCCTTTCGTGATTGTGATTCCGCCCACCAGTCAAAGAGCCATCGGGTTTACACTCACACAAACCCTTCCCAACGGCACTTACTCCGTTTATCTCTGGCTGGCGGAGAACCAAGCCGACCATCTGCGCAGCCTGAATATCACTGTCCAAGGCGCAACCGTGGCTTCCGGTGTCGACGATTTGCCGTTGGGGCGTTGGGCCAAGGTGGGGCCCTTTACCACCAACGTGACAACGGGCACGCTGACCGTTGGCGTGGCCAGCCCTTGTCAAGGCGATCCTCTGCTCATGGGCCTGGCCATCTATGGCGCGGTGACGAACCAACCTCCAACGGTGCAAATCACCCCGACCAACCAGGCCGTCTGTCCCGGCCTGACCGCCACCTTCTACGCCACCAACACCACGGGCACCAGCCCGCTGTATTACCAGTGGCAAATCAACAACACTCCGCTGGCCGGTCAGACGAACGCGTCCTTGACTGTTTCAAATGTTGCTGCGGGCAGCGCCGGCATCTACACGGTCATCGTCACCAACCTGGCCGGAAGCGCCTCCAACAGCGCGACCCTTACCGTGTGGACCAACGTTTTGTTGGTGGCCGGTCCGGCCAGCACCAACGTGTGTCCCGGGATGAACGCCACCTTCAGCGTGGCCGCCAGCGGCACGATCTCGGGCTATCAGTGGCGCCAGGGGACCAACGTGCTGTCCGGCCAGACCAACAGCAGTCTGGTGCTGACCAATGTGGGTTCCACCAATGCCGGCAGCTACTGTGTGACGGTGAGCGGGCTCTGCTCCACCAGCAGCCCCTGCGCGAGCCTGACGGTGAACCAGAGCGTGGTGATAACCAATGCGCCGGTCAGCCTGACCAACCGTCCGAGAACCAATGCCACTTTCACCGTGGGCGCCAGTGGCACGATCTCGGGCTATCAGTGGCTCCAGGGGACCAACGTGCTGTCCGGCCGGACCAACAGCAGCTTGGTGCTCACCAACGTCAGCGCCAGCGATGCCGGCACCTACTGGGTGACGGTGAGCGGCCCCTGCAACAGCACAAATGCGTGGGCGACGCTGACGGTGGAGTGCCTGCCCTCGCCCGGGGGCCTGGTTGGCTGGTGGCAGGGGGAGACCAATGGCGATGAGGCGGTGAACGGCAACAACGCGACGCTCTACGGCGTGACTTTCACCAACGGCGAAGTGGGCAGTGCCTTCTACTTTGGTGGCTGGGATTCCCTGGCCTATGCTTACGTGCCCGGCAGCTCGAACCTGGACGTGGGCCCGGGCCCGGGGTTGACCATTGAATGCTGGATTGACCCCAACGACCTCACCACTGCCGGCCCGCTGGTTGGCTGGGATGACGGCGGGGGAGACAGCCGGGTGGCTCTTTGGGTCAATTGGACTGATAGCGGCGCGCTCAGCGCCGACCTTTATGATGCCGACTGGAACGGCAACACCCTCTTTTCGGCTCCGGGCGTCCTGACGGCCGGCAGCTTTCAGCATGTCGCGGTCACCTACAACCAGAGCAACGGTCTGGCGGTCCTCTATTGCAACGGCACGGTGGTGGCCGCCCAAAACTTGGGCAGCCTTAGCCCCCTGACCGCTTCAGACCTATATCTGGGCGGAAACCCCGGGTGGCAGGCCTATTATTCCGGCCGGCTCGATGAGGTCGGCGTGTACAACCGCGCCTTGGAGGCCAGCGAGATTGCGGCCATCTACGATGCCGCTAACCTGGGCCGGTGCGGCATCCCGCCGAGCTGGATCGTGCAGCCGGCCAGCCAGAGCGCGATGGTCAGCAATAATGCCACGTTCTGTTCACTGGCGGTGGGTACTTGGCCGCTGGCTTACCAGTGGTTTTCCAACAGCAACGCCATCGTCGGCGCCACCAGCCCGTGGCTCACCCTCACCAATCTGCAAACCAACAACGCCGGGACCTACAGCGTCCAGGCCAGCAATGCCGTGGGCACAATCACCAGCACCAACGCGATTCTCACGGTCAACCCGGCGGTCTGCTGCCCGGCGCCGAGCGGGCTGGTAAGCTGGTGGCCCGGTGAGGGAGATGGAACTGACAGTGCGGGGACCAATAATATCAGCTCGTTGGACGGGATAACCTTTGCCGCGGGTGAAGTGGGGCAGGGCTTCAGTTTTGACGGCAACGCGCACGAGGTTCTCGTGCCGGACGCGCCGGACCTGAATTTCGGGGCCAACCAGGACTTTACCATCGAGGCGTGGATTCAGCCGCAGGTGGAAACGACCACCGACGGCATCATGTCAATGGTGGACAAACGCTATTCCAGCGGCGGCACCGACTCGCCCCAAGGCTACGAGTTCTGCCTGAGCTACGGGCAGGTTCATGCCCGCTTTTTGAGGGTGGGATTTGGGCCGGCCGGCCCGGATTTGCGGGATGGCCAGTTCCATCACATCGCGTGGACCTTGAGCCGGGCCTTCACCACCGGCGGCAATTTATATGTTGATGGATCGGTGGTGTTGACATTCGACCCCACCCCGTACACCGGCACCTTGTCCAACACTCAACCCTTGCGTCTGGGCAACCATGCGGATTCGACGTTTACCACCTTTTTCAAAGGAGTTATGGACGAAGTCTCCATTTACCGCCGTGCCCTCTCTTCCAACGAAATCCAGGCCATCTACAACGCCAGCTTCATGGGCAAGTGCGGGCTGCCGCCCACCATCACCGTGCAGCCGGCCAACCGAAATGTCGGCCTCGGGAGCACCGCCGCCTTCACCGTCTCGGCCACCGGCACGCCGCAGTTGCACTACCAGTGGTGGTTCAACGGCACCAACCTCCCCGGCGCGACCCTCACCGCGCTGACCCTGACCAATGTCCAGTGGGCGCAGGCCGGAACCTACGCCGTGCAGGTGACCAATGCTTTCGGCTCGGCCCTCAGTTCCAACGCCGTCCTGACAATCACCAACTCCGCCGTGCCGGTGGTCCAAATCACCAACCCCGTTAACCAAACGCTCCTGGCCCGGACAACCAACGCCGTCATTGCAACCGTCACAACGTTGGGTGTTTCAAACACCTGGGTCCAGTTCTTCATCGGCACAAACATCTCAACCGCCACCAACACCATTGGCTTCGCTTTCATCCCCACCAACGGAGCCTACCAGGTCCCCTGGCAGCCGGTGCTGGGCGGCACTTACATCCTGACCGCCTTTGTCACCAACACCTCAGGCGCCAACGCCTGGTCCGCCCCGGTGACGAACACCGTGCGAAATCTGCCGGCCGTCACCATCACCAGCCCAACTAACAACGCTGTCTTCGGTCCCGCCCCCACCAATATAACTATCACCGCGACGGCCACGGCCTATGGCGCCACCATTACCAACGTCGGGTTTTACCAGAGCACCAATTTCTTGGGCTCCAACTCCTCGGCGCCATACAGCATCCTCTGGAACAGCGTCGCCGCTGGCACCTACACCCTGACGGCTAGGGCGGCCGACAGCACCGGCGCAATCGGAACCTCCTGGCCCGTCGAGATCACGGTCGAGCCCGTGAACCAGCCTCCCTCCGTGTACGCCGGGCCGGACCAAACCAACAACCTGAACAACCCCACTTACCTCGCTGGCACGGTCTCGGACGACGGCCTGCCTTATGGCAGCCATTTGTCCATCTGGTGGAGCAGGATCAGCGGGCCGGGAACTGCCACCTTCGCCAACTCAAATCAGCCGGTCACCACGGTGACCTTCTCCACCATCGGCACCAACGTGCTGCAGTTGTCCGCCAGCGATTCCCAATACACCGTCAGCAGCAATGTCACCATCACCGTCTGGCCCTCGAACCAGCCGCCGGTGGTCAATGCGGGCACCAATCAGATTCTGGTCTGGCCGGCTCCGGGAGTGACCAACCTTATCCTCCAATTGACGCCCATCACGACGGAATCGGGCTATCAACTTGTAGGCGTAGATTACCTGGCCACTTCCAACGGGATCGTCGTAGCCCATGGTGGCTTTGACACAAGTGGCTCCGACACAAATTTTGACATTGTGTCGCCTGTTGATGGCTCGGTCACGCCGTTTTCATCCGTCACCGGGCTGGGCTTTGAACCGCAACTCGCCTCGGTTAGAGATACTTTCGGAGGATTCAAAATCGGCGAGCTTTTCTCCGCAGGCAACGGCCCCGGCGAGATCCTCCGGATTGCGCCTGACGGAAGTCTCGTGACCAACGCGAACAACGAGGCGTGGGTGGTACTTGATGATGGAACCGACGCAAAGGTAAAGGGTCTTTACGTGGATCGAACGGGAGTGTTTGGTGGCGATCTGATCGCCGTCAATATGAACTACGACACCTATACAGGCGATGTCTGGCGTATCAACTCCCGCGGCCAAGCCACATCGCTGGCCCAGATCAGTTTGTCCCCGCAGGATAGCGTAACTCTTGTAACGGTGCCAAATAACGTTGCGAAATACGGTCCTTGGGCAGGCCGCATTTTGGTTAGCGACGATTCTGAACTGACCGGACTTTACGCCGTCGATACCAACGGCACGTCCGTTTTGTATCCCGAGTTTGCTCCTCCTTGCATTCAACTCATTCCGGCCAACGAAAATCTCTACGCGGTCATGGAGGATAACAATTTGTATACCGCGCCCGCCGCAGCATTCCAGGGAATGGAGGGGGATATTCTCATGACGGAATGCGTAGGCCAACCCGAAGAGGATGCCTTTTTCCGGGTCCGGTGGAAGGGGCAAGCTTTTGAACAATCCTTAATGAACCCGCAGTGGGTGAACCCGTGGTGGGCAGAGGACTGGGAACAAATCACCTTTGCTCCGGTCGGCATGGGCAACCTGCCGCCGGTGCCCAACTCCGTCCAGCTCAACGGCTGCGTTACCGATGATGGTCTCATTTTGCCCCATCCGATCATCGCCTGGGTCCAGGTCAGCGGACCGGCGCCGGTGACCTTCGCCGATCCGACACAGACGAACACAACCGCGACTTTCACTCAACCGGGCGCCTACGTGCTTCAGTTGACCGCGAACGATGGCGAATTCACTCGCTCCAGTAATGTCACGATCCAGATCATCCGCAACCAGCCGCCGGTCGTTAATGCCGGCACCAACCAGATTATCACCGGCACGAGCACGACTCTCCAAGGCACCGTCACGGACGATGGCTGGCCCTCCAATCAACTGACCATCACCTGGTCCCAAGTTGCCGGCCCTACCAACGGCGCCAGCATCGCCACGACAAATTATGTGACCAGCTCCACCAACGTCTCGGTCACGACTTCTGTCACCTTTAACACGATCGGCACGTATATTTTCCAGCTTGCCGCCAGCGACGGCCAGGCCGCCAGCGCGGCGCAGGTGATGATTACAAGCGGCCAACCGCAACTGACGCTCACGCCCGCTTACGCCGGATTGTTCCCCACCAACAGTCCGCAGACCTTTACCGCCACGTTGGTGGATGCCGGCGGCGCACCAATCGTCCGCACGAACGTGATCTTTACCGTCACCGGCGCCAACGCGTCCACCGCTCCCTACACCAATAGCACCGACACCAACGGCAGCGTCCAGTTCACTAATGCCGGCTCTGCGGGCGGGCGCGACTTTGTGCAAGCCTCCGCCACCGTCGGCAGCGCAGCGGTTGCCTCTCTGCCTGCCATTGTTGATTGGGGGTTGAACCTTGCTTGCGGAGACGTGTACCAAGGGGACATTGATTCGACGGATTGTGTTGACACGGTTGTGTCGGCGCAGGACCTGCGCTACGCCGATTATTTCTTCTTCAACGGCCAGGCAGGGACGCAGATCGCCTTGGGCTATACCATTAATATCGTTCTCTATGGGGTCGACCCGGACTTGGTGCTCATCCTGATGGACTCGTCAAACCAGGTCGTGGATTTCAGCGTCGGCAGCGCGGACACACTCGTTGACACGCTGCCTTATACAGGCACTTTTCTGATTGAACTGACGACGTTTGACAACGATTCCGACTTGAGCTTTTGTGGGGACTATCCCATTCCGTATTCCCTCTCGCTTTCGTGCAGCAACGGCAACATCAACGTCCCGATGATGGCGGTCTTGCTCAACGGCACCAATGTGCCCAACGGCGGCACTCTGGTCCTGGGACCGACCACTACTAATAATGTGCCGGCCAGCCTTTCGTTGGTCGTCACCAACTGGAGCGCGGCCGATCTCTTGCTGGAGGACTTGCAAACCAACGGAGATTTCCAGGCCTCGCTGGACACCGCCCTTCCGGTGGATATCCCGCCTACCAGCAACGCCACGTTGACAGTTACCTTCAACGCCCCCACCAACGGCGTGAGCGTCGGCAGCCTGAGCATCTCAAACAACACCGCGGCGCAGCAGTACGTGCTCACCCTCATTGGCGAGGCCTTCCCGCCGGGAAATCCGCCGGGCATCCAGTTGATCTCTCCTGCGAACAACGCTACGTTCTATGCCCCAGCCAGCATCCCCATCGCCGCGGCCGTGACGACCAACGGAACGGACGGCATTGCTTACGTGCGATTGCTGGCAAGCACGACCAGCGGGGCCAGCACCATCGGGTCGCTTACCAATGTGCCCTACAATCTCACCTGGCCGAACGTGCCCGCTGGCGACTACACGATTACTGGCGCGGCCGTGGACACCGTCGGCCGCAGCGCGGTCTCTACGCCCATCACCGTTCATGTGCTCGACCCCGGCACCAATCGTCCGCCGGTGGCGAGCAACGATCAGTTTACCGTCTTCGCCAACAGCACCAACAACGTGCTTTATCCGCTCGCCAACGATTACGATCCCAATGGCTATCCTCTGACCATCATCGCCATCCAGTCTCCTCCAACCCCCAATCACGGCGCCGCCACCATTATTAACAACGGCACGGCTATTTGCTACACCCCGCCGCCGGGTGTCCAAAGCCCGCCTGGCTCTCCCGGCGACGGCTTCAGCTACCAAATCACCGACGGCCGCGGCGGCACCGCCTGGGGAGGAGTGCTGATCAACATTTTCGCCGGGGACCTTCCGCAGGTCCAAATCATCAATCCGCCGGGCAACATCACCACCAACGCCGGGGCCATTGTGCCCATTACCGCCCAGGTCACGAACACACCTTACATTGCCAGAGTCGAGTTCTTCCTCGGCCAGACCAGCCTCGGCACGGTGAGCAACGGAACCAATGGCCTGTACACCCTCAACTGGACGGCCCTCTTCAACGGCGGCGGCACCATCACCGCCACCGCCTATGACAGCTTCGGCCAATACAACACCTCGCCGGCAATTTCCATCACTGTGACCAACATACCTGGCACGTACCCCCCCATCGCCAGCCTTATCACCTACTCGAATGCGAGCGTTGCGATGGGGATGCCCTTCACCAACGGCGTCGTGGTCCGCAACGGCATCTTCGACCTCTATGGCCAGGCCGGTCACCCGCAGGGCAGCAACGACGTCACCTGGCAACTGTCCCTCAATACGCCGGACGGCACTTTTCTCCGCGATCTCACTCCGCAAAGCGCCCGGACGCCGGAGTGGCGCACCACCAACTCCGTCTTCCTCGCCACCTGCGACCTCACGACGATCATCAACGGCGTTTACGATCTCAAACTGGTCGTTACCGGCGGCTATGGAGTAACGGAAACCAATGTCCAGTTCATGCTCGATTCCAACCTCAAGATCGGCCAGTTCAGCTTTAGCCAGCAGGACCTCGCCCTGCCAATCAACGGCATTCCGCTGACCGTCGTGCGCACCTACAACTCCATCAACCCGACCCGCGGCGACTTCGGCTACGGCTGGACCTACTCGTTGATGGACATGCAGGCCAGCATCGACGAGACTCGCGCGGACACCGTTGATTCGGACGGCGAAATCTTCAGCCAGCGCACCGGCGGCGGCCGGGATGTGACCCTCACGCTGCCCGATGGCCGGACCGTGACGTTCCAATTTTACTTCAATCAGGGCGGGACGATTGGCTCATATTATTACGCCGCCTGGCAGTCCCCGCCTGACGTCAACTATACGCTTACCGCCAATGGCAATCCCTACTACGATAGCTTCACCGGCTACTGGAACGAAGAAGCCTACACGGATTTTGACAGTTTCGATTTCTCCGGCTTCACCCTCAAGGCTCTGGACAACACGCGGTACATCCTCACTCGCGAGGATCTTGGCGTGCATGACATTGAGAATGGCGCGGAAGGCTATGAGGTCCAGGCCTGGGGCAATCTCCACCTTTCCCAAATCATACAGCCCACGGGCGACACCATCACCATCACCCTCAATTCGGTTGTCCATACAGACGCCATGGGCCTTACGAATCGCGCGATCGTCTTCCAGCGGGACAATAACAGCTTGATCACCGCAATCACCGATCCCAGCGGGCTGGGTCCGGATGGCAACCCCGCTGGCCCGCCGGCCCTGCAATACCAATACGACGCCAACCAGAACCTGCTGAATGTCCTGACCCTCCAGGACCGCAGCAATGGCGGCGTTTACGTCACAAACTCCTTCACCTACACCAACGCCACCCTCCCCCATTACATCACCGCTATCATCAATGCGGACGGGACTCAGGTGGCCGAAAACTTCTACGACGACAGCGGTCGCCTGATTGCGGTGCAGGATGCCAATGGCAATCTCACGCAGTTCGTCCACAACCTGACGAACAACCTCGAGGTCGTCATTGACCGCCTAAACCGGACGAATTCCTACGTCTATGACCTGTGCGGCAACGTCATCGCCCAGACCAACGCGCTGGGCCAGATCACGACAATGACTTACGACGGCAACAACAACAAGACCAACGAGGTCGCCTATCTCAACGGCCAGCCGTATGCCACGAACAATTACGTTTACAGCACCACTAATTTGTTGCTTTCTGCCAGCGACCCACTCGGCGATACCAGCCTGTTTACTTACGACAACCAGGGCCATATGCTGACCAGCACGGACGCCCGCGCGAACACGACCACCAGTTATTACGATAGCCAAACCGGCAATCTGCTCGGGACCAGCGACGCCCTGGGCAACTCGACGACCAACTTTTACGACCCGCAGGGGCTGCCGGCCGGCTCGGAGGATGCCGCCGGCACGCTTGCCACCAATTCTTACGACGGTTCCGACAACCTGATCGCCACGGCCACTCTGGATGTGTCGGGCAACCTTTTGAGCACCAACTCTTTTACGTACGATGCCAATGGCAACCGCCTGACCTCGACCGTCTGGCGCCGGGTAAATGGTTTTTGGACGAGTGCGACTACCACTAACATCTACGACGCCATGAACCGCGTGGTGCAGACGATTGACCCCGATGGCGGGACGAACACCGTGGTGTACAACTCCATCGGCAAGCAGCAGGCCACCATTGACAAGCTGGGACGCACGAACAGTTACACTTACGACAATCAAGGCCGGCTCATCCAAACCATATATCCCGATCAGACGACCGAGACCTCTGCGTACGACGCCGTCGGCAACCGCACCAGCAGTGTGGATCGGTTGGGGAGAACGACGACATACGTTTATGACGCGCTGAACCGGCTGGTGCAGACGGTTTACCCGGACAATACAACGAACACGACGGTGTATGACGGCGTCGGCCGGGTGGCGCAGAGCATTGACGCGCGCGGAACGACCAACGCCTTCGGCTATGATGCCGCCGGCCGGCGTGTGGCCGTGACGAACGCCTGGGGCACGAGCGTGCAAATGACCAACGGCTTCGCCTTCGACCCCAACGGCAACCAAATCGCCGCCACGGACGCTCTGGGCCGTACCACGACCAATGTATTTGATGCCTTGAACCGCGTGGTGCAGGTGTTGTACCCTGATGGCACGAAAACAGCAACCGGCTATGACAGCGTTGGCCGCCGCGTGGCGCAGACCAACCAGGACCGCATCATCACCCTCTTCGGTTATGACGGCGCGGGGCGATTGCTTGCCGTCACCAACGCGCTGGACACTGGCCAGCAGACCGTGACGCAGTACCAGTACGACGAGGCGGGCAACCAGACAAACCAGGTTGACGCGCTTGGCCGCACGACCAGCTTCGCTTACGATTCGATGGGCCGCCGGATCGCGCGCACGCTGCCCGGCAATCAGGTCGAAACCCTGGGTTACGACCTGGCCGGGAACCTGGTTCGGGCGACCAACTTCAACGGCGTCGTCATCACCAACCAGTATGACGTGATGAACCGGCTGGTCCATCAAGCCTCCGTCAACGGTTACGCCGTGAGCTACACCTACACGCCCACCGGCCAGCGCCTGACGATGACGGATGCCGCCGGCACGACCACTAACAGCTACGACAGCCGGGATCGCCTCGTGCAGAAGATGGTCTCGTGGTCCAGCGGTCCCGTGGTCTTCCTCAATTACGCCTATGACGCCGACGGCAACGTCACCAACCTCTGGTCCAGCACGACCGGAGGAGCGAACCTGCAGTACGCCTATGATCCGCTGAACCGGATTACGAACGTTTTGGCCGGCGGGTCTGCGGCGGCCAGCTACGGTTTCGACGGGGTGGGCAACCTTCAATCCATCCGTTACGCCAACGGCGTCACCAACTTGTATCAATATGACGCCTTGAACCGGCTCACCAACGCGCTGTGGCGCAGCCACGGGTCAAATGTCGCGAGCTTTTATTACCAGCTTGGCGCCACGGGCAACCGCACGAATCTGACTGAAACCGTAGCCGGCGCCAGCACACCCACAACCTACGCCTGGCAGTACGATCCGCTTTATCGGCTGACCAATGAAACGATCAGTGCCCTGGGCACCCTCGGTTACCGTTACGATCCCGTCGGCAACCGCACCAACCGTCAGAGCAGCGGCGGCCTGGCCTCCACGCTCCCCTCTGCTGCAGGCGCCTTCACAATCAACGACTGGCTCACAACCGACCAGTACGACAACAACGGCAACACGCTCTGGAGCACCAACGGCACTGCGGTCGGGCCGTATTACTACGATGTCCAGAACCGGCTGACGAATTACAACAACAGCGTTTACCTCGCCTACAACGGCGACGGCATCCGGGTGCGCAAGACGGCCGATGGCAGCACGACCTTTTACGTCGTGGATGACCGCAACCCCAGCGGTTATGCGCAGGTCCTGGAAGAATTGACCTCGGCGGGCGCCCTCATCCGCGCCTATGCTTACGGCTTGAGCCTCATCAGCCAGCGCGAGGCGGGCGGCACGGTCTATTACTTTGGCGCCGACGGCCATGGCTCGACCCGGTTGCTGCTGGACGGCACCGGCGCGGTCAACCAGACGTTCACCTACGATGCCTACGGCACACTCATCGCCTCCAAAGGCCTGCCCGCCACTGCCTATCTTTACTGCGGCGAGCAATTTGACTCGGACCTGGGTATGTATTACCTCCGCGCCAGATACTTCAATGCGGGCACCGGAAGGTTCTGGACGAGGGATAGTTACGAGGGTAATAAGCAAGATCCACTGTCATTGCACAAATATCTGTATTGTGGTGCAAACCCTGTTGATCGGATTGACCCCCTTGGCCTGAAGCTGATACCCCCCTCTGGGAAAGACGATAGAGCAAATTACGAGAAAGCCATAGAATATCTTTCACATTCAGCGAAGGGAAAAGAGATCCTTGACAAGCTGCAAGCGTGCGAAAATCAGTACGTCATTTTAGCAGAGAATGCCCCATCTAACGATTTTGATGAACCTGGCGACGCATACAGTGGTGCTCTCAAAACAGTTTATTGGGTCCCCGACCTCGGTCTTAGGTGGAGAGGGGCGTTTGGGGGGTGGAAACAAATAACGCCCGCCTTGTGCTTGATGCATGAGCTGGGCCATGCCTACCATCAAGAGACCGACCCAGCTAGGTACAGGACAGACTCGAAGCCATACGATCCGCCTGGGAAATGGGAATCTCCCGAAGAAAAGCGTGACATTATAGAGATCGAAAACGTTGTGGCGAAACAGTTGGGCGAGGCACAAAGGCACCGTGATAATTATCCCAGCGGTTGGGAGGAAACCTACGACACTGCCGGACCAACTACTACGGCAAGGAGAACGACTCCATACTTCTTCCTTGACCCCGGGAACATTATGCAAGAGGACGTAATAGATTATTGAGAAATGAATCACCACTCGCCACATCTCGATCCCGTGGATAACTGCGCCCCCGGAACGAATGCCGGACAGCAATGGCTTGGCGCAGGGTTTGGCGGCGACGGGGAATTCCTCTTAGGTGGTGTGCCAAGGACCAAAACTATGAAGACATTCGTAATTATCGCTTCCGCGCTGCTCACCTTGATCGTTACAGCTGATTCGGCTGAGGCCGACACCGACGCACCTTCGGCACAATCAATCATGCATGATCTGGGTTACAAGAGCAACAGCGTGCCACACCTCCTGGCTTTCAGCTCAATGGTGGACAAGAGGCCACTCTACATCGACTATTGCTTGATTGCCATAGAGCTTCCGAAGAAACATTGGTGCCTCGTTCACGCTTACCGTCATCCCAAAGATAGCACTGACGTCGGCCGCCTGTGGGACGTCATGCGCGTTCTGGACACCCCGATAAGGGGGTCAAAGAATTACGACCACAAGCCCTCGAAGTCAGAGGTTGAACAGTTTATCCGGGAGTCGATATGGAGGTTCCAGCCGCTGGATGGCTACATGCTAATAACAGGTCAGGTGTACTCCGCGACTTGGGAAGGCGCCCTCGGTTACAAGCCAAACTATAAGTTTACGAAGCCATAGCGAAGCGACTTGGCTCTTGCATGACCGTGCTGCCACATACCTCCCATAAATCATGTACCACGGAGATGATTCGCGGTGCTAGCAACGTGTATCACGCCAAGGACCTGTTGGGCCACAAGACACTTGATAAGCCGCGCCATTACGCCAAGCTTAGCGTAGACGAGCTGAAGGAGACGATCACTCCATGCCACCCCGCGAAAGGTCGGAGCCAGCACGGCCTTGCTCCCCAATTGTTACCTGTTCTTTCTTTTCCTTGTCAGCTGTTTTTGGCACCGCAGCGCCGGTGAAAGGCTTGGCGCACTATCCTGTTTGCGTGTGTGCTTCCCTGTGGGAGCGCGGAGGCACCCGCGTTGCGCCATGCGACCGCCTGAGAGGGCGCACCACATCCGCCACATCCACCACATCATGCACCCGGTTCCGGGGCAGCGTGGTCGCCTTCCCGTTGCGCCGTGTGGGAGCGAAAAACCGCAGTACGCCGGTTTTTCGCAGTGCAGTATCTCGCGCCAGATACTTCAATCCGGGAACCGGACGGTTTTGGACGATGGATACCGCCGAGGGAGACCAGGAAGACCCAATTTCGCTCCACAAATACCTCTACTGCCGCGCAAATCCCGTAAACGGGAGCGATCCGAGCGGGCACCAAGATGATATGGAGGAACTCGGGGATGAGGAAAGTTCCAGTTCCTTGGACGCACTGCCTAATCTGGCTTCGATTCAGATGATCCTCGGGACCGGCGGCCCGGACGTGACGCAAATACTGAACAGAACTCTGAATGATGTTTCCACGAATTTTGCGAAGCACTGGACTCCTGATCAAAGACAGCAAGCAGAAAGCCGCATTGGCGGACTGTGCGCAGGCAACGCTTGGGAGATTGTTCAATTGCACAATGTCCAGCCTCCTGTAATGAACAATCTGTCTATGGGTAAGAATAACTACAAATGCGGGTCGGGACAATACGAAGGGACAGTCGCAGTTAACAAAAACTGCTACTACGCTGATGCTGTCAACTATGCTCTGTTCGGCAGGGCCTTCAGGTTATGCCACGACGACTTCATGTCACAACAGCAGTGGCTAACAGCTGCTGATTACTCGTTAGCGGGCGCGAAAACTCGTGCGCGGCTTTACAAAGCAACCTTTTACGGCGACTTCGGCGAGCACGTGAGGGAGGCATTGGCTTTTGTGGAGTACGGTTACAACGGGAGGCTTTCGTCCGGCGGGCTCCCCTGTACTTCTTCGGGGCTTGTCACGGAACCACTCTTTGATTGGAAATGGCTGCCGGTTAAGCCGTAATGAATTAACGGTACTCGGGCATGAATTCACGTAATTCGAATATCGGGCGCTGGGCCGTCGTCTGTGGGTTCGCTGTTGTTATCATCTGTCTCGCCTCGTGCTATTGTTCATCAACCTATGTGGGGTTCCTGCTACATAGTAAGAACTATTATGCAGAGATTGCTGAGACTTGTGATCAGCTTTTCGTACAGAACTCCGTGGATCGTACAGGAAAGCGAACGATAGCTGGCAACGACCCATCCCTACCGCATGCACTACAAAGCTTGCATCCCACTTACGTTGTGATCAACGAAGTGGGCGTACTGGTAGAGATCAGGACCACATTCGGCTCTTATTCGATCCAGTGGTACAGGGTTTTTGACGGCGATAATCGGTGGCAACTGGAAGCGCAAGGTGAAGGGGCGAGGCATGTTGTCTTTTTCACTAACAAAGTGGCTTCCATTGGGTTACATCTGCCGAACGAAGGTGAAAGTCCTGGAAAGAAGGAATGAATGACAATCTTCTGAAAGTCCCTGTCGGGCAAGGAACAGTCAACCGCCCGTACCAAGTGTTGGCGTTGTGAAGGAAACAGGAATGCGAACGACATGCCGCCCAAAGCGATCCCCTATGCGCAGAAGCCACTCGCTGGCCCGCTGCCACCCCCGCGAACGGGCTGACCAGACGCAGCCTTGACCCCCTCTGCCCCCTCACTTTTTCCTTTTAGCCGCCAGCCGGTTTTGGCATGATCGGACCGGTGAAAGGCTTGGCGCACCATCCTGTTTGCGTGTGCGCTTCCCTGGGGGAGCGCGGACGCACCCGCGTTGCGCCATGCGACCGCCTGAGAGGGCGCACCACATCCGCCACATCCACCCCATCATGCACCCGGTTCCGGGGCAGCGTGGTCGCCTTCCCGTTGCGCCGCGTGGGAGCGAAAAACCGCTGTACCCCGGTCTTTCGCAGTGCAGTATCTCGCGCCAGATACTTCAATCCCAACACCGGCCGGTTCTGGACGATGGATACCAACGAGGGTAGTCAGGAGGACCCTTTTAGCCTGCACAAATACCTGTATTGCGAAGATGAGCCGATCGGCCACACCGACCCGAGTGGTCATGACGGTTTGGATAGCATGACCGATATTTCAGCGGTTGCGCTTGGTCGTAATGGTCCATTTGGAGTCTCGGATCTGAGAGGTGCCTATGCTACCCCCTCTACCGCCTGGGGAGCATCACGGTCTCTTACTCCAAGTGAAACCGACGTGGCAAGAACTATCTATGGCGGGAACATCGACTACAGTAAAACCGGAGTGGACTATGGAAAATGGACGTTCTGGCAACCAAAGGGTCGGGAGATGACGCCTGACGGCATCATTCATACTGGAGGCCAGACAATTACGGATTACACGGTGCCAGGGGCAAAACCTAATTGGCAATATGGTCTTGTAAAACAGGAGGGCGTGCTGATTCATGAATTGTGTCATGTCTGGCAGTACCAGCAGTATCCACACAAGGACAAGAAGCTCTACATGGAACTCAGCGGTCTGTATCGGAAGTACGACTACAGCGGACCGAATTTCGGCAACCTGCCCTTCAGCGACTACGGCATTGAGCAGCAGGCGGCGATGACCGAGGACTACTTTGATATGCTTCACGGCGAGGAACCCTGGACGGTCAAGGCAGGGCCACTTAAGACCTACGAGAAAGTAATTCCATTCCTGCCAAGTAAATGAAACTGCAAAAGACGGCTTGTTTTGTCTGCGTTCTGCCACTCGTCCTATTTACGGCATGTCCGGAGGCTCCTGTAATCGGGCGAAAGGTGGTGGTGAACTTTCCGGTTAGAAATCAAAGCAGTGTGAGTCTCGTTGTTAAAGACGCCGAGATACAGGGCGCATTAAAGCTAGCTGACGAGGTTCTCATTTCCGCTGGTTTTACGCGAGAACACAATCCAAGCGACGTAGGTGTGGAAGGTTTTGTCGCGAGTTATTCTAAACTGGACAGCGAAGGCCAGCGACGACTGGGAGAAATGGCGAGGGTCTATGCTAAACCCGACTCGCTGGAGGTTGTATTCCCAGAAGGGCGGTACCCGAGTGCGGACGTGCGCAAGTCGGTAAGCAGAGTACTTGATCTCCTGAAAATCAATCTGAGAAATAGGTATGGGGCTGACAGAATTAGGGTGGTGACGACCAAATCCTGAACGGCAGACGGCAGCCTGAGCGCAGCTAAGCACCAGGAGGGACAGCGCCAGAGCCCGCCCTCTACACCAGACCCGCAGCCCTCGATAGAGAGAGCAACAAGCAAAAAACGGCGTGAGAGGTTAACCCTTGAGCCGCACAACCAGTCTGGCAGCATGAATTCGTGAGAAGCCGGCGCATCATTCCTCTGCTCTGCCTGCTCTTTAGGGGCAGCTATTACGAACTTTTTGGGCATCGTGTGCGCCAAGCGAAGCTTGGTGCCTCTTGCGGGGTGAGAGTCCCTGCCGGGTAAGGAATAGTCAACCGCCCGTACCAAGTGTTGGCGTTGTGAAGGAAACAGGAATGCGAACGACATAACGTAAGCGTACGCAGGGAACGCGAAGCTTAACGTGGATGACTTGCGCAAGACGCTGGCCCGCTGCCACCCCCGCGAACGGGCTGACCAGGCGCAGCCTTGACTCCGGTTGCCCCCCACTTTTTCCTTTTAGCCGCCAGCCGGTTTTGGCATGATCGGACCGGTGAAAGGCTTGGCGCATCATCCTGTTTGCGTGTGCGCTTCCGTAGGGGAGCGCGGACGCACCCGCGTTGCGCCATGCGACCGCCTGAAAGGGCACACCACATCCGCCACATCCACCCCATCATGCACCCGATTCCGGGCCAGCGTGGTCGCCTTCCCGTTGCGCCGCGTGGGAGCCAAAAACCGCTGTACCCGGGTTTTGGACACTGGAGTATCTCGCGCCAGATACTACCAACCCAATACCGGCCGGTTCTGGACGATGGACACCTTCCAGGGGAATCAAGAGGACCCACTGTCCCTCCACAAATACCTGTATGGGGCGGATGATCCCGTCAATCGGATAGACCCGTCAGGGCACGATGGTGATCTTATCTCGTTAAGTTTCAGCACAAGCATTGCCGCAGGATTGGATGCCGTTGCCGATGTAGCAACGACGCGGGCTTTCCAATGGGCAGCTTTCAGGACAGTTACCGCAGCAATCGCGATAGGGGCTGTATTGGAGGGAGACCGTGGCGGTAGCCAAGAGCTATTCCACTATGATACTCTTCCTGAGTTTCAGGCGACTGGCTTCCCAGCGGGAACATGGTTGACAGACCGTGGAGACCTTCCATTTGACCAAGCACTCAGCATCACATTCCAAAGTGGACAACGGCTATTTGTGTATGCGGTTGCTATAAGATCGCCGAGTGAAGTCGAACCATTCCCGCCCCTGAGACCTGGTGTTAATCAGTGGCGCACGACAGTGTATCTGCCGCCAGTCAGAATTGGAATTTTCAGAACACTTTACGGTCCCAATTGGACTGGCCCAACCGAGTAAAACATTATGCCATTATCTCGGAGTGTCATTTCACAAAAAGGAAAGCGACTCACAGTTGCCCCGGATTTTGGGTATGGATGGAGCGAGTATGATTCGCAGCGGCAAGCCAAGCGAATAGATACTCCGGGCAACTTCGACTTTGTGGTTGAAGAATTTCTGGAAGCCAAAGGAGAAATCGTTGCTGTTTTGGGGCGGGTTAATCAGCCGGGGCACGCATTTGACGGCTTGGAATTATGCGCGCTGCCAGTGCCGTATGTCGAAATTGATTTTGAGAAACAGTTAGGGAATTACCATCTCTTGCTCACACCACAGCGAGCACATCTTACCGGAACGCAACCGCCACCGCATTACGATTCGGTTGCTGGCGATGGATACCCGGAGTTTCGCGGCTACGCGGGGTCTATTAAGATGACAGCTACGACACGAGCCGTCGCAAGTCCCTGATTTTCGGTTTATTTCGGGATGTTTCGGTCTTTTCCGGCGTCAATGGACGTGACGGCGATGGAGGCAACAAAGGGCGTGTGGCGGTCAACATCGGCGTAGCGTTTGGAGAGGGCACGAACGGCGGCCAGGTCATTTTCTTGCAACTTGTCGGCCAGCAGGCCGAGCCGCCAGCCGAGCACCTCCACGCCGGGCGCATCGGCGTTGATATAAACGTGACCCCGCACACGTTCCGCCGCAGTTGCGCCACCGAAATTATACGGGCCGGGCCAACCTGTATCACGTCAAAGACCTGCTGGGCCATGAGACCCTCGACACCTTGCGCCATTACGCCAAGCTCAATGTGGACGATTTGCGCAAGACGCTGGCCCGTTGCCACCCCCCTCGAACCCGCCGACCAGGCCCAGCCCTGAACCGATATTTTCCTTTTAGCTGTCAGCCGATTTTGGCACCATCAGAGCCGGTGAAAGGCTTGGCGCACCATCCTGTTTGCGAGTGCGCTTCCCTGGGGGAGCGCGGACGCACCCGCGTTGCGCCATGCGACCGCCTGAGAGGCCGCACCACGTCCACCTCATCATGCACCCGGTTCCGGGGCAGCGTGGTCGCCTTCCCGCTGCACCGCGTGGGAGCGAAAAACCGCTGTACCCGGATTTTGGACAATGGAGTATATCGCGCCAGATACTTCAACCCAGGCACGGGAACGTTCTGGACGATGGATACCTACGAGGGTAACAGCAAGGATCCGCTTAGCCTCCACAAATACCTGTATTGCGAGGCTAACCCCATCGATCATGCTGATCAAAGCGGCCACGATTTGGACAGCATGCCCGATATATCGGCCAACATCATGATCAACCTTCTCGGATTCCAAATCGTGCCATCAGTATCCCTTTTCGCAGCGTCCGATTTTACGGTGAAAGTAAATGTTACTCTCAACCAGATCGAGCAATCGTTTGATAGCCAGGACGCTACCGCCAAGAGGAAGCTCGTTGCGGAGATCACAAAATCCGAGTCTTTCAGAAAAGCTTGGGACATAATCGAACTCGCTTATCCCAGCGCCGCGCAGCTCCCGGACTCATGGTTTACATATAACCCACCAGGAATTGTATACGGGCCTCCACCCGACAATCCAACAGTCGCTTTTCAAGGCTTTTGTTACTACGCCAACGCGGTTAATTATGCAATGTTCGGCTTGATGTTTAAGCTTGCAGAGCGATTTACAGGCGATAATTTCAACTGGTCGGAAGGACGCGCTGTCTGGTATGCGAAGGAATACGACATATGGTATAATAATGAGGGACCTGGTAATCTCGATTATGAGGAGAAGCTTGCGTTCACGAGATATGGATACTCTGGAACTAAGCCTGGAGCCTCAATTCCGGGCATTCTGCCACTTTTTGGAGCGGGTACAACAGCAGAGCAGCCTCTCCATTGGTGCTGGGAGCCGATTTTCCCGAGGCTGAATCCCTATCCAGGTCAGAAGGACAAATAACATGCCAGGGTGTTTCAAAACTAGATTTACCCACGGTGTGATCGGGCTCGTTATAACCCTTACCTGGCTGCTAGCGGCAACTGGTACCGCTGCAGGCCAAGCAGGGACAAATGACACCGAAGCCACTCAGTGGGAGCGCATTTACGAGCGTGTAGAGAAGCGTTTCGAGCAACGCGGGATCACGAATACCGAGAAGAGTATCGAAGGCGGTCTCTTGCGGCAGTTTATTGTGCATCCGGCGTTCGGCATCGATTGGGATGAGGTTCCTCCGCCCACGCTCACCAACTCCTCCGCAATGGCGGCTGTCAACGCTTTCATCGCTACAAATGGTTGGAACACATACACTGGGGGCTTTTTCGGTTTCTTCGACAAGAACACGAAGTCTATTCGAGGACTGCCGTGGAAGGAAATCCGGGACCGAGATTTTCCCGCCCTCACGCACAACGGTATCCTGTATGTTATGTTCAGAGGGTTTGATTACAACGCGAATGGCGTTGCCTACAATCCGGGAACCAATGCATTTCCTGGGTGGGTTAGAGGCTTCAAGCCGTTGAAGAATCACTGGTATGTATGGGCGCTTCCAAGAGAGCCAACCACCCTTCCCCAAGTTTATGAGGGCAGCCAGAAAGGTGGAGAACCAAACGGTACAACGAACCCAAGCCAAGCGGTTCACCCTGAAACGAATCGAACACCCGCGGCGGGTGGCTCTAGTCACTGACGCCACCTCCGAGGTGCTTCGAGTGCTTTTGACAACCTGTATCACGTCAAAGACCTGCTGGGCCATGAGACCCTCGACACGTTGCGCCACTACGCCAAGCTCAACGTGGACGATTTGCGCAAGACGCTGGTTTGTTGCCACCCCCGAGAACGCGTCGACCAGGCCCAGCCCTGACCCGCGTTGCCCCCTCACTTTTTCCTTTTAGCCACCAGCCGGTCTTGGCATGATCGGACCGGTGAAAGGCTTGGCGCACCATCCTGTTTGCGTGTGCGCTTCCCTGGGGGAGCGCGCACGCACCCGCGTTGCACCATGCGACCGCCTGAGAGGGCGCACCACATCCGCCACATCCATCCCATCATGCACCCGGTTCCGGGGCTGTCTTGTCGTGTTCCCGTGGCGCCGTGTGGGAGCCAAAAACCGCTGTACCCCGGTTTTTCGCAGTGGAGTATCTCGCGCCAGATACTACCAACCCACCACCGGTAGGTTCTGGACCATGGACTCGTTTGAGGGACACAAAGAGGAACCGCTAGGCCTCCACAAATATCTGTACGCTGGCTGCAACCCAGCAAATCGCATTGACCCGTCCGGTCATGATGACCTGGTAGAGTTAATGTCTACTGCCGCTATTGATGCGGGACTTTCTGCTATCGTGAGTGTCGGCATCAACTACACAGTAGGAACGGTGGCAGTCAGCCTTATACCGCAACGAGTCAGGGATGGGCTAGCTACCGCGGCAGTTCCCGATGCGCTCTTATTTGCTCTGAGCGGCACTAGGAACCTGAAGTATGGAATAGGAGGCACCGGAGGAATAGAATTACTCGTGTCGCCAAAGACTTTCGGCTGGGCTCTTTATGGCTATTTGGGTGGTTCATTCAATGGCTCGTCTGGAGTTCAAGGCGCGTTTGGTTTCGTTTTCAACTGTCGAAACTCCTCCAAATACACCGAAGGCTTCACCACAATATCGGTGCCGTATCGAAGACTTCCGGCAGCCATGCAGCGTAATATTGATCGTTTTCTGGCTAGTGGCTTTGGAGCGACAGTTTGTGATTCCTCAACCGAGCTGATTCAAGAGGCGCAGAGTCTTGGGCTTCAATTGTCATCTGTCGTTGATAAGACCACGGTTAACATATTTTTCGACTGGTCCGTCAACGTAGTCGGCTTCTGCTTCTCGCATCCTATAGGTCCACCTACAGACGCGCCTTCTCCGCAAGTTAGCCTGAGCGAGACGTGGTACTGGCAGTTAGCACCAGACAACCCCGAGGTCCGATTTAGGTAACATAGCCCCCTCAGTTAATCGTTTGCGTTATGAAAGAAGTAACGGTCGCCCTGGTCTACCTGGCAATAGCGGGTTTTGAGATTCTTATGCATTGGTTTCTTTTGACCAAGTGCAGCATGGCTCAAGGCTTGCTTCATATCTACCTTTACCGCTTTCCACACAGTGGCAAGGGAGTGTTTGGATTGCTGGATATATTCCTCCCAAGCATCGTGCTTGGTGTCGTCATAGGATGGGTGGGAAACGAGTGGTCTTTACGGAAGATGGTTCTGTTTGTGGCTTTGGCTGCTATCGGCACGGTCGCCTTGGTGCCCTCGTACGTCGTGTTCATGGGCAAGAACCTTGTGTGGTGGTGGCCTCGAACGAGTGTTGATGCGATTGTTTGGTTTACCGTCGCGTTATTCGAGGCATTCGCATTAACAGGATTATTTGCATACTGGGGGCGGTGCGCGCATATTCGTTTCTCGAGGCTGTAAGAGCTTGAATGCGCTATCAGAACCTGTGTGTGGCTGTGCTCACGATCCAGTTTGCGCACGCGCTTCCCTGGGACGGCGCGCGGGTCTCCGTGCTGTGCCCCACGACCGTTCGAGAGGGCATCCTGCATCAAATAGCCTGTTCCGAGGATGCCTTGTCGAGCTCTCGGTGCGCCGTGCGGGAGGAAAAAGTCGGTGTACCGCGGTTTTGCCCACTGGAGTATCTCGCGCCAGATACTTCAATCCGGGCACCGGAAGGTTCTGGACCATGGATACCGACGAGGGGGATAATGAGGACCCGCTATCGCTCCATAAGTATCTATACGGGCGCGATAATCCCGTCAACCGGATAGACCCGTCCGGGCACGATGACTTGGTAGATTTGGTGTCCACGATGGCGATAGATTCTGGTTTGGCATCAATGGTGATGCCAGCAGTTATAAATGCAGGTGGGCACGCCATTGCCAGTTTAATTCCGCAAAGTGTCGATCAGAAATTGTCCTCGACTGTTCCAGATGCGGTTGAATTTGGTGGCAGTGTGAGCGGCAATCTGCCCATTGGCAAATATCCCGTCGGGATTACGGGAGGTGGTGGCATTGAGTGCCTTGTGTCGCCAAAGACTTTTGGAGCCGCTCTCTACGGCTATGCCGGTGGTGGGTTATCCTTCGGTGCGAATACCGCGTCGGCTGGTGTCCAAGGCACTTTTGGTTTTGTCTTCGACACACTCACTTCACAAAATTACACGAAGCACTTTATTACGCTTTCGCTTCCATACATGGCACTGCCAACGAATGTAAGAACCAAGATTGATGGCTTCATGGCCAGTGGGTTTGGTGCGACTGTTGGAGGCTCGTCGCAGGAATTTATTCAGGAAGCTCAGAGCTTGGGTGTTCAGTTCTCAGGCGTTGTGAACAAAAGCAGCGTTAACGTATTCTGGGACCCACTCGGCGGTGGGTCGTGCGGGGTTACTTTCTCGAAAGGCATCGCATCAACGCCAAATGCCAGTAGCAATTTCACTGCTACCTACTCTTATTATTGGCAACTTTTGCCGCACGACGATCAGGCAGTATCATTTAGATGAAATTGCTTCTGAACACCCAATTAAAATATATGTGGTTGGCAGGAATAAAAATTACAGTGGCCTACTTGGTGACGGCAGTTTTTCAACTTTCATGGCATTGGTTTCTGTCAAAACCCTATGGGCGCTCCCAATCTCTTTTGCGGTTTTATCTCTCTCACGATGCAAGGGTAGGAAAAGGGGTTGCCGGTCGGTTTGATCTTGTTTTGCCGTGTGTTTGGCTTGGCCTGATAACTGGCTTGGTAGGCTGGAATTGGTCTATTCGGAAACTGGCTTGCTTTGTCATCGTTGTTGCGGTGGGTTTGGTCGCCTTACTTCCCTCCTACTTGCTTTTTCTGGACAAGGATGCCGTTTGGTGGTGGCCAAAATCGAACCAAGACCTTGTGATTTTCTTCATACGAAATATCATCCAAACCGCTTTGACGGTGGGTGCATTTGCGTATGGCGGGCGATGTTTCGGTGTGTATTTTCACCCAAAAGGTCACTAGATGAGCGGGAGACCCCCCGGCTATGCCGGGGAGGCTCCCAGAGTTTGACGATTCCGGGAATCGCTCCAGCGCTCGTAGTGGTTGTGCTAGGCGGGAGCATGCTGCAAGAAAGGGCCGATCCAGGCACAGGCAAGGGCTGGCTTTTCCGACCTGCTGGTGTCGCCGCGAGCGGGTTGGCTCTGCGGACGGAGGTTGGATGGGCGCACCAAAGCCCACGGCGCTGGAAAGATGCCAGGCGTAAGACCACTGCCCGAAGGGCTAGGCGGCTTTGAGCCGCTCCGCCTCGGACAAGCCTCCGGCTTTGTCGGAGGTCGCTGACTGCCCCACTGTTTCGCAATCGGCGTGATGGTGATGGAGGCAACGAAGGGTTTGTTGCGGTCAAGATCGGCGTAGCGTTTTGGGAGTTTGCCGACGGCGGCGAGACGGTTTTCGCGGAGGGCGTCAGCGAGGCGTGACAAACGCCAGCCCAAAACCACCACGGCGGGGCAGTGGAGAAAGCCAGGCGGCATCGGCACATAGTGATGGTTCAAGCAACCCCGGCGGCGGGGGACGGGCGCTGGCGCGCGCCCATCCCCTCGCCGCACGTGGCCCCTGTGAACTTTCACAACTGGCCATTGGCCTGCTCCGGGAGCGCGACGATAGTGGCGGGGCCAACCTGTATCACGTCAAAGACCTGCTGGGCCATGAGACCCTCGACACGTTGCGGCATTACGCGAAGCTCAACGTGGACGACTTGCGTGGCGTCATGGCGGTTTGACCGTTTGTCCCGCATTGCCTTCGCTTTTTCCAACCCAATTACCAGGCTCTGGGCGTAGCTTTGCGACTAAGCCGGGTGGTTATCGATATCTCAAGATGATCTAAGGTTTCATCCGCATTGGCGTCACCCTTCGCTAGCAGCTAAGGAGTCGGACAACGGCGTTCTCGGTCCCTTTGCGTTCGGTGGGCTCCAGCTCTTCTTTGATCTGAGGTGACTCGTGTAATTGCCAGCGGTCCGCTCTTTCAAAAAAGGGTTCGACCTGACCGGTCACGCTGCGGTAGTAAATGCGCATGCGACCATTACCTTTCGGCTTCGTCCGAGATGCCAAGGAACTGGATGAACGGCTTTTTCAATCAAGCAGTGCCGCTGCCCATATTGTGGTGCTGCAGAGACATTAAACCGGCACAGTTTTCTCTACGGCAACGACCCGTCCGTTGTGGCTGGTCAATGCCTTCGCGGCCAGCGGATCTTCTGCTGCAATCGTGGTCAGCGCGGCGGGTGCGGGCGGACCTTTTCCATTTTCCTGGCGGAGGTTCTGCCGCGCCACACGGTCAGTGCTTCGCTGCTCTGGCAGGTGCTTTGCCGCCTATCGGCGGACGCTTCGGTCAAAGCCGGCGTCGAAGCCCTGCGCCCGCCCTTTGCGCTGGAAACACTTTATCACCTGTTGGGGCGATTGCGTTTTCGCCTGCCAGAGTTGCTTTTGCGGCTGGGCAGCCAAGAACAGGCTGCTGAAAGCTTTCAAACCGACCCATTACTGCGAAGCGTTGAGCATCTCCAGTCGCTCTTTGCCGGAGAGGGCTGTCCGCTGGTCCAGTTTCAAATCCACTTTCAGAGTTCTCTGATGGGCTGAGAGTGCCGGGGAGGCCCCCCTGCGGCAGGGTGCTGCTCCGCCGGTTTTGCTGAAGTTCACTGGAACCGGGCACAGCCTCGTTCTCATTGCGGGTTTCCAATCGGCGACAACGCCAGAAGGCGATGGGTATCCCCGGCGTTACCGGATTAACCTCCAACTCATGAATTGAAACCGCCACCGTCGCGGCAAGCTGCCGCCACGGTGGCCAGACCAACAGCTCTTAGATCACAACCGACTATGCAAAACCACACCCAAGTCAGCCGGCCGGCACTCGCCTCGGAACGGGCCGTCCTGCTGCTCGAAAGGGCGGCAACCATTTATCAGAAGAACCTTGCCGAAACGCCCGAGGGCGGAGCCTATTTGAAAATGCGGGGCATCACTGATGCGGCGCTGTGGGGCCGCCACCGGCTGGGTTACAGCAACGGCAAGCTGACAGGATTACTGCCCCGACATGGCGCGATATGGGATGAACTTAAGGAGTTGGGTCTCCTGCGGCCCGATGGCCAGGAACGATTCGCCGGCTGTGTGATCTTCCCGGTGATAGATGCCGAAGGCAACCTGACCGCGATTTACGGGCGCCACACTGAGGAAAAGGACGAAAGTTATGTTTGCTTGCCGGGCAGGCCGGGCGGCTTGTGGAACGCCGTGGCGCTCAAGGCCTACGCCCACATCGTCTTGGTTCGATCCAGCCTGGACGGCCTCAGCGTGGAGATGGCCGGGTATCAGAACGTTATTGGCATTCCGGGGCCGACCGGCTTGAACACCGGCGATGTCGCCATGCTGACCAGCTATGGGTTGCAGCGCATCACTCTGCTCTTCAACGGGAACGAGGCTGGCCGCACTGCGGCCGGCAAATTGCAGACGTTGCTTTCTCCTTTTAACTGTGAACAGCGAGAGGTACCGCAGGACCATGAACCCAACAGCTACCTGATCGCCCACGGCCCGGAGGCTCTCGCCCAACTCCTCGTGGACGGTCGCCGTACCCCAGCCAGCTACCGGGCCGGTCCAGGCAGCCCACCCGGCGTGCAGCCCATCCCCGGAGGCTTTGCCATCCAGCTTGGGTTGCGTCATTATGAAATCCGGGGACTGGAGAAAGGGCCGCGTAAACTCAAGGCTACCGTGAGAGTGGAACACGCGGGCAAGCTGCACGTTGATACGCTCGACTTCTATAGTGCCCGTTGGCGCCGGCAACTGGCCCAGGACCTCACGCGCCAGTTTGATGAATCGGCCGACGCCATCCAGACCGACATTACCAAGCTCATGGCGCTGTGTGAACATCTTCCCGAGGTGTCGGCGTTGACCATCCCGGCGCCGCCCACTGAGACCATGACGCCGGAGGAACGAGCCCAAGCCGAGGCGTTCGGCAAAAGTCCGGACATCCTCGACCACATCCTGGCCGACTTTGAGCGTTGCGGCCTGGTGGGTGAGCGGACCAACAAGCTCTTGTGTTATCTGGCCGGAGTGAGCCGAAAGATGGACAAGCCCCTCTCGGTGCTCATTCTGTCCAGTTCGGGAGCCGGCAAGACGACGTTGCAGGACGCGGCGCTGGCGTTCTGTCCGCCCGAAGACCTGGTCAAGCTCACCAGCCTTTCAGGCAAGGCCCCTTCTACAAAGACGCCGGCAGCCTCAAACACAAGGTGTTGGCGCTGGAGGAAGGCGACGGAGTCGAAGAAGCGATGTATGCGTTGCGCAACCTCATCAGCGCCGGTGAGTTGATCACCGAGGCCACCATCAAAGACTCAGTGACCGGCCGGCTGACCACGATGGAAAACCGGGTCGAAGGGCCAACGGCGGTGTTCCTCACCACCACTAATCCGGAGATGGACCCGGAGACCAAGAGCCGGTTCTTTGTGACCAGTGTGGATGAAAGCCGGGCGCAGACCCAGTCCATCCTGGCCTGTCAACGCCGCCGCCACACGTTGGCAGGGCTGGCCGACGGCGTGGAACTGGAATTGGTTTTGCGCAAGCACTGGCACTTTCAACGCCTTTTGAGGCCCGTGGTGATCGTCAATCCCTTTGCCGACCAGCTCAGCTACGGCGACGACCGGCTGCAAAGCCGGCGTGACCAGCCCAAATACCTCACCCTCATCAAGGCGGTGGCCTTCTTGAGGCAGATGCAAAAGGTGGTGAAGGTGTGGACCGCTGACGGCCTGCACCGGCCCTACATTGAGGTGGACCGGGAAGACATCCGACTGGCCAACCAACTGGCCCACGAGATTTTGGGCCACAGCCTCGATGAACTTTCCCGGCCCGCCTACGATTTGCTGACCTTGCTCGACACGATGACCCGGGGAGAGCTAACACTCCCCGCTGCCAGTACAACCAAGACCGCCGCCGTGCAGCCGGCAGATTCTGCCTCTGACGGAGCGTCGTCGGGAACCGTCACAAGGAAGAATGACCGATTCACGCGTCGACAGATTCGGGAGTTTACCGGCTGGAGCAATGCGCGAGTGCATCGCCACTTGCAGGAGCTGATGGAACTGGAGTTCGTCCTGGTTGAGCATGGTCGCAACGGGGTGCAACACCATTACCGTTTGGCCTATGACGGCCAAGGCCAGGATGGACGCCGATTCGTGCTGGGGCTGAAATCGGCTGATGAATTGACGGATTTGCGCTGAGCGTTGCATCCCTTTTCAGCAGCTTTTCACCACCTTTCGATGCCTTTTCAGAAACCGCTAAGCATTTCATTGCCCTGTAAATACAAGACTTCTCCGAACAACCGTTCCGTTTTGCACGAAAGGATAGATATATGGAAAATCAGCAAACCGTCTCTCATCATACATGGTTGGCCCCCTTGGCGGCTGAATACCTGGACGCTCAGGGCGGCAGTCCCAAAACCGCCGTCATTCGCCGGCAGGCGCTCAAACACCTGCAACGCTTCCTGGACGCACAAGGACGGGAGCGGCTACCAGACGTCACGGCGGCGGACCTGGAAGCGTGGAGACTGGACTTGATACAGCGCAACTTCGCGTCGGCATCGTTGGAAGTCTTTTGCCGCAGCGTGCGCCAGTTCTTCCACTGGCTGGAGCAGGGACAACGGGTCTTCATCAATCCGGCAGCCGGCTTCATTGTTCCCAGGCCGCCGCGCCCGTTGCTGCCGGTGCTGAGCCCGGAGCAAGTGCAACGGCTCGTGTCCCAGCCCGACCAGGCCACGGCCACCGGGATACGCGACCGGGCTTTGCTCGCCCTTGTCTATGCCACAGGGATCACGGCCCGGGAACTGCGCGCGCTCCAGTGCCAGGACGCCAGCCGGGAGGCCGTGAAGGTCCGGGGCCACAAGCCGCGCACACTGCCGCTGGACGCGCCCGCCGCCGACGCGCTGGCCCGCTATCTCGACCAGGCCCGGCCCAAACTGCTGGGCGAGAACAAGACCCCGGCCTTGTGGCTGACCAACCGAGGCGAGGCGCTGACCCACGAGGCCTTGCAGCAAGTGTTCTCGCGCCACTCGAAAACCGCAGGTCTGGGCTACATCACCGCTGCCGCAGTGCGTCGGGCCTGTGCCGTCCATCGTTGGCAGGGCGGGACGCACCCCCTTGAACTACAACTGCTGCTGGGCCACGCTGGCTTGCGCACCCTCTGCCAGTATCTGCGCGTCACCACCACCGAATTATTTAAGCCGTATAAGGAGGCCCGCCATGAAACCGCGATTGCCTGACACGTCCACGCTAGCCCTGTGGCCGCTGGTCGAACGCTACGCCCAATACATGCGAGGACGGCGCTTCAAAGAGAAGTCCATCCGAGGCAGCAGCGCCGCGCTGCATCGGTTCTGCGCATTCATGGCCGGGTGTGGCCGGGGGCACATTGCCGAAGTCACCGCCCCGGACCTGCAGGCCTATCAATCCCACTTGCTGGACCTAGAGGCGAGCACTCAGCAAAACTACCTGGTGAACGCCCGCCAGTTCTTCCGCTGGTTGGAGACTACGGGCCAGCTTTTTGAGAACCCCGCCACCCGGCTGGTTATCCCGCGCCGACGCCGCAAGCTCATCAAGCCACCCACCGAAAGCCAGGTTGCCTTGCTGCTCGAAATGCCCGACACCAGCAAGGCCCCCGGCCTCAGAGACCGGGCATGGCTTGAACTGGCCTACGCCACCGGGGCCAGGCGCATCGAGATGTTCCGCCTTAACGTTCGCGACCTCGACTTGCAGCAGGGGCTGGTCCGCCTCTTTGGCAAGGGCGACAAGGAACGGTTGGTGCCCCTCGGCAGCCAGGCCATGCACTGGCTCACACGGTATCTGGCCGAGGCCCGCCCAAAGCTGCTAAAGGCCAAAGAAACGCCGGCCCTGTGGCTCAGTTCGC
>Ga0187872_10000463_pt1 | contig 47290 bp, 38 predicted proteins | sample June2016WEW_16_4_FD_132973 | JGI IMG/M metagenome (GOLD analysis project Ga0187872, IMG submission 132973) | Peatland microbial communities from SPRUCE experiment site at the Marcell Experimental Forest, Minnesota, USA - June2016WEW_16_40 | ecosystem: Environmental > Terrestrial > Soil >...
CCGCATCCTGCAATACCTCGGCCGCCGCTGCACCTACTGCGGGCGTTGCGCCGATGTCTGCCCCGAAAAGGCCATCACCATGAGCCATGAATTCGAGACCGGCACCAACAGCATCGGCGACATCCGCCAGCGGCTCGAACTCTTCATGAGCACCTGCCAGCGCTGCGGCCGCTGCTTCAAAGAGCCGTCGCCCCTCGAACAGTTGAAGCTCAAAGGCTACCGCTTTGACGACGTGCAGAACGAGCGCTGGATCCTCCGCTCGCAGGCCTACCTCACGAGCGAGCCGATTGTGGATGACATCAAGATAGAACTGGACTGAGGAGATGATGAAAAAGCCGAAAGCCGAAACCCGAAACCCGAAGGAAGACCGAAATCCGAAATCCGATAATACCCCATTCGGACTGGTGCCCCGGGCTTCGGATTTCGGGTCTCGGTTTTCGGATGTCCTTCGGGTTTCGGAGTTCGGAGTTCGGATTTCAACATTGCCGCCATGCTAAAAAGCCTTTGCCAGAAGATGTTCGGCCGGTCGCTGTGGGTCTATCACGCCAACAGCGGCGGCTGCAACGGCTGCGACATCGAAGTGCTCAACGTCCTCACCCCCTACTACGACGTCGAACGCTTCGGCATCAAGCTGGTCGGCTCCCCCCGCCATGCCGACGTCATGCTCTGCCAGGGCCCGGCGATGCGGTCCACCGCCAAGGCCCTCCGGCGCGCTTACGAAGCCATGCCCGCCCCCAAGCTCGTCTTTGCCATCGGCTCCTGTGCCTGCGGCGGCGGCATCTGGTTTGATTCCTATCCCGTCCTCGGGCCGGTCGAGAAGATCGTCCCCGTGAACTTCTATATCCCCGGCTGCCCCCCGCGGCCCGAAGCCATCATCTACGGCGTCGCCGTCGCGGTGGGATTGGTGGATAAGAAGACCGCGCCGGTCGTGTTCAAGCAACTGGAGATGCCCATTCCCCGCTATCACCCCGCCGACCTTCGCGGCTCCGGCGAACTGGTCGTTTACGAAAAAGCCGAGAAGGTATAGCCGCCTCCGCTTATTCGTGGCCGCCGTGCTGCCGCAGCAATTCTGCCACGTCCTTGTGACCGTGAGCCACCGCCAAGTGCAAAGGCGTATCGCCATTGCTGTCCTTGGCATTGGCTTCGGCCTTGTTGGCCAGCAGCAATTCCACCATGTCCTTGTGGCCCTTAGACGCGGCCAAGTGCAAAGGCGTTATGTCGTTGGTGTCCTTGGCATTGACCTCGGCCTTGTTGGCCAGCAGCAATTCCGCTACGTCCTTATGGCCCATACCCGCCGCATTGTGTAAAGGCGTCCAGCCGTTGATTGCCTTGGCATTGGCCTCGGCCTTGCTGCCCAGCAGCAATTCTACCACATCCTTGTATCCGTCAAACGCCGCGAGGTGCAAAGGCGTCACTCCGTCGGTGCCCTTGGCATTGACCTCGGCCTTGTGGGCCAGCAGCAATTCCACCGTGTCCCTGTGGCCTTTTACCGCTGCCATGTGCAAAGGAGTCGAGCCCCGCTCGGCCTTGGCATTGACGTCGGCTCCGTTGGCCAGAAGCAATTCCACCATATCCTTGTAGCCATTCTGCGCCGCCGAGTGCAAAGGCGTCCAGCCGTTGTTGTTCTTGGCATTTACCTTGGCCTTGGTAGCCAGCAGCAATTCCGCCACGTCTTTGCTGCCATAAAAGGCGGCAAAGTGTAAAGGTGTCTGGCCATTCTTGTCCTTGCTGAAAACCAAATCAGGATTGTCTTTGAGCAGCGCCTTGACCTTTTCCAAATCCCCAGCCTTGGCCGCGTCGCGAATCTCGCCGCTCCCCGAGTTGCCACCAGTCGCGTCATGTTTCCTGCCGCAAGAGGCGAGGCCGCACAAAGCCAGCGCGACCAGCATGACAGCGGTGCGGCGGGGGATTGGTGAGTGGCCGAGCCGGCTGAAGAAAGTGCTCGTGTTCATAACTGTGTTACTGGCTGCCGACGCCGTGAACGTTCATGCGGAGGGCGTAAAGGCCCTTGCTGGCGGTGATGAACAGCGTCTGCCGGTCTTTGCCGCCAAAACACACGTTCCCGGTCCAGGCCTCCGCCACCTCGATGTGCTCGATCTTCTTCCCCGCGGCATCGAAGACCGACACCCCTTTGCCGGTCAAATAGATGTTGCCTTCGCTGTCAATCGTCATTCCGTCGGAGCCCATTTCGCAGAACAGTGTCTTCTCCTTGAGCGAGCCATCCGGCTGGATGCGGTAACGGTAGGTCTTCCCGGCGCCGATGTCGCCCACGTAGAGCAACTTGCCATCCGGCGTGCCGATGATGCCGTTGGGCTGCTTCATGTCGTCAATCACCCGCGTCAGCGTCTTGTAATCCGGCGCCAGAAAATAAACGCACTCCGCCATCTCTTTGGGGCCGCGTTTCCAGTACGGGCGCTGGTAGTACGGGTCCGTAAAATAGAGCCCACCCGGAACCTCCTGGAGGTCAAGCGCTCGGACAGGTGGCGAGGCTCCCGGCCCCACAGCCCGGCGTTCGCCCGGGAGGGCGTTCTTCGCGGCCTTAGGCGCAGCGGACGAAGTTTCCATCACCGCCATGTGATTCGGGCGCACCCAGACATCATTCGGGCCATTAAGCAGCTTGCCCTGGTAATCCTTCACGACCACCGTCGCCTTGCCGGCGGGATCAATGCGCCACAGCTCGTTCTTCTCATCGGCGCACGCCCAGAGATAGTCCTCGTGATCGAAACAAAGGCCGTTGGCCCGCCCGCACGGCTGCATGAACGTCGAGAGCTTGCCCTCAACGCTCCATTTCAGAATGCGGTCGTTGGGCTGGTCGGTGAAGAACACATTGCCCTCGCCATCGCAGGCCGGCCCCTCGGTAAACGCGAAACCACCCGCCAGTTTTTGCAGTGTCGCGCCCGGGGCGATGATCTTGCTCTCCGCCGCCAGCACGTGCGCGGCGCAAACCAGGCTCAAGAAAAGTTGGATGTATTTCATGTTGATCCCGCAGCCCTGATCGAAGTCCAATTGCGGTCCCGTGTAAAGACCGAAAGACCTTGTCGGTAATCCCTCAGTGACGGCGGGCGGAGTTGGCGGAGCGCGGACATTCTTGTCCGCAGCAACGGCCTTCGGGCGAACCGGAGACGAATTCGGGGCCGGCTGGCTTTCGCAAGCGGCTGCGGACAAGAATGTCCGCGCTCCGCCCGCTGTGACTGACCGGTTACCCTTGTCGGACGGTCTCCGTTGACAACCGCCGCCCCGGAAACCAGTCTTGAGGGGTGACCACTGACGGAACAGGTCCCCGCACGACCACCCTCGCCTGGTTCGTGACCAAGGCGCCGCGGGTGCTTTCGAGGCACCTGTGGGCCGCGCCGCTGCTGACCGCCCTGGTTTTCGGCATCGTCGGCCTGTGGGTGCGCAGCCGCGTGGAAGAAACCACCCGCGCTGAACTGGCCACCCGCCTGAAGACCGTCCTACAGGCCGACATCAACGCGCTGCGCCTCTGGTTCACCGAGCGCGAGTATGACGCCAAGTCCTTCGCCTCGGACATGCGCATCCAGGCCGCCATTGCGGAGCTTGCGGCCTTGGCGAAAGATTCCAATGCGTCCCCCCTGGCCCTGGCCAATTCGGACGCCGCCCACACCTTGCATTCCCACCTTCAGCCGCTTCTGGAAGCCCAGAATTACCTCGCCTACGTCGTCGTCTCCCCGGACAAACAGATTCTGGCTTCGACCGCCCCGCAGGGGGCCGGTGTCCGGGCGCCGCGTTCCTATGATCTGTTTCTCAACAAGGCCCTCGACGGCCAACTCGCCGCCTCCCGCCCCTTTGCGCGCCAGGCAGCACTCGGCCAGCGGGGCGAAGGCCCAACCATGTTTGTCGCCGCGCCGGTTAAATCCACGAATGGCGCCGTTATTGCCGTCCTCAGCCTCCGCATGAAGCCCGAGAAGGAGTTCAGCAGCATCTTCTCGGTCGCTCCCAGCGGCGAGACCGGTGAATCCTACGCTTTCGACCGCACCGCGCTCATGCTCACGGCGACCCGCTTTGATCCGGCACTCAAAACGCTGGGCCTGATTCCCCCTGGCCGTGGAAACACCGCGATCCTCAACCTGAAGCTGCTTGATCCGGAGAAAGAGCTGCGGCCCGGCGACACCCCGGCCAAGCCGCGCGACCAGCTAACTCTGACCCGAATGGCCTCCTCCGCCACCATGGGAAACAACGATTTCGACGTGCGCGGCTATCGCAATTATCGCGGCATGAAGGTCGTCGGCGCTTGGGCCTGGCTGCGCGATTACGGCATGGGCGTGGCTACCGAAGAGTCGGTGGATGAGGCGTTCGAGACCCTCTATGTCTTGCGGCGCGCCTTTCTGGTGCTGTTCGCCTTGCTCGTCGCCAGCGCTGGCGCCATCTTCGGTTTCACGCTCCTGGTCGAGCGGTTGCAGGCGTCCGCCCGGAAGAGCGCCCTCGCCGCCCGGCGGCTCGGCCAATACGTGCTCGTGCAGGAGATCGGGCGCGGGGCCAACGGGATGGTGTACCGCGCCCGGCATTCCCTGCTGCGCCGCCCCGTGGCCGTCAAACTCCTCAGCCCGGACATGACCAATGACGCCAATGCCGCGCGCTTCGAGCACGAGGTCCAGATGACCAGCCAGCTCACCCACCCCAACACCGTCGCCATCTACGACTACGGGCGCACCCCGGAAGGATTGTTCTATTTCGCCATGGAATACCTGGGCGGTATCGACCTCGACCAACTCGTGCGCCAATTTGGCGCCCAGCCCGAGGGGCGTGTTATCCACATCCTGCGCCAGGTCTGCGGCTCGCTCTCCGAGGCGCATCGCAGCGGTTTGATCCACCGCGACGTCAAACCGGCCAATATCATCCTCACCCGGCGGGGCGGGGTGTGCGACCTGGTGAAGGTCCTCGACTTCGGACTGGTCAAGGCGGTGCATTTGGGATCGGCCGCCGGTATGAAGGCCAATGTGGTCGTCGGGACACCGCACTTCATGTCGCCGGAGGCGGTCGAAAGACCGGAGAGCGTTGACAGCCGCAGCGACCTCTATTCGCTCGGGGCGGTCGGCTACTGGCTGCTCACCGGCAAGACGCTTTTCGACGACGACACCGTCGAAGACCTGCTCGTATGCCAAGTCAAGAAACTGCCGCCGCACCCCGTCGAGCGGCTCGGCAAACCAGTGTCTCCCGACCTCGCCGATCTCCTCATGCGCTGCCTCGCCAAGCAGCCCGACCAGCGCCCGCCCAGTGCCGAAGCCTTGGACCAGGCGCTGGCGGGGTGCGCCTCGGCGGGAGCCTGGACGGCGCTCGACGCCGAGCAATGGTGGCGCGCCAACATGGCCGCCGTGGAAGCTCTCCCCGCCGCCACCATGGCGGAGAAGACCCTGGTCATCGCGCCGCGAACCTAGCGCCGGCTCCCCCCCTGCGCGGCCGCCGCGCGTGACTGCTGACTGCGGGCCGGGCGAGGGGAGCCCTTTCCGAACTATCAACCATCAACTCTCAACACCGTCACCGCTCGTCCCTGCCCGTCACCATTCCCTTGACAAAACCGGGCAAAGGTAGTGCCCTTTCGCTGTCTGAACTCAACACCTATGCCAAGTAAAGTTGCCATCGCCATCGGGGCGCACCCGGACGACATCGAGTTCTATATGGCCGGGACGCTGTTAATGCTCAAGCAGGCGGGCTATGAAATCCACTATCTGAACCTGGCCAGCGGCAACTGCGGCAGCGCGGAGTACAACGCGGCGATGACGCGCTCGATTCGCAATACCGAAGCGCGCGCTGCCGCCAAGATCCTCGGCGCGCAGTTTCACCCGAGCATTACCGATGACCTCGAGATCATCTACAACCTGGGGTTGCTCCGCGCGCTCTCGGCCGTCATCCGCGAAGTCAGGCCCGGGATCGTGCTGACCCATTCGCCGCAGGATTACATGGAAGACCATACGAACACTTCCCGGCTGGCGGTCACGGCGGCGTTCACGCGGGGGATGCCGAATTTCAAGACGGCGCCGCCCCGCCCGACGGCGGATTACCAAGTGACGGTCTATCACGCGATGTCGCACGGGCTGTGCGATCAGTTGCGGCGCCGCCTGGTGCCCGGCGCGTTCGTCAACACGACTTCGGCGCATAAGACCCAGCTCAAAGCGCTGGCGGCGCATAAGAGCCAGCAGCATTGGCTGGATGTCAGCCAGGGGTTGAACTCCTGCCTGCTGGCGATGGAAGACCTGTCGCTGGCGGTCGGGCGCATGTCGAAGAGGTTCAAACACGCCGAGGGTTGGCGGCGGCATCTGCATTTCGGTTTCTGCGCGCCTGAGGCCGACCCGCTGGCGCAGGCGCTGGGAAAGAACTACCTGGTGAACAAAGCTTATGAGCGCAACCTGCAAAGAGGCTTTTGAGAGCGCGCTCGCCACGGAGTCGCTTTGAACACGGCGCCGAGAGACGTCCTGGCATGAAGTCGAACCAATCCAGGGATAACAAATGGGTGGCGTGGAAGGCTGCGGAGAAAGAGGGCCATGACATGTCGCTGGTCGAGAGCAATCTCCGCAAGACACCCTACGAGCGAATCCAGGCCCACAATCGGGCGCTGGCAACCGCGGTGCTGCTGCGCCGGGCCATGGAGAAACGACATGCCGGACCTTGAATCGCTGCTGGAGCGCCTGGTGCGGAACCGGGTGGCGTTTGTCGTCGTCGGCGGCTTTGCCGCCGTGGCACATGGCGTATCCCTGCTGACCGAGGATGTTGACGTGTGTTGTCGCTTTACGCCGGCAAACTTGCTGAAACTCCAGGCCGCTGTAATTGATTTGCATCCCGTGCATCGGATGACCCCGGCGCGGCTGCCCTTGGCCCTGACTCCGCAAAGCTGCGCGGGCTTGAAGAATTTGTATCTCGATACTGACTACGGGCAGCTTGACTGTCTTGGCGAAGTCAAAGGCATTGGTGACTACAATAAGGTTGCTCAACGCGGCGTCCTGGTTGATTTGCCCTTTGGTCCCTGTCGAGTGCTGGATATTGACGCCCTCATCCGGTCCAAGGAAGCGATGGATCGTCCGCGTGACAAAGCGGCCATCGTTCAACTGCGCGCTATTAAGGAACGCTCCCGCTTCAGCCGGTGATTCTTGATTGTATTTTGCCAATTCCGGTTAACACTCGTTTTACCGATGCCACGCAAACTCAGTTCCATAGCTCCCGATTGGTGGGACTACACCACGCTCGACGACGCCATCATCCGTGATGCCGCCGCGTTAACGCCCGAGAAGATGCTCAAGCTGTCGCGGCCAGGCTTCGAGGTCGTGTTCTACGACACGCTCGAGGAGTTTTACCTGGCCGAGGCCCTCGAATACCTCACCGCCTGGAGGCGATCCACGCCCGACAATCCGGTCGGCCTCTGCGGGCCCATTGGGCCGACGGAGCAACTCCCGCTGGTGGCGCGCCTCGTGAATGACCTCAACCTGAAGGTCAGGTCCGCGCATTTCTGGGGCATGGACGAATGGTATCTCGACGGCAAAGAGGCGCCGCCCACGCATCCGCTGTCGTTCGAGAAGGCTGACCGCGAGCTTTGCTTCAGCCGCATCCGCAAAGACCTGGTGATGCCGGATGCACACCTGCATTTCCCGAAGGCCGACACCGCTGCCTACCGCAAGAGCTGGGCCGCCGGCGTCCGCTGCGCCATCATGCAAGGCGGGCAGGGCGACGTGAAGCATTGGGCTTTCAATGATCCGCCGCGCCGCGCGGGAAAGTTCAAGGACCACCCGCCCTCGCCGGCAGAATATGACAAGCTCACGACCCGCGTGGTGGATCTGCATCCGCTGACCATCGCGCAAAACGCGCGCACGTCCGGCGGGGGGAACATTTCCCTCGTGCCCACTAAGGCCATTTCGGTCGGGCCGGTTGAGACCTGGCAGGCGGAGAAAGTTTCCATCTGGCACGCCGGCAACCACGACAACCCCTTTGGCCAGCGGCTGACCTGCCTGATGATCGCCCAGAGGCTGGCGGATGCCGCGGTGCCGATGTCGCTGCTCGCCGGCCACCCGCACGTGCAGTTCAATTACTACCGAAAGGGGATCGGCACCTGCGAGGTGGAGATGCATTGAGCGCGAAGTTCTGCAACCGGCTGTCCTGCGAACGCGAACTGTGGCAGAAAGGCCTGACGCGCGTGGCGGGCGTGGATGAGGCTGGCTGCGTTATACTCCCAAGCGGCTGCGTGACTGACTTTTGAGCATGAGCACCCATTCCCAATCTGACGAAGATTCTGTTCTGGCCTTCCAAGCGGCGGTTAAATCTGGCCCCGAGCAGGTCAAAATGGCTCTCTCAGACGAAAACCCGGCCGCCGGGCTGCTGGAATGCGGCGTGGACGAAGTCGGCATTGGCTCCGCCATAGCGGAGGTTTATGCCGCAGCCTGCATTCTGGATCCTTCGCGGCGAATCAATGGCCTAAGAGACTCGAAACAGCTCACCCCGGAAAGGCGGAAGGAGTTGAGCGACCGAATCAAGGAAAGGGCGCTGGACTTTTGCATCGCCACAGCGAGTCTGGAGGAAATCAACCAGCTCAACGTCTTCGGGGCCACCATGCTGGCCATGCAAAGGGCCGTTGGGGGCCTGAAGCTGAAACCGGGTATTGTGCTTATCGATGGGAACCGCCTGCCGAAACTGCCGTTCCCTGCCCGTACAATCGTGAAGGGCGACGCCAAAGTGCGCGTCATTTCTGCGGCCTCGATTCTGGCGAAGGTGGCTCGCGATGAGGCCATGCTCATATACCATAAGCAGTTTCCCCATTACGGATTTGCTGAAAACAAGGGTTATTTGACTCAATTCCACCTTGCCAGCCTGAAACAATTTGGCCCATGTCCTGTTCACCGCAAAAACTACGAGCCAATTCGCATCCTTCTCAGCCCTGCGGGACCGGAGCAGCAGCTCAAGTTCATAACAGCCGAATTGCATTTTCCCCTCACCCGGCCTGCGGCCACCCTCTCTCCATCGGATGGGGAGAGGGCAGGGTGAGGGGCTGCCACCGCTATCTACCGGGCAACATTGCAAAGTGTTATCAGGCGCCTGGGGCTGACCCTGGGCATGCAGGGGAACTTGAAAGAGGCGATTGCCAACTACCGGCAGGTGCTTCAGCAGAAACCAGATTCGGCGGCAGCCCTGAATGATTTGGCCTGGATCCTGGCCACCGCTCCCCAGGCCGAACTGCGCAACGGCCCGGAAGCGGTCGGAATGGCCGAACGCGCCTGCCGGCTTGGCGGCGCTGGAAACGCGCGGTTCCTCGGCACGCTGGCGGCCGCTTACGCCGAAGCCGGGCGTTTTCCCGAGGCGGTGAAGACGGCGGAACAAGCGCGCGATCTGGCGGTGGCCGCCGGGGAGAAGTCGTTAGCGGAAGGAACTGAAGCCCGGCTGGCCCGCTATCGGCGGCAGCAGCCCTACCGGCAGTAGGGGCACGTTCGCTTCAACTTTTGGCGCGAGCCGCCCGCCGCCGCACCTCACGGCATATGAACGGTCGCGTGGCTCGAGAGCCACTGCCAGTCGAACAGCATCGCCACAGCCGGTTGGGTCGAAGCCGGCCCGCTGAGGGTCATAGCAGCCGACTTCCAGGGATGGATCTCGGCATGTCCATCGCAAAACCCGAAGCCGCAGGCATTGCCATGATACGTCGCCGGCCAATCCACAATTTCGTCCACTGCGGCGCTGACGCCGAAACAGGCGTCGTTGATGCTCCAAGGGCTCTCGTCAACAGTCATGTAGATATCGGAGGCGCTGATCTTAACAAAATCGGTCGTCTTTCCGAAAGTCGCCCACGGATCGTTATGCTTGTTACCGTGTCGGGTCCCGTCCTCCCAGGACCCGTTGGTCGGAACCGACGGCCCACCGTGGGGGGTCGTTCCCGTATTTGCCCACTGAGTGTCCACAGAGCCGACGGAAGAATTCATGGAAACACTTCTGGTCGCCGGGACCGTCTTGCCAATCATCGAGGGATTGGTTCCTGAGTAAAGCCCGACCCGCGTGTCCGCAGGGCAGTGCCAGACGCCGATACTGTTGGCGACATAGGGCGCGACCAGCACGATGGACGAATTCACTAAATAGTCGGGATCGAAGGTCTGGGCACCGGCGGTGTCCCCCGGCATCCCTCCGGAGACCTCGCCGCCGCACCACTCGTAGCCCGAAGAGGTCCCTCCGTCATCGGGGTTGGGGGGAATCCAATCCAGGTTATCCATGGAGAACAGTTGGCACGCCAGGACCAATTGTCTCTCGTCGTTCATGCAATACCGCCCGTAGGCCTTTTGCTTGGCCCGGGCCAGCGCCGGCAGCAGCAGCGCCGCCAGAATGGCGATGATGGCAATGACCACCAGCAATTCGATGAGGGTGAAAGCGCCCGACGTTGCTTCAGAATGAGAGTTTTTCTTCTTCATAAGCGCATAGAGGCCTGCCATCGCATAAGGACCATGAACCACCCCCGGCCGCTCAACACCCCTGCGGTTTCCACAGTGACCACGCTTCGGTTTCCGGTTTGATGGCAGATCAACGCACACAAATATACCGCAGGCCCGGAACTTGACAAGGGAAAAGATGTTTGGATGGTTAGGGTTAGTCTGGGGGGGCTTGGAAGGGGAATCTATTGCGGCAATGGATTCCTCTTTTTTAACTGCCAGCAAGGCGATGCGGTGGTGCAGGTCCGCAGGCCAGTGCAGATGACGGATCGAACTTCTACTTCTTCGGCGCGGCCCACTGAACGGCGTTGACGAAAATCTGCCGCACCTCTGGCCGGTAATAATCGTTGTAGGTCTCGTGGCCGGGTACGAAGTAGAAGATTTTGCCTTTGCCCACCGTCCAGCACAGACCCATGCGGCCGGATTCAGTCTTGCCATCGGGTCGGGTGTAAAGCCCGTCCAGAGGCACTGCCTCCGGCACCGGCACCGCAAACGGCTCGCCGTAGCGCTCGATCTTCGGCAGCTTGAAATCCTTCACGCCTTTGCAGATCGGGTGCTTGGGTTCTTTGACAATGATTTCCGCAGAGGTGCCGTCCGCCACGTATTCCCGCCAACTGCAGGCTGTCCCCAGGAGCCGTTTGAGGGGCTTGGAAAAATGCGCCGAGTGGGTGGCAATGAAGCCCATGCCCTCCTCTTTCACCCGCTTCTCAATTTTGCTCACCAGCTCATCTTTCACCTCGCCATGTTTCTTATGGCCCCACCAGATCAAGACATCCGTGCCCTGGAGCAGTTCGTCACTGATGCCCTGCTGAGGGTCGTTCAGGCTGGCTTTGACGATTTCCCAGCCCTTGGCCTGGAGCGGCTTGAGCCCTTCAGCGATGGCCGTGTTGATGTCCTCGGGATAAATCTGCTTGGCGACGGGATCAACGTTGGCCGTGCCTTCCGACCACACGACCACCTTGCGCCGGCCTGGGGCGGCAAAGAGGTTAAAGTCCACCACCATCCCGGCCGCAACCATCGCCCCGAGGCTCAGGGCCGTGCGCCGGGAGATGCGGTGGTTCGTCTGGCTGGTTTGAGCCGAAGAAGTTTTATTCATGGCACAAGTGTCGTGATTTTCCGGTTTGCAGGCAAGCGGTTTATCCTATTCGCTGATTCGTATGCGCAGATAGTGAGCCGGCGACGAGGAAACGGGCGCGAGGTCGGTGACCGTGATGGTCTCGATGCCGTCGTGGTTGTCGTTGGTGGTCTGGGTGGTGAAGGCAGGGCCGGATTGCCACGGGCCGGTGAGAAGGTTGGTGGTGACATCGAACAGGTAGGTGATGTTGGCAGGGGGCGGATGGAAGCGCTTGAACGTGACGATCAAGTGATTACCGGCCAGTGCCGAGGCGAGGTTGGCCAAGGCCGGAGGATACGGCGCGTCGAGAATATTCAGGCTGAGCGGCAGAGCGGTCGAAGGCAGGGCGGGGTCGGCGGTTTGGACCAGCAGGGTGGCACCGTAGGTGCCAGGCGCCAAACCTGCCGCGCTGAAAGCAAGGTTCACCACGTTGCTGTTGAACTGGGGCACGAGGCCGGCAGGGGCGGCGGGGCCAAACCACAGGGTCGGGGTGAGGCGGACGGCAAAATTGGTCTGGAGATAATTCTGGCGGTAGGCCACCTGGAGGCCCTGGGTGCCGGCAGCATTTTGCAGGCCGACGGTGCTGGAATTGGAAATCGTCATGGATTGGTATTGCATCAGGATTTCGCCGGTGGTTTCAAGAACCAACTGGCAGGTGACAGTGGCACTGCTCTGGTGGAAGGACACATTTTGGAATTGAAGCGTGAACGTGCCGTTGATGGAATCCGTCAGGGCATAGACCTGGCCGTTGGTGCCGAGGTCCAGGTCATTCCAGAAGAATGCGATGAGGTTCGCCGGCGCGTGCAGAGCGGGCAGGACGGTGTTGGTGGCGGTGTTGCCGCTGAAAGGGCTGAACGTGACGAAGCCGTTGGGCGAGACGTAAAGTTGCGTGTACGTGCCGGGCGATTGCGCGCCGCTGAAGAACGGGAAGTTGAAGCCGATATTGATTGGACCCGCGATTCCCTCGTCGCCCGCGGTTTTGGGAGGCGCCAGCGCAGTGAAATTGGTCGTGATATTGACGCCGACGGCGGAAATGTCTTTCCAGGCGAAAACCGGTCCACCGGGCTGGGTCGAGTTGACGGCCTGGTACGCCAGCGGGCTTGCGCCGGTAACGCTCAGTGACCAGGCGAGGGGCAGTCCGCCGCTGTTGGTGAGGACGAGCGGCAGGGTGACCGCCGGCGAATTCGTGCCGAGGGTTTGCGTGAGCGCGTCCACGCCGAGGCTGGCCCGCGGCGGCGGACCGGCAAAGAAGGCGACGGAACGCAGAACCGCCGGAGTGGGCAAGGGGACCGGGTTGGTGCCGACGACCGTGAAGGTGAAGTTGCTAAGGGCCTGGCCCGCGAAGGTGTCCCACCAGGTCGCGTTGTAAGTGCCGGGCTGCAACCCGGCGAGCGGGAAGGTGCCACTCAGCGTAGCGGTGGCGGTTGGGTTGTAAATGTTCGTCTGGTGCCAGAGCCAGACGGCGGCGAAGTTCGACGTTCCGATTTGATAAGCGCCCAGCATGGGCGCGTAGGGATTGAGAGTGAGGTTGCCGAGGTCCACCCAATCCAAACCGGGGTTCATGAGGTGGATGGTGTGCGGGCCGGCGGAAACATTGACCGTGAGGGTGAAGTTGGTGTCTTCGTCGGAACCGGTGCCGGGCCAGGAGACCGAGTTGGTCGTGGTGTTGTCCACGGTAATGGTCAATCCCGCGCCCGAGGCGGCAATGATCAGGACCTGGACCGAGAAGGTGCCCCCGCCGGACGGGTAGTTGACCAGGAAGGTGTAGCCGTTGGGCGTCATGGAGCTATGGTAATAGCCTTGCAAGTAGCTGGGCAGAGTGGCGATGCCAGGCGGCACGGTCGCACCCACGGTAAAGGTTTCCTGGGTGGCGTTGCCCCAATTGCCGCCGGGAGAAAAGGTGAGGCTCGTGTTTTGGGGGCAAGTGACGTAAGGCGCGGACTGTGCCAGGGCGCTTTGACCGGCAATCCCGGCGTAGCTGACGAAATCACTGAAGGCCTTTAGCAACGGGTAGTCGCCCTCGGCATCAATGCGGTCCCAATACCACGGTTCGGCCGCGCCGGATTGCGCACCCATCAACCCGGACCAGAGCGGGGCCGACACGCCGTAATACACGGTCGGGTCGCTGCCGGATTCGGAGCCGTAAATGGGTTTGATCGGGTCTCCCGCCGGGATTCCCGGCGGGTCGCTCAAGCCCGAAATCAAGTCGCTGGGGTAGTCGTGATGGGTGTAAAAGTCGCACGGGTCCCAAATCGGCGCGGAGAGGTCCGAGCTGGTCGTGATGAGGTGCTGGTAGGCATCCTGCGAGCGGAGGAACTGCGCCATTTGGTCGTGCCATGCGCCAACGATGCTCCACAGGCCGGCTTGGCCGGCGTCGGTGAATTGGACTTCGTTGAACAGTTCCCAAGCCATAATCGAAGGCGAATAGCCCCACCGGGCGACGGCATAGCGCAGTTTGCGCTGGGTAAGGGAGATGGCCAGCGCGTTGGTAAAAAACTGTGTCGCGTCGGTGAGGAACCCGCCGTTGGTCGCGTTGTAAGGGTTGGAACTCCATTCCGGGTCCACGGTGGTCGAGTATTGGCCGTGATGCTGCAAGGTCATCTGGAAGGAAACGCCCGCCTGGTCGGCGGCCGCGACGATGGCGTCCCACTTTCGCGCGACGGTCAGGTTGAGTTGGCCGAATGGGCCAGGTTTTGGCCAGTCGAGGTTTTTGCCGTCCCAATCGTCCATCCAGACGCGCGACCAGTTTTCATGCGACGCGCCCAGCTTAGTCATGATGCCGACGACATTCGTCGTCGAAGCGACGTCCCACGCGACGTCGTGCCCGAGGGGAAAATAGCGGCGGCCATTGCTGGTGATGAAGCGGTTGGTGTTCGCCGGATCGATGCGGACGAAGCCAGGGCTGATGGGCGGGCCGGAGATAGTCCAGGAAGCGGGCTGCAAGTTGGTGACGCCCAGAGGCTGGCCGTTCATGGTGACGCCGGCAACCTGGTAGAAACCGGGGAGGGCGGGCGCGTGGCGGACGCGCCACGTCGCGCCGCCATCGAAGAAGGCGGGCAATGAGTTGGTGGTGCCGTCGGGCTGCGCGATTTGCACGCGCACGTCCGATACCGTGTAATCGAACGGATCGGTGGCCAGGTTCGAGATGGTGAAAGAAGCTTCGATTTTGGGATAGACTTCGGCGCAAGCGGGAAGGGTCAAGGTCAGGAAGGCGGAAACAACCAGCGCAGAAAATGCGGATCGATGGGTTGAATCGGCTAAATGAATTCGCGTGCGCAAGCTCATGAAGTTTAGCCCTCCGAGAGTCCGGCTGCAACTGAATTGGGATCGACTTCGGGGAACCGCTTTTCGTCTCCGGGCTCTATTTTTAGCTGTCGGCGTGGCTTATTGCGGTGAGGCAGGAGACGAGTGCGACTTTTTAGCCACGGGATGCTTGGCTGCCTCATGCGACCTGGGCCTCAAATTCCGGAACTTTTCGGCCTTTGTTTACCACGGGTGACGTTGGTGCAAGTTTCGGCGCTTTGACGCTCGAATTTCTCGAAGTCGGCCAACCGGAGTTTGGCGACCGAAAGAGTCTTCCGAATCAACTTGCCATTAACTCGCAATCTGGCAAAGTATGTCTCAGGCGAGATGGCGTGCAGGGGATCAGATTTGAATACTGAGTTTTCTGCCAGAGCCTGACGGTGCGCGCTGCTTTTTGTTTTTCATCCTGGCAGTGTGAAAAACCAGTATTAAATTGTCAGGCCGCGATGTCGGTGCGGGTCGTAAGTACCTGCAAATAAACGCTTGCACCCATAGCTCAATTGGATAGAGCATCTGACTACGGATCAGAAGGTTGTAGGTTCAACTCCTACTGGGTGCGCCATCTGTTTTAGCCTTTGTTTCCAATGGTTTTGTGAGGTTTGAGCACAGCAATGGTTTGAGGCACAATTCCTTGTGCTGCCACTTTTGAGGCTCCCGAAGCCTTTCGACTGGGTGTGAATCGGCTCGCCGTGGGCCTGAAGCGTCAAACTCGCGTGCCCAGGCGGAAGAACGTGCCAGGGCCAGGCGGGGCTACTGGAAACGCCGGGAAAGCCTCAGTGGCAGATGACACCCGTGGAGCAGCAAGAACCTCTGACACCACGCCAGGCTGGCGGAGCAGATCACCGACACAGGAGACCAATTCTTCCACTCGGAAGGGCTTGTTCAGGTAGGCATTTGCACCCGCTTCCACGCCCACCAAGCGCGGGAACTGCCCGGGCAAGACGGTAATCATCAGGATGGGGATGGCCGCCGTGGGCGGATTCCGGCGAAGCTGCTGGCATACACTGAATCCATTCATGTCCGGCAGCAACAGGTCCAGAACCATCAGGTCGGGAAGAAATCGTTTCGCCTTCTGCAACGCTTCCTTTCCGGTGATGGCGGTGCGGGTCGAATAGCCGGCCTCGGTCAGGCCAAGCCGCAACAACTCCACCATGTCGGGGTCGTCGTCCACGATCAGGATTTTGGGTACCATAAGGCCCACTCTCGCACTAAATCAGGCTAATGCAAACTGGCTGACACCCTCCCGGGAGGCAGGATGCCTGACTCTTCGGTATGGGGTGAACACCCCAGTAGCGGATACTGACTTATGGGTTGTATGGTATCGCCTAATGCGCGGCCGGTGGTATGCAGGGTGGGCGCGCGCAGCAACAACGAAACGAAAGGAAATAAGAGTATGCATGCTGTGATACGTCACTACATCAGCGATCCCCTGAAATGGGACCGCACCGTTAAGAACATCATGTCCATGATCGAGCAGCACCGGCTGCCGGGCGCCTTCAAGCCGCTCCAGTACCTGCCGAGCGCTGATGGCCGCAACGCCGACTGCGTTTGGGAAACGGAATCCCTGGGGGCTCTCCAGAAGTTCATGGACCGCGAAACGACCGGGGCTCGAAATGAATATTTCGAAGTGAAGACCGAGGCCGCGATCGGCTTGCCCAGGAGTGAGGAGCTGGCGCAAGCGCGCGCCGCGTAAGCCGAATGTTACCCGGCGCGGCCAGGGCGCGGAGCGTTGAGGCCGGCGCGAGCGGAGAGGCGGGAGTCCAGAGGGTGGCGAACCCTTTGGCGCGGGTCTGGGCCGGCGCGAGACCCGGCGGGGGGGGGGGCGGGGGGGGGCGGGGCAGCCAGGGGGGCAATCACCGGCAGGCAAATTAGGCTGCCGCGCCCCGGCCTGGGTTTGGGTGATTGCCCCTTGGCGGAAGTGGGAAACCCGCCGCCCGCCAATTCGCTCAAGCAACCGTCGCCGGCATCGGGACGATGACATTCTCGGCGGTTGCGAACTTCCCCTCGTGCTCTTCCAGGGTCGGAATCACGACGTGGGCTTTTCTTGCGTAGGCGCGATGGACGGCCTTGCTGTTGTGCGCCCACGAATGGCCGGCATTGGCGGCCTTGCGAAACCACTCAACAGCTTCGGAATAATTCCCGGTATCTTTGAGTTGATGGCCTGCCGTGCATGAACTCAATCACCGTTCGCGGCGCTGCCTTAAAAGCCGATCCGGGCGAGCAATTAATGGTTTGACTCTCAGACTCAAGGGGCACACAATCAACCATGATTGTGAGCAAGCGGCAGACCAATCCATCGAGAACCTTGCTGCGTCCGGCCTGCGCGGGCGGATTTACGCTGATTGAATTGCTCGTGGTCATCGCCATCATCGCTATTCTGGCCGCCTTGCTGCTGCCCGCCCTGGCGCAGGCGAAGGACCACGGCAAGGCCATATTTTGCAACAACAACCTGCGCCAGTTGATTGTTGCGACAATCTGCTACGAGGACGATCAAAAGGCGCTGCCCATCGGCTGGCCTCCCGACGTGGGCAACGGGCTTCCGTACACCACCATCTGGTATTTGACCCTTGAGCCATATCTGGGCAGGAAATTCACTACTACCGACCAAACCAACAAGGTTTTTATATGCCCGTCCAGCCCCAACGGCGGCTATTCGGGGTTCCTCACCTACGCCCAAAACAATTACATTAACGCCGCCGAACAAAACACTCAGGTCATGTCCTTGAAGGACATCCCGCACCCCGTTTGGACGATTATGTTCGGCGAGACCGACGGCTACGACGCGTGTGTCTATGCGGATACAGACCTATACGGCGGCAACGTTTGCTATCGCCACTCTGGCGGCAACGAACACAGCGTCCTTTCGACTGTCGTCGTCGAGGGCGGCGTGTCGGGCCAGAAACCCAAACTCGGCCGGGCCAACCTGGTATTCCTTGATGCGCATGTCGAACTGCGCCGTAATGCGCCGACGAATATTTTTGACCCGAATACGCCGTTTCCGGCGCCTCCATAGACCAGGATATTACTTAAACCATGACATTGCTTTTGCTCCTGGCGGCGCTGGTCATGTCTGGCGTGGGTGGCTGGCTGAGCCGCCGTTGGCGGGTTTGGGGACAGGCCATGATGGCGTTGGGCGGTTTGGGGTTGATCGGCGTCCTCGCCTTGCAGGTCCGGCAGAATCTCTTTCCCCCGCAGCCCAAGATGTTAAATCGCTGTGAGATGGCTGTTAGTTGTTGCCTAGCCAACTGCTTGCTGGGAGACTTAGCCGGGCAGAGTGGGTGCGTCGTGCTGCTCTTTCCCCAACGGCGGCTTATGGACGCGGACACAGAGCAAAGCTACGAAGAAGGTTTCATCCCGCCGTTGCGCCACGGACACGTAAAACTGCGCGTAAAAGCTCTTCGGCTTGAAGGAGGGGACCGTGACGCCGGGCATGGCCTTTCGGCGTTCAAAGTGGCGCTGGCGCAAGCCCAAGAGGCCCTGGCTATCGTTTCTTACGCGGGCGCGCCAACCGGCTTCGAAACCCTCTTTTCAGCCGGGCAACCGAAAATCGCGCCTTTCTATGTCTTTGACCCTGATGGAACGACCAATTGGCTTGGCGCGCTCAAAGATGGCCGCATCCGGGCCGTGGTCCTGCCTCGGCCCGGAGTGGACCCTCACGGTCGGGAAGCAGTAGCGGGCATGCCGGAAACGATTTTCGAGCGGTTTTATCTGCTGGCCACGCCGGCGAACGCAGACCAAATTGCCGCCAGCCTCAAGGCCCAAAACTGAGCCTAAAACACAAGGCTGGCCCACGCTTTCTGGAACACCTCGGACCATGTCGGCTAATGCCGCTTGAGACGCTCCGCGTCTTTCTTGCCGGCCTGGCTGATGACCACTTGCGAGTATTAGGGCGGCAGGTGTTGGTCGAGCGCCTCCTTGTAGAGGCAGCACGCCTCGCGGTCCACACCCACAAGGAACGCCTTGTAACCCATCGGTTCGACGTTCTCCCGGAAATGCTTCGCCACGTAGGCCGCCACTTTCTTCACCCGGTCGCGATTCTTGAGCATGTTCCGCAGCGTGACCGCCTGCTCCAGAATCTTGTTCAAGTCCTCGATGTCGCTGACGCCCTCCGCGCTGGCCAGGCCGAGGAACTCCTTCTCCAGCGTCTTGCGGTCCACGCGCAGTTCATTCGGCGCAAGCGCGTAGTGAAGCGGCACGGTCGTCCCGTCCTGGATGGACTCGCGGATGGAATACTTGTCCAGATAGCCCTTCTCGTCCTCAAACCCGAACACCTTGAAGGTGCCCTTGCCCTGGGCCGTCTTGTCAATCGGCGTGCCGGTAAAGCCCGGCAACGTGGCATTGGGCAGCGCGCCCAGGAGGTAATTGCCCAGGTCGCCGCCCGTGGTGCGGTGCGCCTCGTCCACCAAGACGAAGACGTTCGAGCGGGTGTTGATGTTGGCCGGCATCCCGTCGAACTTGTGAATCATCGAGACGATCAGACCGCGCCGGTCGCTCTTGAGCAACCGCCGCAGGTGCTCCTTGGTCTGCGCGACTTCGACATGCCCGAAGCCCACTGACTCCAGGTTGCCGAACAACTGCGCCTCCAGTTCGTTCCGGTCCACCAGCAGCAGCACGGTGGGATTCTCGAAGAACGGGTCCTGGATGAGCAGCTTGGCGGTCACGATCATGGTGTAGGTCTTGCCGCTGCCCTGCGTGTGCCAGACCAGCCCGCGCTTCTTCTTCCTGTCCCGCGCCCGGCCGATGCACCGTTCCACCCCCCGCATCTGGTGCGGGCGCAGCACCACCTTGCTCAATTCGTCGTCCTTGCGCGTGAACAGGATGAAGTCCGTGAGCACCCGCAGCACCCGGCGCGGCGCGATGAACGTCTTGCACAAGCTCTCGAAATCATCCGCCGCTATCGCCTCTTCGCGCCAATTAAACAGCGCCTTGGCCGACAGATTCCACGTCGCGCCGTAGTAGAACCGGATGAGATGCGTCAGCGCGTGAAGCTGGCCCAGCGCCAGCAACTCCGGCCCTTTCCGATGGTAATAGCGGAGGTCGTCGAGCGCCTGGGCGATGCCGTCCATTGCCGTGGCTTTCTTGGTCTCGACCGGCAGAACCGGCACGCCATTGATGAAGAACACGATGTCCAGCCGGATGTCAGGGGGCGTGCCGTTGCTGAAGGTGAACTCGTCGGTGACGTGGAACTGATTGGCGTCCAGGTTGGCCGGGTCGAGCAACTGCACGTTGCGCTCGCGCTTCTCGGTGTCCACAAAGACCGTCTTGAGGCCCTTGAGAAACTCCCAGGCGTCCAGGTTGCCCTCGATAGTGGGCCGCACGCGCACCAGTCGGCGGACAATGTCCTGCGCCCGCGCCATGTTGACAATGCCGGGATTCAGCTTCGCCAACTGGCCGAGCAGCACCGCGTCCAGCACCGGGCTGGTGATGCCGCCCTGGCGGAGGTTCAGGGCTTCGTCTGGCGAGAGATACGTCCACCCCGCTTCGACCGCGTAGCGGATGAAGGGGCGCTGGACGGAACTGGATTCAGAGCCGAGGGGCATGAGATTCTTCTTTGTCACTTCTTTGGAGTGCGCCGGCGGAGCGTAGCGGCGACGGCGCTTTCACTCCCGGCGGAGCCGTGTTGCTCGTTTGCCAAGTCGTTCTCGTTCTCACGGGTTCAATTCAAAGCCAAAGCGGCGTCGCGCTGCGCTTGCCGCCGCACTCCACAAGGCCAAGTCACCACTCTGGAGCCGTGTCGTACTCGTCATAGATTTGCAGTTTGTCAGTTTTGAAGCCATAGATAGTCTTTACCTGAGCGGGTGTGGCCGTGCGCTCGAACCACGCAGCCGAGCACCACGGATATTGGTTTGCGACCGGCACAAGCTTGTGCTTCACGGCGTTCCGATGAGTGTAGTTCAGTCGGGCGAGATAGCTCTTTTCGTAGGTCAACCGCGTCTCACGGAAGTTGAACCACACTTGCCGGCCCGCGGTGGTGTCGAGCTTGTTGACCCACTTAGCGAGCTTCTCGTGCAGCTTCCCCAGCATCCGGGAGAGGTTCTCGGCGCCTTCGGGCGGCGAGTGAGCGACGAAGTGGTAATGGTTGGAGAAGACGGCCCACGCCTCAAGTTGCCAGCCGAAATCGCGCGCTACGGTCAGCAGGCCGCGATGAAGCACGCGCAACCGCTCCCGCCCGCGAAAGTGATGCTGCTTGAGATACGTGCCGGCGGTAACGAAGTAAGTGCCGTTCTGCGATAGCTGGTGCAGCGGCGCATGCGGCCACGGCGTCTTATGGAGTGCGCCGCCAGAGCGCAGCGGCGACGGCGCTTTGGCTCCCGGCGGAGCCGACTCGTTCTCAGGTGCAGTTTCGTCTGGTTGCATGTTCAGAGACTGCGTGAAGGGCGCTCCGTGCAAGGCGAAAGCGGTGTCGCGCTTCGCTTGCCACCGTACTCCAAAGGCACGCGGACCCGGCCAGTCATTAGGTGGTGGAGCAGGGACTGGAACAGGGCCGCCAGCGCCGACCGGCGCGACTCCGCCGCCGCCAGTTTTGCGTCCACCGCCGCCAACTGTGCCGCGATTTCCCGCTGCTCGGGGAGGGGAGGAAGCGGGATGATGGTCGAACGAATCGTCTGGGTGTTGATGTTGAACTTCCCGTCCGCCGCTCCGCTGGCACGGCCCGTGAAAGAGGCCCGCCCGGTGTTTGTCTCGGTGAACAGTTGGACGAACTCCGGCAGCGCCTTGTCTGATGCAAGCCTGGCGCGAATCAGATACGACGCAAAGAGGGAGCGCATAGGTGAGTCCAGATAAACCGCGCAACGACCGACGTTCTCCCGGACTCCGTTTGTGCGCACAAACAGCAAATCACCGCGCTGGAGCAAATGCCTTTCGATTTCGACCGGGGAAGCGGCGAGATACTTGAGGTCCGCAGTATCAATTCTTCCTCCAACCACGTTGGGGATGCGTAAGACGGGAAGACCAGAGCCGCCCGACTCACAGCAACTGGATGTGCCGTATTGTATGAATGTCTCGATGTCACCTATGGAAACCACTGACCAATGCTCTGGCACGGGGCCGACTTCCGACTCCTTTAGCGGCACGTGAGCGGCCTGAGCCAAGGGGACGGGGCCGTAGGTGAAAAGGTGGCGGAGGAGGCTCTGCTTGAGTTGGCGCGTGGCGGCCAGCACGCGCTCGCACGCCTCTTTCGCCCCCTGCACCGTCCGCAACACCGCCGCGATGGCTTGCTGCTCGGGAAGGGGAGGCACCGCCAGCGCGTGAACCTTCAACGCATTCCAGGATGTTCGCGGATGATTCACGCCCGCCGTTGTGCTGACCGCGTAGTCCAGGAAAGGTTTGGTGTGAATCGCCGAAACGAGGAATTCCGCAATGGCGCGGTCGGCTTGGGCGCGGAACACAAGAATGTCGGTTGAGCAGATGCCAGCGAATGGCGCGACAACCGACTTGTCCAGATACGGGCGCAACTTGCCGTAAAGGATGTCACCGGGAGCGAAGCGTGTCTTCGCGCTCCGAACATCTTCCGGGTCGCCCCAACGCTTCAGCGTTGGTTCACCCGAACCAATGTGTTCCAGTCCGACATACGGCAATCCCGCAGCGGCGGAAGGCTGAATCTGGTCCCTGACGAGTTCGCAAAGCTCGTCGAGTTGCTGGCGCTGCCATCCCTCCGGCAACTCGTCTTCTTCCGCCCTTTTAGAGCTTGCCGCGGCTCCAGGCACGGAACCCAGGGCGTGGCCAGTCAAGGCGGCGTCCTCCATCGCTTTATGGAGTGCGCCGGCAGAGCGCAGCGGCGACGGCGCTTTCGCTCCTCGCGGAGCCGCCTCGCCCGCACGTCTGTTGGTCTCTGTTCTCACGCGTTCATTCTAAAAGGCAAAGCGGTGTCGCGCTTCGCTTGCCACCGCACTCCAAAAAGTCGGGCTATTCGACATAATCGTCCCGCGCCATGAGCACTTTGCGCAGTTGACCGTCGGTCGTGCGGGGCCATTTCAGTTTCTTGAGATACGTGTTGACCTTTGCGAGGTGGAACGCTTCGGCATCGAGCGGGCGACCCAACCATTCCTTCATGGAGTCGTGCTCTTCGTGCTTTGGGTTACGGAGAATCTTGAGCAGGTTGTCGTAACCCCACGGGCCGCCGCAGTCCTCCGGCGGACAGGCGCGAGCGCCGTCGAGACACAGCGCCACCGTGGCGGCAGCCGGATCGGGAGTCAGGATTTTCTCCACCGTAATCTGGTGATCCCACGAGTCGCCGAAGTCGTATTCGTAGGTCAGCTCGTCCTTCTGTTGCGGGGCGACTTGCTGGAGGGTCGTTTTGTTCTCGTCGAGGATTTCCGGCCCGCCCTCAAACTCGGGAGAATTGTGGCGCAGGTCTGAGTAGAGCAGTTCGCCGACGCGGAACTGGTGGAGGTGGCTGTTGGTCCAGCCCATCGCCACCTGGAGGACGGCGTGCAGCCAGCCGAGGTTGGCGTTGGCGGGCACTTGCAGCCGGCGCCAGATGATCGGCTTGGTCGCGTTCAAGACGACCTTCAGATGGTAGAGGGGGGCGCTGGCTTTCGTCTTGGTGGGTTCGATGTTGGTAATCATAAGGTGGTTCTTTCTTGTCGAAGATGCAATCGTCAGTCTCCCAGTCCCAGTTTCGCGAGCACCTTTTCCAGCTCGCGGTTGGCGGTTTCGAGTTCCTCCTCGGCTTCGCGGAGTTCGACCACGGCTTCGTCCAGCGGGAGGACTTCGGCCTGTTCGCCCACGGAGACGTAGCGGCTGGGGGAAAGGTTGAAATCGTTCTTGGCCGTGTCGGCGGTGGTGATGATGGCGGAGAGACCGTCCACGGCCTGCCACTTGAGGTAGGCGTCGGCCAGGGCGGAGATGTGCGTATCTTCGAGGAAGTTCTTGGGCCGGCCTTTGCTGAATTGCTTCGCGCCATTGACGAGCAGGATTTGGCCGGGATGCGGCTTGCGCCGGTTGAGGACGAGGATGATGCCGGGCGCGGTAGTGTTATAGAACAGGTTCTCCGGCAGGAGCAGGACGGCTTCGATGAGGTCGGCCTCGACGAACGCCTTGCGGATGTCGCGCTCTTTGTTCGAGCCTTGGTTGCCGCTGCCCCGGCTGACGGCGCCGGTGTCGAGCACCACGGCCAGCTTGCCGGTGTCGGCCAGGGAGGCGTGCATGTGCTGAATCCAACCCCAATCGGCGCTGGAGGTGGGCGGGACGCCACGCGTGAAGCGGCCCCAGGTGTCGTTTTCGTAAAGGCTGGCGGCGAACTTCTGGTTCCACATCGGGTTGGCGGTGACGCGGTCGAAGCGGCGCAGGGAGCCGTCGCGCTGGGTGAAGCGGGGGTTGGTCATGGTGTCGCCCAGGGCAATCTCGGCCTCCATGTCGTGGATGAAGGCGTTCATGCGGGCCATCGCGAAGGTGGACGGGTTGATTTCCTGGCCGAAGAGCCGCAGCGGCGCGACTTTGGGCGGGAGCTTGCGGGAGCCGTTGGACGGCACGCCGAATTTCTCGATAAGGCGCAGATGGGTCTTGATGAGCAGGCCGGCGGAGCCGCAGTTCGAGTCACAGACGGTCTGGCCGGGCTGGGGATCGAGAAGGCGGGCCATAAGCTGGCCGATTTCGGGCGGGGTGAAGAACTCGCCGGCGCTGCTACCCTGGCCTTCGGCGAATTTCCGCAGCAGGTATTCGTAGGCGCGGCCGAGGATGTCCGGCTCCACGTCGTCGAGGCCGAGGCGGTGCTGGTTGAGGATTTGGACGAGCGAGGCAAGGCGGTCGTCGTCGAGCATCCGCTGGCCGGAGGTGGTGGCGTTGAAGTCGGTGATGTCTATGACGCCCTGGAGGCGCGGGTTGACGCGGGCGACGGCGCGGACGGCGTCGGTGAGGTATTCGCCCACGCCTTTGGTCCGCTTGGCGACCTCGGCCCAGCGGGCTTTCTCGGGGACGAAGAAGCGGACGAGCTGGTGGTCGGCATCGGCGAGCTTGAGGGCCTTCTGCCGGGTGCCGAACTCGGTTTCCATGCGGCGGATTTCGTCCTCGAACACGTCGGAGACGCGCTTGAGGAAGATGAGCGGCAGGATGTAGTCCTTGAACTTGGGCGCATCCACCGGCCCGCGAATGACGCACGCGGCTTCCCAGAGCCAGGATTCGAGAGCAGGAAGATCAAGTTTCATAAGGGCATCCTGGGTCAGGAGTGCAGTCAACCGGGAGGGCTATGGCTAGAGGAAAGTGAGGAAGGGATCTTCCTGAAGCTCAGCGCCATTGATTATGCTGCCCCTTTCGCGTCGGGCCAGTGCACAATTTTCAACTAACTGTGCATAAGAATGGGGTTCTCTATCGAAACAAAGTGAGTAAACTCTGCGTCTGACTGACAATAGCTTGTGACATGGCCAAGATTCTGGCACTTGAGAAATACTCGCTGGGGGTCGGTGACCGCTTCGCGCACCAGGCCAAGGCCCAGCTTCGTGCCTGCATGATGGCTGCCGAGCAGGGCGTCGAGGTCATTCCGGTCTGGAACAAGTCCCAGCGGGAACACATAACCATCGGTTCGGAGCCGGCTTCCACGCGCTTGGCGGCCGACGCGGCGGTCAAGGCACTGGGGTGGCAGAAGCCTTACCATGTCGATGCCGACCACATCCGTTTTGAGACGGTGAACCGGTTTGTGCCACATGCGGATTTTTACACCATTGACGTGGCTGATCAGATTGGCAAACCGGCCTCGGCGGAGAAAATCAACAGCTTTGCCGAGCGGCACCCGGAGCTTGTCGGACATGTTTCCATCCCAGGCATTGATCACCCGTTCAAGACCTCGCGCGGGCAGGTCGAGCGCATCGCTGGCAGGTATCTTCTAGCGGTGCAGGAGGCCGGCAAGGTTTACCGCCATGTCGCCGGGCTCAAGGGTGAGGACAAGTTCGTTACTGAGGTATCCATGGACGAAACCGAAACCGCGCAAACGCCGCCCGAACTGCTGCTGATCCTGGCGGCCCTGGCGGACGAGGGGGTCCCGGTGCAGACGATTGCCCCCAAGTTTGCCGGCCGCTTTAACAAGGGAGTCGATTACGTGGGGGATGTCGCCCAATTTGAGCGGGAATTCAATGAGAGTTTGGCCGTTATCGCCCAGGCCGTCAGGCAATACGGTTTGCCCAGCACTCTCAAGCTCAGCCTGCATTCGGGCAGCGACAAGTTCTCGATTTACGGCCCGATGCGCCGGGCGCTGGCGCGCTTCAAAGCCGGTCTGCACCTCAAAACTGCGGGAACCACGTGGCTGGAAGAAGTGATCGGTCTGGCGGAAGCCAAGGGCCAAGGACTGGAGCTGGCCAAGGAGATTTACGCCCAAGCCCTGGAGCAGGGCGAAGAGCTTTGTGTGCCCTACGCCACCGTCATTGATATCGACTGGAAAAAGCTGCCTTCGGCGAAAACGGTTCAAGCCTGGAGTTCGGCGCAGTTTGTCTCGGCGGTGCGCCACGACCAAAGGAACAAAGGTTACAATCCCCACCTGCGGCAGTTGCTGCACGTCGGCTACAAAATCGCCGCCAGGATGGGCAACCGTTATTTGGACGCGCTCGAGGCTTGCGAAGAGTCAGTGTCAAGCAACGTGACGGAAAATCTGTATGCCCGCCATCTGAAACCGCTGTTTCTCAACGGGGCCTAGCCCGACCCGCGGCCACCTCAAACCTCGCCTCATTCTATGAAGTTCATCCACGAAGACTTTCTCCTCCAAACACGCGCTGCCCGCCGCCTCTATCACCAGTTTGCGGAGACGGAGCCGATTCTCGATTACCACTGCCACCTTTCGCCGCGCGACATCGCCGAGAACCGGCAGTTCAAGGATCTCTGCGAGATCTGGCTCGAAGGGGACCATTACAAGTGGCGCGCCATGCGCTCCAACGGGGTGGCCGAGCGCTATTGCACCGGTCAGGCCAGCCCCTTCGAGAAATTCCAGGCCTGGGCGGCCACGGTCCCGCATACGGTGCGCAACCCGCTCTACCACTGGACGCACCTCGAGTTGAAGCGCTACTTCGGTATTGATGAATTACTCGATGAGGAGAGCGCGGCCCGCATCTGGAAGAAAGCCAACCAGCAACTGGCCACGCCGGAACTGACCGCCCAAGGCATCCTCAAGAGATTCAATGTCGCGTCGCTATGCACGACGGACGATCCGGTGGATGATCTGCAACATCACGAGACCATTGCCAGTTCCACCCTGACCACCCGCGTGTGGCCTGCCTTCCGGCCCGACAGTGCGCTGGCGGTCCACGACCCAGGGCAGTTCAACAAGTGGGTCAGACGGCTGGAACAGGCGGCCGACGTGGACATCGGCGATTTCGCCTCTTTCCTGGAGGCGTTAAGCCTCCGCCACGATTATTTTCACGCTCACGGTTGCCGCCTGTCCGACCATGGCCTGGATCAGTGTTACGCGGGTTTCTGCTCGATGAAAACCGCGGCGGGAATCTTTGCCCGGGCGCGGCAAGGCCGGGCGGTTTCGCGGGAGGACCAGTCCCGGTTTGCCGCCTTTATGATGTTGTTCTTTGGCCGGTTGGACTCCGACAAAGGCTGGACCAAGCAACTTCACCTGGGCGCTCTGCGCAACAACAACCAGCGGCGGTTCCAAGCGCTTGGACCCAATACCGGCTTTGATTCGATCAGCGATGCTCCTCAAGCGACCGCTTTGGCCGCCTACCTGGACGCGCTTGATCGCGAGGAATCGCTGCCCAAGACGATCATCTACTGCTCCAATCCGGCTGACAATTATGTGTTCGCCGCGATGATTGGCAATTTCCAGGACGGCGCGATGCCGGGCAAGATCCAACTGGGATCAGGCTGGTGGTTTCTCGACCAGAAAGAAGGAATGGAATGGCAGTTGAACGCGCTGTCGAACCTCGGTCTGCTCTCGCGCTTCGTCGGCATGGTGACCGATTCCCGTTCCTTCATGTCCTACCCGCGGCACGAGTATTTCCGGCGCGTGTTGTGCAACCTCATCGGTCGCGATGTCGAGGCCGGTGAAATTCCAGATGATGAAATGCTGCTCGGTCCCATGATCCGCTATATATGCTACGGCAACGCGCAGCGATATCTGGCGCTGCCCGCTGAGGATGCCCCTGGCGAAACTGGCAAGCAGACGGCCGCGCGGCCCAACGGCCAGCCAACCATGAAGCGCCTCAAACAGGAACCGGATAATTGATGCTCAGAGCGATCGAGTGCGCTTTCCCCGAATACGGTCGGCGTGGTTCTTACTGCACCCGATGGTCACGAGAGCCACAATGCGAATGAAAATCAAGACCTGTCTGCCCCGACGACATGCACCCAGCCAACGGTTATCGCCGGCAGGGCTGCTGCGGTCATGCGTGCCGCTAGCCCTGGCGCTCAACCTGGCTGCCTGTGCCGCGGACTCATCGTCCCCTTCAGCGCCAACGCCCGCCCGGATTTTCGATGTCCGCCAGTTTGGCGCCCAGGGCGATGGCAAGGCGGTTGACACCGCTGCCATTCAGAAATCCCTCGACGAGTGTGGCAAGGCCGGGGGCGGAACCGTCCGCTTCCCGGCGGGCACCTACTTGAGCCAGCCGATCTCCTTGCGCAGCAAGACAACCTTGCTGCTCGAACAAGGCGCAACGCTCAAGGCCACGGACGATCCGAAGGACTATTTGCCGTCGGGCGTGACGTGGGAGGACATTCTCCAGGGACGTTCAAAGGGGCCGTTTGTTAGCTTCGTAAACGGCAAGGAGCTGGTGGACGTCACCATTACCGGCAAAGGCACGATTGACGGCTCGGGAGCGCGTTGGTGGGAGCCGGCGGAAGAGGCCCGGCGCAAAGTCTCAGGATATACCCTGCCCCGGCCCAACCTGATCCGCATCACCGGCTGCAAGGGCCTGAAAGTTATCGGCGTCACGCTCCAAAACTCACCCAAGTTTCATCTGGTGCCGGAGGATTGCGAGGACGTGCTCATCGAGAACGTGACCATTCTGGCTCCCGAAGGCGCGGCGAACACCGACGCTATCGATCCGACGATGTGCCGGCGGGTGACCATCACCAAGTGCCTGATCGACGTCGGAGACGACAACGTCGCCATCAAGTCCGGCAAGAAAATGCCGGGCCGCGAATTCGCATGTGAGGACCTGACCATTACGGACTGCGTTTTCAAGCACGGTCATGGGCTGTCCATCGGCAGCGAAACGGCAGGGGGGGTGCGCAATCTCACGGTCAAGCGTTGCAGCTTTGAAGATACACAAAACGGCCTCCGCATCAAATCGCCGCGCGGCAGGGGCGGGAAGGTTGAGAACCTTGCTTATGAGGATATCACGATGAAGAACGTTGAAGGGGCGATCACCTTTACCTGCTACTACCCGAAAATCCCCAAGACCGATACCGCGCAGGCGGTCACCGCCGAGACGCCGAGCTTTCGCAATATCCGCATCCGGAATCTTACGGCGACCAGCACCCGCGCGGCGGGGGTCATCATCGGTTTGCCGGAGAGTCCGGTGTCGAATGTCGTTTTGGAGAACGTCCGGATCACCGCGGCCACCACCGGGCTGGCCATCCGGAACGCCAAAGGAATTCAACTCCACACGGTGCAGGTAACCGCCAAAGAAGGCCCTCCGTTCGTGGTCGAGGACGCGCAAGTCCAAGGGTTGGAGAGAGCCGGTCAGAGGTGATCGAGCGCATGGGCACGCCTTCCGTCAATAACCGGAAACTTCGGAGATGAATAGGGCTGCAAGAACTTTCCTCCTGGCCTGGCTCACCGGGTCAGCGGCAATAGGCATCGCGGCAAACAGCCAACTGGCTGTGCCGGCCGCGGCAAACCAGGAAACGACCGCTGCTCCTGCGGCCGCGAAGCGCTCGATCGCGCCGGCGTGGACGCGAGTCCCCGCGATTCTTTCTCGTATCAAGGCGCCCGTGTTTCCCGCCCGCCAATTCCCGATCACGGACTTCGGCGCTGCGGACGGCCAGGCTGACTGCACCGAAGCCATCCGCAAAGCCATCGCAGCCTGTGCCGAAGCAGGCGGTGGCCGGGTGATCGTGCCTGCGGGCGAGTTCCTTACCGGCCCCATCCATCTAAAGAGCAACGTCGAGCTTCACCTCGACAGCGGGGCCACGCTCAACTTCAAAACCGACCCCACGGCCTATCTCCCGGCAGTGTTCACCCGGTTCGAGGGCATGGAATGTTACAACTACTCGCCGCTCATTTATGCCTTCGAGCAGGAGAACGTCGCCCTGACCGGCGAAGGCCTGCTGGATGGACAGGCCGATGACCATAACTGGTGGGCGTGGAAGGGGAAAAAACAGGTCCTGGAAGGCGCGCCAAATCAAACCGCAGCCCGGCAGCGGCTGGTGAAAATGGTTGATCAGAATGTCCCTGTGGATGAACGCCGGTTTGGGGAAGGGGCTTGCCTCCGTCCAAGCTTCGTCGAGTTCTACCGCTGCCGCAATGTCCTCATCGAAGGGGTGCGCCTCCGCCGTTCGCCCATGTGGGAGCTTCATCCCACCCTCTGCACCAACGTCATCGTGCGCCGCGTCAATATCCTGTCCCACGGGCCTAATAACGACGGCTGCGATCCCGAGTCTTGCCGGGACGTGCTCATTGAAGGTTGTGTGTTCGACACGGGTGACGATTGCATCGCGATAAAGTCCGGGCGCAACAACGACGGCCGCCGCCTGGGCACGCCCTCGGAGAACCTCGTCATCCGCCGCTGCGCCATGAAGGACGGTCACGGCGGAGTGGTTATCGGCAGCGAAGTCTCCGGCGGCTGCCGCTATGTTTTCGCGGAGGACTGCCAAATGGACAGCCCGAACCTTGAGCGCGTGCTGCGCCTCAAGTCAAACGCCGTCCGTGGCGGCGTCATCGAAAACATCTTCATGCGCAACATCAGCGTCGGTCGTGTGGCGGATGCTGTCCTGCAAATTGACTTTGTTTATGAAGAAGGCCCCAGGGGGCCTTACCCGCCGGTCGCCCGCACCATCGTGATGGAAAACATCACCGTCCGCGAAACCCCGCGCGTGCTCAATGTGGTGGGGTTTCCGGGCGCCGAGATCAGCGCCGTGCGGATTTACAACTCGACCTTCCAGAACGTGCGGGGCAAAGACCTCGTCAGGGATGCCGGGGATGTCAAGCTCGTGGACTGCGTCATTGAACCGGAGCAGTGACAGGGCAATCCGGCGTTCTTTGACAGGTGCGCCCGCGCCCGCCTTCGAGCCTGAACGCCGCCGGGCCGGGCGCGTCCCCAGTGCCCAAATTTCAAGGTCCGGTGCGTAAAATAGAGAGTGACAAAACCAGAACCGTTCGATAGTATCGGGTCAATATGACAGGCCCAGTTGCATCGGTCCTGACGCTCGTGCCGGATGGTCCCCTCCGTCAGCCTGTGAAAACTGCACCTTAGAAAACCCAGCATAACCGTGATCACTATGAAATTCCCGCATCTTCTCCTCCGCGCGATGGTTCCCGTTATCCTCGTCGCCCCACTCGGCCTGCACGCGCAAGTCTTCTCGCACGACTTTACCCAAGACCCAAGCGGCGCCCCGCCCTCGCCATTCTACACCCTCGCTTCCTCCTCCGGCACCAGTGTTACTGTTGTCAATGGGACAGGTTTGGAGCTGAACCAGACCGGTACCGGCAAAGTAAATGAGGAATTTGCGCAGTTTATTACCCCAACCCCAATAACGCTCGCCACCGTCGGCGACTACATCACCTTCACCGCTGGTTTCAACGGAAGCGCGTTCTCCGGGAATAACGGCGCTCTGCTAGCGGGCCTTTACAATACGATGGGAACCGTGGCGACAGGCAACCTCGTAAACAACGCCACGGGCGGCGCCACCGCGGATGACCAAGGCTATTTCGGCATGCTGGGCCTCAATACCGGCGCCGGCAACGCTAACAAGTTCTATAGCCGCACAGGCGGCGCTTCGGATGCCAACGAGTTGGGCTACTACAGCTCCATGACCAGCGGCTCATATGCCCAAGTGGGGTCCAGTTTCACCGCCCCGGGCAACGCCAACCTGGCCAACAGCACGGCTTACACCTTGACCTACACCGTGACCAAAGGCGCCAGCGGCAACACCATCACCGCCGAGATACTCCAAGGCGCAACCGTTGAGGATAACTGGTCAGTCACTGATGCCAGCAGCACTTACAACTCCTTTGATGAGCTGATGATCGGCTTTTACAGCAAATCCACCGCCCTCAGCGGCAACATCACTTCGGTCGCTATCACGGACTCCATAGCGGTTGTTCCTGAACCCGCCACCTGCGTGCTGGCCGGAGTGGGGATGCTCATCCTGGCCCTCTGGCGCCGGGCGCGCCGCTAGCCGGCACGTGTTCTTGCGGTTTCTGTAAAAAACCGCTGCCTTTTCTGCCGCTGAGACCTGCCGTAATGGGTTCTTCAGCGGCGTTTTGTTTTTCATCTGAATCACCGGTGGCGCCCTTTTGCTGTGGGCGGCTCCGGATTCCGGCTCCTTTCCGGTGCGGTTCAACCGCACTGTTCTCGGCCCGCCATTCTCATAAGAATTCAGGATCTGATGGGTCGGGGTCGCGGCTAATCTACCCCGGAACAGGCAGGCCACCGCCCCGACACAAGAGGAACCCCTCCAGCGCCACACACAGCCGCCCGACCCTTGCCATGTCCAAATTCTGGACACATAACCCCGCTACACCTTCCATGAACCCCGGTTCGCCAGAGATCGGCCGACCGTTCTCCATGAACCTTGATTCGCCCCAGAGAGCTGGCCACGAGTCTCCCTCTCCCCTTCCGAAGAAGGCAGGGGTGGGGTGAGGGGTCCGTCTTTGCCTGGGGGTTCCTGGTCCCAATGCGCGTCAAATGGGCGGGGAATTCTCTCCCCGCGTCGCGGGGAGAGGACAGCGTGAGGGGCTGCCACCGCTACCTACCGGGCAACATTGCAAAGTGGAATCAGGTGCCTGGCCCCCTTTTCAGTCGCGGAATCCTCCTGAAAAGCTCCGGTCATCCCGTTGGGGTCTGGCTTGTCATAGTGCACAAATTTCAAGTACTCTTGCAGAAAAAAGGGGTTGGACAGCCTCAAGCAATCAATTATATTACAATGGTTTAAGTTCATCCGAGCCACGGGATGGGCAGGGCAAGAACAGATGGCTTCGGATCGCGTCGTGCTGAATATTGTCGGAATTAGCGTTATTTGAATAACGATCATAATGACTCAACAAAGAGCCAAATCAACCCCAGACCATCATGCCTCTGCGCGCTCGATGCCCGTGACCGCCGCGTCCGGCCGAGGTGGTGCGTTTACCCTCATCGAACTGCTCGTGGTGATCGCCATCATTGCCATACTGGCGGCCTTGTTGCTGCCCGCCCTCAGCTCCTCAAAAGAAAAGGCGATGCGTGTCAATTGCGCCAGCAATCTCCGCCAGATTGGCGCGGGGGTCACGCTTTACGGCACGGACAACAGCGATTTCCTGCCGCAGTGCAGTTTGCCGTCAGGCGAGAATCCCTGGCAAACCTACGAAGCCTGCCGGGTTATCCCCTCAACCACTACCCTCAGCCGAGGGCCTTACAACCTTGGGCTTCTGTTCTTTACTAAAAACGTTGCGAACCCGCAAGTCTTCTATTGCCCCAGCGGAAGCAAGCTCGACCTGACTTGGAGCTATCCCTATTACGCAACCCCGCCAAACTTCTGGCCCTCGACTCCCGCCACCACTCCCCCCAACACGGGCGCCGACGACAATGTTCGCACCGGTTACAACTATTATCCCCAAGTGCCGGCCCTCGAATTGATCCAGGGTTACGAACTGCCAGTGCTGGCTTATGCGCCGTACGTGGACAGCGTCGGCAACAAGCTCACTGAGCCGGTCGATTTGAAGTCCACCCAGGTGGACCCGACTAAGACCATTGCGACTGACTTGATCCATGCGCTCTCGGCTCTTCCCCACAAGAACGGCAACGCCATTCTCGGAGTGAATGCCCTCTTTCTTGATGCTCACGTGAGGTTCGAAACCGCCAAGGCCATTCCGCAGGCGTTCACTTCGACCCTTTGGGCCGACCCTGGCCCCGGCGAAAACCTCCTCAATTTTCGGCGTATCGTGAACTACTTTCAGCCCTGACATAACTGTAATCTACACCCCTCAATGCGCTACACCCCTCAAATAACATAACCAAACCGTATCAAGCGCCGTTGCCTTCGGCCGCGGTCTTTTCCTCTATAACCAAACAACCTGAAACCTGACAATGAATATAAAAAAAATCCTCGCCGGCTTTATTGCCTTCGCGCTCTTGGTCGCCGCTCCGCTGGTGTCCCTGGCCACCACCTTCTTCACCGATAATTTCTCCAACGGCAGCTCCCTCGATGGCACGAGCATCCCGGGCGGCACACCCACCGCCTCCTATACCAGCTACGACCTCGCTTCACCCAAAAACGCTACCGACTCAACCATTGCTGCAAATGATCTCAGCCTGAAACTGGCGGCTGCGACGACGTCTGGTTTCTGGGAAGCCCAGGCCTTGTTCTCGACTAACGGAATCGCCCTCAACTCGGTCGGTGACTATCTCGATCTTAGCGTCGTCTTCACCGACACTGGCGGAACGCTTTTGGCCGGTGGCGTCAAGTCCTATCTCTGGATTGGTTTGTTCAATTCCGGTGGCAGCCCTCCGGTGGCGGGCGGCCTTGCCAATGCCGGTTTGAACAGCACCTCAGGCTCCCAATATGCCACAGGCAATTGCGCGAATTGGCAGGGTTACGCCGCCCAGGTCTCCAGTAACGGCACTTCCAGACTTTACACCCGTCCGCTGCAGAACGAGTCGGGAACAACTTCCCAAAATCAGGATTTGCTCGGCAACGGGGCGAGCACCTCCACCACTTTCAACAACCCGGGAGGCGCCACGCTGGCCACCGCTCCGGCCACCGCTATCGCCCTCACTTCCGGGGGCCAGTACACCCTCTATTTCAGAATCACCCTCTCTGATGTAAGCATATTGACCATCTCCAATAGCTTGTTTGCCGGCGCTGGCACCGGCGGGACGGCGCTCTTCTCGCAAATAGCCACCAACGGTTCCGGGACGAACTTCCTCACCTCCGTCTTCAACGGTCTGGCCATTGCCGCCTGGAATAGCGGAACCAGTATTAACCCGACGATGGACATTAGTTCCATCCTCATCACGGGCCAAAGCTCCGCGCCCCTCCCGCCCAGCCTCACTTGCGAACCAGTTCCAGTCAGCGTCCCGGCGGGCGGTTCGTGCGACTTCGCGGTCTGCGCCACCGGGGTCGGCTTGACCTATCAGTGGGGTCGCTATGGCACGAACCTTCTTAATGCCGGCAACATCTCGGGTGCGACCAGTGCCACTCTCATCATCTCCCCGGCCAGCGCAGCCGACGTCGCCTCCGGCAACAATGGTTACTATGTCGTGGTTTCCGGCACCGGCGGCTACACCACCAATTCGACCACCAACTCGCTCACCCTGCGGACGGCCGCCAACCTGGTCTGGTCAGGCAGCGGTAATGTTTGGGATTTGGCTACCACCGCCGATTGGCTCAGCGGGGCCACATCAACGGTATTCAACTTCGGCGACACCGTCACTTTTAACGATACGGGCATAGCCAATTTAACAGTGAACCTGGCGGGCAGCTTTCTCAGCGCCGCTTCCGTTACGGTGAATACTTCCGTGCGCGGGAATGATTACGTCTTTTCGGGCAGCGGCGGCTTCGCGGGTCCGGGCCAGTTGCTTTATATCGGCGGGGGCCTCTTGACGATAAATAACGCGAATTCTTACTCCGGTGGCACCATCATCAGCAACGCCGGCGCCTGGCTGGTCCTCAACAACTATAATGGCCTGGGCACCGGCCCGGTCACATTGGCCCTGGCCGGCGGCACGATGGAAATTGTCCCGCCTGGCAGCGCGGGCCTCGGCATCAACGGCGACATTATTGTGGCGGACGACTTCACGATATACTATGACGCCAGCAGTTCCTATGGCGCGGTTCTTTTGGGCAATTTGTCCGGCCCCTACGGCAAGACACTCACCATCAATTACAACAACAGCGGGACCACTTCCTCCCGGGTGCGAATCTATGGCGCCAACACCGTTTACAATGGAAACCTTAACCTGACCGACAGCAGAACCGTCTGGGCGCCTTACCAATCCAGCGGCAGCCAGACCTATAACGGCGTGATCTCCGGCAGCGGTGGCCTCATCCAACGAGGCAACGGCGCCACTATTCTCAATGCCACCAACACTTACTCCGGCGGCACGACGCCCACCACCGGCACCATTGCCTTCGGTATTGATACTGCCGTGGATGGCTCCGGGAACGTTCTTTCCGGCCCGATTGGCACCGGCCCGCTGTACTTGGCCCCTGAAACTCCCGACCTGACCGGCAGCGGCACCGTGCTCGCCTGGGGCGGCGCCCACACCATCGCCAATCCAATCCAGTATTCCAGCGCCACGAACAATTTGACTTTAATCATTGGCGGCACCAACCAGCTCACATTCTCGGGACCCTGCACCCTCAATGGCAACGACGCCACGGGCGCGACCAACCGGGTTTTCCAGGTGACCAACACTGCCTTGACTACGCTCTCGGGCGCTATCGGCGATGGCGGTTTGGTCTGCGGGCTGATCAAGACCGGCAGCGGCACCCTGGCCCTGAACAACACTGAAACCTATACCGGCCCGACCACAGTCAGCAACGGCACGCTGCAAGTCAACGGCCAGCTCGCCGCGGGCGCCGTCACCGTGGCCACCAATGGCATACTCGGCGGCACCGGCACCATCCTCGGTCCCGTCACCGTGCAAGTCGGCGGCGCCCTTGCCCCGGGCGACGCCATCGGCACGCTCACGATCAACAACAACCTCACCCTGGCGGGCGACCTCACCATCGAAGTCAACAAATCCGCCTCGCCGTCCAATGACAAACTGGTGGTGTCCGGCACCCTGAACAACACGGGCACCGGCACAGTGACCGTGACCAACCTCGGTCCAGCCCTCGCGCCGGGTGACACCTTTGCCCTCTTCAACAAGGCTGTCGGCAATGGCGGCGCCTTGTCGGTTACCGGAGCCTACGTGACCTGGACCAACAAGCTGGCTACCGATGGCACGATTGCCGTCCTGTCAGTGATGGCCACCACCGCCACCAACATCAGTTCCTTTCTGTCCGGGAATAACCTGACCCTGAGCTGGCCCGCAAACTACCTCGGTTGGATTTTGCAGACCAATTCGGTGGGCGTGACCTCCACCAACAACTGGTTTGCCCTGCCTAATTCGCAATCCTCCACCCAGGTTGTTATCAACGTGAATCCGGCCAGGACCAACGTGTTCTACCGCCTGCTCCGCCCATTTTAAGGCTCGTCCCGGTCGGCGGCAAATCGGATTCAGTATCTGATAAGTTGGGGTCGCGGTTAATTCGCGCCCAACCGGCAAGCCCGTGCATCGAGCCGGTGACTGGGCAAGAGAATGAACGCAAAACCACTTTTCTGTCTTTTCTGCCTGCCGGCCAGCCGGTTGCTGTCAGTCGCCCTTCTCCTCAGCCTCGCCGCAACCAGTCATGCCACCGCCGAAACCAACTTGGTAGTCGCGGCCGATGGCAGCGCCCGGTTCAAGACCGTGCAGGAGGCGATCATGGCGGTGCCCGCCGGCAGCGCCAACAACCCGGTGCTCATTCATATCCAGCCTGGCACTTACCGGGAATTGATCTACGTCCAGCGCGAGAAGCGTTTTTTCCACCTGTGCGGCGCAGACCCACAGAAAACCGTGCTCACCTACGATTTGCACGCCAACCTGCCCGGCCCGGACGGAAAGCCGATCGGCACGTTTCGCACCGCCTCGACGGTGATCGACGCCGACGATTTCACCGCGGAGAACATCACCTTCGAAAACTCCGCCGGGCCGGTGGGACAGGCGCTCGCCATCCGCGTCGAGGGTGACCGGGTCATGTTTCGCAACTGCCGATTCCTGGGCTGGCAGGACACCATCCTCGCTAACCGCGGCCGCCATTTTTACCAGGGCTGCTATATCGCCGGCCACGTGGATTTCATCTTCGGCGGCGCAACGGCATTCTTCGAACGCTGCCACCTCCATTGCCAGCGGGACGGCTATATCACCGCCGCTTCGACCCCGGACAACCAGCCGTTCGGGTTCGTCTTCTCCGCCTGCACAATCACCGGCGAACGGCCTGAAGTTCGGACGTATCTCGGGCGCCCCTGGCGGGCTTATGCCAGCACGATCTTTCTGGATACCGAGATGTCAGATGTGGTCCGGCCTGAGGGCTGGAACAACTGGAAAAAGCCTGAAGCCGAAAGAACCGCCCGCTATGCCGAGTTCAACAGCGCTGGACCGGGGGCCAATCCCGCCGGACGCGTCCGATGGGCAAAGCAGCTAACCCCCAGGGAGGCAAAAGCTCTCACACTGCAAAACGTGCTGCGGGGCCACGACGGGTGGAATCCGAAAGCAAACCCTTAGCCCAATCGCGTTCGCGAAATGGCTGCTCGGCTTGTGGACCCCACACGGCTGCCGACACGGAGGCCCCGAGGCCCCGCGAGCCTGGAGTGCCCAATTTTCAACCCTTCCTGCAAAATGCAACTGGTGACAGACTGGCTAATTGCGTTATATTGCCTCGATGCCAGAGTCGCTCGCGTCTAGTCTTCGCCGTCTCTCTCTGAGAGCCGCAGCTTGCCGGGAACCGGACCTGCTGCCTGAAGCGTAGTGAATTTTCTGCCCATGAACACAAGAGCCGCGTTTGGCCTGGCGGTGTGCGCGTTTGCCGGTCTGGCTCACGCCGGCACGCCCGCCTTGCCGAACATCCCTGCCTACACCACCAACGTCACCCAAGCCCCTTACAACGCGGTCGGGGATGGCATAACGACCAACACGACGGCCATTCAAAAGGCCATTAATGACGTAAATGCGCGCGGCGGCGGAACGGTGGAAATCCCCGCCACCCCCGCGCCGGGGGTTTACCTGACCGGGCCGCTCACCATGACAAACAAGATCAATTTGCAGATTGATGCCGGGGCGACGCTGAGAATGCTTCCTTACGCGACTTGGTACCCAACGTGGACAACCACACCGCTGCTTTCACTCACCAGCCTCAACAACATCGAAATCAGCGGCGGCGGCGGGATTGATGGCCAAGGCGCGGATTGGTGGTCGAACAAGCCTGGCTGCGGCCTCTACATGATCTCTTTTAACAACTGCAACACCGTGCTGGTGCAGAACGCGACCTTCTCGAACGCGCCCGCTCAACAAATCGTGTTCAAAGGCAAGAACGGAAACATAACCCTCCAGGGCGTCACCATACAGGCGCCGTCATCCCACGCAACCACCCCGTCGCATAACACCGACGGCATTGACCTGGTGGGAACCAACTGCCTGGTCCAGAACTGCACGATCAGTACGGGCGATGACAATATCGCCATCGGCAGCAGCAGTAGTGGCGCGATTGCCTCCGACATTCTGGTTACCAATTGCGCCTTCGGTGACGGACACGGGATCAGTATTGGCAGCAACACCGCCGGCGGGGTCTCGAATCTGACGGTGATTAACTGCACCTTCAACGGGACGGATAACGGCATTCGCATGAAGTCCGATAACGCCACCAGTTCACCGGGCGCGGGCGGGGTGGCGCAGAATCTTGCGTATTACAACCTCAACATGACCAACATCAGGTATGAACCCATTCTGATCTACAGCTATTACAACGAGATTGGAACGCCCGTCGGCGTTAGCCCGTCAACTGCCGCCACGCAGACAGTTGACTCGGTCACCGCCAACACTCCCATCTGGCGGAATATCGTCATCAGCAACCTCACCGCGACGGTTGCCAGCGGCGGACAGGCCGGTTTGATTTGGGGCCGCATCGAAATGCCCGCCACCAACATTATCTTGAGGAAAATCAATATCACCGCCCCTGCCAACTTCGACCTCTACAACGCCAACGCCATCCAATTCGTAGATTCCCAGATCACCTTGTCCAGTGGCAATACCTTCTCGCTGTATAACGCGCAGGTCACCATTAGCAACAGCGCGCCGTCCGCCAATCCGGTCACGCTCGACGGCCTCACCACCAACGGCTTCGGCAACGGCCTGGCCCTGTACAACGCGCCCGCCTCCCTGAGCAACACCAACGCCCTGGGTAACGCCCTCGTTACCCTCAGCGGCAGCACTCTTACCGTCAGCAATAACCTGCAGTTGACAGCTTCGTCCGTAGTGAATTTCGCCCTCGGCACGAATGCGGCCAAACTGGTTGTGAGCAGCAACCTGCTCGCGAGCGGAACCATTAATATCACCGCGGGAGCTGGTTTCACCGACGAAAGCTATACTCTGTTCACCTATGGCCGGGGTCTGACCTGGGGCCCCCCCGCGCTGGGCAGCCTGCCGGCGGGCTGCACTTACGCTTTCAACACCAACACCGCCGGGCAGGTCAACCTGCTGGTTTCATCAACGAATCCCTCGTCCCCGCCGGCCATCACCAACCAGCCGACGAGCCGAACCGTCCTGGCTGGGAGCAACGCCCTGTTCGCTGTGGGCGCATCGGGCAGCCCCCCGTTGAGCTACCAATGGTGGTTCAACACCACCAATAGCGTCGCCGGCGGGACCAACGCCTCCCTGACCGTTTCCAACGCTCAACCCGCCGATGCCGGTGGTTACTTGGTCATTGTCACCAACGCCGGCGGAGGGGCAACCAGCGCGGTGGCGGTCTTGACGGTGAGTGTGCCCCCGACCTTTGGCGATATCAGAGTGGCGACCGGCGGCGGAAGCCTGGTGATCAGTGGCAGCGGCGGCACGCCGGACGGCATCTACTACGTGCTGACTTCCACCAATGTCGCCGTGCCGGCAAACCAATGGACATGCGTGGCCACTAACCAGTTCGACGGCGCCAGCCACTTCGTATTCACCAACACCCCCGACACAAATTTTCCACAGAGCTTTTATCTACTGCAGTTGCCATGACCGCTGGGAAGTGGCCTGGAAGCGTCCGGCTCGCCGGGCGCGCCGGCGTCACCGCCAACGATAATCCCTCGCTCGGCTCCATTAGTCTGGACAAGTCCGGCTGGAGATGCTTTTCTTGCTTGGTTTGCTGGTGTCCGCACCAGCGAACCGCTGCGACGTGAGAAAAAAGCAAAGACGAGTCCTGCTGGCACTTGGGTGGTATGATTACCGGCTCCACCGGGGCATAGAGAGGTACGCTCAGGAACACTCGTGGTTTCTCTACTCCAATCTTGCGCGGGAGAAGGTCATTCCCTGGGGCTGGACGGGCGATGGCATACTGGCCTGGCTGGGCGCGTGGGACGAACTGGCGGAGTTTGTCGAGCGCGAGAACAAACCCACGGTGGACTTCAGCTTCCGCCGCCCCCACCTGCATTTTCCCCGCGTGCTCGAAGACCACGCCCACGCTGCGCAGTTGGTTGCCGATCATTTCCTCTCCCGCGGTTTTTCGAACTTCGCGTTTTACAGCGATGCCGCCAACTGGTCGTACGATGAACGAGGGAGGGGGTTTGTCGCCGCGTTGAGGAAGGCGGGCCATTCTTGTGACTGGTTGAAATGGCATGAGAGCCCGGCCTTTTGCACTAGCCGCGAGCAGTGGAAACGCAAGCGAGACTGGCTGGCGCTTCAGATCAAGAAGGCGCCCAAACCGCTGGCGCTCTTCGCCGCCAACGATCAGCACGCCTTGGATGTGCTTGAAGCCGCGGAGAAGGGCGGCATTGCTGTTCCCGACCAGGTGGCTCTCGTCGGAGCGGAGAATTATCTCCTGGCGGCGGACGCGATGCACACGCCCATTTCGAGCGTGGACACCAATCTGGAGGAACTCGGGTACCGCGGTGCCGAGCTGCTGGACAGGCTGATGAGCGGCAAGCCGCCTCCCAAAGAGCCGGTTCGGATTCCCGCAACGGAACTGATTGTCCGCAAGAGCAGCGACCTGCTGGCGATCAGGCACCCGGGCGTGGCCCGGAGCCTGCGCTTCATTTGGGAGCACTGCCAGGAACCGATCAGCGTTAAAGATTTGGTTGGCGTCGCCGCTATGTCGCGTCGTGGCCTGCAGAAAGCTTTCCAGGACCACCTCAGCCGAAGTCCGGGACACGAGCTGCACAGGGTTCGGATTGAACGTGCCAAGAAACTGCTTGGCGAATCGGCCTATAAGATCGAGGTGCTGGCTCGCATGTGCGGCTATCAGAGTGCCAACAGCTTCACCATTGCTTTCAAGCAGAGCACCGGGATGTCTCCTGCCCAATTTCGTAACAAGTTGCGGCATTAAGCCGCAAACGGGTTCCACGCCTCGTGGCCGCTGTCGAAGCTGGCCGATTGCTATCGCCGTAGTTGTGCCATAAGATTTGATGCCGTCGTTGACGGCTCCAGCACCTTTCTCAGCGGTATTCCTGTTTATCAGCGTTGGAAGAGCGTTGACGATAAAGATGATCGAACCGGTACAGCATTTCGATCAGAAACAGGGCCAAGCGCTTCTTTTCCCGGCAGGAGGTAATTCTCACACCGGAAAAGGGGTCGATCGTTTGTGGGAGATTTCTGGGGGTTTCCAGATCAAGTGCCCGTTATTATACAAATGGAGGCTGGTTGTGGCGGGAGTTGTTGTGTACTTGGCCGCCCAATTCATGCAATCCGTCTTCGTGGTCTTGCGGATATCGGTGTTCTCCAAATCCGGCCAAGAATTACCAAGGGCAGTGATTCGCTCGGCGTAGTAATTTTTGCTCCGCTGCTTCAAGGTTAAAGCGCCGTTGATGCGTTGGCGGTAGATTTCCAATGCTTCGCCAAACATCAGTTTACCCCGGGTGACGTCGGTGTGGGTTTCCGCACTTTGATGCTCGAACTTCTCAAAATCGGCCAACCGGAGTTCGGCGACCGAAAGCACATCGGTCGCGTTGACTTACGGGAAAACCTTACCCAAGCGGGAAAGGGGTTTCAGGTCTTTAACGCTTTCAAAATCAACTTGCCCTTGACCCACAATCTGGCAAAACATGTCCCAGATGACGTGTAGCGGATCAGATTTGAATACTGAGTTTTCTGCCAGAGCCTGGCGATATTAGGCGCTGCTTTTTTGTTTTTCAGCTTGGCAGTATCAAAAACCAGTATCAAATTGTCAAGCCGCGATGTCGGTGCAGTCGGGATGGTCGGAATGGCCTGTCAATAGAGGGTGCGTCCGTAGCTCAATTGGATAGAGCTTCTGACTTCGGATCAGAAGGTTGCAGGTTCAAGTCCTGCCGGACGCGCCACTTCAAAGCTTCGGAATATCAAGCACTTACGCTTTTAGCGAGCGCTGCCTACAAAAGCCGGAAAAACGTGCTTGGCCAATTCTTGGCCAATTTTTGGGTCGTCGCTCGACACTGTGGTCTGACGCGCCAATCGAGGCAGAGAAGAAGCTCCGCGATCTTGTCGTCCAAGCAGTCACGAAAGGCGCAGCGGGCTTCCACCGTTCAAGTAGCGCTGAATTTCAGTTCGCGGAATCAGTACGCGCCGGAGGCCGGGAAGCTTCCGTAGCACCTTCCGCCGAACGAGTCGGCGGATTGTTTCTTCGCAAACCCCCAACTCGGTTGCGCTGCTCTTGACGTTGAGGGTCTGACATTCGGGAATCGTTGTCGGATTCATAAATTCAAGTTTCACAAGCCGACAGCATACGACTCGTCGCGACTCTTTTGGTGTATCTGCTACACAACCCGACTCCCACAAACAAAGAGGGAGATCGCAGGTGAACTGCCGGGAATTTGAACGGACTCGACTTGCGCTTGCGCTGCGGGGAAAGCGGTGCTCAGTTGTTCTTGCGCGCACGTTCCAACTCATCCTGCAACGCGCGTTCCTTGGAAAGGATGGAGAAAATCTCGGTGTCAGCGTCAGTGAATTGGTTCTCTCCCATTCCGAGATAAACGAGAACCAGCTTGCGCTTGGCTTCGAGAAGCGGATCGCGGCCAGTTTGATTCTCCGCCAAATCCAGCAGCTTCTTTCTTGCAACCTCAACACCGCGCTTTGCCTTTTCCGCATTCGGATTCGGCATGGACAACTGGGCGGTTGCGTTGCTTAAGATGGCCTGGATTTCGAGCAGGGCGGTCTTCATATCAAATTTCTCCGGTGATATTAGCCTGCCGTCAAAGTGTCGTCAGCTTGCTTTTTGCGAATTCAAGGTGAAGAAGTCGTGGCTTCACACACTCACCCCCGCGCGCCTTTTGTGGCGAACGGTTTCCGCGACGTTTTGGGTTTCTGAATTCTTCGGTTCGTTGTCGTCCCCAGAAACGGCATCCACCTGGCTGGGGGCCTGGTTCTTGGTGAGGTCGAGCTTTTCCTCGATTTCGCTTTGGCGGCGGCACAAATCTCGGTAACGCTCCTCATGCTCGAAAGGAGCGCCAATTTTGGTTTCGAGTTCCTTGCCCCGCTTGTGGGCATCGGCGATGTCGGTTTCCAACTTGGCGGCACGCTCCTCGAAGCCTTGAACGGTCGCTTCCAATGAGCGGATTGCGGCCAAGGCCAAGCCGCTTCAACTCCATCGCGGCGGCGACCATCGTGTAGGTCTTGCCCGCACCAACGACGTGCGCGAGCAGGGTATTGGGCGTTTGCAGGATGCGCCAGACGCCCGCTTTTTGGTGTCCGTGGAGTTGAATCGCCCCGCTTACGCCGGGCAGCGTCAGATGGTCGCCGTTGAACGTGCGGACGCGCGTGTGGTTGAAAGTGTTGTTGTAAAGACGGCAGAGCCGCTCACGCCGCGAGTCATCCGACCAGACCCATTCCTTGAACCGCTCTTTGATTCGCTCCTGTTTCTCGCGGGCAGCCTCAGTGGCCTCCGCGTTGACGACGGGCTTTTTGTCCTCGTTCAGGTCATAGACCGTGGGTGTCTTGAGGTTGAGCGCGTCTTCGATGAGTTCGAGGGCGGTGTAGCGGTTCGTACCCCAATCGGTTGTGTTGGCGGTTGCCCCTCGGGCTTGCCATCCGCTGGTGGCCAACCCGCGCCCGGTTAATCCGACCTTGGACGATGAGCAACGTAAAGCTCTCGACGCTTTGCTCTGCTCAGCGAACAAGGTTTCGGTCTTTCGTGGCGGCGCGGGCACAGGCAAAAGTTTTGTTCTGCGCGAAGTGGTCGAGCAAGTTCAGCAGGCCGGTCGGCGCGTCGTTGTCCTCGCGCCGCAACGTCAGCAAGTCGTGGACATGGAGAAGGCGGGGCTGCCGTCACCGTCAACGGTCGCAAGCTTTCTGCTCAAGCGTGAACTTGTCGCCGGCGCGGTCGTCGTTGTGGACGAGGCGGGGCAGATTGGCGGACGACAGATGCTCGAACTTCTGCGTCTCGCGTGCGCGAATAATGCCCGTGTGATTCTTTCCGGAGATACGCGGCAGCATGGCGCTGTCGAGGCTTCGGACGCGCTGCTTGCCATCGAGCGTCACTCAGGCGTTAAACCAGTCGAGTTGCACAAGATTCGGCGGCAAGATCCGGCACTCGGTCGTGATGACGATGAACGAATCGGGATCAGACGGTATCGAAAAGCGGTTGAATCGGCTGCGGCCGGCAAGATGGGTGAGTCATTTGAACGCCTTGACAAGATGGGCGCGGTCGTGGCGTGCGGCCTGGGCGATCAAGCTGACAAGCTCGCCGAAGAATATCTCCGGCTTGCGGAACAAAACGCGTCGGCAGTGGTCGTCTCGCAGACCTGGGCCGAGGTTCATCGCGTCAACTCGCGCGTGCGCGATGCGCTGAAAGCAAAGGGACTGCTCGGTCCAAACGACACGACGGTTCAGGTGCTGGACAAGCTGGACCTGACGAACGCACAGAAACGCGATGAGCGGTTTTATCCAAAGGATGCAGTCGTCGTTTTCAACCAGAAGGTGCGTGAGGCCGAGCCAGGCGCGAAGGGAAAACTCGCGGGCATCGTGAAGGCAGGTGTCCTTATCGAAGTAAACGGGAAGTTCGTCACCGTCTCAAACAAGATGCTCGACCGCATCACTTTCTGCCAATCGCGTGAGGTTGCTCTTGCGGAAAGAGACCGCTTGCATCTCAAAGCCAATCGCAAGCTCGCGTCGGGCGGTCGTGTCACAAATGGCGAACTCGTCACGGTGAAATCGGTTCGCGCCGATGGTGGGATTGAATTAAGCGACGGCCGGGTCTTGGATTCGAGCTTTCGCGAGTTTCTTCCTGGCTACGCCGTTACGTCCTACGGTTCGCAAGGCAAGACGGTGGATTACGTCCTGTTCTCTGATTCGACCATCAAGGCTGCGACTAACGCGCAGCAATGGTATGTGACCATTTCACGCGGGCGGCGTGGCATCCGCATTTTTACCCCAGACAAACGGCAGCTCCGCGAGAATGTCACGCGCTCCGGCCATCGGCCATTGGCGATGGAATTTACGTCCGCGTTTGCTCCACGCCGGGCGGTCCGTCTTTGGGATCGGTTGCACGGCTATCTACTTCGTTTCGGTCGTCGAGCTGCGGACAACTTTGTCCGGCTGAAGTTGGCTCGGCGCCGTCATCACCAACCCACACAAAAACATGAGCACAAAATCACCCGAATGTTGGGCGAATGACCCGCAAGCGCGCGGCGTTCGCGTTGAAATCTCGGCAGAGCATTCCCTTCTTCTGCCCCATGACGAATTCGCCTTCGCTGAACTCAAGAGCGAGGGCAAAGCGCAACAACTCCGGCTGGTCTTCGCCATGCACGAAGTCTTGGTTCGTGGCCATTCGTTGCGACGCATCGAAACGGCGATGCAGCGATCGGAGTTGTCCCTTCTCACCGCTTTGTCTGACAAACAGCGGTCACTCATCCCAGACGGCCAGCCGGTGGTTCTTGAAATTGTCGTTACTGAGGCCAAGACACAAGAAGCGCCGCCTCCAAACGGCGCACGGTGAGCAAACTGCCGCCTTGCACAATTCCTCAAAAAAGTTGAGGATGTGTGCATGGCGAAGAAAAACGACCCATTTACCGCTCTGATGACTATGGCCCAAGACCAGCAGGGTTATTTCACCACGAAGCAGGCCATCGAGGCCGGATATGCGGACAACACCCATCCCTACCATGTGCGGGCCGGGAATTGGGAGCGAGTCTGGCGCGGCATCTACCGGATGGCGCACCTCCCGCCCTCGGAAGATGGGGAGATGATGGTCTGGCTGCTCTGGTCGCGCGGGCGTGACGAGAAGCCACTTGCGGCGATGTCGCATCAGACAGCGCTCAGCCTGTTCGAGCTGGGTGATTTCAACCCGGCCAAAGTCCACATGACCGTGCCGCCGACGTTTCGCCGGAATAGTCACCTCCCCAAAGCTGTGGTGCTGCATCGCGCCGAGCTTGCGCCTGCCGATGTCACCCACCTGCGCGGTCTTACGGTGTGCCGCCCACTACGGGCGCTTTGCGACGTAGCCAGCATTCATCCTGATACGGTCGGCGATCTCCAACCCATCGCCGCAGAAGCGCGGCGGCGTGGCCTGATAACCGAGCGTGATCTCTCGGCAATGAAGGAACAGGAAACCACACAGAAATTTGTCACTGCTCTGCTCCCATGACTCGTTACAAAACCCCTGCCGCTTTGCGCCGGGCGCTGGAGGATCGCCTGCTGGCCCTGGTGCGGCGTGA
>Ga0187872_10000470_pt1 | contig 47010 bp, 44 predicted proteins | sample June2016WEW_16_4_FD_132973 | JGI IMG/M metagenome (GOLD analysis project Ga0187872, IMG submission 132973) | Peatland microbial communities from SPRUCE experiment site at the Marcell Experimental Forest, Minnesota, USA - June2016WEW_16_40 | ecosystem: Environmental > Terrestrial > Soil >...
GATCGACAATCTTCAACCCCTCCAGTCCATTGGTGTGGCCGTTTCCGAGCAGCGCCTCCAGAGTATGGGAATCCGCGGGCGAGGAAGCCACGACCAGCTTGCCGGTTCTTCGATGCGAGACGCCATGCGCGGCGCAGAATTCGTACGTCAACCGATTCCCGCGCAGGCAATGCTTCGCTTTCAGCGAGCCGGGGCGATAGTACAGGCCGGAATGGATCACGCCGCTATTGCGCGAGCTGGCTCCCATGCCGAGTTTCGGAAGAGCTTCGAGCAGAAACACGTCCGGCCAGCGGGCGGAGAGCGCACGCGCAATCGCGCAACCCACGACGCCACCGCCGATAATGACGATATTGGCTTGATCCATCGCTAGCGAGCGCTCAATGCGGCGTGAAATTGTGCGCGCCCATTCGCCGCGCGGGCGAGTCGTAGGTCACGAGAGCGAGTGAGCATTCTTGGGGTTGTCCGTCTCGGCGGGCGCGTAGTAGTCGAACAACAGTTTTCTGCCAGCGGGACTAAAGAGTCTGTAATGCACGATCCCCCATTTTTGCAACCGGTACTTCAGCGTCGTACTGAGAACTCCGAAGCCGTACTTGACGCTCCGAAAGAAGTCGATCGACGACGCTTCGCGGAAATACTTTGTCGGGCAGGATAGTTCGCCGATGCGGTAACCGAAGCAGATGCACTGCGTGAGCATTTCGCTGTCGAAGACAAAATCGTCCGAGTTCTCAAGCAGCGGCAGGTTCGCCAGGACGTCCTTGGAGAAAGCCCGAAAGCCCGTATGGTATTCGGACAATTTGGCGCCCGTAAAAGCGTTCTGAAATGCCGTCAGAAACCGATTGGCCACGTACTTGTAGAAGGGCATGCCGCCCCTGAGCGCGCCTCCTCCGACGATTCGCGAACCGAGCACCACGTCGTAGACTCCAAAGGCGATCATGCTGGACATGGCAGTGACCAGGAGGGGTGTGTATTGATAGTCCGGGTGAACCATCACGACAATGTCCGCTCCTGCGGCCAAGGCTTCCCGGTAACACGTCTGCTGGTTCCGGCCGTATCCGTAGTTCTTCTCGTGAACGAAGATCTGTAGGCCGAGACGCCGCGCAATCGTTACGGTCTCATCGGTGCTCTGGTCGTCGACGAGGATCTTGAGGTCCACGACTTCGGGAAGCTCGCGGACGGTCTGCTCGAGCGTCTTCGCCGCGTTGTAGGCGGGCATTACAACCGCGATGCGCTTCCCGTTAAGCACGTCCTGCTCCCATACTCAGTGCGATGATAGTTCGTTGCGAGGCAAGAAGCACCAATACACTGCGCCCAGTTGGTCGAGATGGTCAATGCTTCCGGGTGCGGAGTCTTAAAGCGGTAGGGAGTCGCTGAAGGCGGAATGGAGCTGTTCGCGCCAGTCCGGCAATTGAATGCCGAATGTCTGGGAAAGGCGCGCATTCGAGAGGACGGAATAGGCGGGGCGGCGTGCGGGAGTGGGATATTCAGCGGTTGTGATCGGGACGACGTGGCGAGCGAGAAGCGGGCGGCCACCTGTCGCAGAGGCGAGCCAGGAAAGACTCGCCGGCGCTTTAGAGGCTTCAGCGAGAATTGCCTGCGCGAATTCGTACCAGGATGCGATGCCGCCAGCCGTCATGTGATACGTGCCGCTGACTTGCGGAAACGACGATGCACCTTGGCCGTCTCGGGAGAGGTGATCGAGGATCGAAGTCGTCGCACGGGCGATTTCGCGGCACCAGGTAGGCGCGCCGATCTGATCGTGAACGATTTTCAGTTCCTCGCGCTGCGAGGCGAGGCGCAAGATCGTAAGAAGAAAATTCCGGCCGCGGGTGGCGTATACCCAGGCGGTGCGAAAGATCAGGTGGGGCGCACCCGACTCGCGAATCGCCAGCTCACCCGCCAGCTTCGTCTTGCCGTAGACGCTCGCGGGATTCGGCGGATCGTTCTCGTCGTAGGGCGAGCGTTTCGTTCCGTCGAATATGTAATCGGTCGAATAGTGCACGACGGAAGCGCCGATCTTCTTTGCTTCTTCGGCGATGACCGCCGGAGCATCGGCATTGATGGCGCGAGCGGCGGCCTGATCCGTTTCGGCCCGGTCAACGGCCGTGTAGGCTGCGGCATTGACGATGATCTGAGGCCGAACTTCCCGAATCGCCCGGCGAACGTCATCAGGCTTCGCGAGGTCCAATTGCTGCCGATCGAGCGCGACAACTTCGCCCAGGCGAGGAAGAGACATTGCAAGCTCTGCGCCGACCTGACCGTTCTTGCCGGTCAGCAGAATTCCGCCGCTCATTTCCCCAGATACCGCGGCAGGAATTCACGAGGAAGATCCGCGAGCCTCGGATACTTCGAGTCTTTTTTGGAAACCAAGGGATTGGCAGAGCCCCAGGAGATGTTGAGGCTGGGATCGCTCCAAAGAATCCCGTGTTCGTCCCCGGCGTCGTAAAAATCACTGCACTTGTAGAGGAATTGGACCGTTTCAGTGAGAGCGAGAAAGCCGTGAGCGAAACCGGCGGGGATGTAGATCTGATTCTGTTCTTTCGCGGAGAGAAGCACGCTTGTCCATTTTCCGAAGTGCGGCGAGCCGAGCCGGATGTCCACGGCGACGTCGAAAGCTTCGCCCTCGACAACGCGGCACAATTTCGCCTGCGCGTGATGCAACTGATAGTGCAACCCGCGAAGAGTCCCCTTTGTCGAGCACGAGTGATTGTCTTGAACGAAGGAATCGGCGATGCCAAGCTCCGCGAACTTTGCGCGGTGATATGTCTCCATGAAAAAACCGCGTGCATCTCGGATGACTTTGGGGCGCAGCTCGTAAACGCCTGGGAGAGATGTCTCGAGTCGCTGCAAAGAGTTCAAATCCTCGTGGATCGAGAAGGCTGCCTCGGCGGCGGTCATTCTTCGCCTACTGCGTCGATGCCGGTTTCGAGCGTATCACCGCTCGAAGTCAACGGGAAGATTTTGGTCCCGACTGTGCGATCGCGTGGAGTGAGGAATCGCGATTTTCGTAGTATTTCTCGTAGTACGAGCGATACTCGCCTCCACGGACTCCCGCCATCCATTCCCCGTTTGCCTTGTACCAGGCGATCGTCTGGCGCAGGCCTTCGTCGAGAGAAATTGCGGGTTTCCAGCCGAGATCGCGCTCCATCTTGTCGCACTTCAGGGCATAGCGGCGGTCGTGGCCCGGGCGGTCTTTGACGTACGAAAGAAGCGTTTCCGGTTTGCCCATCGCGCGAAGCAGGCGCTTCGCCATCGTGAGATTTTCCACGATATCGAGCCCGCCGATGTTGTAGACCTCGCCGATGCGGCCCCGTTCGAGGACAGCCAGGATGCCGCGGCAATTGTCTTCGACGTGCAGCCAGTCGCGCTGCTGCTTGCCGTCTCCATAGATCGGGAGAGGCTTGTCGTCGAGCGCGTTGGTAATCATCAGCGGCAGGAATTTCTCCGGGAACTGATACGGGCCATAGTTATTCGAGGAGCGCGTGATGAGGCCGGGAAAACCGTAGGTTCGCACGTAAGAGCGCACCAACAGGTCCGAGCTGGCTTTTGAGGCCGAATAAGGGCTGCTGGGCTCGACGGGAGAGTTCTCGTCGGCGAACGCGCCAGGACGAATGTCTCCGTACACCTCATCGGTCGAAATGTGCACGAAACGATCGACGCGGAGCTTCCGCGCAACCTGAAGAAGCACAAAAGTTCCGGTAACGTTCGTTTCGATCGCGGCGGCCGGTTCGTAAATGCTGCGATCAACGTGGGATTCAGCCGCGAAGTGGACCACGGCTTCACAACCGGCCATGGCCGCCTCGACCGCAGCGGCATCGCAGATGTCCCCTTTGACGAAACTGTAATTCGGATCGTGCGCGACTGAATCGAGGTTCGCCAGATTGCCGGCATAGGTCAACTTGTCGTAATTGACGACCGCGTAGCCTTTGCCGAGGCCCAGAACGTGCCGGATGAAATTGGAGCCGATGAACCCAGCACCGCCCGTTACAAAGATCTTCATCTCACCACTTCCTGTTGGACAGGGGATGCCGCCTGCGTGAGCTTGTTGGCGCCCGTTTCGGCCACGAGGTTATTGGCGCGAAGGAGAGACTCGAATGTGCCGGCGTCGGTCCACCAGCCGTTGAGAACTTCGTACGTCAGCTTGCCCTCTTCGATATAGAAGTTATTGACGTCGGTGATCTCGAGCTCGCCGCGACCGGAAGGCTTCAGGCGGCGAATTTTCTGGAAGACGGTCGCGTCGTAGAGGTAGATTCCGATCACGGCGTAGTTCGATTTTGGCGCTTTGGGTTTTTCTTCGATGCCGAGCACGTGGTTGCCGCGGATTTCCGCTACGCCGAATCGCTGGGCGTCGGAGACTTCCTTGAGCAGGATCTTGGCTCCGTCCTTCTGCCTCTTGAAGTTCTCGACGGCGTGGCAGATGTTGTTCTCGATAATGTTGTCGCCCAGAATGACGCAAATCGGCTCGCCGCCGGCAAAATATTCCGCCAGGCCAAGTGCCTCCGCGATCCCGCCTTCGCCTTCCTGATAGGTGTAGTTGAGGTGCTTTAGGCCGAAGTCGCGGCCGTTGCCGAGAAGGCGCAGAAAGTCCCCCGCGTTCTTTCCACCCGTGACGAGGAGAATCTCCTCGATGCCCGCGTTCACGAGCGTCTGGATCGGGTAATACACCATCGGCTTGTCAAAGATCGGCAGGAGGTGCTTGTTGGTTACCCGAGTGAGCGGATTGAGCCGACTACCGGTTCCGCCCGCGAGCACTATCCCTTTCATAGCTCCCCTTTCTTCACTCGAAGCCGAGCGCGTCGCTAGATGTCAGCCCTATTACCCAGAATTATTGCCGCAAAGTTCTAGACCCGCAAGGGTACTTCTTCCGGCCGTACCATGCGGTAAACAGAGGACTTCGCCGATCAATTTGCTCAATTGCTCGGCAGTGGAAGGAGAAGAGAGGCAGGCAGAATCGTCACCCGGTGGGTTGAACAATGCAATGGAATTTTCGGTCGCGCTGTCTTTGCTAGGCGCGCGAGCACGGTTTACCGGGCCCGACCATTGGCGGAAATATGGCGTATGAGGGCCTGTGATGCGTAATGCGTGCCGGAAACGAATTGCATGAGCGGTCCGAAACTCCAAGCGGCAGGTGCACCAAGGATGTACAAACCGGAGATGGACGTCTCGAGTCCCTTTTTTAGCACGGGATAACCATTGAAAGTGTGAAGGGATTTCACGAGCTCCGGAGCAAGAAATTGGTACTTAGAGACATCGACACGGTATCCGGTTCCCAAAAGAATGTGATCGACCGTCCGTTCGTTCCCATCATCCAATCGGACTTTCGCGCGCTCGCCGACCACCTCAACGGAAACAACAGAACGTCCCAGGTGGATAGGAACGTCCCGAAGCCGACCGAAGAGCCAACGCGCACCAGCCGGGCGGACAGATCGTCTCCGGAGCCGATCTTGGATCGGGCGCGGAAATAACCTGAGCAAGTCCGGTCGCGCCATGAGCTGGCTTATCCCCGCAGGGCCGACGTCCGTGGGGGCATAGAGAAGACGATTCGTGAACTTGCCCATGCGACGATGGAGCGTCTTCGAAGCCCATCCACCCAGCCAATTGATGTGGTGCGACCGCGCAACCACTTCGGCAGCGGCACCGCTCTCTTTCAGAAGAGCAGCTGACTCGAGCGCGCTCTGTCCGCCTCCGATCACGAGCACCTGTTTCCCGGAGAACCTCCCGAGATCGGAGTGCTGTGATGTGTGCGACACCAGAGAAGATGGGAAGCCATCGAATTCAGGCGGACGCCACGCGAAGGACCCGATGCCCGCAGCGATGACGACACGCCGGGAGATCAACGGCTCGCCCTCCGAAAGCGTTACTCGGAAGCCCTTAGGGTCGGACTCGATCCGAGTAATCTGTCGCCGATCCAAATCAGGGAGTGCGTGACGCTGATACCACTGCCCGTACTGAACGAACCGGTCAAGCGGCACGGGTTGAGAAAAATGATTGCCGCTGTCCATTTGGTAGGCTTCGAGCGTTAGGGCATGGTTTGGATCCGCGATTTGCGTCGCCGTCCAATTGGAGCGGAGATACATGCGGACCGGCATGTTGCGTTCCCAAAAGGACATCGGGTCGCCGAAAACCCGCACCTCAAGTCCCTTGATCTGTTTCAGGTGATTTCCGGCAGCCAGCCCGTACGGACCAGCGCCCAAAATGGTGACGTCGTAAGTCATCATTGGTGCATGGCCTCTGGTCCCAATGTCCCCGCTGCTCCACGGTCCGTTTGGGGTGCCTTTAACACGGCGCTGTGGCGCTCTGACTTCTCGAGGAGAAGGAACACTGGCAAAAGCAACAGTAAAGCCAATATGAAGAAGACGAAACCTCCCTCGTGGTGAAGGCGTCCGTGCAAGAAGCTCGGATCGACATAGATGCTGAGCAGAGTCAGCGTCGCGATGCGGATCCCGTTTTTGATCACCACCAGCGGGAATACCAAGAGCACAAAGAGCAATATCTTCCACCACGTCCGTAGATAGAAATGCGCGGCAAGCAGGCAGGTGATGAACAGCGCGATGCTCGAGCGGATCCCGCTGCATTCCGTCGCCACTTCGATCGTCACGCTCGGCAGGGCCAAGACGAAGCCCTTTCTGAGGACCGGCACGCCTACTGCGTTGAAGAGGAAATAGCTGACGTCCGTCGATCCCTCCTGCAGCGCATGAATGGTCCAGGCGAGGGCTTTATCCGGCAGAGGGACCATGAGAAGCAAGAAAAGCAGCGGAAATGCAGCCGCACGCGCCGGGACAAGGCCATAGCAGCACAAGAACCCACCTGTCCAAATGAGCACAAGGGCCAGCGTTGTGATCGAAAGTGATTCGTTTCCCTGCCAGGAGAACGCACTTCCAGCCGCAATCCAAAGAGCAGCTCCGACAAGAATCACGCCAACGCCACCGGCAATGGCTGGGCGGACGACTGAGAATATCCGTTCGCGTTCGGTGAACAGCAGATATGCACTCACGAGAGGAATGATCATGATGTGAGAGCACGACTCATCATGAAGGGAATACATCAACAAAGCCCAAAGTGTCTTCCAGAACGCAATCGCCGAGACAAGCAGAAGTGCTCCAAAGACCATGTGGGTTCGCGCCATCGCACGCTCGGTGCTGTGGGTGGTTGTGGTTTTCACGGTGTCCACCTAGAAGCCTCTTTTCACCGCAAGATATGGGATCAGAAGGAGTTCAGCCAAGCCCGGGAGTGGATCCTCGCGGCTGAAGACTGCGTCGACGTCGCAGTCTCTCAAGGAACGCACATAGCTCCTGAAATCGAGATCGCCGCCGAGCATCGCCATCAATGCTGCCGGGAGGTCGGTCGTCATGCGGACCCAAGCCATTCCGGGCTGACCTTTACGGTGCGGAACGGGCAAACCAATCTGATCTTCGTAGAGCATGTAGCTGAAGTCGACTCCAACAGTGGATCCAAGGCTGTGATATCCCCAGGTTCTGGCGTTTACGTCGAGCAGCTTGTATTGAGAGTCCCGTAGGTCCAGCTTGTACTCGAGTTCGACCAGGCCGTAGTAATTGATGGCGCGAAGGAAACGCTCGGATAACTCTTCCAAGAGCGGGATGTCAACGGTCTCTACATAAGTGCTCGCTCTTCCAAATTGAAGCGGGTGCTGCCGCCGGCGTTTCACAACCATTTTCCCAATTGCTTCACCGTGGCGAAAGAACGCGCAATAGGCGAATTGCTGGCTGCCCCCGCCAGGAATCAACTCTTGAACCATGACTTCGTCTGGGCCGACCAATTCCGCCGCTCTCTGAAACATGCTTTTCAACTCTGCGTGACTGTTTGCGCGCCAAGCTTTTGCCTTCGTCGCGTAAAGGAAATGTTCTTTGATGGCGGGCTTGATTGCGAATGGTGGCTGAAGCCCATCCAGTTCATCGAGCTGATCGATGTGCGTGAGATACCTTGTGATTGGCGTAGGAATAGACAGCTGCTGTGCCAAGTGATAGGTCTTCCTTTTATCCCAAGCCCATTGCACGCTATCCCATTCCGCTGTCGGCACGCGGAAAACCTCTGTCAGCTGTGCGCGGTTGCGAGAAAAGGCGGCCACCAACTCGTCTCGCGTCGGATACAGCACCCAGCCGTGGAGGCCCAGTTGCTTTCCGACTTTCAGCAAGTTATCGACAGTGCGAGTTTCTTCTCGCAAGTCAGGTAGTCTCACAAAATGCGTGCAGTACCGAGAAAACCGGGAGACCGAATGTTCGCTGTCCACAACACAGACTGGTATCCCATGACGGCCGAGGCTACGAACAATTCCGAGGCCTTGGTAGTCTCCGCCCATGACCACTGCCCCGACCCGGCCGGTCTCCGGACTCGGTTTGGTTGACGGCGAAACCAGTTCTGTATTGGTGCTATTCATCTCGGTGATCTGGCACCATTCTCATGAACACCATAGTTTTTGTGATACGAACTGAAATCAGCTCTGCGACAGTGCGCGCATCAGGATGGCTGGCTTAGAGACGGGATTTCTTGGTCAGCCTCTGTCGACAGTGTAAGAACGAGTCGGCCCTCTCTTTCACTTGCGTAAGCTACGCGAGCCCGTTCCTTGCCTGGGCCCTCGATCTGCCAGCCCTTGCCGTTTTCAACCAACCTCATTTGCGCCCGCTGTCTCCACCAGCGGTTTACTTCGCCCGGGGTTGCGATCCACACGCCCTTTTCTTCCCTCAAACGAACCAAGTGACCGAGCAATGCTTCATAGATGCTTCGCTCGCGGTGTTTAACGATGTAATCCGGGTGCACAACAAAACTGATAAGCCCATGTTTCTGCATGATGAGCTCAATCTGCTGCTTCCAAAGGTCGATCGAATAATCATTGAGAATATGAAAAAGCGTGTAGTCCTGGGTCGTGGTCACTGGCAATTCCAAAATTTTTCCCACGAGATATGGCATCACCGTGCAACACCCGCCGCGCTGCGGGTCCAAGTGCGCTACGTTCGGAATGGACATGTCGTACGAGAATTTTAGTGCCTCGTACCATAGCTGCCTTCGATATAAGACCCCAGCTCGAAAACCCTCAGCTCCGTACTCTTTGGCGTAGGCATTGATCTTGGCGGCGCGCTCGACGAATTCCTTGCGATCTTTGTACAAATGTCCATCGTGGTTCAGGTCGTGAACAACAACCTCGAAGCCCCGATCACGAATGGAAGCCAGAAATTCCTTGCTAACTCTGTAACGCTGCTCGGGAACTATCTGAAACGATGCCTTTATTCCAAAGGAATCGTCGATATCCATCAGATTTGCGCAAAAATCCCGACCCGCCGCTTCCTCCACATCGTGCGTCATAATCGCGGCACTCGAAGCTCCGGCCGGCCAGAACCAAATGAACGGAATCCTTTCCGCGCCGCTTGACTCGATAGACAGCAGCAACAGCCGTTCAAACAGGTTGTCCACCGAGCAGTCGACGGGCCAACGCGGGAATGGCCGTTTATCCCAGCCCCTGAAATGGAGCTTCTGCAGATGCTTTCGCATGCCAACCGAAAGAACCGGCCGGATGAAATAGTACAATTTGGCAAAAGCGGACATGGGTCTTGTGTGCGGCCAGTCATTCACATACATTTCGCACCGAAGATTGTCGACCACTTGCGACGGGTCAAATGGCAGATAAGTCTTTCCGTCTTTGATCTCGATATCGCAGAGGGCATCGCTAAGAGTTTCTGTGGGAGCCTCGGCCGCCGGATGCCCGTAATACGCTCCGTAGCAGATTGCCTCCTTTCCGAACCGGAAGTATCCATTGGTGGCGGAAAGGGGCGCCTTCGGAGCGAACCGAACATATCGGGCTGGGCAGCGATAGTACTGCGCTAGGGGATCATTCATTTGTTTGTTTTTGGACTTCCACCGATCTTAATTCGCTGGTTGCGCGTTGTAGCGCGTCTACCTCATTTCGCGCGAGAAGGAAACGCCTAGCGGACCAACCTTGCCACAACCTGCAAAAACAATTGGAGAAGGGAGTGACAGGACTAATCCGCAGGACGGAATTGAATTCCTCCAAAGTATCTATGGAGGCTAATGATAGTCGTGATTTACCTCTGCGTTTTGACTTCCTTTGCAGTAGAACGGCCCAGAGCGTCCGACTCCGTAGACGAAATCCAAACTGGCTCGTCGGTTGCCGGCAAAGAGGTCCTTCCGATGAGTGCGCCTGGCTGAGCGCTTACAGTCTCTTCGCGAATGGCTCGCTGTGGCAGGTTCCATGCGTCCGCGACCACATACAGGGGACGTGCTTTGCCTTCTTCATAGATCTTGCCGACATACTCGCCGAGAATACCGACTGCGGTCATGAGCGCCGCATTGCTCAGACACAGGACAACCATAAGTGACGTCCAGCCGGGGACGGTTGTGCCTGAAAGGAAGTGTCCGACCAGGGCGCGGGTCGCTTCTTCGAGCGCCACAATCGTCATTACTCCGGCTCCCAGGAAGCTGAGCCGTAGCGGCAGTGCGGAAAAAGAGAGAGCAGCTGTCCAAGCCAGCCGAACCATCTTAAGAAACGGGTACTTTGTTGTTCCCGCACCACGCGGCTGGCGATCGTAACTGATGCAGATCTGCGGATATCCAACCCAAGCGACCATGCCACGCAAGAATCGGTGAAGTTCACGCATCGCCGTGAGGCTATCGACGCATCTTCGGGACATTAGCCGAAAGTCGCCGACATCTTGAGGGAGCGACTCCAGGAAGAAAACACGCATGAAACGATAGAACAACCAAGCACTGAATCTCTTGAAGTTTCCCTCACCGGCGCGTGCGACTCGCTGGCCACACACAACGTCGTAGCCGTTTCTGTACTGCTGAACCATTTCATGGATTGTCTCAAGGGGATCTTGCAAATCCGCATCAATCAAGACAATTGCCTCGCCGGAGGCGTAATCGATACCGGCCGTGGATGCGTACTGATGGCCGAAATTGCGCGACAGGTTCAGGACTTTAATGCGGGAATCCGTGTTGCACCAATCGACAAGAAAATCAATCGTCCTGTCCGAACTTCCGTCATTTACAGCGATGACTTCGCAAGGATAGGACGACTTGTCCAGAAACTCCGTTAGCCGTGGACGGAGCAGCGGGAAGATCTCCTCTTCGTTGTAAAACGGCATCACGATCGAAAGGAGCTTCGGATCGGGCCGGGGCGTAAGGAGGTTGTGAGTCATCGGAAGTTCAATAGGCGAACTTTCGGTTAGCCATCTGCCTTTCGACAGAACACTGCATACTGGCCACCCAAAGGGACCATAGCAAGGGACTTCTCGAGCCAGCCCATCCGAGCGTATAGCATTTCGGGAAGATACAGGAAATGTTGTGTGTGCATCACTGTAAACCCGGCTCGGCGAGCCAACCGTCTTGACAGGTTTGGCGTAAGAAGCTTGGCGTCTGCGTCGACCGGTGTACGTCTGACAATGATTTGCGTCACCGGGTTGAACGGATTGTGCTCGATCAGGCACATGACTCCATTGGGTCGGAGAACCCGATGCATCTCCATGCAAAGCTTTTGCCTGGCGTCCGGCAGCACGTGATGGAACACGCAGATCGCGGTCAGGACATCGAACTCGTTTGAATTGTAAGGGACTTCAGTGGGACTCTGTTGGAGCCGCACAGATATGGACGCAGAGTCGATTTCCCGGAGCATTTTTTCGGAAGGATCACATCCTGTGAGTTGGTGAAAGGATGAAACCGAGATCTTGAGAAAATCCCCCTTGCCGCAACCCACATCCAGGAGCGAAAGTCGCGAGGGATCAAGGCCCGTCCCTTTCAGGAATTCGCTCAGAACATCCAGTTTCCGGCCGTGAAAGAAGGCACCACCGCTCGCTGCGAATCGATCCCGAATCGAATCTTTCAGGAGATCGTCGTACGTATCGGAGAACTTATCGAATTCGGCAGGCACGCGACTTGCCATATTTGGGCTCGATGGGCTAGGTTTCACGGGGGGAGCGCAGTGAGAGGCTCCCCGGTTGAGAGTCGGACGTTCCCTTAGTGGCATACGAGAGTCTTTTTCACAAACACAACAACGTCGATAGGTTCGAATCGCCCCATCGTTAGATGGATGGGGCCGCGGAAGAGAGGGTCGTTTGCAAGCCGCCCGGCAAATTCCGCATTATGTTGATTATCGATGTCTTCTTTGTACGGGGCTTCTCCGACGAAATGAGGCGCAGTCAAGACGATGTCGCTTTTCTCTGCTGAATCCATTACCTTCTGCCAATCCAGCGGTCCATCTTCATACCGCCACAGCCACGACACATCAGCGTAAGACGTAGTCTTAGTCGCCCAGGGAACCCAAGGGTATTCAATCTGAGGCGGATTAAATGCCCTCCCGTTGCCCAAGTACGAAATCTTCGGCGTCTCGAGGCCACAATTATTGCTTATATCTCGAATCGGCCTCCAGTCCCATTGATCGAAGCGAGCCATGACCCGCCAAGGAAGCGACCCGTTGATGAGTCCAAGGTTCACGACATTGTGGTTCGGGTAAAACACGGGAGCCACAATCATGAGTAACTGGGAGCAAAACAGGATACCGGAAGCCGCTATGAGTGCGCGGGAGCGAATCAACTCCGCGCAATCCGCCAGCACACCCACAGCAATAGCCAGCGGTATGACCCCTGGTGCTATGTGACGAAGTAAGTGATTTGTCCCTGACAGTTGTGCGAGAAAAATCGGTAACCCAGCACAGACGCAAGCACCTAGAGTCGTTTTCTGGAGAGAGTTCAGAGTAGTCTCAGTCCTCATGGCTCCTACAAGCCAAGTAGCTAGAACAAGGCCAATTAGAATGCTAACGCTGACTCCGAGTAGCCCCTGCAACACTGTGCTGAACCACCGCATCCACATCGTGACGGATGGTGGCCCCAAAGAAATTCGAACGAAATCTCTGGAGTATTTGGCATAGGCTACCGCATGCCTGACATTTACCAGCCACCAAGGAGCGGCCAGCAAGGCTCCCAACGCTCCCGCCTTGGCGATCGGCATCAGGCTCCGAGCGCCGGGGGCCTTACGATAGTCCACGACCAGTGCAAACGCCAAGAGAGGAAGCGCAATCACCGCAAACGACGCCTTCGCCAAGAACCCGAGGCCGATTGCCAGCCCAAGACCAATCCAGGTACTCGGACGCTCCGATGGATCGCTCCAATGGACGAAGAGGTAATACAGCATTGCAGAGGTAGCTATATACAGTGGAGCATCCGTACCGAAGAACATGCTGGAGGAAACAACCTCAGGCGACAATGAAAAGATGAGAACCGCGAAAGCGCCAGCCATCCGGCTTCCAATACGGCGCGTGGCCAGGTATATGAACCAAGAGCTCAAACCAAAACCTGCCAGAGAAACCAGTCGCGCCATCGTTGTGTGGAATCCGGACAACGCGAGGAATGGGAGAGCGAGAAGACGATATGCAGGAGGCTGGCCATAGCTCTTTATGAGAATTCTGCCACCCAGTTTCAGTATGTCTCCTCTGTAAAGGCGCTGAAGATCAATCCAGACGTTGTTGAAGTATTCGGCTTCATCCCAATGGACCCCGTAAGGGTGGGCGAGCGACCAGCGAACGGCTGCCAATATGATCACGACCACCGTAGCGGCGGCAAAGAAAGGCCAGAAGCTTCTTTCGGATCTGGATTGTTCCATGTCTCTTTATTTGCTGAGTGTAGTAGCTGGAGCGGGTTGGGTGCTGTTACCGATGCGGGCTCGACGAGCGCCGGCAGAAGGCTCTCCGGCGTCATTTTTGAGCTCGTGCCCCTGCTGTGTCGCCGGCACGACGGTCGAAGAAGCTCGCTTGAGCCAGTTCTCGCGCCAGTAAGGGTAAATTGCGCGCGGGCAGAGCCGATGAAAATCGGACTTGCACACCACGCCTTCGAGCACGATACACGGGTATTTCATCTGAATCATCTTGCCGCTATTCTCGTCGATGATTCGGTGCACTCGTCGCAGTACCCGGTAAATGCCACCGCAATAGGGCAGCATTTCCGAATCAAACCACAAGCCTCGGTTACGCTGATCCTTACCGAGCGTCGCCATGATCTCTTCCTTGCTTCGAACCTGGATCAATTCTCCGGGCTGAAGATTGAGCTGCTCGATGGATGCTTGCGTTGCCGAACCTTCGATGAAGGGATAAGGGATACCATGACGCCTCTCCTGCACTCGATTGAAGAGGCTGATGACGACTGCACGGAAGATCTGAATGATGCTCAGCAGGACGTCGAGGGCCCGATGCGCCAGAGAATCACCCGCTAAACCTGTTGCCAAATTGCCCGAACGTAGATCCCGGACGTATTGTCTCGGATCCAAAGATCGCATGTGAGAAGTGAAGCTCCTCAGTTCCGTGGCCTGGCAGGAATAGACTGTTTCTCCTTCCGCATTCATCCGCTGGCTCGCGGCCAATACGCTCGTCTCGGTGCATGCCTCACTATTTCGCTGGTATTGTACGTTTGACCTCAAGGCTTCCGACGGTACGACGTCCACTCGGGCGCGCTTGAGCCAAGCTTCCTTCCAAAAAATCAAGCAGCTAGCCTGGCACCCACCATGACCCCCGCCGTCACACCGTATACTCTCGAGATGCACGGACTCTGTCATTCTGCGAATGCTCCACGGTGCATGAGCTGGGTCGCAAGTCTTATCGGCACGCTTGAAAACACGGAAACGCTGCCCGCAATACTGCAACATCTCCGGCATGAACGGAAGATTCTCCAGCCGGCCAAGCTCATCGAGAGTCGCGAGGATCTCCTCGCGGGTTCGGACCTCAACCCACTCCCCGGCTTTTAAATTCAAGACGTCACGCTTCGGCATCGCATTCTCTGTTTTTTCTTGCGGCGCGCGCCTGGCGGTAACATTCCACAATCTCTCCCGCCTTCTGCCAAGCTGTGACCTTATTGGAGAATCGCCGGGACGGCTCGAGAGTCACCATCCATCGCAGCATCCACATAACAAGCCTGCGAAATAGATATAGCGGGACGCCCCGAACGTACCAGGTAGTCCCGGGCAGAACACCCGATGCCCGGATGTTGGCACGGCCACTATCGAACCACCAGCGGAGGAAGTACTCCCTGCTGATGCGGTCCTCCGTCACGGGGTGATACACGATGGCGGACGGCTCGTAGCGCAGCCGCTCTCCACCCGCAATCAGGCGGCGTCCGAACTCGGTGTCTTCTCCCGGGCGAGGAATCTCACTGTTTGGGCTAGGCCCGAGATCCGTTCGAAATAGACCGTATTTGTCAAACATGGAGCTTCGAAAGGCCATGTTGGCACCGAACGGAGGCCCATCGAGATCTTTGGCCTTCGGCCCCTGATCGAATCCCGGAAATGGAAAGCGCGTGTGCGGACCATCCACGGCCAGCCACTTCGGCAGTGAAGCAGGCCATTGCAGAATAATGCGTCCTCCCGAACCAGAACATTCGCCTGTCAGCAAAGGTGATGTCAGATTGTGAAGCCAGTTTGACTGAACGATCGCGTCATCGTCAGCGAAAACCAGGACGTCACCTTGAGCCTCCGACACTCCTGAATTAAGGGCGTACGACTTGCCCGGTCGGGGCTCAAAAAGGTAGCGGAAGCGGCCAGGATGCTGGCGGCAGAAGCCTTCAACGATCTCGCGCGTTCGGTCGGTTGAGTTGTTGTCCACGGCCAAGACTTCCCATTTGACTCCTTCTGGAAGTTGCGATGCCGCGATGCTCTCCAAGGCCATTGCCAGGCTCTGAGAGCGGTTGTAAGTACACAGAATGACGGTGATGTTCATCTAGTCCGTTCCGGTGGTCCACACAACCGGAAAACGCGAAATCGGTGTAACTGGAGAAGGCGCATGTCGGCTGAAGCACTGCTATCGTTACGTCCGAGGGCTACACTCTCCGCCTGCCTGTCGCATCGCGCTGTCTCGCGGTGCCTTTGTGCCCCTCGCTTGGCGGTAAATTTCAACGACCTCGCCAGCCGCCACCCATACCCAGCACTTGCGATAGAACCTGAGCTGGGGATCGAACGTCCGCATCCATCGTAGAGTCATTGGAAGCGTCCTGCCGATGACCTTCGGAATCTCCCTACTATCTTGACTCTTTCCGGCTTCCCGAACTAAGGCTCGCCCGTAGTCGAACCACCAAGCCAAGAAATATCTTTTTTCGATGCGGTCTACGGGAACAGGATGGTAGACGATGGCCGAAGGTTCATATCGCAGGTGTTCACCGGCTGCCATGAGCCGGCGGCCGAACTCGGTGTCCTCGTTGGGCCGGGGTATTTCATTTGTTGGACTGGGGCCGAGATCGGTGCGGAAGCCGCCGTGCTTTTTAAACATCTCCTTCCGGAAAGCCATGTTGGCGCCGTAGGGGGCACAGTCGAGTTCGCGGGGCGCGCCACCCAGATCGAAGCGGGCATACAGAATGCTGACCATGCTGTAAGGACCTGCGAGTGCGAGCCAACGCGGGGGCGAAAACGTGCTAGCCGGAAGAGTGCGACCTCCGGCGCCTGCCCATTTGCCGTCGTGAAGGGCCGACGTCAGGTTCTGCAGCCACGCTGGCTCCACAGTCACGTCGTCATCAATGAATGCAAGGATTTCGCCGCGGGCATCGCGAATGCCGGTATTGAGGGCGTATGACTTGCCCGGCTTGGGTTCAAACAGATAACGGAAACGTTCTGGGTACCGGCGACGGAATTCCTCGACCACCTCTCGCGTCTGATCCGTCGAATTGTTATCCACTACGAGAACTTCCCATTCCATTGTGTCGGGCAACTTTGAAGCGGCCACGCTATCCAGGGCCTTCGACAAGACCTGGCATCGGTTGTGAGTGCACAAAATGATGGTGATGTTCATGCTTTTCAAGTGCGATCTGGGACAAGCCACAAGGAGAGAGCTTCGCCTACAGCCCCCACGAGCGCTCGCTGCGGAGCGTCCGCGCACGCCTGACGAACCGATTCAAAAGCAGTGTGACTACTGCATGAGCCAGGCGAAAACGACTAAAGCCTATTCCTTGTTCCTTCAATTTCCCTTCGTGATAGTCCCAAAACTCTTTGTTCCGCCGTTGCAAAAAACCCTTGGCGAGGAAGTTGTAATATTCCGTGATGACGGTCTCAAGGCGCTGCGCTTTTTCGTCCGGCGTCAGATAGTACGGGCCGTAGACGATTAACTCGTGGAGGATGCTAGGAGCGAGCGTGTTAAGCTCGCGCGATTTCGAAAGAAGCGATCTCGAGCGTTCCGGTGACAACGTGAGTACCTGGTGAATGAAGCCAAAGTCGCAATCCTTCAGGAGCTCGAAACAGACTTCGCTATCTGGATGCTCGCTCGATTCGTCGTAAAAGGCATTCCGGCTTCTGACCAAGTCCGATCGAAACAGGACAGAAGTCGGCGAACCAAACACGTAAGGCCCGCCCAATAACCGTTGCCGGCAAATTTCGCGGCCGGAAACAACATTGCTGGGATACGGCAATCCCGACCACAGGACCCAGCGCCCATCCAAGCCATAGGCACCCACTATTCCAGCGGACGGATGTTCCTCCATCAGACTGACCATTCGATCGAGACACTCTGGGAAGATCAAGTCATCCGCCAGCACCATCTTGGAGTATTTGCTCGTGGGTGAAATATGCCGAAAGGCCAGGTTGAAATTAGCCACAGCGGGAATACAGGCTTCATTGCTCGTGACGCGAATCCGGGAATCCCTAGCCGCGTATTCATGGGCGATGGCGAGTGTTCCGTCCGTACTGCAGTTATCAACGATCGTATAATCCCACTGGGGATAGGTCTGAGCCAAAACGCTCTCGATGCATTTCGCAATGGATTTCTCTTCGTTGTATGCGGGGGTTACGATACTGACCAAAGGCAAAGACTGCGGATGCATTTGTTTTCCTGGCCGCGCGGCTTCATGCGACTAGTTGACCATTAACGCTGGTGTGGCGCGCTGTTCTCCAGCCCCACGCGGCGCTCCAAGGTACCGGCGAGATTCCATTTCTGTGGAAAGAACACAATGCCGCTGCGGCTGTCGATGTCTTTGCCTGATCCGTAGATGTTCGCCGTCTCCACTTCCAGCTTGATTCCGTGCTCGACGTTGTCATAGACGACCATGCCGCTGTCGTCGGTAGCCCACAGCGAGAGCGTATATTTGGCCGGCAGCAAATTCAGGCATTCGATTTCCAAATCGATGTGTCCCTCGCCTTCGAGTACAGGGATATCGATGCTGTGATGCCAGGTGCTGGTTTCCGTAATCAAGGTTCCCATATCCGTGTACATCCGAAAACCGAGGCTGGGATGGTAAACCGGCTCACTAGCGAGATAGTGAAACCGCATCACAACAGGATCGCCAGCGCGAACAACCTTCTGCGCATCGCCTTCCGCCGAGAGAAACTCGACCGCGCGAAACCGTATCTTGCCGTTGCCTCTGCGGTTTTCGACACTGTCCAGATCCGAAGCATCGGTTTGGCCGACCATACTCTGCATGTAAGCTTCGATCACTCGCCGACTTTCACCGTCCATGCGAACTTGTCCTGCATCGATCCAAACGCACCGTCTGCAAAGGTTCTCTACGGCCGCCAGATTATGAGAAACGAACAAGACCGTGCGGGCGCGTTCGCGCAGGTTCTCCATCGTATTCAAGCACTTTCTTTGGAATGCGGCGTCGCCGACTGCCAGCACCTCATCCACGATCAGGATTTCGGCCTCGAGGTGTGCCGCCACCGCAAAACCCAGCCGCAGGCGCATCCCCGAGGAATAGCGCTTAATGGGCGTGTCGATAAATTTCTCCACTCCGGAGAACTCGATAATTGCGTCCAGTTTTCGATTCACTTCCTTCTTGGTCATGCCCAGAATGGAGCCGTTCAGATAGATGTTTTCCCGGCCTGTCAGCTCCTGATGAAATCCAGTCCCGACCTCTAGCATGGCGGCGACTCTTCCAACCACCTTCAATGTACCGGACGTAGGATAGGTGATCTTGGACAGGATTTTCAGGAGAGTACTTTTCCCCGCGCCGTTCCGACCAATAATGCCTACCGTTTCGCCGGGCTCAATGGAAAGCGAAATGTCCCGAAGCGCCCAGATGGTTTCGTCCCGAGACTTGTTTCTGAGAAATGCCAAGGTCACCAGATTCGTTAGCGTTTCAGGTAGCGTCGTGGGCCTGATATGGCCGATCCGGTATTGCTTCGAAAGCTTTTCGACGCTGATTATGGCACTCATGAGCAAATCGCCAGCCTCAAATCACGTCCGCGAAACTTTTCTCTTCTCTGCGAAAGTAGTAGGCGCCGGCAAGAAATACCGCGACAGCCACAGCAATGGAAGTCCCGACCAGCCTGGAATCGAAGGGTACGCCTGGGAACAAACAGGCGCGGAAACCATCCACGATTCCCCAGCACGGGTTCAGTGCGAGAATCAGCCGGAACCGCTTTGGAATGACCGTCATCGGGTAAATGATCGGTGTGGCGAACATCCAGATTTGGATCAGGAAAGGTAAAGCGTATCTGACATCCCGGTATCGCACATTTGCCGCTGCCATCATCATGCCCACGCCGGCGGTTAGGAGCACCATCACCACTATGATCACGGGACTCAGCAGCAAAGCCCAGCTTGGCGCTACGTGATAGTACAACATCAGTCCGACGAGCAAGACAGACCCAATGACGAAATCGAGCAGGCCGGCCAAAGCAGCGCCGGCGGGCAGGAGCATCCGCGGGAAATATACCTTCGTCAGGAGTGAGTCATTGTTGATCAGGCTGCCGCTCGCAGTTCCAACCACGTTGGCGAAGTATGTCCAAGGCACGAGCGCACAGTAAATAAAGATGGGATAGGGAATGCCCTCGCTGGGCATGTGGGCCACTCTGCCGAAGATCAAGGTAAAGACGATCATATTCAACAGTGGTTGCACCACGGCCCAGGCCGCTCCAAAGGCGGCCTGACGGTAGCGCACTTTGACCTCGCGCCATGCAAAAAAATACAATAGTTCGCGGTAGCGCCAGAGTTCGAGGATGGTTTCGCGGCCCATGTGACATCTCTAAAGAATTAGCTTACGGCAGTAAAAGGCTTCGGCATAACCACTCGGGGCATTGCACTCCATCCCTCGAAGCCGCATGAGGGAAAGAAATGTCTCCTGCTCAAACCAGCGCTTGGTTTGCTGCGATTTGAATGCGTCCATGATGTAACGGACCTTCTTCTGGTATAGCTCTCCCGGAAGAGGGACGAACACACTTGGCTGTCCTAGATCACCGTCATATTTCGGAATTTCGTACTCAAGAATTAGATGGTCCCGAAACGTATTCCAGGTCAATTCCGCGATGAGGCGGTGGTCCTGATGTGCATCCTTGCGGTTGTGAGTGAAAATGAGGTCTGGCGAAATCGCCTGCTTCAACTCTTCAAACACTGCCTTCACTTCGGCACCCGCGAAGGGCATGAATCCGTCCGGGAAAGTCTTCAGCAGAGGCTCCCGCAAACTATCAGAACCGACGAAAAGCGCGGCTGCGCGTTGCGCCTCGGCCTCTCGGATTCCAATGGCGCTAAACACTACCCAGTGAAACGCTGAGCCCGGGTGCTGCTCGGTCAACCAGAGAATTGTGCCGCCACACCCAATCTCGATATCGTCCGAGTGAGCACCCAGGCACAGAATCTTCAATGCTCGGTTGGCCCCTCCTTCCAGGTTCAGATGGATCATACGCGAGCCGATTTTAGCTCCGAGGCGTTCGGGACTGGAGTCGCGGCGGCGTGGTTCCACACCTTCCAAGGCGCCCCGCCCTGGCTCAGCTCCTCAAGGTGTTGCTTGTCCTTGAAAGTGTCCATGCACTGCCAGAACCCGGTATACTTGTAGGCCAACAAGGCTTGCTTTTCAATCAGCCGCTGGAAAGGCTCCCGCACGAGTTCCTCGCCGGAGCGAATATAACTGAAGATCTCTTTGCGCATCACGAAGAAGCCGCCGTTGATCCAAATGTCGGAGCGAGTCAGCGGGCAAATCTCCTGGACTATTCCGCCTGGCTTGGCGTGGACAATGTCGAAACTCGCCGTCGGTTGCACCAGGATGAGAGAGGCGACGGCATCGCTGCGTCGGAATGTCTCTACCATCGCAGGCAGTGGAAGGTCGCTCAGTCCGTCTCCGTAGTTCGCGAGGAACATCTCTTCGCCCTGGAGGTACGGCTCGACGGCCTTCAGCCGCTCGCCCACATTGGCGTTGGCGCCGGTCTCCACAAAGGTAATCGTCCAATCGACGATATCGCGGTTCAGATACTGGACATTCTTGCCGCCTTGCGACCAGACAAAATCGTTCGAGACGGATTCATCGTAGTTGAGAAAATAGTCCTTAATTGAGTTGCCCTTGTAGCCGAGGCAGAGAATGAAGTCCTTGTGCCCGAAGTGAGCGTAGTATTTCATCAGGTGCCAAAGAATCGGCCGCGTCCCGATCTGAACCATGGGCTTGGGAACATCATCTTGCTGTCCCCTGAGACGCATCCCGGCCCCGCCGCAAAATAGCACTACTTTCATGACTCACCTCACCACTTTACCTTCCATTTCAGCAGACGGTCACTTCCGGAATCGGCACCACGAAGCGGCCACCCCATTCCCGGATGAATTGCAACTGCTCTATGATTTCGTCCTTCAGGTTCCAGGGCAGGATCACGACGTAGTCGGGCTTCGTCTCGCGGATCCGGTCCGGGTGGTAAATCGGGATGTGGCTTCCCGGCAGGAATCGCCCTTGTTTGTGCGGGCTGCGATCCACCGTGTACTCGATCAGATCCTTTCCGATGCCGCAATAATGCAGCAGCGTTGCACTCTTTCCAGGCGCTCCGTACCCTGCCACCGTTTTCCCTTGTCGCGCCGCCGTGAGCAGGAAATCCACGAGTGCGATTTTGGTCTGTTTCACTTGCCGGGCGAAACTCTCATAACCCTCCGCCGAAGCGAGACCGGCCCTTTTTTCCTCCACAATCAGTTTCTGGACACTCGGCTCGACCTTGTGGATTTGATTCCCAGCCCGACAGGCGTAAACACGGAGCGATCCGCCATGCGTGGTCAACTCCTCTACGTCGAAAGCCTTCAGTCCGTGAGCTTCCAGGATGCGCATGGTGGTGAGCATTGAAAAGTACGAGAAGTGCTCGTGGTAAATCGTGTCGAACTCGTTGCGTTCGATCAGTCGCAGCAAGTGAGGGAACTCCAGCGTCAAGACACCTTGCGGTTTAAGCAGGATTTTCAGGCCTTCCACAAAATCGTTCAGGTCGGGGACCTGCGCCAGCACGTTGTTGCCGAGTACCAGGTCGGCGCAGCGGCCTTCAGCCGCCAGCTCTTTCGCGAGCTGGGTGCCGAAGAATCGCACGAGCGTGGGTACTCCCTTTTCCGCTGCCGCTTTCGCCACATTTGCGGCAGGCTCGATGCCCAGGACGGGCACGCCTTGCCGCACGAAATACTGAAGCAGGTAGCCATCGTTACTGGCAACCTCAACTACGAAGCTCCGATCGCTTAGGGCGAGCTGTTTAATCATCTTTTCGCAGTAATTCTCGCAGTGTTTGAGCCATGAATCGGAGTAGGAGGAGAAATATGCGTAATCGCCGAAGATATTCTCCGCGCTCTCGTATTCCTCCAATTGCACTAGGAAGCAACGCTCGCAGACGTACACGTGGAGCGGATAATAGACCTCCCCACGGTTGAGGTCGGATGCGGATGGATACGTCTCGCAGAGCGGGGACATCCCCAAGTCGACAAAGGTTCGCTGTAAAGTCGCGCCGCAGAAACGGCACGGCTTAGTCGCGGTCCGTCCCGGAATATCAGCAGAAAGTGTCATCGTGGCCATGGTTCTTATGCTCGTTCAGAATAAAGGATGAAGCGGCTGCCACTGTTAACTACGTTTTCGTGTTCCTCCAGAGTTGTCCGTCTCGGTCGCCGTAAGCTATTGGTAATACAGCCTATACGACGAATCCGCGGACGCCAGGATGGCAGCTTCCAAGCAGGCTAGCATGGATTACGGGCACCGATGAGAAAAGTGTTTTCGCGATGTGTTAAGGTCCAACGTAGGGAACCATCCAACCGTCCGTCGTTCAGAAGGCGCCGGATGTGGCTGATGCGCGTGTAACGGCCACGCTCGACATCTTCGAGTGTGAGCCCGGCGGCGCGATAGGCATCGTAGAGTTCCTGCGCGCCTTTGCGGGCGGTCCACTGCGGGCGAAAGCCCGGCAGCATGCGGCTGATCTTGTCGCAGTTGATGCGGTAACAGCGTTTGTCCGGACCGCCGTCGGGCGCGTATTCCACGCGGCATCCCGGAACGATCTCGGCTACGATCGCGGCCAGTTCGCGGATGCGATAGTTTTCTTCCTGCCGGCCCACATTGAAGGTCTCGTTGTGAATGGCCTCTCGCGGCGCTTCGAGCGCAGCAAGCGCTGCCGCGATAATGTCGCGTATGTGCACGATGGGACGCCAGGGTGTGCCGTCGCTCTTGATATAGACTCTGCCGGTTGTGTACGCCGATGCGACGAAATCGTTCAGCACAATGTCCAACCGCAGCCGCGGAGATGCGCCGTAGGCGGTGGCGTTTCTCATGAAGGTAGGGCTGAAACGGTTATCCGCGAGGCGGGCAATATCGCGCTCGGCCAGCACCTTGGATTCTCCATAAGGTGTGACCGGGTTGAGCGGCGCCCTCTCGTCGTGGATCGCGTCACCCGCAGCGCCGTACGTGCTGCAGGACGAGGAAAAGACAAAGCGCTTCACGCCTGCCGCCTTGGCCAATTCCGCCAGCCGGACCGACGCCCGATGGTTGACGTCATACGTAAGGTTTGGATCGAGATCGCCCAGTGGATCATTCGACAGCGCGGCCAAATGGAGAACCGCGTCGAAACCTTCGAGGTCCGCCTTCGTCAGGTCGCGGAGGTCTTTCCGGACCTCCGGAATCTCTGCGGGCGCCTTCCCGAACTCACAGCCTGCGAACAGATCCGAATCAAGTCCGACCACTTCATGGCCGGCGGAACGCAAGACAGGTCCCGCCACCGCGCCGATATAACCTTTATGGCCAGTCAACAGTATTTTCATGCCACTCCCGTTCGAAACAGGTTTGATTCGCCCCAGACCTTTCTTTCTTCGGCATCGTCTGGGACGACCGACAACAACCCGCTCTGTGACAGTAGCTCAGCAGCATCGTTGATCGTAGCGAAAGGGAGCCCGGAACGTTCCGCAATATCCAACAGGGAATGTTCTCCGTCGGAGAGATTGAGCACCCAGAGGAGCGCGTTAATTTCCGCTCCGATCGTATCGCCGCCCGTCGGACGATAAAGATTTCGGCGTCCCAATTGAGGTTCGCAGTAGGGGTTCAGGTTGCGGTACCGCCGATTGTTCTCAAGCACGTCCAGAATTTCAGTACACACGCGGAGCGACCCGGCAAGTTGTTCCGGCCGGATGAACTCAAGATTGTCAGCCGACGTGTGATACTCCGGAAAGCTCCCCCACACGCTTCGCATGAGGCAACCGACAGCGAGGTTGAAACCGGGAGAGCAGTACTGCCGCTCGTCATAACCGTATGGCGAGAATTCCAGAATCTCCGGCGATTCGCTAGAGTGAGTGAGAACGTGCGCAGCGGTCCGATCAATCTCGGCGTTCCCGCGTCGACTCTTCTTATAGTGGAAGTGGCCGTTGTCTCCGATGCAAGTCAGCACCAACCCGTGGCGAATGCGCTGAGCAGCTTCCTGGTTTCGCGCGAGCCACGCGATCGCTCCGATCGTGCCAGGTATGAATAGGAACCGATACGAGTAGCGAAGATCCCGCCCGGAAAGAAAGTGTGCCAGAAAGGTCGCGACCGTCAGCCCGGAGAGATTGTCATTCGCCAGCGACGGATGGCAGGCATGACATGAAATTAGAATCTCGTCGGTTGACCGGCCGCGGAAATAGCACTCGCCGTACGTCAGGTGTCCGTCTTTAAGGGTGGAATCGATACACACTTCGTATTCGCAGTCCTCCAGTGCCAGCATCTGATTGTGGGAAAGGCAGAATCCCCAGTCTTCCTTGTAGTAGGACGTTCGGTAAGGGATCCAGTCGGGCTTCTCCGGGATCGTGAACAGATGCGGCTTGAGTTCGCTTAGCGACATGGTCGCGCGCACGGGGGTACTGTAATTCAGGACGTGCAGATTGCACTTCAGGAAGTCCACAACCCGCTTACCTCCAGGCGCCTTGATATAGGCATCCCGAATGTTCCACTCCTTGGGCACAATCCAATCGAAGACAGGGGTTCCCGTCGGCACCTCGAAGGTCTGCAGAGGGATTCGGTTCTGGATCATGGCCAGAGTCCGCCGGATTCCGTCACCAGTGATGCTCCGGCAAGTCGGGTAAAGCTCCCCAGCGAATCGGTGCAATTCCTCACCGGTTTTCGCTGGATCTCTCTGGTCGAGTTCTCTTAGCAGGCCCATCGCATCATTCAAAGTTCGGGTAGGTTCGGTCGCGCTCGGAAATCATTTCCACTGGTTCAGGCCAAGCAATCTGGAATGCCGGATCATCCCACCGCACGCCCCGGGCAGATTCCGCGTTGTAGAATTCCGACATTTGATAGAAAACTTCGCTCTCGTCTTCCAAGGTCAGAAATCCGTGCGCGCATCCCTCCGGCACGTAAACCATGTTCCGGCTTTCAGCCGTGAGGACTACCGCGATCCAATCCTTGAATGTCGGCGACTGCACGCGGAGGTCGACCACAACATCGTAGATTGATCCCCCGGTACAGCGCACCACTTTGGTCTCGGCATATGGCGCAACTTGGTAATGGATCCCGCGCAGTGTTCCCTTTTGCGCGCTAAACGATACGCTGCACTGCACCAACCGGGAGTTGAGTCCATGGGCCTCGAACTCTTTCTGGCACCAGGTGCGCGCAAAGAACCCGCGCTCGTCTGGTTTGCGGTCGATGTGGATTTCAAAAACCCCTGACAGCTTGGTCTTATGAAACCTCATAACGAACGACGATCATGCAGCCCCTTGCGGGTCATATCTTTTTCTCGTTGCACCGTTTACTGGACGAACCAGAGAGTCCACAAGGCGAAAATAAACGTCTTTGTTCGCATCCCACGTATATCGTTTTACGAACTCGCTGGCGTTGTTCGCCAGCGTTTGACGAACCTCCGGATGCTTGATCAACAGCAACATTGCGTCCGCAAGGCTCCTTTCATTGCTGGCACTAAAAAACTTTGCGACCGTGTCATTGAAATAGTATCGGTCGACCATCGTGTCTGAAACAAGGAGTGGAATACCGAGCGACATGAATTCGAGAGTCTTCGTACTGAAGGCTTCGTTGCCGAAACCGTCTTTTTTCTTTGGCACAACTCCAAGGTCGGCATTCTCAATCACGGCCGTAATCTTGTCGAGCGGGACGGGATCGTTCAAGAACACTTTGCCGCTCAATCCCAGGTCAGCAACGAGGGACTTCAAGGCGTCTCTCTGATCGCCTTCGCCGTAGATGTGAAGCTCTGCTTCCGGTGCTTGTTTCTCAATAAGTGAAAAAGCGCGGACCGCTACATCGAGCCCCTGGTGAGAATTGAGAGTGCCAGGATAGAGGATGATAAATTTGCCATTCGGCCGGTTCTTTCCCTGCCGCCGAAAAATGTCGGTGTCCGGATAGTTGAGAATTGTCGTGCACTTCAGATGCTTGACGGATCGCTCTTCCAGACGTTTCTGCCAAATATGATTCGCCGCAATCACGTGATCGGAAAAACCGGCCGCCATCCGTTCGATGGCGACAAGTATTTTGAACGTGAATGTGTCCTTGGAGGTCTTAAACTTTGTGCAGTAAAACTCCGGCACCAGATCATGTATGTCCAGAATGATCTTGCAACCCATCAACTTGGGAACGATCGCGGAGAATACTTCAAAATCCGGGACTGAGTGCACGTGGATTAAATCATACCGGTCCTTGTCGAACTGCTTGTATGTGAGAAATAGCATCGAGCGCAGAAAAAAGAGGAGAAGTCTGCCCAGATAGGTTAGCGCACCTTTCTCATTAACGACGCGCCGTTGAATACGGTAGACATTGACTCCGTTGAGGGTCTCTTTTGAAGACTGACCGGGTTTGCGGAGAGCCACGACATCCACATGATCGCCGCGCTTTGCAAGCGCTTCCGCGTAGCGACGAACGCGATTGTCTTCCTCGTAGAACGTGTATGCAACCATGCAGGCTTTCATCTCGAAACCCCGACAGGCCTGAACTGCTGAATACCGACTGAGACAACCTGCCGCGAGGCGGGAAACTTCAATAGAAGAGTGCCGATGATCACCGAACGCACACGGAAGCGCGTGCAGCCTGCGATTCGGAACCATGGACTCATGTGAACAAGCCGCCTAGCCGATGTGCCTATAGAGGAGATTGCCCGCAGCTGAGAGCCACCTGTCAGGTACGTGAGCAAATACCGGTTTCAAGATCCGGAATTTCCAATCCCGGTTGTTCACGTCCAACAATCGGGGCAGGTATGCCCCGTTGAAGTACCGCGAATACGTCAGCTCGGACCGAGTGGCCCCCCATCGATCCTTAAATGTCGTAAGTCCCACGTTCTCCACTTCGGATCGGCCCAAGTCGAAAATAAGGAGTCCGCGTTCTTTCGCTTCCAGGATCGATTTCCACAACAGAAACTGCATGCCGCCGAGATTGTGGGATTTCGCATCCGAAGAGCCGAATTTATACACCATCGTGTCTTTAAAGGCGAGTGTGATGATTGCTGCGATTGACTGAGTCCCTTTGTAGGCAACGCGAATTTTTAGTGCATCGCCGAAAGAGTCGATCAGATTTCGATACCAGACGCCAGGCTGGGGCGGCACCCCATGGCGCCGGCGCGTGATCAGAAGCAGTTGATAAAAATTCTTGAGCAACTCTTTGGAGCGCCCTTCCTCATACCGCAGACCCTCACGCTCAGCCCGCCGGATTTTCCGCCGAACCGAATCTTTGTGGAGGTTCCTGAAAAGTGTGTCGAGATTTGGGCTCAGATCCAATTCGTGGAGATAATATGTCTCCACCGTCTTGAAGTTCGGACCGGCGTCACCAAACGCGCGCCGAGGTCGAATCTCGATATAGCTCCACTTGCTCGCCCGTGACTGCTGACCGGCCTCGGCAAGTAACTTTCTGCCGATATCTGCATCGTTCACCAAAGGATCGCAGTGATCGGAGAAGGGCAAGGACACAAGTCGCCGGCTCGTGAGCCAGCTTTCTACACGGCAGAAGAGAAGCGCGTCCTGCAAATCTTCAGTCGGGGTAGACGTGGTGTAAGCAATCGGTTTGTACCCATAGGTTCGATACAAGGTCTCCAACCACGGACGCGAATGAAAAACGGATGCGCGAGGATGCCGCGCGACAAATTCACTCCATCGGGTATCCCGAAGAGGATCGATTACATGAACGGTCACTTAGATTTCCTGCCCCGCGCTTGCGCATTCTTGTTAGATGTCTTCTGATTCATTCAGGTCACTGTCGGAGTTCGCCTCTATGAGCTTGACCCAAACGGCGGTGTTCAGCACTGGCCTTGTTGTGTTTGAAGACTGTAGATGGGCACATGCTATCGATCGGAGAGAGGTGAATGCAGGCTTCAGCTTTGAGACCGCTTACGAGTTCCCCGCAGGAATTGGTTGAGCACGAATCCTTCGCAGAGGCGAGAGTACCCGGCGTTTGAGGACGATGGCGTGCGGCAGCCACCGATAAGCCCCCAACACCTTCATGCGAAATTCCAAAAGAGAATCCGTGGGATTCACTGGGACTCGGCCCATAGCAAAACTCGCGGGTTCGCGGAATGCTGCTACCGGCAAACTTGTGAAAACTCGCTTATAGCCGGCTTCCCGGCACCATTCGATCAGCCTTGGGTTGAAGTCCCCAAACGGAAAGCTGAAAAGCGTGACTTTGCGATCTAGAAGAGCCTCAAGTTTCATTCGAGACTGATATAGCTCTTGTCTTGCTCCTTCCTCATTGAGCGTCGTCAGCATCGGATGCCGCATTGTGTGAGATCCGATAGTAATCAGGTCGGTCGGGAGTTGCCGGAGTTGCTCCGCAGACGCGATTTTCTGATGGCGTTCGTACTGTGCTGACTCGGGGTACCAGTCAGGGTAATCTCCCATTCTGTCCGTGACCACAAAGATCGTGGCGGGAATCTTTCTCTTCTCTAATTCGGGCAGTGCGTTTTCCAGGACGTTCACGAAACCATCATCAAATGTCACCGCAGAGTAACGTGTTTCTGAGTCTGGAAACAGTTCTGAGTCGAGTTTTGTCGGCTTGGTCAGGTGCACTAAGACATCCATTTGGCGTGCAAAGAGATGTCTCTGTTCGGCGGGAATCGCATGATAGTAAAGGATCACCCCATCGGCTGCCGGTTTCTTACCAGCCAAGCGGCATACTAGCCCCCAAAACCATGCGATAGCAAAGAATCCTGCGCTTATCACAAGCTTGATGGTTTTCATCGAGACCGAACTTCGCGAGATTTCAAGGCTCTGAGCGCTTGGACATGCGCGGGTTTGCGCTCCGCCAAGTCCAGAGGGCGCGAAGCTTGTTCATCTGTTCGGCCCGAAAGAATCTAATGAACTCGGGGGATGCCTGACGTCGCTGGCCGCTGACATATCCCCAAGCGAAACCAGCGAGCCTGGCGATTGGCCCGATTACGTACGGTTTCGAACGAAATCTGCGCGCCATCCGGAACATTTCGAAGACGGGATGGGTTCCCAGATAAAAATCCATCTGGCCACCCTTGTACTGGTAACGCAGCCCTCCAAAACCTCCCCCAGTTGGCCGGTGGTGAAAGGCCTTCAATTCCGAAACGCTTTCGGCGCGCCAGCCGTTCATCCGGGCGCGGACAACCGCATGCGAGTCCGAGCCTCCCCAGGAGAACGGTGTATAACCTCCGAGCGCTTCCAGGCATTCACGGCGGAACAACTGGACGCCGTGTGCAACGGAGTCGATGCTGTTGCTGCGGCGGTTGACAAAGTTGCCGTTCTCCTCTTCATAGATGAACCCACCCGCCACACCCAGTCCCGGGTCCTTTGAAAACCTCTCCAACAACTTCTCGAAGTAGTCGGGATCGAGGGTAATATCAGAGTCCAAATTTCCAATGAAGTGCCACCCGCTCGCTCGCAGGCGGGCGAATCCGGCGTTGATCGCATTGACCTGCGCAGTGAAATTTCGCGGGTGTTCTTCGGTGATGCGGTATAGCTCGACGAATCCACATTGGCGAGCGTAGGTCTCAACGATCTCATCCGTGCGGTCGGTCGATCCGTCGCTGACGATGATCCACTTTTGCGGAGGAACTGTCTGATCGACAATGCTTTCGATCGTTCGCTGAATGAACTTCTCTTCATTGTAAGCGGCGGTAACCAGTGCATAGCCTGGCTTGCCGCCTTCGGGCATGGTGTGAATCATCGGGCGTGCTCCACCGGGTTCCGCCCCGCCAACCATCGTATGCATGCCCAACTTCTCTGCACCTTGAAAGCGGTTGCCGGCCGGTCGGATTGCTTCAAGAAGTAAACAAACCCGTAGCCGATGACGCGAAGGATTTGGTGGAGCAGCATCGTCAGCCAGAAGACGATCACCTTCGGCCAGCCATGATGCTTGCGGAAGTACTGTAAGTTCGCTCGATTCATTTCGACGTAGAAACGTGTCGGCGCGCGGTCGGAGCTGGCGCCGCAATGGTGGATGGCTTCGGCTTCCGGATAGAAGACGACCCTCCAGCCCGCCTCGTGAAATCGCTTGGGCCAATCGATATCTTCGCCATACATGAAGAAACGATCATCTAGGACGCCGACTTGATCCGAGGCTTCTCGTCGAACCATCCAAAACCATCCGGTCAGAACGTCCACATCCTGGATTTTATTGTGGTCATAATTCCGCAGTATGAAATCGCCGGACAGCCTTGTTCCCTTGAAGATCGAGTCCAGTGCCAGGGCGTTGCAGAACCAGGTCCACACCGTCGGAAATCTCACGCAAGACTGCCCGATTGTTCCGTCAGGCAGGACCATCTTCGGCCCGAGCATGCCGATGTCAGGGTGCTTGTCCATGTAATCCAGCATCTTCTCGAGGCAACCCTCGGGAACAACCACATCGGAATTCACCAGGCATACGTACTTACCTGAACTGAAGCTCATCCCGATATTGTTGGCTTTGGCGAATCCGAGATTGGATTCATTCTGTACCAGTCTTACGTGAGGAAACTGCTCACAGACGGTCTCCGCTGTGCCGTCTGACGATGCGTTGTCAACAAGAATGATTTCAACCGGAAGGTGCGAGCGCGTCGACTCGAGTGATTCCAGGCATTGCAACACGAGTTTCTTCGTGTTCCAGCTGACGATCACAACGGACAAACTCATCGTCTTACCGTTCGTCGACATCGATTGACTCAGCAAACCACGGGTGCTTTAGGGGACCGAAAACATGGGGTGTTTCGTTTTATGAGCGGGGAGTACTAGCTATTCGATCGGTTTACGCGGTAGTTATGCATTCTCACGTTTCTGTCGACTGGGATCGTCCCGGGCTGGCTGGTAGCGGCCGCAACTCCCTTCGCGTCGGCTCCGAGGCGTTTGAATAGCGGCGTTGCGACTTCGACTGCCGGTTGTTTTGCATCAATCACGTATGCGGTGGCCACCGATATCATTACCAACAGCGCGTACCAGGCGATCACGCTCTGATCGAAATACGTTATTCCGAAGAATGCCACTGTATTGCTGAAAAGACAGCCACCAAACGCCCACATCAGGCGCTCGTCTGCCGGATGGCTTTCCGCCAGTCTTCTCGCTATACCGAGTCTCTTGTACGCATACACAAATATCGAGATAAACAAGATAAATGTAACGAGCCCGCCCTCGACGCCCGCATTCACAAACGCGTTGATCGAATCCCACATGTCGAGACCCCAGTTGGCATTGTTCTGCGTTCCGATCAGCCACCACTCTCCGAAGTGGCGGATGAACTGGTCAATCAGTTCAGCCCGGTGCCAGCCAGTTCCTCCAGTGAGACTGCTCATACGGGCGATCAGGAACCACACAGGAGCCTTCATTACGAATTGAAAGCCAATGAGGGCAATCACAAACCCCCAGCGTAAAATCTTCATCTTTTTCCGGAACGGCCAGAGGGCCCAAGCTGCAATACCCGTCAAAAGAGTCATCACAGGAGTGCTGGACGAGGAGGCGATCGCGATCGCGCCGGACGATAGAATACCGAGACCAGCAATCAGTCGATACTTTCTTCCCTCTGTCCAGAGACCGATAAACAAAGGCAAGAGCATGGCGCCGAACGTGCCGGCCACGATGGCGTGCTGAAATGGCCCCTGTGCTCGAATCGAACTGCCGCGCATTCCTGCGTACGTCTGTACTCCTCCACCGAACAGCATCGAAACCACGTTGTTTCCAGTACGGTGTTCGATGACCATTGCTATCGCGATGGGCATCGCAACAAACGCAAGCGTCTTGATCGTACGGATCACATCCTCGCGATCTCGGATCACGTAACGGAGGACGAAGTAAACACCGAGTGCCGTGCACAAGAATCCCAAGCGATTGAAGAAAGCTCCGACATCACGCCAGAGGACCGTGTACAAGATAGCGTTGCACAACGCCCAAGCTAGAAAAACCTTGTCAAGCGAGTTCATTCGCAGTGAAAAGGAATCCTGTCTTGTTATAAACCCGCTCCAGAAGATCCGGCCACATAGAGCCAGAATCAAAACTCGGTAGATCATCAAGTGCGCCCCGGCAACCACGATCACCTGGCCGACCGGGATGAGAAGGCTCGCCATGAAGAACGGCGCGATCACGTATTTGCGGCGGAGAAAGAAAATGAGCAGGCACGCCAGGATCAGTACGACCACACCGGCCGGCGTTACGAAGGTGTCGGTTGTTCCGCCCCCGAAATAGTAATTTTGTTCTAATCCTTCTGGTCTCATCTTCTTCTCAACTCTTACCGCTCTTCTTTCCGTAGTGCTCGAAACAATTCTTCCCAACCACCGGCAAGACTTCTCATCTGACTTACAGAGATCATATTCGATATGATGGTGTGGCGGTCCGTCTGATACCTCGGAAAAACTCCCGAGCAGTCTTGCCTTCGTTCGCATTTCGGTCCGTATTCTCACCCTTGTCAACCGAATGCACCAACTTGTAGTGGCTCTTCGCGAGCTGCTCAGCAGGGTAAGGAAGCCCATTCCATTCAAGACAGAGTGGACCGTCAGGGGCCGCAAAGTGACCGAGCTCGAATCCTGCTGCTACTGCTGCCATCGAAAAGTACACGTCCTCCATAAGACGGCTGTGCCAGTCGTAGGGCACGTTCAAGGCACCAACCTCCTGAAGTGCGGCCAGACATGTGTGTGTAATGAAGTAGGCACCCCCAAAAACGTTGTCGCCTCGGCGATATCCACGGCTCTCCGCCAAACGCAGCAATCTAGCCCACGGCGGCCGCAGTCCCAAAAGCGCCCTAAGCCAACCTAGTTCGGCCGAAATCAATCTCTGATGGGAGTCAAAAGATCGGGGACGGTTGTAGTCACGTTCGTACACTCCGAACAGCCCCACACTAGGATTGGCGCGAGAGAATTCGAGAGCATCCGTCAAAATTCCATGCTTTATGATGAGAGCATCTTGGTCAAGCCTCAAAACAAGATCGCAATGGCTTTGGCACGCGATAAAGCGGAAAGCCGAACAAAGAGTTTGTACTAACCGAAGACGCCCCAGAGGGCGGGAGTTCCTCAAAATATGCCAGTTCGGGCGCTTGTTCAACAGCAGCGCCTCATAAGTTCCATCTGCTGTGCAGTCGTCAACCAGAACCACTAGATGCGGCTCGGCGCAGTAGCAGGCGACACTCTCCAAAGTGTCTAATGCAGTTTCTTTTCCGGGTCCGATGGGGATAACGACGGCAGTGCGAACGTGTTCAGACATAGACGCTCAGGCGTAACCAACACTATGTTTTGTCATGGGATAACTTCGTGTGCCAAGAGCACGCCGATCCCGGCGATACCCTTCGGTGGCTGCTCAACGATCTCAATCGCTTTGCGTCCCTGCTTCACTTCGTGCCAGAAGCGGGCGACCCCATAGTTATCATGACCCTCTTCAGTGGCGATATCATGAAAAGCCACCATCCCCTGCGGCGCAAGGAGAGGCGAGTACAATTCAAAATCTCGCCTCACTCCTTCATATGTATGGTCGCCATCGATGAACATGAAGTCAACGCAACGCCCAGCCAAGATCGACTTTACGTGTTCAAAAGTTTGAAGACTGTGAGAGTTGGCACGCAACAGATGGGTGTGTTGTCCCGGCCGTGCGAAGGCGCGAAAAGTGGGCATTTTCCATCTCGGGTAACCGCCGCCAAACATCCCCCCAGGCAGATCAATGCTGAAGATTGTTGCTTCCGGATGCGCAAGCCGTGTCCACAGAAAAAGTGTTCCACCCCTAGCGGTCCCAATTTCGAGCACGACACGAGGCCTATACTTAGCCACCATTTCCACCAATCGCTGAATCTCGCTGCGTATCTGCCAGGGAGCAATAGACTCTCCGAAGGCAAATTCGAGAAGCGCTTCCACCGACATTTGGTCTGGGAGAGCGCGCAAATGCTGCCTGCAGCGTCGAAGCTTGTACATGGATTCGAGGGCGCTAGCGGTATGGCCAGCGATCCCCAACCACCCTTCTTCTCGCACAACCCTCAGGATGCGCTCCACGCCCCGCTCTCTGCCTGGGTCGTGATCTGCTTTTAAGCCGCCGCTCATAAGCCCCATCAATACGACTTCTTACGGAATACTGCCTCAATCGATGATCCATAGGCCGTAGCTGCCGCTAGTCGGCTGAAAGGCCACAAGGCACCAAGACGGAATGCTTTCCGAACTACTCTCCAGGGAATGCTTGGTCGGTTTTTGGCGATTGCGATGGGAGGTCGTGACCTTCCGAGTTTCGTAAGCATATCACGAAGAAAGTAATTAACGCTTCTTTCCACGTAGCAGTCCGCCTGGGTGCGAAGGAGGATTTCCTCGAAGCCCGCAGAAGCAAATAGGCGCCGCAATGAAGCCGCGCAAAAGTGAGAGATGTGCCTAGGCAATTCGAGAGGATACCAGTAAGAGTGGAAAATGTGTGCTTCCAGAGCTTCAATATTCGGGATTTGAACGTAAAAAATTCCGCCTGGCTTCAACCACTCCCAAACTTTGCCAGCAACTCTCTTGGGATCGTAGACGTGTTCCAGTACGTGAAAACACGTAATGACGTCAAAGCTGTTTGGCGCAAAGGGTGCATCCAGTATCTCACCGACGAAAACCTGTGCACCGCTCCTCGCCTCCGCAGTGCGCGCTTCCTCGGATGATATCTCAATACCATGTAGCTTCCAGGACCCTCCCTTCAAAGTGCCGAGAAATGCCCCTGAACTGCATCCGAGATCCAGCAGGCTGCCGCCCGTAATCATAGACAATACGCGATTACGAGGAATGCGCCATCGTTTGAACGTGTCGACTTCTCCAGAAGTCGTAATCAGCTTATGGTAATCCGCTCCGTAATGGTAAGACATCTCCTCTGGCTTGGGTGGATTCTGAAGCCAGACCATGGAACACGCCGTGCATCGAACCAATTGATATGTTTCTTTACGCCCATGGAACCGGTCAGGGGCGCGAAGCCAGGGAACCGCACCACCAGAACCACAGACCGGGCACGAATCCGCGCTTGGCAAGGTTTGGTCTGAGGCTAAAGTAGACGACGGAAAAGTGACGCTCACACAGGCCCCTTGTCTGCCGACTGACTTAGCGACACAGTCGTAATCTCGGCTACCCGCGACCGGGATTTAATTAAACGCTTCAGGAAGTCTCTGAACGATACGGGCAGTAGAGCCATCCCCGCCCGCATCAGCATCCCTAGATCGCCTGTTTCTCGAAAACCGCGCAGATAAATCGAAACCGATTTTCGGCGCCTTCCAGAGTACAAGTAGAGATAACCAAGATTGCTGCAATGACCCAGAATCTGCCGGTTTACTGCTTTGAGACCCTCTCGATCATTTTTCAGTTTCTTCTTCTCCTCCCGGCACACTTCCAGCAGAAACACCTTGTCTTGTTCCAGATATTTTCGATGCGTCGCATCCACCGACCACTTTTGGATCGAAAGCGGCAAATCGATGTAGCCGAAGGAAGCCAGTTTCGAGAAACGTAGGAAAAGGTCCCAATCGGTCCCCGAGGGCCACGCTTCATTGAAGAGCCCAGCCTTGTCGTAAAGCTCCCGGCGGACCAGCACGGCCGTCGGCTTGACGGGTACTTCCTCCAGCAGGCAGAGGTACATCTGCCGCTGGTTGAAGACATGCTCCGATCCCCTCGGCTTGCCTTGGAGGAGCTTCGGGAATGAATTCATGAGTCCGATCAGGGAGGGAATAACCCTGGAACCGGCTATGATTTCAACGTCGCTGAAGACCGCATCTACCTCCGGATGGCGCGCGAGGAATCCCATCTGCCGCTCGAGATTGTCCGGCTTCCAGCGATCGTCCGAATCCAAAAAGGCGATAATCTCACCTGTAGCGGCCAGTATTCCTGTATTATAGGCCGCGCTGCATCCGCGGTTTTGCTCGTGCCGGACATGACGGATCTTCTCGCTTTTCAGTCCCTCGACCATCTCGCGAGTGTTGTCAGTCGATCCGTCGTCGACCACGACGATTTCGAAATCGGCGTAGGTTTGCTGTAGCGCACTTTCAAGGGCCTGCCGGAGAATATAAGCGCGATTGTAGGTCGCGACGATCACCGTAACTTTCACCGCGTGAACGTGGCTTCTCGTCCGCTGACTCAACGATTCGCCGTTCGCGGCGCTCTGGTTTAACAATACGGTCGAAGGCTCCGCCTGGCGCGGTCGGGATTTGACCGAACGCTTAAGGAGGTCTCTGAAGGATACAGGCAGTAGAGCCATCCCGGCCCGCATCAGCATCCCCAAGTTGCCTGTCTCTCGAAAACCACGCAGATAAACCGAAACCGATTTTCGCCGCCTCCCAGAGTACAAGTAGAGATAACCAAGATTGCTGCAATGACCCAGAATCTGCCGGTTTACTGCTTTGAGGCCCTCTCGATCATTCTTCAGTTTCTTCTTTTCCTGCCGGCAAACCTCCAGCAGGAAAATCTTGTCTTGTTCCAGATACTTCCGATGCGTCGCATCCGCCGACCACTTCTGGATCGAAAGCGGCAAATCGATGTAGCCGAAGGAAGCCAGTTTCGAGAATCGCAGGAAAAGATCCCAATCGGTCCCCGAGGGCCACTTTTCATTGAAGAGCCCGGCCTTGTCGTAAAGCTTCCGTCTCACCAGCACAGCGGTCGGCTTGATCGGTACCTCCTCCAGCAGGCAGAGGTACATCTGCCGCTGGCTGAAGACATGCTCTGATCCCTTCGGTTTGCCCTGAAGAAGCTTCGGGAATGAGTTCATCAGTGCGGTCAGCGAAGGAATGAGACCTGAACTGGTGATGATCTCGACGTCGCTGAAGACTGCGTCTACCTCCGGATGCCGCGCAAGGAATCCCACCTGCCGCTCAAGATTGTCTGGTTTCCAGCGGTCATCAGAATCGAGAAAACCGAGAATCTCACCTTTTGCTTGCGATATGGCCGTGTTGCAAGCTGCGCTATATCCGCGGTTTTGCTCGTGCCGGATATAGCGGATCTTCTCGCTTTGAAGTCCCTCGACCACCTCTCGGGTGTTGTCAGTCGATCCGTCATCGACCACCACGATTTCGAAATCGGCGTAGGTTTGCTCTAGGGCACTTTCCAGCGCCTCGCGAATCACGTAAGCCCGGTTGTAAGTCGGAGTGAGTATTGAAACTTTCATAGTGGCACTCGGCTGTGTTGTCTGGCGCGATCGCGGCAGCAAAGTCTTCGAAACCTAGGCCGGCGTCTTGGCCAGGGTCTCGACTCCGAGACTCTTTCTGACCAGCCCAATGACCTTGGTCCGCAACTGCACGTCAAGCAGGAATAGAATCGCGACGCCGGTCGCTCCGCCGACCACGACGTCTCCGGCCAGGAGGATTGGAGGTCTATCGGTCACGAATCCCCCAATATACTGAACCAAGGTGACCGCGCCCACTACGCCTATGGAAGCTGATGCAGACGGAGCAATCGATGATAGTAAATCCCGTAACGAAATCCCCGCCATGCGCATCAGCAGATACACGAAAAGCGGTGCAACCAGCAGTGCTGCCGTCGCAAGCCGCGCCACGGCGATCCCCAGAATCTGTTCATTGACCGCACCATGTCGAACCAGAAGGCCAGCCGCGATCAGCATCGCAATCCCAACTGCGGTACGAACCCATTCCAGGATCGCCACAAGACGAACCTTCGACAGTGCCTGAAGCAGCGGCCCGGTGAAAAAAGCGAAGGTTAGTAACACGCCCAGAACGCACAGTATCTTTAGCACACCGGCGGCCGGAATCCACTTGGGTCCGAGCGTGGCCATTAGAGGCCCGCTCACCGCCGCCAGGCCGGCGAGTGCAGGCAGTGCAAGTGTCGAGCTGAGATGGATGCACGTGAGCACGCTCTTGCGCAGTTCGGCAGGTTGGTCTTGAAAGCGTGAGAACTCGGGCAGCGAGACCCATTGAATGGAACATGTGGCTGCCACCAGGATGTTATTCATGACCCGGTCTGCCAGCCGGTAGAGACCTACTGCTACGGGCCCAAAAAACAAACCCAGCAGAATGGAACTCGCCTGCGTATCGGCAAAAATTCCCAGCTGAGCTACGAAATTTGAAACGGAAAATCCCATGAGTTCTTTGAGATGTGCCCACGAAAATTGGAGTTTCGGTCGCCAGGAGCTGAGCCTCCAAAGTAGTACCAGCGACGACAAATCTCTTGAGATCTGCTGTCCGACCAGCGCCCAGACGCCAAATCCTCCGCAAGCCATTCCGATGCCAATCACGCCGCTCAATACGACGGAGGCGTTCGACCGGATCGCGAGCGTCTTGAAGTCCATCTCCCGCGAAAGAATCGCTTTCTGGACAATGGCTAGAGCTTCAATCGGGATGCACAGCGAAAGAACCGAGATAATCGCGGCCACCTGCGGGGCATGATTTACAGCAGCCCACCAGCGGCTTAGGAATATGCTCAGCCCCGATAGAACGAAGCTGAGCCCTAAGCCCATCCAAAATACTGCGTCTGCGTGCTCATGGTCCAGATTCTTCCGCTGAATCAATGCTGCCACGAACCCTTGATCCAGAAACATTTGCAGGAAGCCGATATAGACAAGCGCGATCGCAACGACGCCGAAATCTCGCGGCCCGACCAACGCCGCCAGCACCACGGTAAAGACAGCGGAAAAAGCCCGCTCGCCCCAGGTTGCCGTGTAGGACCACTTGATTGCGTTTAGAAACGATCTCTGGCTTGCCATCGGTCGTAGATTCTACCAGCCCCTAGTGGGAGCCGACAGTTTTCGCGACAACGATCAGTTCCGAACTCAACAACGAATCCACCAGACCCAGCGAGAACTTGCTCGCCTTTTGCGCTTGAGATGAGGACAAGACATCCATCGTCTTTTCCACCACAACGCCGGAGAGTTTGAACCACCCCTCCACAATCCTATGGGAGGTGACGTGAATGCCAGACCTTTCGAAACTCCCAAGATCTTTGAACCTTTCGCCTCCCCGAATCCTGCCCCAGATCACGGGTAGTCTTGACAGGTTAGGAACCACAGCGATCACCGTCGCGCCGGGCGACAGAAAGTCTTTGAAAGAGTTGAGCCAGCGGACGGGATCGTCAACCAGGTGCAGCACGTTCGAAATCAAGAGACAGTCAAACTTCTCACCGGCGAGTTGTCCGTGGATGAATTCCAAATCTCCCTTTACCAGTTGCACTCCCTCGGTTTCCAAGCCAGCGGCAATCACCGGATCGATGGGAACCGCTACAACTCGCAGTCCCTTCTTCGCCAGCGATACCTCTGTTGCTCCAGACCCACACCCGATGGAAAGAATACATCGAGCGGTGCTGGGGATTGCGGAAACGACGTCCGGCCGGATCGGTTCGTAGTAGTCCCTCGAGTATCTTCCATCCGCGAGTTTTGTTTCGGTTGGAAAGAGCGAGGCGCGCCCGCCTCCGTTTCGCGCCATCTTCAAAAGAACGTCAATCTGCCGGCGAACTACCGCGCCGTCCACGCCAAGATTCCCAACGTACCTGTTCGGGAGGTGATGGAGCAAGAAGTCGTCCAGGTGCGAGATACAAATCATCTTCTTGAAGCCGCACTGTGTATAGGGATCAGTCGCTGCTGTACACAGCAGGTCGTATTTGCCTTGATGCGGCCCCACCAAATAACCGCCGGAATCTACTGCACGTCTAAGCTGCTGGCGTGTCAGCAAGTAGCAGGCGGCGTGCTCGTTTGTGAAAAATGCCACAGTGTACTTGCCTCTGGAACCGAGTGACTGCGGATCCCAGTGATAACCACCGTGCACATCGCAATAATTGATCTGGCCGTCCTGGCCTTGTTCAAAGCGGAGAAAACCCGGAATTTCGTTTTCCGATAGCGCGCCAGACGCCTCCACAAACGCCCGCACATTCCTCTCGGTTACCAGTGTGTCGTCTTCGGAGTAAATGAAGAGATCGTAGTCATTGAGCCCGTCGGCAAATATCTGCTTGTGAGCAAAAGGAAGCGACCATGGGTCTTTGCCCTTCAGATCGACAACAACTGTTTCGACGCTTGGCGCTACTTTCTTCGGCAGGTTTGAGAGCACCACGATGTCCACGTCAAACGACATCGAACCGTACTCCTGCACCAGTTGAGATAAGTATCGGTCGTTCTTTCTTCCCCAGCTCACAATACTAACAAGTACTCTAGGCGTAGATCCCGATTGATAGTTCATTGGCTGATTTACCCTTTACGACTTCTTCAGACCGTACTTGGCCAGACACCAGACAGCGCGCACGCCATCTCGCCAACCGATCTTTTTCCCTTCCGCGTAGGTTCGGCCTGAATAGCTGATCCCGACTTCGTAAACACGCAGGTGTCGCTTGGCGATCTTTACGGCGACCTCGGGCTCAAATCCGAAACGATCTTCCTCAAGACAGATAGATTGAAGCACTTCTCGGCGGAACGCCTTGTAGCAGGTTTCCATGTCTGAAAGGTTTAAGTTGGTGATAGCGTTGGACAAAAGAGTAAGGATCCAATTACCGACGCGGTGCCAAAAATACAGCACCCGGTGTGGTTTCCCCTATGAAGCGAGATCCGTACACCACGTCGGCTTTGCCTTCGACCAAGGGCTGCAAAAGAACGGGATACTCTGAAGGGTCGTACTCGAGATCTGCGTCCTGAACGATTATGAAGTCGCCCCTCGCTTGCTGGATACCTTGCCTGAGGGCAGCACCCTTGCCCGTATTCTTAGGCTGGGGAAAATGCGTATCTGCGGGTATTCCGTTTGCAACTGGGAAAGCATCTCGCGCGAGCCATCCGTAGAGCAATCATCGACGCAGAGTAGCTCGAGGTCCAACGGAACCGCCAATACGTGTCGGACTACTTCTCGCAGGCTTGCACGTTCGTTATAGATGGGAATTATAACAGAAAGCTCCGTGAGGCCGGCCATCCCCACTCTTGCAACAGTCCGGCTTGCTTGGTCTTGATCGTATCTGTTTTTGGTAGCAAAAAGTCCCGTCGCTATTGCTAAAAGTAAGTGACGTGTGTATACGTTTTACAAGAGTCCGTACAAGAGAGGTCCTGAGGAAGATCCTCGAGTCGTGATTTCTCCGCCGCCAATCGGTAAACGACAATGTCGCGATTAGAGAAACTCTCAACGAGCGCACTTCTGTTGCGAGATAGAAAGTCCACCCAGAGCGGATCATCCATCGGCGAGTTCACTAGGTATGATGCATGAATCGTCCCGAGGAACTTCCATGCATCCTCTTCTGCTTGATCTGACCCCAGTATGGGGGTGACTGCAGCAGCCCTCTGTGTAAACAGAGCTAGGGCCCGAGGCCTGGAGCAAATAAAAATTGCATTCGCTGGTGTATTGTCGCGTACGTACCTAAAGAATTCCTGAGTTTCGCGCTTTTCAATCCCGTCTCGGATCGGCCCGAAATCCATTTGACGATACATATAAACATACGCAGCCGCTACAACAACCAAGGCCAGGGCGGGCACATACGGCCGCTTTCGCTGACAAAGTTTCATCGCCTCAGAGATCCCGAGGACTCCATAAAAAACATAGAACGGGAAGACAGGTATTAGCAAACGGAACCCCGCAAAAACGGGCCATAGCACGACGATGCCGACGTGTAGCGGCACATACACTTCACACTCGGCGGCATCGCGCTTGATTTTGAGAAAATACCCATACATAGAAAAACTAGTGAAGACGGCGAATATTATTAGGAGCAAAGTATGTTTCTCATCTGGGAGCCCCCAAAATGTGGAAAGACTCCAGATGTACTCGTAAATATTATGCAAGATAGTTAGCGCAGTTGGTCGGGTGAGTCGCAGCTGGTCAAGGTACCCCTGCTCCGCACCGGCTATCAGCGCTCGTTGACCCACCGATAGTGCGAAAACACCCGCTGCTACGATGGCGCTGAGGCGGGTGACTCGTTTGGACTTGCTGAAGTCAATAAACAACATCGACGCAACAATCAGCAATCCCGTGTTTCTGGTGATGTACGTTAGATAAATGAGGATGCTAAGTCCGGCGCACATGTAGAGCCGGGGCGTACCTGGGAACTGGCGAATACGCCGTATTACGTACAGTGCAAGGCTAAGAAGTGCGAGATAAAAGAATTCTGACAACACGTTGTCTTTGATGTCCCAGAATCTCGGATTGAAACCAATTAGCGCAATCGCGACACATGCATAGCTAAAAGTGAGGTTGTAGCGGAATAGTAGAAAGCAAATTATTAGGGAAACCACCAAGAATAATATGTTCTCAACTTTCATCGCAGAGAGGTTCACGCCAAAGCATTCGTAGACAGGAACCAACGCGAGCGGATACCCCGGAGGGTACACTTGTGGAGCATAGCCGGGGTTGAGCGGGTCGAGGATGTACTGCGAGTGCGTGTAACTTTCATGATGGGCTAGATCTATCGCCTCCTGGACGTACATGGCGAAGTCATCTCCCCACGGATGGCCGGCCCGAATCGTTATCAAGTAAAAGGCTCCAATTGCCACAAAGAGAAGCCCTCCGGCGAGCACCCGGAAAGTAGCCGAAGTTCCGTAAGCCACCGTGCTTGATCCGAAAAAGCTAGTAACACTCTTATTCAAGACGAATCCGTTTTCTTCTTGCTTGTCTTCGTCGCAACGTAACTGCTTGGCGCTTCTGACTTCCTTAACTCACGACTCCTAGCCGCAACCCCGGTTTGCCGACTCGTGATTTTCCCTTAAGGAGGGCCAAGGGCCAAGAAGTTACGCCCCATGACCAGTTGCATGTTGCAAGGAGCCGCATCCAAGAGCAGCGGCTGGCTCCAGGCACCTCGGCATGTGTCCCATTGGAAAGGGTAGAGTTCAGCGTGAAGCTGCTCGAAGATTGGTCTGAGTTAGTTTACAACCGCCGAAAGGCCCGTGGGCGCTGGCGGCCCGGCTGTCGTCGCGGAGCCAGACGGCACCGCGCCTGCATCCCACGCCCCGGTGCTTGGCAGTGTAGCCCCGCAGCATGTTGCCCCCACGCCAAACTTGGTCGGCGGGGCCATGTTGATTCCCACCAGAGTGCTCGCCAGGCTCGTCTCGTTCGGCGCGATTCCGGTCCAGCTCCCGCTCGTGGGCATCCAATTGGAATTGTAGGCGAAGGTATTGGGGTAGGTGCTCGTGGAATCGCAGCCGCCAAGCCCACCACCAGCAGTACAAGCCGTTGTCCAAGGAGTGCCCGAAGCTGACGTCCAGCCATAGGCAGGTCCCGCTGTGCCCCACTGCCATGCCGCCTGCGTCCCTGATTCAAACGATCTGGCGTTGTTGTTGTAGGCGTTGCCTTGCACCGTCAGAATGGAAAACGGAGGGTTTGATGAGAATTGAACATAGAAATAACTGCCAGCATTCGCCGCCCCTTTCGGATCGAGGATGTTCCCGATGAAGGTGAACGGTGTTGATGCGGTGGAGTCGCCATCGTTGAACGTATTGAGTCCGCCAATGATCGTGTTGAAGTAGAAATAGTCGGGGCCAGTGTTTGCGCCCGTCGAACGTCCGGGAAGATAGAATGGGGCAGTTGTGCCAGCAGTCGATAGCATCGAGCCTGTCCCCGCGATGATGTTACGATAGTCGTAGCAGATGGAGCCGGAATTGTCGCTTGCGCCGTCGTTCGTGCAGTAGATGTAGGCCGTTCCCGCGCCAGCGCCCAAATCCCCGTTGAAAAGGTTATCGTAAATGTATCCGGTCGGAGCCGGACCTCCCGGGACGCCCCAATAGATTATGCCGTCAAGGTGATATGACAGAGGATAGGCCCAGTTTGTCCAATTCAGGAATTCGTTGATCCAGATGTTGACGTTTCCCGCTCCCGCGCCGGACATTTGCCATACGTGGTCATCCAGCGTGTTCGCAAACAGGTTCATTCCTGCCTGGAAAGTGTTGGCGGCACAGGTGAGCGTGATCGTCGGACCTTGGGACTCTTTCCCGCCGAAAGCAATCCCCGACCGCGCATCCTTGAGGGTGTTGTTGCAAGCCTTGGCGGAATAACCTGATATGCCTACGTCTTCCGTGAACTGTCCACCAGTATCCGCGCAACTTGACCCCTGCGCCCCACACTGATCGTAAATATGCTGGATGGTGAGGTTGCGAACCGTCTCTCCCGTGCCGCTCATGTAAACACCGACACTGTTCGCCTGGTACGCGCAGGCACTTCCCGATTGGCAGGTGACGGACGCGCTGCCATTGGCGGTGTTTTCCATCATGCCGTTCGTCCCGCCGTCGATGATGATGTAGTTTTGACCGTTCGCTTCGATCCCGCCGCAGGTTGCGTCGCCGCAACTTGATTCGTTCAGGTTGCCATCCCCAGCGAAGTAGGGGGCTTCCGCCGTCGCATTGAGATCAAACAGAATGATGATCGGGTTGCCGCTTGTCCCGCTGTTCTGGATGTTCAGGATCACGCCACCGGCAGTCGTCGTGAGCGCGCCGCAGAGATAGACGGTAGTACCGGGACCGATCTGCGTGGCTCCGCTGCCCCAGCTCCTCGAGGAATTGGCCGTGGCGAGTGAAATCGTTGTCTGCCCATTGCAAGCTGATCCGCCGCTGAACGTCCCGCCAGTTTGCGACACGTAGACGCTTGCAGCCTGTCCACAGCACGCAGGGACCGCTACAGAGATCAAAACAGCAAGCACTAGGGTCAGTTGTACTAAGTTTCCTAAGAAAGACCGAGACCGCAGTAAGGACGGCAGGCATGCCTTAAAACCCGTCCCATCACAAGTTGTTGGATATGAATTCGGTAGACCGTCTGAACGATCCATATTCTTCCTCTACGGCGGAAGTTAGCACTGGGTCGAGAGGCAGGACAACTGGTCCGAGGGCCATAATTTGAACTGTCCCCTGGGCCAGTTCTCCCCGTTCCCCGGAAGCTCCAGGCTGAACTCTGTGGTGGCGTCCTTCTACAGCTTCGCCACAGGTTCGCGGGCCGACGTAAACTGTTGAACCGCCGAGACAGTCCGTTTTTGTTGCTCAGCGCTCAATCCCGGATACATCGGCAACGAGAGGATTTCTGAAGCGACACGCTCGGTGACCGGGAAATCTCCCTGTATGTACCCGAAACTCTCGTAGGCCTTCTGAAGGTGAAGGGGCACGGGATAGTGGATGCCAGTATCAATCTTCTGTTCGGCGAGATGCTTTTGCAGCCCGGCTCGATCCGCGACGCGGATTACATACAGGTGATAAACCGCGCGCGACCATTCGGGTTCATAAGGAACCACAACGCCGCTGACTGAAGAGAAAAACTCGGCATATCTCTTGGCTGCTTCTTGCCGTTTGCGATTCCACTCCGGCAGATGGCGCAGTTTCACGGTAAGAATGCCGGCCTGAATCGAATCGAGCCTGCCGTTGTACCCCTCCACGTCGTGGTAATACTTCCTCGCTTGGCCGTGATCGCGCAACATGCGCATCTTGCGGGCGATTTCCTCGTTGCTGGTAGTTGCCGCTCCGGCTTCGCCGCACGCGCCGAGGTTTTTGCCGGGATAGAAACTGAACGCAGCTGCCCGCCCCATGGACCCCGCCTTTCTCCAGCGGTTTTCCTTCTTCGAAAAGTACTCGGCGCCATGGGCCTGGCACGCGTCTTCCACGACGATCAGCTTGTAACGGCGCGCGATATCGAGGATCGGATCCATATCCACGATCTGGCCGTAAAGGTGGACCGGAACGACGGCGGTCACCGGCGCCCGCCACTTGCGATGGTAAGGCTTGCCGGTCTCGCGATCGAGGTAACATTCGCGCTCGAGGTATTCCTGCAGTTTCGCCGGGTCCATGTTGTACGTGCGTTCGTCGATATCGACGAAGTCCGGCCGTGCACCGGCCTGGCTGATACCTTCGGTTGTGGCGATGAACGTGTGCGAAACTGTGATGACGACGTCACCCGGCCGTACGCCAGCGGCAATCAGGGCAAACCGGACCGCATCGGTGCCGCTCGCAACACCCACGCAGTGTTCCATATCGCAAAATCGCGCGAATTCCCGCTCGAATTCCTCCAGCATCGGGCCGCCTACAAAACCGGCGGTACGCAACGCTTTCTGAAAAACAGGAACGAGCTCAGCCTCGAGCTCCTGATGCAAGCCCGCGAGATCCAAGAATGGGATTTTGCCATTGTTCGACATGCTGCCACCTTTGGTTTTGGATTTATTAGATGACGATCCTGCCGCGGCTTCGTCCTTTTAAGTCTGCGCCCTCAGGATTGCCGCAACGGGGCGGGGAGCCCGCGTAGCTTCGATCGCTCCACTTGCGCAGCGCACTTGAATGAAATCGCACCGCAGAGCATCTGGGGAGGAGTGCACCTCGCCCTCCAACAACCCGTCCGATGCGGCATCGCATTTGCGGAAGCCAAGTGACTCCAGTACCTGGCGCGCTGGTTTGTTTCGTGCGGTGTCGCGGAAATTGATCCAGAGCTTCGTGGCGCCCTCAGAATTATGGTGCTCCATGAGATGATGAAAGAACGCCTGCTCAATGAATTTGCCTTGCACGCGGCAGGAGAGCATGAAATCGTGAACTTGAACCAAGCCTGACCCTTGTTCGACGATGCTGAATCCGACAGTGCCATA
>Ga0187872_10000472_pt1 | contig 46969 bp, 34 predicted proteins | sample June2016WEW_16_4_FD_132973 | JGI IMG/M metagenome (GOLD analysis project Ga0187872, IMG submission 132973) | Peatland microbial communities from SPRUCE experiment site at the Marcell Experimental Forest, Minnesota, USA - June2016WEW_16_40 | ecosystem: Environmental > Terrestrial > Soil >...
GCACTATTAGCAACAGGGGGGACAAGGGATGGCCAAGGGCAAATCCCCTTCCGCTGCCCCCGGAGCGGCCCGGAGAGACGACGGCAGTCAATGGCACCAGCGTGAACGGGATTGGGTATTGGCCCAGGGCGTCGGCTGGCACCAGGGTTGTCCAATTATAAGACAGCCCTCTCTCTGACCGGCTCCGTGCCAAACTCGGCTCTGCAGTAGTGTGTGGACGGGGTGTGGACGGTGTAAGGATGGAGCAGACAGGGAGGCCAGCTCTGTTTATTGTCCAGAAACAGGACACTCCGGCACGCAGAAGTCGCTGGTTGGGCGGGATAGGGCGTAGAGGAATACCCAATCTACCGGGGAACGACACGATTGCCGGGCGGCATAGCTTCCTGCCCCTGCTGCTGGTGAGGGAGGGAGAAGCCGCGAATGGTGCAATCGCAAGCAGCGTTTGGTATTACAATTGTGGGCAGGGTATCCGGTGCTGAATCTGGACGGCATGTTGAGCAGCAGCTTCGTCGTGCAGTACAGCACCAATCTGGCGGGCACCAACTGGATCAATCTGCTGTCCCTGACCAATTTGCCGTCCAGCCCGTACCTGTTTCTTGACCCTGCCGGTGACGCCCAACCCGTGCGGTTCTATCGGGCGTTTATGCAATAAGCGGCTGACTTGGGGCAGGCACGAAACTCCTTCGGCTGCGGCCTTTCCGCCCTCGGTTTGCTCCGTTCCGTCGCACGATGCCGTCATTCGTCACTCTGTACTGCCCCTCGACTCTCGACGCTCGGCCCTCGACTTTGGCCACCGTCTTGCCCCCTGACTGCCCCCACCCAGGACACCCCGGATGCCCGCCTTCTCTATTGGTTCTCTATTGGTCCTCGACTGGTGGCCCTCCCTCTTCCCGCCCCCGCCGCCCTTCCCCGTCCCCTCCTCCACCAAATCATGGCCGCCACAGGCCCCCTTTCTGCATTCTTCTGCCTTCTGCCTTTTTGCCTGGCCCAGGCGCCATCAACTATCAACTCCCCCAACCATCCACTCGCTCAGTATGCCCCCTCCTGCCCGGCTGTCAAGCCCCTCGCAAATCGCAAATCGCAAATCGCAACTCGACCCTGTTCACTTCCCTTCCAAGCCCTTCAGATAGGCCAGGATCAGCTCCGGCAGGTCGGTGCTGTAGCCGCCTTCGAGCAGGCTGAACAGCGGCACGCCCAGGTTCCGCAGCGACTGGCCGACCCAATAGAAATCCTCCACTTCCAACGCCCCCTGCGCCAGCGGGTCGCGCGCGTAAGCGTCAAATCCGGCGGAGACGCCGACCAGGCCGGGTTTGAACGCCTCCAAATGTTCGAGCGCGCTGGCGAGAATGTGCCGGTACTCCCCGCGCGGCGTTTGCGGGAGCACCGGGTAGTTGTAACAGTTGTTGCCCAGGTTCCGCGTGCCGGTGCCGGGATAGCAGGGAAACTGGTGAATAGAGAAAAAAGCCGCGCCGGCGTTGTTCAGGAGGATGGACTCGGTCCCGTTGCCGTGGTGCACGTCGAAATCAAACACCGCCACGCGTTTGGCGCCCGTGGCCAACGCTTCGAGGGCGGCAATCGCGATATTATTCAGGTAACAGAATCCCATCGCCCGGTTGCGCGTGGCATGGTGCCCCGGCGGACGCATCAGGCTGAAAACCGTCTCCCCTGCCCGCGCGGCGTTCAACGCGTCCAGCGCCGCGCCAACCGAGGCCCGGGCGTAATCCGTGAGGTTCGGAAAAGACGGCGTGTCGTCATCGAAGTCCTCCGCTTGGCTCAACCGGGCGAGATGCTCAGCGGTGTGCGCGCGCAGGATGGCGGCGTCATCACCGGGGCCGGGTTTGCTCCACGTAATCGGCAGTTCCGTCTGGCTCCGCAGCTTTTCCAGGGTCGTGATGATGCGCTCGGGCCGTTCGGGATGGCCCGGGTGCGAATAACCCGTGCAGCGCTCGTCAGTAATGATTCTCATCTTCCGCCCGAACGCCTACACATACAGATAGACGTAAACGGCGAAGGCAATCGCCACCAAGCCCGCCGCAGCGGCAATAGACCATAGCAGGTTCCGTTGCCGGGCCGCCATGGCCAGGGTGGAGACGATTACGCCGAGTTGCGCGGCCAACATGCCGAAGAAGAAACGCTGGCTCCGATTGTGGTGCCGCTCGGCCGAGATGTTGCTCTTGCGCACCTGCAGTTCATAAAAGGTTGCAATGGCCTGGTTCAGCCGGGCCTCAACCTCATAACGCAAGGCTGCATACCGCAGCCGCGCCGCCGTAAAGTCGCGGGTGACGGAAGCGCCTGCCGCAGAAGAGGCCCCGTCCGACGCAGGCTTGGCTTGCAGGCAGGCCGCCAGTCGGCCCAAGAGGTTATCGAGCGAGTCAATCGCTTGGTTGACCGGTTTGGTGGCCGTATCAAAGGCCTGCGCGTGGTCCCGGGCGGCGCGGAGCGCGTCCTCCAAGGCCTCATTGGTAATCCGGGCGAGCACGGCGGCCACTTCGGGGTCCGGCGCTAAGTTCTCAACCGCGTCCAGCGCCGCCTTCACGTTGGGGTCCACCGCCGGCGCCGCACCTGCCGGTGGCACCTCCCCCCGTTGCAGGAACGACAACGCCTGCTGTCCGGCCGGGGAATCCAGCACGGCCAACAGTTCGGTCTTCACCTTCACAGCCTCGGCGTCGTTGACCTTGGCCGCCAGTTGCTCAGCCGTGTCCTTGAGCGCCGCCGCATTCAGCGGGTGTAGTTCGACCGTGCTCTGCAGCAGATCGAGCGCATTGCGCTGGATCGCGCCGCGCAGCCGTTTGGCCTGGAAGAAACTCCACTGGTCCCCCGCCTTCGACTGTTGCTGCGCGGCGAGCGCGCGGTCGTATTGAGCGCGGGTCATTTCACTCGAAGCCAGCCCCGCCAGCATCGTCGCCACTACCGCCATGACCACCGGAGTGGCGCTGAGCAGTTTGCCCCATTTGGTGGGTGGCACCTCCGCCTTCAGTTGATCCGGTATCTGCACTTTCATAATGGTTGGTTCTTTGCGTTTCCTGTGCTGCCGCCGGAGGAACACCCCCCCTTGCGCACACCTTCCTGTTGCCACAGGCAACCGCCCCCCGCAAGTTCAAACCTCCAGTCGGCCTGGCTTGATACAGGGCGGATTCAAGAACACACGAAATCGTAGCCGCCGACGGCAGTCGGCGCACTTTTCCTCAGTCACAGAGATCAGCGCCGACTGCCGTCGGCGGCTACGATTTCTTGCATCCACCCTGAGCTTGACAGGGATGCATCAAGCTCGGCTTGACGACCGCCCGCCACTCGGGTTAGAGTCCCGCCCGCAATGTCAGTTATCTCTTCAACATCGGCCAACCAAAAGGACACCATTATGCATCGTGCTATATCATCCGCAGTTACCCGTCGCGAGTTTCTGGGCGCCGCCGGCGTCGCCGGAGCCGCCCTCGGCCTCGGCGTCGCGCCGCTGGCCCAGGCAGCCGCCGCCAAGAAGATTCCCGTTGGCCTGCAACTCTACTCGCTGCGTGAGCAGTGCAAGACCGACCTCCCCGGCATGTTGACGGCGGTGTCGAAGATCGGCTACCGCGGGGTCGAGTTCGCGGGTTATCATGGCCGCAGCGCCAAAGAATTGCGAACGATGCTCGAGGACAACGGTCTCTTCGCCTGCGGGACCCACACTCCTTACGAATCCGTCCTGGGCGACAAACTCAAAGCCACAGTCGAATTCAATCGCACGATCGGCAACAAGTTCCTCATCGTCCCGTGGATGAACGAGACCCAATCAAAGCAGGAATGGCTCGACCGGGCCAAGCTCTTCAACGACATCGCCGCCAAGGTGAAGCCCGACGGCCTCTGGATCGGCTACCACGCCCACGCCCACGACTTCAAGCTGATCGAGGGTGTCTCCGCCTGGGACCTCTTCTTCGGCAACACCAAGCCAGAAGTGATCATGCAGCTCGACACCGGCAATTGCTGTGAAGGCGGCGCCGACCCGGTCATGGTGCTCAAGAAGTATCCCGGCCGCGCGCGCACCATCCACATTAAGGCCCACGGCGGCGGGCCCGAGGCCGTCATCGGCGAGGACAAGGTGGACTGGAAAGGAATCTTTGCGTTCTGCGAGGGGAAGGGCAAGACCCAGTGGTATGTCGTCGAACACGAGAGCAGCAAGGATCCGCTCGATGCCGTGAAACGCAGCTTCGACGCCCTGAAGAAGCTCGGCAAAGTGTAGCGGCAAGCCTTTCCGACGACGACACTGCGCGCCATGCATCACGTTGGAACCCTTTAGCTGCCCGCTTCTCAAGTCCCTCTCCTGCCCTATCCCCTTGATGCGCTCCTCGGGCCTCCCCCATCCGAAAAGCCCCTACCAGACTGTCCGTATAATCCGGTCTTGCTGATGGAGTTGCCGCCAGCTAAGCTTTCCCCAGCCATGTTGCTGGTGGAGAATCTGCCACAGCCGGTATGGCTGGTGGACAGCGGCAAAGCGGATGTGCGGGAAGCCCATTTGCAAGTCGAGGCTTCGCGCCGCGCGCAGTGCCGATGGGTCGCTGTCGCCCTGAGTCGTTGGCCGGAATCTGTATTTCAAGTATGAATAGCAATTGCCTTCGCCGCTGGATTGCCTGTCTTTTGCTCCTCGCCCCCGGCCCATGTCTCTTGCCGGCCGCGGAATCCGACTCGCCCCCCAAAACGCCCCTCCCGCCGACGGGTGGGACCAACCTTTCTCTCTCCGTCCCAGCGCCAATCAAACGCGCCGCCTGGCAGGAGCGGCTGACGCTCGGCCCGGGGGATGTGATTAACCTTTCGCTGTTCGATGTGCCGGACTCGGCGCGGACGGAGGTTCCCATCGGCCCGGACGGGCGCGTCAGCTTTTTGCAGGCGCGCGACATTATGGCCGCGGGGTTGACCATAGACGAATTGCGCGCGAAAATGGATGAGGCGCTGTCGAAGTTCTATCAGAACCCGCGCACGATCATCACGCCGTCAGCTTTCCGCAGCAAGAAGTACTTCGTGCTCGGCGCGGTGGTGAACCGGGGTGTTTATACTTTCGACCGGCCTTTGAGCGTGATCGAAGCCCTCGCGCGTGCTGGCGGGGTCGAGACAGGGTTATACGGGCGGGACACGGTGGATTTGGCGGACCTGGCGCACAGCTTTCTTGTGCGTAACGGCCAACGAGTGCCGGTGGACTTCGAGCGGCTCTTCCACCAGGGGGACCTGTCCCAGAATGTGCCGCTGGAGCCGGACGATTTCCTCTATTTTGCCCTGGCGAGCGCTAACGAAATCTATGTCCTGGGTCAAGTAGCATCCCCCGGCGTGGCCGCTTTCCTGCCCCGGACCAGCGCTATGAGCGTCATTGCCGCCCGCGGCGGATTCACTCCCGAAGCCTTCCGGAGCCGCGTGCTGGTCGTGCGCGGCTCGGTGCTGCATCCGCAAACCTTTGTCGTGGATGCCGCTGCCATTCTGTCGGCCAAGAAGCCCGACTTCAAACTGCAGGCCAAGGACATCGTTTATGTGGGCACGAGCCCCTGGGTGAAGGCCGAGGAAGTGCTTGACACCGCTGTCACGGCTTTCGTTCAGGGTTTCGTAGTCAACACCACCGGCAGGAAAGTGGGGGAACACTGGATCACCTCGCCTTGGATCAAATAGCATGAAAAGAATACTCCTCCTTTATTCCGCGGGATTACTGCTGGCGACCGTTGTCGGATGCAGCAGCACCGGAAAACGTGCCGCGGCGCCAGCCCAGTTTCTGGACCTGACCGCCAACTCCACCACGCTGAAGGCGACCAACCAGTTGAATCCGGATTGGCTGCGGCCGGGGAATGCCCCGTTCATACTTGGCCCGGGCGACCGTGTGGAGATCGAAGTCTTGAGTGCTACGAACTCCCGCGCCACCACTGCTGTTGGCCCGGACGGCAAGATCTATTATTACTTGCTGCCGGGGATCGATGTCTGGGGGTTGACCCTGGCAGAAACCCATGACCTGCTGCAAAAGGAACTCGGCAAATACATCACCGACCCCCAACTCACGGTCACGTTGCGCGAGGTCGCCAGCAAACATGTCTGGTTGCTCGGCCGGCTGAGTCGGCCCGGCGTTTACCCCATGGCCGCACCCATGTCGCTGCTGGAAGCCATCGCCATGGCCGGCGGGACCGTGAGCTCCGCCGGCACCCAGCTCTCCCTTCAGGAGTTGGCGGATTTGCGGCACAGCTTCGTCATGCGCCAGGGCCAGTTCCTGCCCGTGGATTTCTCCCGCCTCTTGCGGGAAGGCGACACTTCACAAAACATCTACCTCCAGCCCGACGACTTTGTCTATGTGCCTTCCGCATCGGCGCAGCAAGTTTATGTGATGGGCGCCGTCAGGTCTCCGCGCTCCGTGCCTTACACCGACGGGATGACCCTCGTCTCGGCCATGGCCAGCGCCACCGGCGCGGCCACCGTGGACTGGTTTGTGCCCGGCAACTACGGAGTGATGGCGGACGCTTACCTTTCGCATGTGGCGATTGTACGCGGGTCGCTGTCGGAGCCGCAAATGTCCGTCGTCGATTATGGCGCCATCATCAAGGGCAAGGCGCGGGATGTCCTGCTCGAGCCCGGCGATATTGTCTATGTTCCCAATGCCCCCTATGCCACGTTGAAGCGGTATCTCAACACCATCGTGGGCACATTCATTACGACGGTGGCGGCCAACGAAGGCACTTATGCTGGCGGCGGAACGACGGGCATCGGCACTTCCGTGTCGGTCGGGAGATAATCCCCTCGGGCAAGCGATATTGTGAAACCCGGCGGGCCGGCTTTCCCTGGCTGGGCGACGGGCCGCAAATCCCAACAGCGCTTTTGGGCCGTGCGGTTGCCCGCTTGACTCCGTTGGGCGCCCCTTTCATATTTCAGGCTCCATTTCCGTCGCTGGATAATTTGAATTTGAAGCACTATGGCCAGATCGAAGGTGAACCGGAATCCGTCGAAAGCTCGCGCCAAGCAGCAACCCCCGCTCGCCTCTGAGTCCGCGGCCGCTGGTCCGGCCTCGCCCGGGCCCCCGGCGAGTCTTCAAGTCGCCCAAAAGATCAAAGAACTGGTTCGCCTGGCGCAGGAGCAAGGGTACCTCACTTACAGCGACATTACGGACGCGTTGCCGGACGCCCTCACCGGGCCGGAGGAACTCGACGAGATTTACGTCAAGCTGCGCAACCTGGATGTCGAGATTGTGGACCAGTCGGAAGTGGACCGCATCAAACAGCTTGAGCCGGAGGAGGAAGACGAGAAAGCGCGACTCGACATCCTGGACGACCCGGTCCGGATGTATCTCCGGCAGATGGGGCAGGTCCCGTTGCTGACGCGTGAGCAGGAGGTGGAAATCTCCAAGCGCATCGAAGCCGCCGAAACCGAAGTCAAACGCATCATCTGCAGTTTCGGTTTCGCCGCCAAGGAGCATGTTGCGCTGGTGGAAAAACTGATTTGCCAGCCGCCCAAAGAGCGGTTCGACCGCGTCATTCTCGACAAGAAATTCGACAACCACGAGACGCACCTTAAAGCGCTGCGCAAGCTCGTCGGCGTGGTGCGCGCCGCGGATCAAACCGTCGATGAGGCTTACGCCCGGTGGCAAAACTGCGCGTCCGGGGCCAAACGCGACCGGCTCCACGCCCGCTTTCAGAAGCTCGACCGCCGACTGCAGGACATGTTCGGCAAATTCTTCTGCAAACAAAAGGTGATCGAGGAGATGGCCGTGGTGGCCGAAAACATTCACGATAAGATCCAATCCAGCCTGCGCCTTATCCATGAGCTGGAAGCGCAAGACGAATCGCCGCAGCAGCGCCTGATTGAGTCGGAGCGGCGGAAGATCCAGGCGCTGGAGCGCTTCGTGCGCGCGCCGTGGCCGGACTACTTCAAGGCCTGCGGGCAGTTGAAACAGTTCTCCGCCCAGGCGCTCCAGGCCAAGAGCGAAATGGTTGAGGCCAACCTGCGCCTCGTCATCTCCATCGCCAAGAAATACACCAACCGCGGCCTCTCCTTCCTCGATTTGATCCAGGAGGGCAACATGGGCTTGATGAAGGCCGTCGAGAAATTCGAGTACCGGCGGGGCTACAAATTCTCCACTTACGCCACCTGGTGGATTCGCCAGGCCGTTACCCGTTCCATCGCCGACCAGGCCCGCACGATCCGCATCCCTGTGCACATGATCGACGCCATCAACAAGGTCATGCGCACACAAAAACGCCTGCTCCAGGATTTCGGGCGCGAACCGACACCGGAGGAGATTGGCGATGAAATGGAACTCTCCATCCAGCGAGTCCAGGCCGTCTTGAAGATAGCGCAGCAGCCGGTTTCGCTCCAGTCGCCAGTCGGCGAAAGCGACGAGACCAGCTTCGGTGATTTCATTGAGGACAAAGCCACGGAAAGCCCGGCCGAGAAGACCAGTTTCAGCCTCTTGCGAGACAAGCTGGGTGACGTGCTGACGAGCCTATCCGAGCGGGAGCAGAAAGTGCTGGAATTGCGCTTCGGCCTGGGCGACGGCTATTCGCGAACGCTGGAGGAAGTCGGCCGGCAGTTCCAGGTCACCCGGGAACGCATTCGCCAGATCGAGGCGAAGGCCCTGCGCAAAATGCGCCACCCCACCCGCATCCGCCAACTCCACGGCTTCCTCGAAGTCCAGCAGCCGCGATAGGCTCCTCAAGAGAAGCTTGCCATGTTATATTGTGCGGTGCTGAAGGCTGGATCAGGCTAACATCTCGAACAGAGAATCTATTCTCCGGCTTTGCCGAATTGAGGCCGACACCCGGGAATACCTGCCGGCCAGGGTTTTTTCCTGCCGGGCGAGGTAACCGAAGCGCACAGGCGAACAAGCCTCCAGTGCAGCCACAAAGTCCGGGGTATAGAATTCCCGATTCCGGGCAACCGCTTGCAGGAGCAGGTGCCGGAGGTTGTCCTGAATCAGGGATTTGAGGGAGCAGGATTGCGTGGACGGGAACCGGCTGAAGCTCCAGAGCACCTTTCGCGTGAAAGCCCATAATCGGGTGGTGACTCCATCGAGCGGGGGACCAAGACTGGTCTGGCGCGTGAAGATCGTTGTATGCCCGTTGGCAAGGTCGTCACGGAGGTCCTGCAGGTCGTCCATGAGTTGAAGCAGCACTCCGTAGGCGAACATGAACTCCGCCTCGTCCTCGGCCAACCAGCCTCGCACCAGGCAGGCATCGGTCAGGACGGAGGTTCCTCCTTTGGCGATGCTGAGCTTCAGCAGAGCCTGCTCGTCCCAAGTCCGCGCCGCGTCCTGCTGGTCGAGGCTTTGCATTTGCGCCTGATGGATGGCCCGCAGGCTGAGATAGACTTCGGGGAACTCCGCCCGTGAGTAGAGCCGTTCGATCACGCTGACCAGACGGCAGACCTGCTCGGAATGAGCGTCCGGCGGCACAGCCTTTACACCCGTCAGACGGAGGGCCAGCCAATTGCCGAAGGCAATCTTCGCTGCGCGCGCCAAACGCAGGTCGTCGAGGCAATTGTCGGTCCACGGATAAAGCATGCTGTAAGCAAAAATCGCCGGGGAAAGAGTAATCGGGGTTCGCAAAAACAACTGGACGCTGTGAGTGACCCAAAGGTTGCGCAAGGCCTGGAAGAGACTCTCGTCAGTTATTGCCGGAGCAAACGCCTTAGCCTCCCGAACGAACTGGCGGGTCGCTTCCAAAGCTTCGGCGGTGAACAGCCGATTTAGTCCTTCCGCATCACACCCCAGGTAGTCGCCAGCGATCCGGCGCAAGGCGTGCAGCAAATCCCGGCGCCAGATGTCGCGCTTGGCCGGAGATGCGGGCCACTGGCGCAGAATCCTTTCGACTTCATCGAGATACCGGTCGGCGCGCTGCTCACGCTCCAGTTTGGCCGCCAGGCAAACCGTCACTCCGAACCCGGGAGCGGTAGTGTTGCTCTCGGCCCAAGCGGCGGCGCACTTGGCCGCGTAGCCTTCGGTTCTGCGGTCAAACGCATGCTGCTCGGCTTCATCGGGCCGCGCCACGCTCTCCGGTTGAGGCAACGCGGCAACCGGACTCGGCATCCCGGGGCTGGTCTGACAAGCTAAACCCATTGGGTGATCTTCCTGCCTTTCTTATCCTTGAGGGCTTGGCACAGAATTAGAATCCAGTCTAAGGAGATGGATTGATTTCATAGGTCAGGGATCAGCCGGGCCGGTGCGTTTGGGCACAAACTCCTTCGCGCGGCGTTGCGCCTCGGCAAGCTGGTCGGGCGTTAGCTTGTTCTCCAGGTCATTCAGCGTAACCGTCACCCGGTTCGGTTCGATCTGGCCGCCGGCCACGGCCAGCCACTTGTAAGCCTCCACCAGGTCCTCCTGCGGCACACCCCGGCCCCAGGCATACAACTGCGCTAACATCGAGGCGGCCATGCCAACCCCCTGGTCCGCGGCCAGTCTGAACCAGCGGGCCGCCTCCGTGTCATCCTGCGCAACGCTCTGCCCTTCGAAGTAGCGCAGGCCCAGGCTGAACTGGGATTCCCCTTGCCCCTGTTCGGCCGCCTTACGGAACCAGCGCGTCGCCTCGGCGAAATCCTGCTCGACCCCCAGCCCGTGTGTGTGCATGACCCCGATGCGGTGCTGCGCGATGGGATGCCCCTGCCGGGCGGCAGGCAACAGAATTCTGAACGCCTTGCTGTAATCCCCGCTCAACTCGGCTTGGCAGCCGCGCTTGACCGTTTCGTCAAGTGTTTGAATCTCCAGGCCGGAAGCGACCGGCTCGCCCGCCTCCGCCGGCGTGTTGGTCAGGGTTTGCTCCGCAGTCTGGCGCTTCAGGATTTTGATTGTGCCATTAACGGCCGTGGCTTTCACGGTTGCGCTGCCGTTGCCCAGACTGCCTTTCAAGTTGTTGCCGACAGGAAGTTCCTTTTTCGCTTTGAGCGAAGGGAATTCGGAGGTGATACTTCCGTTGACCGTGCTCACGGAAAAGTTCGCGTCGGCATCCCCAGGCAATACCAGCTCAACCCCGCCGTTGACCGCGGCGAGCGACACCGATTGTCTTCCGCCGAGCATGATCATGTCCGCGGTGATACTGCCGTTCACGGTGGAGAGTTTCAAATTGCGGGCGGCGTTTTTGATTTGCATTTCGCCGTTGACGGTGGACGCGGCGATATTGCCCGATACGCCATCAATCACGATGCGTCCGTTGACGCTGCTGATGTTCGCCAGCCGCGCGCGCTGCGGCACCTGGATGGTGTAATCCACACTCGCATCATTTCTTTTGTCGTTTTTGAACCACAGCCAGCTCCACGGAAAACCGGTCACGCTCGAGGGTTGTTCGGTGTGAACGCTGACCCGGTCCAGCCCGGAATCAACGTTGATTTTGACAGCTTCAACACTCTCGCTGGTCTTGCCGTGAATGGCGGCGTTGAGGACAACGGCGTTGCTGCTCCAGCCGTGGATTTCGATCCGGCCTTTGACGTTGTCAATGCTGAATCGCCCGTCCGCGTTGAGCGGAAATGACTGGCTGGAATCCTTGCGAAACTCGCCGCTGGCGTCCTGATGAATGCCGGCTTGCTGAAGCTCCTGGGCGGTGAGTTCTTTTGCATGATCCCGACCTTTGACAGAATTCGGAATCGCGATGGCAACCAGGAGGCTGACGATGACAAGCGCAATTGGAATCAAAATCACGCAAGCCATCACGACCGCAAAGCGCCGCCAAAAAAGGTCGGGCCGCGGTGTGAGCGGCGCGGCGGGCGCATTGGAACCGAAGGCCGATCTGACATCGTCGCGCGCCAGCACGATGAGCGCCCAGATGCCAATCGGGAAACCGATCAAGCTGCAAGACACGATTGAAATGATGCCGGCGGCAATGGCCCAGGCGTAACTCCGCCGCTGCAACATTTGGAAGCCGCCGAACATGATCAGCAGCCCGGGAATTAACTTGAACAGCACGATGCCGAAAATGGCCACCGGACCCCATGCACCGAAGAGATTTCCGAAACCGAAGAATTTGCTCATCCATCCACTGCCGCCCGCAAGCAAAAGCAGAGCCGAAAACACCGACAACAATTTCCACAACGCGGCCACCATCAAGGCCACTGCCGGCGCGGTGATGATGCCCGTGCTGGAGATTGGCTTTCCCGCCAAAGCCAACGCTGGAGCTGCCGCGAATTGCGGCGGTGTCCCAGTAATGGTTTCCACCGCCGTTTTGACCTGGCTGGCGTGCTGATAACGCCGTGCCGGTTCCTTTTCGAGCGCGTGGAGCACGACCTCATCGAGCCGGACATCCACCTTCACCATGCGCGAGGGCGGCGCGAATTTCCCCAGCGGCAGTTCGCCCGTAAGCATCTCGTAGAACACGACCCCCAGCGAGAAGATGTCGGCCCGGTGGTCCACGATGGATGGTTTCTCCACTTGCTCCGGGGCCATGTAATGGGGCGTGCCCACCACCCCTTGCTCGCCGGTAAGCGACCCGGCCCGGCCATCCGCGCCCACCAGTTTGGCGATCCCATAATCCGCTATCTTCACGCGGCCCTGTTTGTCGAGCAGGATGTTCTCCGGCTTGATGTCGCGGTGGACGATGCCGAGCTGGTGCGCATATTGGAGCGCCTCGCAGATGGACGGCACAATAGCCAGCGCCTCCTCCGGCGCGAGCTTGCGGCTCTGCAGCAGTTGCCGCAGGCTCATCCCATCCACAAATTCCATCAGCAGGTAATAAAGGCCGTTGGTCTCGCCGAAGTCATAGACGGCGACGATGTTGGGATGGTTGAGCCGGGCCAGCGCCTGCGCCTCGCGCGTGAAACGCTCGGCAAAGCGCGGGTCTTTCTCCTTCTCCCGGGCGAGGATTTTCAGCGCCACGATGCGGTTGAGCCGCGGCTGGCGCGCCTTATAGACCACGCCCATGCCGCCGCGGCCGAGACATTCAAGGACTTCCAGTTGCGGGAATTGGCGGGCGATCTCGTCCAAGGGCGGCGGGGGTTCCGGCTTCGGGGGCACCACTTGCGTGCCGCCCGGCCCAGCCTCGGCGCCGGGCGCGTCGGTGTGGGTGGCCAGGCCCACGCCCAGCACGCAGCGCGGACAAAGGCCCTGGGGCGCACCCGCCGGCAATGGCGCGCCACATCGGGGGCAGGTTTGCGAGGGCGGCGGCGGCGTTGAACTCGGGGATTGGATCGGCGGCACTGCTCGTGGTGAGTTCCGCTGCTTTGCCAATTGCCACAGCGCCCAGAGCACTAATCCCACCAGCACTGTTCCCATCACCAACACAACCATCACAATGCCAAGGATGACCACGGCTTTCTCGCCAAAGAGACTCAGCATTCCGAACATCACGTTGTTCATATACCCATTCCTACCGGAAATCCGGCGGAAGGTTACCGGACGCAGCCTTCATGGGCTGAGCGCGGCAAAAAGAAGCTTCAGTTCCTCCTCGACTTCTTCGGGTCCGGCTACAGTGCTCGCGATCTCCTCGCGCAGCCGTTCGCGGTATTGCTGCCGCAACCGGTGCGCCGCCACCTTCACTGCGCCTTCGCTCAGACCCAGCCGCGCCGCCAGCTCGCGATACGGAATCTCGGAGCGCCCGCCGGTGAGAGTGTCTTTCAAGCCGACGAAGAGTTCATCGCGCCCGCTGTCCGCGTATTCCTTGCGCACCCGGCCCAGCACGACCTCCAGCAGCGCCAGCGCCCATTGACGGTCAAAGGCCCGGTCCGGTGTGTCGCCCGGCGCGACCGGCTGCACCCAGCGGGTCTCGGCGGTGTCGAAGTCCAGCGGGATGAGAGGCGCGCCTCCGCCGCGTTTCCGGGCATGGGCTTTTTCCCATTCGTTGGCCAGAAAATGCTTCAGCGAGACCAGCAGGAAGGAACGAAACCGGCCGCGCGCCGGGTCGGCCCTGGCCACGGTGTTCTGCGCCAGCAGCCGCGCGAAGAACTCCTGCGTGAGGTCCTGCGCTTCCTCCCGTGAATGCCCCGCGCGCCGCACGTAAGCATAAAGGGGATGCCAGTAGTTTCGACACAGTTGCTCCAGCGCGGCCCGCGCCCGCGTTGTGTCGCTGCGCCCGGCCGTCAGCACCACCGACCAATGCGTGGTGACGAAAGCTGGCCGGCCCTCACTTGCCTCGGAGGAAGGCGTGGCAAGAGAATGCGCCCTAGTTGTCTCGCTTGTGCTCACTTGCCCGAGTCTAGCGCCGCCATGCTAAAGAGCAAGACCCCGGCGCTGGTGCAACCGGGAGTACGCCTGCAGGACGCAGAACGTTCGCCTGCCCGGGCAGCGCACTGAATCCCAGGCTCTTGCATAAGTTACTTAAGTTAAATGGGTTACATTGGTTACCAGGGGATAGGGGGATTTCGACTGTGCTCGAGGCAAGATGAACGCAGAGCCGTCAAAGCTCAGGCATCATAAATGCTGCCCATAATGGGACATGAACTAACCGGTGGAGACCGATATGGAACCAAAAGGACTGCGGGACAGGTTAAACGGTATTCTTGAGGCCATAGCTGCGGGCCGCTCTTGCGAGCAGATTCTCGCGGCCGATCGCACCCTGACTTACCGTGACATTTTCCACGCCGTGGCAGAGGCGCCCACAAGCTACTGGGACAAAAATTCGGCAGGGAACAGAGGCAAAGTGTTACCGCGACCGGCCAATTCAATCCGAACGCCTGCCAGACAACGGATTGACTGACCGATGACTGATTCGAAGCCTGCTTTGAGCGTGCTTTGCACCTGTTTCATCGTGGCTCTCATCTGTGGTCTCATGGCGGCAATAGTCTCAGGCGTGGCGGGATTGTTCTGCACTTGCAGAGAACCTTGGCACCGTGGGCCGCAGCCGAGCTTCGCGGACAGGTGACAAAGGTTCAACGCGGCACCGGCCAAGTGCCGGCGAGGCGGTCTTGCAGGCCGCGCTTTGGCAAGGCGATAGACACCGCAGCCAGCAGGCCGAGCAAGGCCAGGGCCAGCCAGGGCTGCCAGATCCAATGTGCGGCGAGCGCGATGGCCGCCACAATGAATGCAAGGAATGACGGCCCCCATACCACGATCGCCCGCCAGAACAGGCGCAGGCGGGAGGCGCGCTGGCCGTCGTTCCTCACATAAGTCATTCCGGCGATGAGCAAGACGAGGCCGCCTCGGAAGAGCAGTGCTGCCACCAGGGCCGGCAGGCCAACATAGAACACCAGCGTCGCAGCCAGTATCATAACCGGGAAAGCGGGAGGGAGTTTCCCAGCGAAGAACTGCTGCTTGGGCACGTACTTATCCACCGTGGCGTCAGCTTCTTTGATTTCAGCTTCCGTGGGGGCAGGGTGTTCGGCGACGCTCTGTTCGGCAAACTTGCGGGCGTCCCCTTTGATCATACTCACCACCATGTAACTCGACCAGGAGGTCTGATTAGTGATGAGGCCGCGGTAATGGTGGGCGATATAGAGGGCGAGCTCGCGCTCGGTGGGCAACTGCGCGTGTTTGCCGCCCCAAAACCGAGCCGAGGTTCGCATTTGCAGCAGGGTGTTCAGTTCCATCAGGCCCGGATTCTTTTGGGTAAGTTCTTGAAAGAAGTTCACCATAAAAGGCACAAACGCACACGTCATCACCGGAAGGGCAATGCAACCGGCAACCAGGGCGGCACGGCGCAGCCGCGAAACCGCCGCTGTCCGGCTCAACAGCGGCTTGAGCGCCGCCGCCACGGCCTCAGCACCGGCCATCTGCGAGAGGCTTTTCAGGAAGGTCCGCGCGTGCAGCGGCAGCGGCACCGCCACATCCCCGGTGGCTTTTGCGCTTATCCCCTCAGTCCCTGCCAATGCCGTCGCAGCCACGTTGGCGAGAAAGCATTGGGCGGTTTGAGGCGGGGAATTGGGACTGGTTTCGGACTTCGGACTTCGGACTTCGGATTTCCCGGCTAGGGCGGGGGCGGGGAAGTCGAGCAGCTTGGCCCGGCCTTCGCCGGTGACCCAAACGCGGTCGAGGGAGAGTTCAGGCAGAGTGCCATCTTTCTCCGCGGCGCTGATTTCCGTGGCCAAATCATAAAGCCAGTAACGCACCTCGCGCCATGGTTGCGGCGTTCCGATCAGTTTCACGAGGGGCTGGCCATTCAGGGCTTCGAAGGCGTCCCAGTTTTCCTCGGGCGACCGTTTCCCGGTGAGCCAGCGCAAGCGGCCAACCCGGCTAAGACTGCGCAGCCCGACCGGAACCGGCTGGGTGCCTGGGGGAGCCACGCGAATCCAGACCTTGCGCAAGAGCTTCAGGTCGTAAGCCAGAAACCATTTCTCGCCGGCAGACTCCGTGAGCGCCTGCAGGACATGATAGGGGCCGATGGTAATGGCCGACTCCAGAAAGCCGCGCCCGTCAACGCCGCCCGGTTGACGCAGGACATGATAGGGGCCGATGGTAATGGCCGACTCAGCGGGCGGCGGCGGCGCTTCGGTGACCGGGAGGACGGGGCGCGAGGCGACGGCGGCCCGGGAGACCACCCTGGTTTTGGTCAGAAGGTCCTGCACGGCGGCGAAGCCGTTGCGGCGTCGCGCGGTGACGAACAGGAGCGCCATTATCACATACATGGAAGACCCCCAGAGCATCTGGGTGAACTGCGAGGTGCTCAGGTAAGTCTTTGGATTCGTGCCAAAGTCTGCCCAATAGGGCACGAGAGGCGGCACGACACAGACCAGCGCGCGGAGCAAAGCGCGCACGAAGCCGGGCGGATTCCGGTCCAGCCCGACGACGCGCAATCGGCAGAGGGCCTTGCCCGCCGCGGCGCCCCATAGTCCCTCGAACAGCGCATAATAGAATATCATCGCACACAGCCCCCCGAGCACACAGACCAGCGCCTTTGGCGAGAGCTGCATGGCCTGCTCCATAAAAGCCATCGGCGATCCAAACACCGACAGGTTAATCACCGCTGCCAGGCCGCACAGAATCGTCCAATCCACCACTCCCGCCAGAAAGCGCAGACTCAAGGTGGCCGGCGTCGGCGCGGTCGAGCCGTAAGGGGCCAATGCCCGGGTCAAGTCGGCGTAGCTCTTGAACCGCTCGTCGGGCTGCTTTTCGAGGCAGCGCAGGATAGCACGGGCCAGGCCTTGCGGAATCTCGGGACGAAATTTCCCAGGCGATGGGGCGCGTTGCTCCAGCACGATGGCCAACAGTTGCACCATGTTCGGCGCATCAAAGGGCGTGCGTCCGGTGAGCAGGTAGTAGAGGGTCGCGCCGACGGAATACATGTCCGAGCGGGCGTTGAGTTCCTCGCCGCGCAGTTGTTCCGGCGAACAGAAAGCGGGGGTGCCGAGGAAAGCGCCGGTGGCGGTGAGCGCCGGCTCGGTGCGGACGGCGGTGGAGATGGAGAGGCCGAAGTCACCGATCTTCACCGCGCCGTCTTCGCCCATATAGCAGTTCGAGGGCTTGATGTCGCGGTGGAGGATGCCAATGCGCTGGGCCGCCTCCAGCCCTTCGATGATCTGCAGCACACAGTCCACGGCTTCGCCGATTGGCAACGGTCCCTTGGCGCGCACGCGGTCCTGCAAGGTGCCGCCCGTAACCAGTTCCATCGCGATGACCGGCGTGCCGCCAATCTCCTCGGTGCCGAAGATATAGACGCTGTTGGGATGGTTGATCGAGGCGGCCAGGCGCCCCTCGCGGAAGAATCGCTCGCGCGCGTCGGGCGAATCGAGCCTGTGGCTCAGGACCTTGAGCGCCACGCGGCGTCCGCTCTCCAGGTCCTGAGCTTCATAGACCGCGCCCATGCCGCCCGCGCCGAGTGCGCGGAGGATGGTGTAATGGCCCAATTGCTCGCCCGGCTGCGGCAGTCCGCGCGACTTCGCCCCCGTCCCGGTCAGCGCCACTGTGCCCGCCGCACCTGTGCCCGGCTGGGTTTCCATGGCGAGTTTGAGGAGGCATTTCGGGCAGAGGTCGGGCGGCGTGTTGCCGGGAAGCTCGGCGCCGCACCCCACGCATTTGCGCTTCGCAGAAGATGTGTTTTCAAGCTCAGCCATATCGTTCCGGGGGTTCTTAAGCAGAACCCGGAAAAGGTAACGCGGCAGCACCATGAATGTCCCGGAAAACCTGTGGCTCCCCGGAGACGCCCTGCGCGATTGACAAAATCGCTGGGGTGCCTCGACGGCACCTGTGCCTTTCTGCCCCGCTTCCCCCTGAAGTCCATCCCTTACTTGTCCGATTTGAGCGGCGGCGGTTACTATCTAATGAATGAACAGTCTGACCGACCAACAGTTGTTGCGCGAATACACCGAGCGCCGCGCGGAAACGGCGTTTGGGGAACTGGTCCGACGACACGTTGACCTCGTCTATTCCGTGGCCTTGCGCATGGTTCAGGATGCGCATCTGGCTGAGGACGTGACGCAAGGCGTGTTTGTCGCCCTGTCGCGGAGTGCGGGACAGCTCACGGAGCGCCCCGTCTTGTCCGGTTGGCTGCATCGCACGACGCACAACCTCGCGGCCAACGCCGTCCGTTCCGATGTGCGCCGCCGCGCCCGTGAACAGGAGGCCGCAGCCATGAATGATTTGCTTTCCACCGAACCCGATGCTGTCTGGGAAGAGATTGCCCCACACCTCGACGCCGCTCTGGGCGAGTTGAGCGAAGCGGACCGCGACGCGCTGCTGCTGCGCTACTTTGAGCGCAAGTCGGCGCGCGAGATGGCGGAAACCCTCGGCACCAGCGAAGAGGCTGCGCAAAAGCGCGTGAGCCGCGCAGTGGACCGCCTGCGCGAATTGCTGGCCCAACGCGGCGTCGTCGCCGGCGCCAGCGGACTCGTGGTGCTCATCTCCGCCAACGCCGTTCAAGCCGCCCCTGTCGGTTTGGCGCTTTCGATAACCACATCGGCCGCGCTGGCCGGAAGCGCCGTTGCCACGCTAACCACCTCAACCGCCGCAAAAACCCTTGCCATGACCACACTGCAAAAAGCCCTCATTGCCACGACCCTGGCCGCTGCGATTGGAGTGGGAACCTACCAAGCTCGGCAAGCCTCCCTCCTGCGCGCCCAGATTAAGACGCTCCAGCAACAACCAGTCCCACAGCCCGAGCCATCCCAGGATGCCGCCCTCGCCTCCCTGCAAACCAAGGTGGCAGCGCTCGAGGTTGAGAACGGAGAACTGGCGAGTGCGCTCACCCGCGCCAACGCCGACAAAGCGCGGCTGGAAACGGAACGCGAACGGGCCCGGCGCTGGGCCACGATGTACAAGGAACTGATCGAGCAAACCAATTCCAAAGACACGAACCCAACTAACGCGTATCCCACGCCGAGGCACGTCGCGGTCGCTTTTGGCAGGTTGGGCCGGCTTTCGGCGCTGTCGAAGGAGGATGATAGCAAGCTTTCGCCGGAGGAAAAATCCGCCCTCGAAGCGGCGCGAATGAAGGCGCTTGATGAGCTTCCCAGCCTGGTGAGGGCCGCGAAACAATTCGAGGCGGGGGGAGCCGACTCGCAAGCGGATGATTCGTTGGACTTTATGGCGTGCTTGCTCTACGGGGCGTTGGATCTCGATGAGCAACAGTTCGGCCAGGTTTACAGCTTGATGCAGAAATACCAGCAGGAGGCCGAGCAAAAGGGTCTTTCGCAGACGAATTCTACCCCTGAAAACGCGGCCGCGGTGAACCAGATGATCGAACAATTCAAGGCGGAAATGCCAACCCTCCTGACGCCCGAACAAGCCAGGATATTCGCGGAAGTTATAACTCACGTTCAGGTCGGACCCGGGAAATCCAGCTTCAACTTCAGCTTTTGAGACGACGGCTTGCGCGCCGTGAGCGGCTTTCATCCGAGGGCCGGTGAAGCCGCGCTCAAAAGCTGTCGGCTTGTATGACTCGGCTGGCCGGACCAGGCTGCCGAGTGTTGCCGCAATGGCCACCTCGGTTACGGCCCAAACGCTGAAAACAGGTGGCGGACCTCTTCCTCGATTTCCTCGGGAGAGGAAACAGTGTGGGCGATTTCCGCGCGCAGGATTTCGCGGTAGCGGGCGCGCAGCCGGTGTACGGCCATCTTCACGGCAGGCTCGGTGAGGTTGAGCCGGGCGGCGATCTGCGCGTAAGGCAGGGCCGACTCTTCCCGGGCGAGGCAGCTTTGAAGGTATTCGAATAGCTTCGCCCGGCCGGAGGCCACATACTCCTCCTGCAACAGGGCCATGGTCCGCTCCAGCAGGGTCATGGCCCACTGCCGGTCAAAGAGCACGTCGGGCTGGACGTTGTGTGACGGCTCGGCGGTGAAGCGGGACTCAGCGACCTCCTGATTGATGGACACCACCGGCGCAAAGCCGCCTCGTTTCAGCGCGTGTTCACGGTCCCATTCGTTGGCGAGGAAGCGCTTGAGGGCCACCAGCAGAAACGTGCGGAACTTGCCCTTCTCACGCGCCGCTGCCTGGAGGTAATCTTTTTGCAACAGCCGCGCGAAGAAACCCTGCGTCAGGTCTTGCGCGTCGTGCGGCGGACGGCCCTGCCGCCGCAAGAACACGTAGAGCGGATACCAGTAGGTGCGGCAGAGCGTTTCGAGCGCGGCGGCCGAGCGCGGCGAATCCTTTTCGCGCGCCGAGAGCACGAGCGACCAATGGGTGGTGACGAACCAGGCATCCGAGGCGGGTGGCGGCGGTGTACTGGTGGAACTCATTTCAGCCGGGTGAGGGGTTAGCTTGTTCAGTTCTGTTTAGGCGAATTAAACGGCGGCGCGTTCGTGCGGCTGGAAGTGAGGTCTTCCGGCAAAAGCTCCTTCAAAGTGCGGAGGGGATGGAAAGGGAACTGGAAGGGGAGGAGCAAGACTTTCGGGACCAGGTAAACCGGCTCGGCCTTCGGGTCGCCCAGGGAGCCGGTGACTTTGTATTCGAAGAGTTTCGTCACCGGCCATAAGACGGTGCTGACGACCGGGCCGACCAGCCACATGTCGCGCAGGAGCCCGGCTTCGACGCGCGCATTGACCTGGCCCTGAAAGTCCAGCGTGCCGCGGTACTGCATCCGCATCCCGGTCGAGCGGATGTCCACATCGTCCGAGCGGATGATGCCGTTGGTGATGACGAAGGTGCAGGCGCCGGCGTTGGCCCGGCTGCTGCCCAGGCCGGGCACCATGTTGTTGAGCACGCCCGAGAACATGCCGAAGATGGGGATGTCCCAGATCAGCCCGTCGCGCAAGGCCAGGTCTCCGTGGCCCCTCCAGCTTTGCAAACTCACGGTGCTGGCATTCGTGACCACCAGGGTTCCGCTCAGCCGGCCATCGAGGTGATTGGTTTTGATAAGCAAATCGGCGGTGAGTAGCTGCAGGAGCGCGTCGGTGGCGGTCACGGCAAACTGATAATCCGTCTCATCATGCGGACTAAAGTCAAACCGCGCGGAACCGGCGGCTTGGCCGCCATAAAAGCTGACCAGAACATTGCTCAAGGTCAAGTGCTGGCCCAGCCAATGCACGTGGCCGGAGACGTGCGGCACGTGGAATCGCCACCAATCAAATGGGCCGCCATCGAGGTCAAAATGCAAATCGGCATCGTCCTCTCCATGCATCGGGATGGTGCCCTGGACGTGGGCGACCGGTGGCTGCTCGAATTGGTACGGTTCGATCGCGCGGGCGACGTGGGGGCCGATGGCGCGCGCGACGACCATCGGCTCGGCCGTGCTGAAGCCGTTGGTCAGGTAGATTTTCTGCGCGAGGAAGTCCGCGCCCAGGCCGTCCGCGCTGAGTTGCTGGGCGCCGCGCTGGAGGCGGGGATTGGCAAATTGCAGCCAGCGATTGGTGTATTGGAGCGCGGTTTGGAGGCCGCTGGCGGATTCACCCCGAAAGGTGAAATTGGTCAGCGCGACCCGGCCCTTGATTCCGGTCCGCTCCGGCTCGTGCCCGCGTCCCCAGATCTCGGCGTCAATCACTGGCGGTTCGGTAAATGTGAAGTAATCGAGTCCCCGTTGCTGGCCCGGTTCGAGCAGCGGGCGCAGGACCCTCACATCCAGCGTGCTGCAGATGCGGAAGTAGTAGTCCCTGGTGCGGTCATCCTCTTCATGCACAGCGTCGAGTCGTCCTTCAGGCCGCGTGACCCTTAAATCAGGCAGGCGCCAGACCAGATTCGAATAATAGATGTGCGATTGGGCGGTTGTCACCGGGACGCCCTGGTAAGCGCCGCCGTGTTCGATTTTGAACTCACCCTGCAACTGAAGCGTGGGCTGCACTTCGGCGCGCCAGTCGGGCTGACGATTCGTCCAGGCGGGCAGGACCAGCGACACCTCGCCCTTCAACTGAGGCGGCTTTTCCCACGCATAGGGCGCCAGCCAACGCCGGGCGCCCTCGGTGAGGAGGGGTGCGATTTGGTGGGGATCGACGTCCGAAGCGAAGTTGAGGCGCAGTGCGCGCGTCACGACATCCAGACCGGCGCGGACCTCAAGCTGCCGCTGATAGAGTTCAGCGTGCAGGTTGGTAATCGTCAGTTCGGGCGCGCGCCAGCTTCCAGCGCAAGCGAGTTCCGCCGCTTCAAGCCCGCGCGACTGCAACCCGCTGGCCTGGCCATCCCAATCCAAAGCATAAGGTTCGAGCTTCGCCCACCAGGCCCAGGATTCATCCGCGCGAGGCGGTGCGGCGGCAGGGGCCGCGGCGAGGCGCACGTTGAGCCGAACCTCCCCGGCGGCGCCCCACTGGGTGTTCGCCTGGTGGCCACGGAGTTTGGCTTCGCCGGCCAGCGGGATGGCGTTGGTCAGCGCGTGGATCCATTGGGCATTAACCTGGGCATTGGTGGCGCTGCCCCACCTGGTCTCGAGGCGTCCCGCCGAAAGCGCCAGGCTGGCGTGGACCAAATTGGTCTGACCCTCCACCGAGTCGAAATGAACCGTAAGCTGCAAGTTGGTGGCGCTGGCCCATTTGGTCTCGACCTGGCCGGCGCACAGAGCCAAGTCGCCATTCCCCAGGTTTGTTTGGCTCTCGAAGGAGGCAAAGTGAGCGGTAAGCTGAACATTCGCCGCCGTGGCCCAGCGTGTTTGCGCCTGGCCGGCTTCCAAATTCAATTCGGCGCGGGCCAGTCTATTGGTCGTGGCGGGGAAGAGCCGGGCGCTAAACCGGCCTCCGGTGACCGTGCCCCACGGCGTGTCCGCGCCCGGTGTGCTCAGCATCCCGTGGACGGCGAAGCTCGCGAGATCCCGTGCATCGCCCCGGACATCCAGCCTAAACTCTGGTGGGCTGGAGAAATGGATGCGCTCCAGCGTGTCGGCGAATTGGCGGAGGCGGTTGCGCCATGCGCCGGCGGGGGTGGCTTGTTCGGCCTGAAGCAATTTCCATTCACGCACGGCGGACGCGTTGGCAACCGTGCCGGATAAGTGGATGGCAGCGCCCGCAAAATCGGCAGTGAAATGATCAAGCGCCCATTGGTCGCCGGGCAAAAAGCGGAGGTCGGCCTGGAGGTGGTCAACTGCCAATTGTCGCGGCGGCTGGTTGGCTTCCGCGATGGGCCAAACCAGGCGGCCCCGGCGCAGCATGAGCGAATCAATTTGAAATTGAAGCCGGGCGAGGGCTGCGTGATTGAAGCGCAGGCGGACTTCCGCGAGCGTCAGTTGCGGACTGAGCGGCTCATCGGCACGCCCGAAACGGACGTTGTCCGCGACCAGGCCGTGATACCAGTTGAGCCGCAGGCGGGAGAATTGGAGGTCGAGGCCGCGCGCGCGCAGTTTATCCAGTAGCGGTCGCTTGACGAAATCGGGAAGGCCGATTTGATTGAGGTAAATCAATGAGCCGAGCAGGGCGAGAATCACCAGCCAAACAGTGATGCGGAGCCGGCGAAAGTAGATCCGGCCAATCCGCCAAAAGCGGCCTTTCTGGCGGGTTGATATATTCAAGGGTTAGGAAGCGCAGAAAGGTAGCGTTGAGCGTAAACGTAGAGCCAGACTGGGCACTCGAAAACCCAAGGCTCTCCATCCAGGGTCACGGCCGCGTAGGGCAAGCCGGAGGGAGCTTCGTTGCCGAACTCAACGGAAGCCTTGTCACCGTTCTTTAACTCGAGGGTGATCTGGTAACCGTTGTCCGTGAAGCCATAGCGGGCGCGGTCCGGGTCTCCGCGGGCGACCCACGCCGCGACGGTCAGTTGGCATAGTTCGCTAACCGTCTCCTCCACCGCCAGATCGTTGAGGATGCCCTGCGAACCCGGGGCGAGCGACCAGTCGTGCGGTCCGTTCCGGCGGATTTGGCGCACTCTGCCCTGCTGCCGGATGGTTGCGCGCGCCACATCGTTCGTGGAGAGGTTCCAAATCCGGCGTTCGCGCATCTGCCAGCTTGCCGCCGGCAACCGCTGAAAGTCGGCGCGCTTCACGGCATAAACAAAACTCTCATCCGCGCGCCGCGCGAAGATCTTGTCGGCCTGGTTCGTCCCGAAATCCAACTCGGCAATAATGACATTGGTTGAGCCCCCGGGAGCATTTGTCGTCGCCGATTTCAAGATGTATTGCCGCGCGGGTGAGGCCAAACCGTAAGCCGGCAGATCCGGCGCAATGACCACGTCCTTGGTGAACTCGATAATCTGCAAGCCGCTCAAAGCGGAGAGCAAGTCTTTGATCAGCCCAGCATCTGCCGGAAGACCCTGCGGCAGGACGCGCCACGTCCCGTTCGTTTGCTGCTGCACGGAGAAACTGTCCTGGCCGCGCACGTCAATGACCGCTACCGGAGCGGTTAAGGTCACCAGAAACGGATCGCGAAAGTCGTTGACCGAGGCGAACCAGGGCGCCAGCAAGTCCTTGGGAACCGCAACGATGGCATTCAGGCCAACCCGCCGCGCGTAAATGAGCCGGGTGTCATTGGCCGGACTCTTGCCGAATTGGAGCCGGGCGACGGTGTTGGCGCCCTGGCCCAGGGCCACCTCAAGCTCGGGCGGTTGCAGGCCAAACATTTCCAGATCCGCCCGGGGATCGTCCGGAACGAACTGACGAACCCGAACGCTCTGGAGCATTTGCAACGATTCTTCGGTCTTGGCGTTGTTGGCGCGCGCCGGCAGCGGGTAAACCATGCGCCACAGCTTGTTGGTGGCGTCGCGCCGCAGTTCAAAAACCTTCGCCCCGTTGGTCGCCGCCAGCCGGTCGAACGCGAGCCCTTTCAAATCAAGCAGCGCGGTGTCGCGCCAGTCGTCGGCGGTGCGTGGAATATATTTCAGGAAATCCGCGTCCACCACATACACACCTTCCACGCCGACAACTTGCAGGAACACCTGGTCGCCCGGCGCCGTCTTCGCGCCAACCCGCAGCCGGGCGGTGTAAGCGGGTTGCTCGATAATGAGGGAGGCCGGCGGTGTAGCGAAGCCGTACTCCTCGTCCGCTTTGGGCCGGTCCCGCAACTCCCGGGCAGTAATGTAGGTCGCCGGCGTCAACTGCTCGAGCTCAGCGAGAAGCTTTTCGATGCTGACGGCCTGGGCGGGATAGACAAGCGGCTCGGTGAGTTGCCAGGCGCCGTTGGTGCGGTCGGCCCGAATTTCCAAGCGGGCTGCGGGCCGGACATGCACGCTGGTGACGGCTGCCGCGCTCAGGTTAGGCAGGACTCTAGCCGGTCCGCCACCTGACTTGTTCACGTGCCGTTGGTAGAAAAAAATGAAGGCAAACAGCCCTGCGGCCACGATGATCCAGCGCCAAGTACTCCTGGAGTTCATGCGGGACCTTATCTCCTGCGCCGCAGCCAGACCAGGCCCCCCAGGAACAGCACGCCGCCGGGCAGGCCGGCCAGCAGGACCCACTGCGCCTGATGCAACTGCGTTTTGGTCAGCACGATCTTATACTGCGTGATGGGCCGCGGGCCCAGGCCGGCCAGCAATTGCGTGCGTTCGAGCAGCCAGTTGACGGCGCAGGCGGCGAAATCACGATTGGCCGCCGAGTCGATCTGGCGGTTGCCCAGGAAAAGAGAATCCCCCGCGACGACCATGCGAGTGGAACCACGCTCGGTGACGACATCCTTGATGGCCCCCTTCTCAACCGCGACCATCAGGGGGAAAGTCTGCTTGTGGGCGACGTCGCCCGTCGCCGAGGCACGGGGCCCCGAGAAAGCGATCTCTTCCACGCGCGGCGCATCGGCGGCTTGGGCGCGCAACTTCAACTGACCCACCGAACGCGGCAGAATCAGATGAAGCCGCGATTGGAGGAGGGAATTGACCAGGGCATGTTTGCCAAATCGGCTGACGATGATATCCGATCCCGAGATAGTGTTGTCCGGATCTTTGACGACATTGTGGCCCACATCCACACCCCACTTGGCCAGAATGCTCTCCAGGCCCGTGTCCTTGCTGACCGAGTAGAAATTAAACAAGGCCAGCAACCGGCCGCCCTGGTCGAGGTACTGTTCGATCTTCTCCAACTCGGCGTCGGGGATAGCCTCTCTGGGGCCGGCGATCACCAGCAGATTACAGTCCATCGGCACAGCACTGGCGCCGAGCAGCGAGAGCGGCTCAGCCTGGATATAGTTCTGGTGGAGAACGGCAGCGAACTTGAGATAACCGGCCAGTTCGTCGCCGCTGTCGATTTGGTGTTCGCCGTGGCCCTGGACGAAATAGGCCCTGAGCGGCTTGGGACTGGTAACGTCCAGCAAGGCCGCGGTAAAGGCCATCTCTCCCAGGAAGGCCGCGGGCTTGCGGCGGAACTCCCGTTCCTTTTCGTTCGGCACCTGCTCGACCACGTAGCTGGCCAGCGCGTTGCCCTCTCTCACTGTCACCTTCCCCTCGCAATCGAAGATGACGAGATTCTTGTCCGTCGGGGCGGAGAGGTTGTATTTGGCTTTGACGGTCTGCGCCAGGCTGGGGTCGCGCATGTAATCAACGGTTTGAATGGTGATTCTCGGATTCAGCAGCCGGTATTCACTGAGCAAGTCCATCACGGTGCTGTAAAGCTCTTCGTCGGTGTCATAGTATAGGGTCACCTTCACCCGGTTGGTGAGAGACCTGAGCAAGCTCACCGTGCGGGGGAAAAGCTCGATCCTCGAACGCGTGCTCAGATGGAAGCGGAGAAAATAATCACGGCTGAGGTAATTAATCATCACCAGCACGGCGAAAACGACGAAAATGAGGAGGAGGACGTGGAAACCAATCGCCCACTTGCGATAGGGTGAGAAACTCGGTCTGGATTGAGAGTCGGCCGCCATGCTATTTCCAGCGACGGCTCTCCACCACCCGCAGGGTCAGAAACAAGAAGAAGAACGTCAGACTCGCCAGCAGAACCACTGGGCGGGTGTCCACGACGCCGCGGGCGAAATCATGCATCTGCTCAAACAGGGCGAAGCAACCGAGCACCTGGGCCTGCCAGGTTTCCTGCGCCGGGAGCTGGCTGGCCAGGTAACCCAGCAAAAACACGCTCGCGCCGAACCCGAGGCTGATCATGGCCGCGATCACCTGGCTGCGCGTCAGCGCCGAGGCGCAGCAGCCCAGGGAAACAAACAGTCCGCCGAGCAACAAGATGCCCAGAAACGTGCTGCCGACCACCCTGCCATCCAGCGCAGCCGTATCACTGGTGAAATGCCGCACGACCAGGAGGCAGCCCAGCATTGGCAACCACATCAGGACATAGAACACCAGCGCTGCGGTAAACTTGGCCGCCACCACCTGAAAATCGCTCACCGGGGTAGTCATCAGCGTCTCGAACGTGCCGGAGAACTTCTCCAGCGCAAACAGGCGCATCGTAATGACCGGGGTCGTCAGCAGCAGGATCAGCCAGAAAAACGGCGTGACGTAAAACAGCTCCGTCACCGGCATGGGGGTTGGCTTCTGCAGCTTGACGAGGATGACGATGAAGCTGTAACCCATCAGAAACAGGGCCGCCGCGATGATAATGTAGCCGCTCAGCGACAGGAAAAAGCCCGCCAGCTCCCGCCGGGTGAGGGTCCAGTAAGCCCGCATCAGCCTTCCTCCTCCTCGCCGGGACGGGTCACCTGGACGTAAATATCTTCCAGCGAGTGCCGGCTGCGGGTGAGTTCGCGCAGCAGCCAGCCCCGCTCGCGCGCCAGCAGGAAGATAACGGGCCGCAAATCCAAACCATCCCTTGGCGTCAGTGCGCAGCGGAAATACTCGCCCTCGCTGGGGGACACGTCGAACTGCTCGATTTCGGCCATTTGCGCCCAGCATTCCCGCAAGTCGGCCAGCGGCGCGGCGATTTCCGCGATGATCTGGCCGTTGCTGCTCATGAGGCGTTGCAGATTCTCCGGCGTGTCGGCGGCCAGGATTCTTCCTTCGAGCATGATGACAACGCGGTGGCACATCATTTCCGCTTCCGACAGGATGTGCGTCGAGATGAGCACGGTATGGGTGCCGCCCAACCCCTTGATGAGCTGGCGCACCGAGCGAATCTGGTTCGGGTCCAAGCCGAGCGTGGGCTCGTCGAGAATAATCAATTCCGGCTCATGCACCAGCGCATCGGCCAGGCCGACGCGTTGACGATAGCCCTTGGAAAGCTGGCCGATGATGCGCCGGCTGACTTCGGTCAGGCCGCATTGCTCCATGACCACATCCGCGCGCCGGCGGGACTGTTTGCGGCCCAAGCCTTTCAGCCGGGCGCGAAACTTCAGGTACTCGCGCACACGCATGTCATGGTGCAGCGGGTTATTCTCCGGCATATACCCGATGCGGCGTCGCACCTCATCCGATTGCTGAAAGACATCCAGCCCGGCCACGCGCACGGTGCCGGAGCTCGCCGGCAGGTAACAGGCCAGAATGCGCATGGTCGTGCTCTTGCCGGCTCCATTTTCGCCCAGCAACCCCACGATCTCGCCCCGCCTGACCGTGAACGAGATGTCCGAGACGGCGGCATGGCCCGCGTAGCGCTTGGTCAGGTTGGCAACTTCTATCATCAAATCTTCGCTCATGAATGCAGCGTAAGGCGGAGTTTAGTCGAGAGGCGGCGGGTTGAGCCAACAAAATCTCAGCCTAACGCGGGGCCAGCTCCACCGCTCCCTGGCGCAGAACATTGAAATTGCCCACGCGCTGCTGCATGGCAATTTCGAGCTGCACCCGGTCGCCTTTCTTTTTGGCATACAACAGCTTGGCGGCGGCGGAAAGGTCGGCGGGTAATTGCCCGTCAATGGCGGTCACCAAAACGCCCCGCTGCAGACCCGCCGCCGAGGCCGGGCTGTCGCCTTCCACCCCGGTGATGAGGAAAGCGTCGGAGGCTCCCACCCCGTAGCGGGCGGCCAGTTGCGGCGTCAGCTCCTCAAGGTTCAGCCCGAGCTTGTCGCGGATCATCCCGGCGTTGAACACGGATTTCTCCGGCACGAGCCGCACGGCGATGTCCTTCCGTGCCGTGCCGCGCCGGATGGCCAGGGTAATCTCGGACCCCGCACCGGCCGCCAGCAGGTCGGCGAAATCAATGAAGCTCTTGGGCGGCTTGCCGTTCACCTGCAATATCTCGTCGCGGGCTTTCAAACCGGCCTGGCCGGCCGGGCTTTGCGCCTGCACGCTCGTGATGACCAGCGGCGTCGTGCCCACTTTCACCCGCGCGCCAAACCAATACGCCTTCACAAACTCCGTCGGGAAGATGTCCGAGAGCGCTTCCAGCACGCGCCGGATGGGGATGGCAAACCCGATGCCCTGCGCGCGTTGCCCCTCGACCTCGTTCAAGACGGCGACGTTGATGCCGATCAACTCGCCGCGCAAGTTGACCAGCGGCCCGCCGCTATTGCCCAGATTGATGGGGGCGTCGGTCTGCAGCCAATTCGGGATGTCCAGCGGCTCGCCTTCTTTGGGCACAATTCGGCTCTTGGAGCTTAAAATGCCGCGGCTGACCGAGCCGCCGAGGCCGAAGGGATTGCCCAGCGCCAGCACCGTTTCGCCCAGCAGCAAGTCGTCTTCGCGCGCAAGCTGGATCGCCCTGAACTTTTCCCCCGGGCGGGCATTGAGCTTGAGCAAGGCCACGTCGCTCTTTGGGTCACTGGCAACGACCGTGGCCGAATACAGATTGGTTCCGGCGCAGAATTTGACCGCAATTTTGTCCGCCCGTCGCACGACGTGGTCGTTGGTGAGCAGGTAGCCCTCCTCGTCAATGACGACTCCCGAACCGAGGCTGTACTGTGAATTGGGCGGCTGCCGGCGGTGATAAGGGTCCCAGAATTGGCGGAAGAACTCCTCAAAGGGGTCCCGGACGCGGATGATCGTCGCCGTGGCAATGTTCACCACGCTGGGCATCACCTTCTCCACGGCCATCACGGCCGCGTCGCGGCGGACATCCGTTTCCCCCGTTTGACCCCAAGCCCCGGGGGCCCCACCAAGCAGACACCCTAACAGCGGCAAAACCGGCAGCCGCTGGCATTGCCATTCTCTGGTTCCCAAATTCATAGTCATAACAACAGTCAACCGCGTCTTTGGAGGCGTTCAATCTTCTTTACGGCGGCCAGGGCTTGACATTGCAGGAACATAAGCGCAAAAGCAATGACAAGGTGACTCCGGTTCTGGCCAGTTTTTATGCCCAGTGGCGCGTGCGGTGCGGCGCGGTCTCGGTCCTGCGCGAAGACCACGCCTCGCCGCCCGAGCGCCTCCTGCAATCCATCTGGCAGCACCAGCGATTGGTCCGCGAGCAACTCAAGACCTTGGACGGTCAACCGGTCCGCATCCTTCATCCCGGTTTTCGCAGTGTCGAGGGCGGACCGGATTTTCGGGGCGCGCTTGTGCAAGTCGGCGACGGGCCGGCACGGGAAGGCGACGTGGAGGTGGACCTTCGTTCCAGCGGTTGGCGCGCCCACGGGCACGACCGTAACCCGGCCTTTCAGAACGTCATCCTGCATGTGATTTGGGAGAGCGAACGCCCGGTCGCCGGAGCACCGCCCGTCCTGCTGTTGCGCCAGGCGCTCGATGCCCCGCTGGGAGAGCTTAGCCTGTGGCTGGGCGGCGAGGCGGCGCAAACGCTGCCGGAGGAATTGCGCGGCGAATGCTGCGCCCCATTGCGCGCCGTGCCGCAGGCGCAGTTGCTGGACCTGCTCCACCAAGCGGCGCACGTGCGCTTGCAGAGCAAGGCGGCGCAGTTTCAGGCCCGCGCCCGGCGGGTCGGCTGGGAGCAATCGCTGTGGGAGGGACTCTTCCGCGCCCTGGGTTACAAACACAACGTCTGGCCCATGCAGCGCCTGGCCGAACTGCGCCCGCGCTGGCAGGCCCCCCGGCTCCAACCCCTCGCTGTGCAGGCGCGCCTGTTCGGCATCAGCGGCCTGCTGCCGGTGGAATTGACCCGCTCGCAGGCGGGAGCGGACGATTATGTGCGCCGCGTCTGGGACCAATGGTGGCGGGAGCGCGACGAATTTGCCGACTGCATCTTGCCGCGGGCACTTTGGCACCTCCACGGGTCGCGGCCCGCCAACCATCCGCAGCGCCGGCTCGCGCTGGCCTCGCGCTGGTCGGAGGCGGGCGACCTGGCCGGGAAGCTGGAACGGTGGTGCGCGCGCGAGGCGCCGGATTCGGCCCTCGCCGGTTCGCTGCTGGACACGCTGCAAGTCGAGTCGGATGAGTATTGGTCCTGGCACTGCACATTCCGTTCACCCCGGCTCAAAAAAGCCCAACCCCTCCTAGGCGCCACGCGGGTGACCGATTTGGCGGTGAATGTGGTTCTGCCCTGGCTCTGGATTCGGGCCGTCGAGGGGAAGAACGCCGCGATGCAACGCGCCCTCGAACACCGGTATTTCGCCTGGCCGCCGGCGGAAGACAACGCACTGCTCCGTCTTGCGCGGCAGCGGCTGCTCGGCGGCGCGCCGCGTCGCGCCTTGCCCGGCGCCGCGGCCCAACAGGGGCTGATCCAGATGGTGCGGGACTTCTGCGACCACTCGAACGCAATCTGCGAGCACTGCAAACTTCCTGAGCTGGTGCGGGACTGGTTAGATAAAAATTGACTTGCGACGGCAACGGCATTATAGTCGGGTGGTGGGAGATGGCTGGCCCGGTCTTCAGCCCGTCTTGGGCTGAAACGGAGCCGGGAGCTGTGGAAGGCAGAAGGAAGAATGGAGAAGAAACAAGCATGGTGAAGGTGGGGGTGCGATAGTCGCTGGTGGTGTTTCACGCTAGCGGCCCGCCCAAACGAATTCTCCATCTTCCGTCTGGCGGAATCGCTCGCGGGGCGCGGCGGGTGGAGGCTTCGGGCCTCAACGTCCACGGCTGCTTCAGCGGGTTGGCGCGGAAGCCTTCTCAGGTGCGGCTCCTGGGCCAGCCTGTCAGCCTCCGGTACCGGTGGTTGCTGGGACCCGTCCGCCGGGATTGCAATAACGGTTAGCCCGCGATGAGTTCAAGTTGGGGTGTGGGCCGGGTTTGTGGTGGTGTGGGAGGCATTTCGTCATAGGTGCGGCCATGAAGGTGTCGCCCGGCGAGTTCTTTGCGCATGCCTCCCCATTGTTTGAAGAAGAACGGCACACCGGCTTTGCGGCACTGGCGGAAGATCGCTTCCACCCATTCTGAAGGCATCGGACGCGCTCCAGGCCCGGATTCTCCTCCAACAATCACCCAATCAATTCTCTCAAGGGGCAAAGGATCAATGGGGCCAAGCAAGGGTTCACAGGAGAGGAATCGGACTGCCGCCGGGACTGCCTGTAAATCGTGGAGGCGGGAGAGCACATCGGCGTTCTCCACGCTGACTCCCACCCAGACGTTCGGCGGCCAAGGCAATTGGGGCAAAAGCTCGCGCAACCTCCGGCTTCGCTTGGTCAGGACTTGAAAGGTGTGGTGCGGACAACGGACCATGGTGTTGAACACTCGCCGAATGAATGCCAGCGGCACGCGCTCATGGAACAGGTCACTCATCGAGTTGACGAAGATCAGGCGGGGCGAGCGCCAGCGTTTTGGCAACTCGACCACATCCTCATGCAGGGTGACCCGGAAGCCGTTGCGATACCGGGCGTTGCCCATTGCTTGGAGCCGGAGCGCCAGCCGTTCGGCGTAACAATGTTGGCAGCCCGCGCTGACTTTGGAACACCCGGTGACGGGGTTCCAGGTCGCCTCGGTCCATTCGATGGATGAATTCGCAGCCATTATCTTGCCGTAGGTCGTCGGTACTTATTGAAGATGTCCCTGATAATATGCTCGGCTGCGGGTTTTTGTGAAGCAAAGAACAGGTAATATAGGGTTGCGCCCTTCGTATTGCGCACCGGCATCGGCTCTGGCACATGCTTGAACTCCGCCGCCTTCAGCAGCCGTTGTCGGAATCCCGCTGCCACGACCTCGTTTTCCTCCTTTTCGACCTGTTTGAACAAGTCCCGCTTCGTCGTATAGGCGATCTGCCGCCAAGACTCGTCGCCCCAGAAATCGTTCATCCGCTTCAGGTCCGCCGGGTCTATACCTTCGGGATGCCGCCAAAGAACGTTCCGGTTCATATCTGCCACCGGGAAATTGAGGAACAAGTCAATCGTCCGCATCTTTCCCGCCGTCTCAATTACTTCCCAGTTCAGGTGAAGACCGTAAGGATCAAGGAGGCACAGCCCGCGGCGAAACTGCTCCCACCGCACGTTGGGGAAAACTTTATCCAGCAGGATGCGGTTGCAATTCCCCTCGTGAATATGAACGTTCCTGTGTTCGCTGGTCAGCTCTCGCAGCAGTGACACCTTCTGTCGGTCAATATCAATCAAGTGGTATTCCCTGAACGGCGGCTGCACCAACAGCGCGTTAATGGGGCTGCCGGGCACATATTCGCCCGTCGTCTTCGAGACATGCACGCCCGCGCCTGCGAACGCGTCAATGTACACGTGGTGGAGCGGGGGGTTGATCTGGGCCGCCAAAATCCGCGAATAGGCCGATGCGTAGTCCTTCACGATGTCGAGCTTGACCTCTGACCAATAACCAATTTCATCAAACTTGAGGCGTCTTGAACTTTTCATGTGTTCCCCTTTTCAAAGCGCGGCGGGTGAAAGTTTCGGGCCTCAGCGACCACGGCTGGGCCAGCGGGGCGCGGCGGCTCATGTCTTTGGGTAAAGCGGGGAGACCTTTTCGTCAAGTTGGGCCTCCAAGTCCGCGACGCGCTTCGCGGCGGCGGGTGGGAGTGGGTGAGGTAACCGACGGAGAAGGAACACGACTCTGCCTGGGGAAGGATGTTACGCAACCCCTCGGAGAGCTTAACACTGATGTTGTCGAAAATGGTGGGCATTCGGAGTCGGGTTCAAGTTGCCGGATTTGAGAGGCAGTTGACCGCAAGATGCGCGCGCCCGGACTGATTCAGCAGTGGCCGAACTGCATCGGCGAGATACGACTCACGGTTGTCAATGATGTCGTGCGGCATTTCCCGGCGCAGTGTGGCAAATCTTACGGCAGGGATAAAGCGCAAAGATGGCGAAGGTTTTCAACAGGGCGCAGCTTGACACTACCACCAAGGAGTGAGAACGCCCAACGGTGACGGACCGCGAGCCGTCCCCGGCTCGCAGCGCGTTGGAAGGTGCAAGCGCTTCGATCATCGTTTCGCGTTTGTGGCTGCTGCGAGCCGGGGACGGCTCGCGGTCCGGGGGCAGTGTCCAGATGCGCCCGGTTAGCCACCTTGAACGGGTTTGGTCTGGATTGGGTGCCGGGCAGGAGGCATGTTGTCAGACTGATTATGTCGGAATCGCCGTCCAGCAAACACTACGAGCGCCGGTATGCCACCGGCGAACTGGTGCGGCGGCTGCTGGCCCTAGCGTGGCAGTTCCGCGGGGATTGCCTGCGGTCGCTGGTGTTGAGCGTAACGCTGCTGTTGCTCGGCCTGGCGGGGCTCCAGTTGCTGGGGGTGGTCATTGACGTTATCCGGCACGCGCTCGACCCGACGCAGCGGGCGCCGGTGTATCCGTTTGGCTGGAGGCCCCCGGCGGGGTGGACTCCGCTGCAAACCGTCACGGTGATGGCGCTGGCAATTGTCGCGCAGGCGCTGCTGCGGGCGGTGCTGACCTACCAGTACAACATGACCACCGCGCGGCTGACGCAGGGGAAGATCGTGCCCGACTTGCGCGACCGGCTGTATGACAAACTGCAACGGCTGAGCGTCCGCTTCTTCGACGTACACGGCTCCAGCTCGATCTTCAACCGGGTGACGGGCGACGTGCAGAACACCCGCCTGTTCGTTGATGGGGTGGTGTTGCAGGGGATCAACATGCTGCTGACGCTGGCGGTCTATTTCGTGTTCATGTGGCGGATTCAGGCGTCGCTGACGCTGGCGTGCCTATCGGTCACGGGCGCAATTTGGTGGGTGACGCACTATTACTCGGGGCGGCTGCGGCCCGCCTATTTGCGCAACCGCGAGCTGTACGATGGCCTGGTGCTGCTGTTCACGGAAAGCGTCCGCGGGATGCAGACCGTGAAGGGCTTTGCGGCGGAGCCTCATCAGGTCCGGCGCTTCGAGGAGGCCAACCGGCAGGTCTCGGACCAGCAAAAGCGCATTTTCCTGGACCTGTCGCTGTTCACGCCGATAACGCAAGTGTTGTCGCAACTGAGCCTGGTCATCCTGTTCGCCTACGGCGGCTGGCTTTACGTGCAGGGCCGGATTCCGTTGGGCGGCGGGCTGGTCGTGTTCGCCGGTCTGCTGCAACAGTTCAACGGGCAGGTGGCCAACATTACCACCATCGCCAACTCGGTGCAGCAGAGTTTCACGGCCGCCCGCCGCGTGTTCGAGGTGCTCGACACGCCGTCGGAGGTCCAGAACCGGCCCCACGCCGTCGTGCCGGCGCAGTTGACGGGCCGGCTGGCGTTCGAGGGGGTGACGTTCGGGTACCTGCCGGAGGCGAACGTGTTGCAGGAGGTGTCGTTCGAGGCGGCGCCCGGTCAGGTCATTGGCATCTTCGGCATGACGGGCGCGGGCAAGAGTTCGCTGTTGAGCCTGATCCCGCGCTTCTATGATCCCCAGCGCGGGCGCATTCTGGCGGATGGGCGGGACCTGCGCGAACTCGACCTGGATGCTTACCGGCGCCAGATCGGCATCGTGTATCAAGAGAGCTTTCTCTTCTCGAACACGGTGGCGGCCAACATTGCCTTCGGGAACCCGCGCGCCACGCAGGAGCAGATCGAGCGGGCTGCCCGCACCGCCTCGGCGCACGAGTTTATCGTGGCGCTGCCGCACGGCTACGAAACGGTGCTCGGGGAGTCGGGCGCTGATCTTTCCGGCGGCCAGCGGCAGCGGCTGGCGCTGGCGCGCGCGTTGCTGTTGCAACCGCCGATTCTGATCCTGGACGACCCGACGGCCTCGGTGGACCCCAAGACGGAGCATGAAATTGTGTCGGCCCTGCGCCAGGCCATGGCAGGGCGCACGACGTTCGTGGTAGCTAACCGCCTGAGCCTGCTGCGCCGGGCCGATGTCATTCTGGTCCTGGAAAAAGGACGGCTGCTGCACGTGGGCACGCATGACGAACTCGCGCACCGTCCGGGCACCTACCGCGAAACGGCGCTGCTCCAACTGATGGACCTCACCGTTGAGGTGGGGACGCATTCCACCGCGTTCCCAGAACCTCTGCCAAGAAGTGGGACGCGGTGGAACGCGTCCCTCCCAGCAAAGGGACTATGAGCGCGCCCCCAACCAGCAAACCGCCGGCAGCGTCGGCCGCTGACAAGCTCGGCAGCGGACGCGAGGCGATCACTTACTTCCGGCCGATGGAGGAGCGGGAGGCCGACCGCGCACCGCTCAGCGCCCAGCTTATCCGCCGCATGTTCACTTACACCCGGCGGTATGCCGCGCGGCGCAACTGGCTGTTTGCGCTGACCTTTGCGCGCGGCCTGCAATTGCCCGCGCTGGCGTGGATGATCGGCCAGACGATCACCGGCCCGATTGCGGGACGGAACCTGCCCGGCATTTACCTCCATGCCGGCATCTATCTTGTCCTCGTGCTGTTCATGGTGGTGACGCTGCACTTTCGCCAGCGGTTCGCCCTCGAACTGGGCGAGGCCGTCGCACACGACATGCGCCTGGAGCTGTTCCGAAAGCTGACGGCGCTACCGATGTCGTTTTTCAACAAGACCCGGTTTGGCCGCATCATCAGCCGGATGACGTCCGACATCGACAGCGTGCGCGTGGCCGTGCAGGATGTCGCGTTCGTGGTGACGATCCAGGCGGTGCAAATGACGGTGGCGGCGCTGCTGATGGCCTGGTACAACTGGAAGCTGTTTTCGCTGATGCTGCTGCTGGTGCCTGGGATCTGGCTGGTCAATCAGAACTACCGGCGGGAAGTGAGCCACCAGTTGCGCAAGCTGCAGGAGACCTGGAGCCGGCTGACTTCCACGCTGGCCGAATCGGTGGGCGGCATCCGGGTCACGCAGGCGTTTGTGCGGCAGGAGATCAACGCCGGCTTCTTCCGCAAGCTGGTGAACCTGCACGGGGAAAACAACGTCGGCGTCGCCCGCGCCTCGGCGGTGTTCATTCCCCTGCTCCAGATGAAGAGCCAGCTTTTCCTCGGCGCCGTGGCGCTGCTAAGCGGTTACGGCGCGCTCCGGTGGCACGGGTCGCTGCACATGGAAGTGGGCGACCTGGTGATGTTTTTCTTCCTGGCCAACTTCTTCTTCGACCCCGTCGCGGTCATCGGCAACCAGTATAACCAGGCGCTCTCGGCCATGGCGGGCGCCGAACGTTACTTCCGGCTCATTGACCTGGAGCCCGAGTGGAAGGACGCGCCCACCGCCAAAGCTCTGCCGCCCATTCGCGGACGCGTCGAATTCCAGGACGTGCATTTTGAATATGAGCGCGGGCGACCGGTGCTGGCTGACATCACGTTCGTCGCCGAACCCGGGCAAACCGTCGCCCTGGTTGGGCACACCGGCAGCGGCAAGACCACGCTCGTGGGTCTGCTGCAAAAGCTTTACCTGCCGACGCGCGGCCGCGTGCTGGTGGACGGACATGATCTGCTCGGGGTGACGAGCGACTCGCTGCACTCGCAGATGGGCAGCGTCCAGCAGAACAACTTCCTCTTCGCCGGCTCGGTCAGCGACAACATCCGCTTCGCGCGGCCCGGGGCGAGCGAGGCGGACGTGCGCGCCACGCTGCGGGCGCTCGACTGCCTGGACCTGCTCGAAGCGCTGCCCCGCGGGTTGGAAACGCAGGTGGGTGAGAAAAGCGCGGCGCTCTCCCTGGGCCAGCGCCAACTGATCTGCTTCGCCCGGGCGCTGCTGGCGGACCCGCGCATCGTGGTGCTGGACGAGGCGACCAGCGCGATTGACAGCGTCACGGAATCGCGCCTGCAACGCGCGCTGGAGGTTCTTCTGCGCGGGCGCACGGCCTTTGTCGTCGCCCACCGGCTCAGCACCATCCGGCAGGCCGGCCTGGTGCTCGTTCTGGACCAAGGCCGCATCGTCGAGCGCGGGACCCACGCCACGCTGCTGGCGGCGGGTGGCGTTTACGCCCGGTTGCACGAAGAGTTCATCCGCGGGGGCAGCCAGGCGGGTGATTGAGGCAACCCGGAAACCGTCCTGAAATAAAAAGAGCCGCCCGGGGTGGGCGGCCGATCTTTCCTCCATGCGGCGGAGGTCAATGCTGTATGGCTCTCAGGCTTTCCAGACGTGGTTGGGGAGGGTGGGGACGGCCGCCATCGCATTGCGCGTATCCACGATGCACTCGGTCCAATTCGCCAATTCCTGGTAATTGATGCAGGCGTGGTTGGTGGCGATCAGCACCGCGTCAAAGGCCGTGATCGTTTCTTTGTTCCAGGCGACCGACTTGGTGCCGGCCCAGTGAGCATGTTCGCGGGTCGGTTTGATGACGGGCACATAAGGATCGTAGTAAGCGACGTTGGCTCCGCGCTCCTTGAGCATCTCCATCAGGACGTAACTCGGCGACTCGCGCTCGTCGTCCACGTTGGGCTTGTAAGCGAGCCCGAGAACGAGGACGGAACTGCCTTTGATCGCTTTCCGCCGATCGTTGAGCGCGTCCGCCACCCGGTGCACCACATAAGCGGGCATGGAAGTGTTGATCTCGCCGGCCAGCTCGATGAAGCGGGTGTTCTGGCCAAATTCGCGCGCCTTCCAGGTGAGGTAGAAGGGATCAATCGGGATGCAATGCCCGCCCAGGCCCGGCCCCGGGTAGAAGGGCATAAAGCCGAAGGGCTTGGTCTTGGCCGCGTTAATGACCTCCCAGACGTCTATGCCCATGGCGCTATAAACCATCTTGAGCTCGTTCACGAGGGCGATGTTGACACCGCGAAAGGTGTTTTCGAGCAACTTCGTCGCCTCGGCGGCGCGACAGGACGACACCGGCACGACCGTCTTGACCGCCTTGGAATAAAGAGCAATGGCCTTTTCCAGACAGGCCGGCGTGTAGCCGCCGACGACCTTGGGAATCAGGGCCACTTTGCTGTCGGGATTGCCGGGGTCTTCGCGTTCGGGCGAGAATGCCAGATGGAAGTCGCGCCCGGCTTCGAGACCGGAGCCGATCTCGAGCACCTCGCGCAGGTCCTCGTCCGTAGTGCCCGGATAGGTGGTAGATTCCAGCACCACGAGCATCCCCTTGCGCAGATACCGCGCGATGCTCCTGCCGGTGTCGATGATGTAAGAAATGTCCGGCTCCCGATTCTTGTTGAGGGGCGTGGGGACGCAGATAATGACCGCATCGGCTTCCCGGATACGGCTGAAATCGCTGGCCGCCGAGAATGTGCCCGCACGCACCATCTCCGTCACGGCTTTGGAAGGAATATGTTTGATGTAGCTCTTTCCCTGGTGAAGAGCGTCCACCTTGGCCGCATCCACATCCAGCCCTAACACGGTCACACCCGAGCGGGCGAACTGAAGCGACAGCGGCAGTCCGACGTAGCCCAGCCCAACTATTGCTGTTTTCATTGCTTTATGCCAGATTCCTGAGTGTCTCGATTGTCTTTCCCACCACCAGGCCCGCCTGGCCTTCCCGCAAATGAGGCCCCATCGGCAAGCTCAAGACAGTGTTCGCCAGGGTTTCCGCAACAGGAAAAGCGCCCGAAGCCCATTTGCCGTCGGCATAGGCGCCAGAAAGATGCGGCGGAACCGGATAATGAATCAGCGTCCCGATGCCCGCTTCCGTAAGCCCTTGCTGCAAACCGTCCCGATTCGGATGCCGCACCACAAACAGGTGCCAGACCGGCTCCGCCCAGACCGGCACCAAGGGCAAAGTCAATCCTGAGGAGCCGTCAAAGCCGGCTCGATAACGAGCTGCCACCGCCTGCCGGCGTTCATTCCACTCGTCAAGCTTCTTCAGTTTCACTCGCAGGAAGGCGGCTTGCAGTTCGTCCAATCGCGAATTGAAGCCTTTGCACTCGTTATAGTACTTCTTCTTTGAACCGTAGTTTCTCAGAGTGCGGACACGATCTGCTAACGCGGCGTCGTTCGTAGTGACCGCGCCCGCATCCCCCAAGGCGCCGAGGTTCTTCCCGGGATAATAGCTGTGGCCTGCGGCATCGCCCAGCGAACCGGTGCGCCGCCCCTTGTAACGCGCGCCCTGGGCCTGCGCGTTATCCTCGATCACCTTCAACCCGCGCTCCCGGGCAATACTCATGATCGGCTCCATGTCCGCCGGCTGCCCGTACAGATGCACGGGCATGATGGCTTTGGTCCTCGCAGTGATGGCCGCCTCGATTCGCGCCGGATCGATGTTAAAGGTCTCTGGATTCGGCTCAACCGGCACCGGCCTGGCGCCCGCATACGACACCGCTAACCAGGTCGCGATATACGTGTTGGAGGGAACGATGACCTCGTCCCCGGCGCCGATGCCGTAACCCCGCAGGATCAGGTGCAGCGCCTCAAGGCCATTGCCCACGCCCACGCAATGCTGCACGCCACAATACGCCGCGAACTCGTGCTCGAAGGCCTCCACCTCCCGGCCCAGAATGTACCAGGCCGAGCGCATACAACGGAAGTAGGCCTCGTCCAGCTCCGCTTTGAGCTCTTCGTACGGGCCGACCAGGTCCAAAAACGGCACCTTCACGAACCGGCGCCTCCCATGGCGCGCAAGTATTCGCGGTAATCCCGAAAATAGTCCTTCTCATCGTACGGCTCCGATGCCAGCGCCAGGCACACTGACCCGGAGGAAAAGTTGTCGATCTCCCGCCACAACATCGGCGGCAAATGCAACCCGTAATACGAACGGTTCAGGTGGAACCGCTGCTTGTCTTTCCCGTTATACACCACGACATCGAAACTCCCGGACATGGCGATCAGAAATTGATGGCACTTCTTCAGAGCGTGACCGGCACGGTCCGCCCCGCCAGGCACATCGTAGAGATAGAACACTCGCTTGATCGCAAACGGAATGTGCCGATTGTTTTCGAGAAACGTCAAGTTGCCGCGTGGATCCTGGATCTTCGGCAGCTCAATCAGTTTGCATTCGTTGAGTTCCATAAAACATCTGCCCGCTTTCTGTCCTTATTGTTTCTGTTGGCGTGCCGCCTCTTGCCTCATTTCTAAGGTTTAACCTGTTTAACGTTGCAGCCTTGTAACTGTGCAACCATTTGCTTCCGCAACCCATTGCCCCCGGCCAGGCGCCCGTTCTCTTCACGCCGGTCGTTGCGCGCGCTCCCATTCACGCACTTGCCTTTCGGCCACCTGAGCCAGCGGTAAAACACCGGCGCGGACCTTCGGCCAATCTTTTCCATCCAGCAAGAAATGCACCAAATCAACGGCTTGGCCGCCGATCATCCGGGCATTCTTAGTGATGCCCGTTTGCCGAAATCCGAACTTGCGATTGAGCGAAAGCACCGACCGGTTTGTGGACACGGTCGTGACCCGCACCTCCGTGAGGCGCAACTTGTTAAAAGCGATGTCGAAGGCCAACACCGCACCGGGAATGGCCGCCGGCACATCCGGGCGGATCACCCACCGACCCGACTCCCCGCTCGATCCTTTCAGATCGTAGATGCCGTAGGCCCCCACTGCGATCCTGCCGGCGGTCTCGATGATAAAATAGTAATCACCCGGCCGATCGAAATACGTCTTCAGCCAGGCCTCCTGACTGGCGGCGTCGGTGGCGGAATCTCCCAATCGCCCCTTCACATGATCCAGATTGCGCAGCCAGACGATGAAGGGCGCATCGTCCATCCGCACCGGGCGCAGGCGCACCCCGAATCCTTCGGCCTGTATCGTGTGCTGCATAATTTTACATCGCCAACCGCCACCGCGCTTGCCGGCCATCGCCATCTTGCGCGATTGGCTTAACCCCCCTGCCAGCCAAGGTCAAGGTTATTGGTTTCACAGCTTGATGACGACCTCCTGACGGTAAAAGAACACGATCCGTTTGATGCCGACGATCCGGGCCGCGATTTCCTTGACCTTCTCGACCAGCGTGAGCCCGACCCCCATACCCCCGTGCCGGCCCTGGAGGGAATAGTCCGGATCCACGGCCACGTGCATGATTGCGATGTCACTCGGTGCGGTTCGTAAGAAAACCACCAGGCCCACCGGGTCAATGCCGCGACGATCCCGGTCATAGGCGAACAAGGTTTGCGCCTCGTGATTCCCAACCCGGACCGACAGGCCGTCGGCAGTCTCCTCCAGCCTGGGCTGGCCAAACTGCTCTAACGATTCAAGAATACCTTCGCGCACACGGTGTTGTTGCGGATTAAAAAACAACAGGTCTTCCAAGGCCGAACGGCACTGACTGGGAACCCGCGACGAAAACACCAGGTTCACGTTCGCTTCCGGGACTGCACCAGACGCCAGAGATCGCCGGCCGATTTGATCGGCCCGAGGTCGGCAGCCCGCAGGTTCACGCCATAATTGGCATCCAGCATCGCAATGACAGACAAGACGGAGAGCGAGTCCCATTGCGGAAATGCCTTGAGCTCGTCAGACTCTTTCACTTCATCCACCTCCAGGATAGCGGCAATCTTCGTTAAGAACTCGTTCATACGATTCAGAGCTATGCAAAATCGATCATCTCACAAAAGGAAAGCCCGCCCAGACGCATCAGCATGGAGGCCCACACCAGCCCTCCCCCAAAACCAGCCACGCACACTTGACAATGGCCGTTTCTTAACTGGCTGGCGAGGTTGAACGTGATCGCGATGGGCAAAGTTGCACCGCCACCGTTGCCGAAGTGTTCTACCACATTGCTGGGCATTTTGGCGTAAGGCACCTTCATCTTGTCCGCCAGTTTTTGGAGCATGAACCGATTCGGCTGGTGGCACAGGAAGTAATCCACTGAGTCCATCGAAGCGCCGGCGCTGGCCAGCAAGCTCTCGATCAGGGGCGGCACTTCCACTTGGACGAAGTTAAAGATGGCGGAGCCGTCCATCCGAAGATGGTCTTTAGCCCGGAGGTTGTTGTCCCCAGCGTCCTCCAACACCGCGGTCTCCGGCGAGGACGGCAGACGAAATCCACCCGCCGGGATCATCAACGCCTCGTGACGTGAGCCGTCCATCTTGAGGTTGGCGTGGATGACGGAATCTTCCGCGTCGCGCTCCACCACGGTGAGAGAGGCAGCATCGCCCATTAGCGGATAAATGTTCCGGTCCTTCGGCGAGGTCTTGCGGCTAAGCACGTCGCCGTTGATTAGAACCACCTTGCGGACGCTTTCTTGTTCCAGGAGCAGAAAGGCCTCGATCAGTCCGACCACAAAGCCCGCACAGGCCTGATTGATGTCCAGACACAGCATGTCCTGTTTCAGGCCCAGACGCCCCTGGATGATGTTGCTGGTGGGTGGAATGAAATGGTCCGGGGATTGCGTGACAAGGAGCAGCACGTCAATCTGGTCGCGGGTCAGGAGGCCACGCTCCAAGAGGTGCTGCAAGCCGAACACGGCCAAGTCCGAAACACACACGTGTGGCTCGACCAGACGGCGCTTGTTGTAGCCCATCACTTCCTTCAGTTTCAAAGAGCGGGCTTCCGGGAAGTTGAAGTTCCTCATCTCTTCAACGAATGACCGCTCGTTGGCGGGCACGACGGTGAGAATCCCGGAAATGCGCTTGCGGCGGAAAATGAAATTCATGCCTGAACCCCGCATTGGCGCAAAAGCACCCCGATCGTTTGGAGGTTCTTGAAATTATCCGGCACAATGTCCGTGCCTTGAATGGAGATGCCGTAAGTCTTGTCCAGCGTCGCTACCAGCGTCATCAGGTCGAAGGAATCAAGCATGCCGTCGGCGATAAAGTCGCTGGAGGCGGTAAAATCGAATTCGGGACGGATTTCCTTCAAGATTTCTGGAAGTGACTTCATGGATGGACGAGCCAATTAACGAGGACGTGATCCATCAGCCCGTCGGGCGCATAACCGTAATGGCGGTATTTCAGGACCGCGTTCTCGTTGTCAGCAGTGACCCAAAGTATGAAGCGCCGGACAGCGCTTTGGGCCGCGAAGTAATGACGCATCAAGGTTGAGCCAAAGCGGTGCGACCGAAACCGCTCGGCCACCACCCAGTACCGGACCGTGGAAGTGAAACCCTGGCTCTCGAAAAAGAGCAGCGCCGCGAGCGCCCCCTCGCACTTGATTGCCAGGACCTGACGCGCCGCGATTGCCGCTTCAATTTCGTAGAGCATGGGAAGCTGGTCCGCGTAACGATCAAAGGAGCATTCCAGCAAATCCATGATCGCCTGGCAATCCGTTTTTTCGGCGCACAGCACTTCCGTGCCATCAGCAGAAGGCTGCGGCTGTCCGGGCTGATTGGGGCGGGCTAAGCGGAGCAGCCGGGCATAACGCCGAAACCCCGCGGATTCCACCACGTTCAGTAATTCGCCCAGGACTGCCTCGCTCCCCACGAGGTCCACCGCCACCCGCTCTGTTTTCAAGCCGGGGAACGCCGTGATTTCTCGCTGGAGCGCCGCCACATTCGAGGCACAGAAGTACAAATGCCAGAAATCACGATCTTTCCTGAGAAAGAAGGCTGATCGACCCCGGAGTTCGCCGAGTAATTCACCGTGGTCGATCCACCCCTGCACCTTCCCGTGAGCCGGGAAGAAGTTGGTGCAGAAAGCCGAGGCGCCTGCCTTTGCCCCCTGGATGGCATCATACACCTGGGTGACGGTTGTGAGGCGATCCATCATTTCTCAGTTGGCGCTCGAAACCAGCTTCTGCCGGTCGATCTTGCCATTGGGATTGCGCGGCATGAGCTCCATCCAAGTGAACACCGTCGGCAGCATGTATTTCGGCAGCAGCGGCGAAAGGCGCTCGCGGATGAACGCCGGCGCTAGTTCCTTGTCGCATTCGTAAAACAGAGTGATCTCCTTCTTGTTCTGATTATAGACGACACAGCAATTGCGAATGCCCTCCACCTGAAGCACCGCGTGCTCGATCTCGCCGAGTTCAATCCGATACCCGAGATGTTTGATCTGAAAGTCCCTGCGGCCCAGGAACATGACCTCCCCTCGGTCATTCCAATAACCGAGGTCGCCCGTCCGGTAGATCAACTCCGGGTAATGGTGATTGAGGGGGTTTTGGACAAAGCCCTTGGCGGTTCGCTCGGGGTTGTTCCAATAGCCCAGCGCCACGGAACTTCCGCGCACGCAGATTTCGCCCTGTTCGTCCTGCCTCGCGAGCTGGTTCTGGTCGTTGAGAATCAGGATGTCCGTGTTGCGGCACGGAAAGCCCACCGGCATCTTTTCTTCCTCCGGGAGCTCGCGATCCGCAATGTAGTAGGTGCAGGCAACCGTGATCTCAATCGGACCGTAGAGATTCACAAACAGGGCGCCCGGCAGGTGGCGTCGCCAGTAGTTGAAATGCCTGGTCGGGAAAACTTCGCCGATGAAAAGCACTTTCTTAAGCCGGTCCAGCTTCATCTTCGCCAGCAAATCGAGGTTGGCGATATTCACCATGATGGTCGGGACCCAGAAGATGAAGTTGATCGGCTGGGTGGCCAGAAACTCAACCAGTTTGGCGGGAAACATCGCGAGCTGGTCTGGAATAACGACCCAGGTGGCCCCTTTGGCTATGCACAGGCAGAATTCAAGCGTGTAGGCGTCAAAATAAATGGGAGCCAAGCTCCCCATGACTTCACTCCCGTCCAATCCGAGACGCGCGAACGCCCAGTCCGCAAAATCGATCGTGCTGCGGTGGTTCAAGGCCACCCCTTTGGGAAGGCCGGTCGAGCCCGAGGTGTGGATGATGCAGTACGGATCGGTGTCCACCACCGAATCAAGTCGCTTTAGCAACGTCGCGTTGTCATAAGCCGTCTCGGCCACCATCGCCTGCTCCACGAGGAGCAGTTTGTCCTCCGAAATCTCAAGGGCGCGCAGCGCCGCCACATGGGCTGCGGAGGTTATGATAACGCTGGCATCGAGATTCTGCAGCATCCCTTTCAGCCGCTGGGGCGGAGACTTGATGTCCAGATTCGCATAGCAGTTTCCGCTGTACAAAATGCCGAGGTCAGCCACGATATTCTGAGCACTCTTGGGCAGGAACACCGGAACCGGCTGATTCCTCGCAGAGAGCCTTTTTAGAATCAACGCGGCACAATTTTTGGCGAACCGTTCGAGGTCGCCAAAGGTGTACTCGCGATTCTGTTCCCTCACGGCCACTTTGTTCCTGCATTTCAGCAGGGAGCCCTTTTCGAAGTAATCGATGACGTTAATTTGCATGACTGGAATCCGAAATAATTGAAGCTTGCGGGGAGGCGCCGGCGACATCTCCGGCAAAGAGCCGGTCGTGGAACTTCGACACCACGGCGTTCATGCAATAGATACTGGCGATCCGTGCGCCCATTCAGCTTGACATCGTACGATCATAAACTTGAGGCATGCAAAGAAAACGTGCCTGCTCTGCACAACCGCTTCCAGTTTACCATGCGCCCGGAAAACCAGGATTCCGTTGATTACGGAACGTTCCTCCTTCAAATTACGGAAACCCCTAACAACAACATCCGCGAGGCTGCATTATTCCACTTTTGACCGCACAGATATGGCCACTTTTGATCGCACCACGACACTCTATTTCAGGGTTGGAGAACAACCCTATAGAATCGCTGCGCCCCCCCGCTCATAGTATCGGTCGCGCTGGCCTGCGACCAGGTTGCTATTGAACTCGACGGAAAATCGTTCCAGTCGGTGTCATCCAGGCTGCTTTTGTACTGCAGCTTGTAATTCTGGCCAGTCACTGCGCTCCAGGTAATCGTGACGACGCCGTTGGACACAGCGATAGATTGAATCACAGGCGGAGCTATCGTTCCGTTGACGATCACGGTGAAGCTGTTGGTGGCGCTCAAATGGGGGTTGACCAGATCGTAGAGATCGGTGTTGGTGACCTCTGTCGTAATGGTGTTGGTGCTCGAGCCTTGGCTCTGGCTCGGGGTCCAGGTGATGATGC
>Ga0187872_10000474_pt1 | contig 46827 bp, 43 predicted proteins | sample June2016WEW_16_4_FD_132973 | JGI IMG/M metagenome (GOLD analysis project Ga0187872, IMG submission 132973) | Peatland microbial communities from SPRUCE experiment site at the Marcell Experimental Forest, Minnesota, USA - June2016WEW_16_40 | ecosystem: Environmental > Terrestrial > Soil >...
AACAAAGCCCGCCGACGATTGAGTTTCGGCGCTGCCATCGGCAATCCGTTAGTCCACAAGCTCGTCAAGCCAATCAAGGTCGCTCGCTCCCGGCCGACGGATCAGGTTCGTTTCAATCAGCTGCTGGTTATCAAGACAGAGGCCCAGATGGGAGCAGCTGACACAGCCGTTTTGAGGGAAGCGGATCCCGCTGTGCGAGGAGAAATCCCCCGATTCCAGCTGATGGATGGTCGTCTCGACCAGCCGTCCGAAATCTTTGCGTTGTTCCTCTGAGATGGTGGTCTTCAGGTATTGGATCTCAGGCACCTGTTTCCGGACGAACACGACAAGAGCGACATCTGGGATGCCGCTGACCCATGAATAGCAAGTGAGCTGTGGATCGAGGGATAGAAGCCCTTCAGGCTCTTCGGAATAGCGGCTGGTGGTAGTCTTCCAGTCGATCAGGCGGCGCTTGCCATCGAGTTCTCCGATGGCATCAATATAGGAGACGAACTCACTGCCTCGCTCGAGGGTTCGAGTGATTTTGAGCTGCAGGTTCTCCGTGGGGCACGGGACACAAACCCGATCCTCCCGTACGAACTTCTCGAGAAGGTGGACTCCCTGATGAAGGAGCCGATCCCAGGATTCTCCCTTCCGGTATTCAAACGGAGCGTCACGGAAAGCAGCCCATTCCTTGAACAGTGCCGCGGTCGAGTCCTGTTGTTCGAAGTAGGCGCCGAGAGCCTTCTCAAAGCAACGGCCAAAGACCATGGCCGCCCGGGTGTCTTTTCACGCCAGCCATCCAGATATCGGTACCGATAGCTGCGAGGGCAGCGCAAATAATGGCTGATCTGGGTATAGCTGTAGATCATCGATGTTCCTGTGCGTGAGTCTCGCTGGCCTCTGAATGGGAGAGTTCTTCCCACTCGGCCGCCGGGGCGAAGGCTTCCAGGTTCTGAAAGGTGTGGCCGTTCAGGGTTACGTGTGTGGTCCTGACGACACCGCGAAGGTTGATCAAGGCCTTCTCATCCATCTGATCCTGGCTGAGCAATTCCATGTCATAGCCGAAATCGCGCAGGAACCAATTGAGCTTCCAGAGGGCTCGTTCGGTCGAGTAGAGCCGGCCGGAGAAGGATCGGCGCGCGAAAGACTCAGGTTCGAGCACAACGAATCGGACCATCAGGAAAGCCTTCTGTGGATGCCAGCGGTAGGAAGCCCATTCGACCCGAACCAGGAACAAGCCTTCCAGGGGGCGGTCGCCATCCAGTTGACGAGAATGAAGACCCGGGGATATGGCGTTTCATTGTTTCACCTCCAAAGGGCGTGAATAGGAGTTGAGTTTGCAGATCAGGCCGTCGAGGTCTTCTTTCGCCGAGGACGACAGGTGGGAGATGAAGGACTCGACCAAGTCGCGGCCAGCGTCCTTGAGGGTATGAGTACCGCAGAAATCAGCGGCATACAGCTTGACGAGGGTCGGATCAAGGTTGTACTGGCGGATCAGCAGGCAGAGGCGATCGCGAAGACGGGGCTGGCCGTTGTGCGAACCGTTTCCGTTTGAACGTGGCGCAGTTCCTTTCCCGCCCGGCGACGCGGCGGGCGTAGAGAGATAACCGAGTTCTTCGACGGAACACAAACCAACGCCGTAAGCCTTCCGCAAAGCGCGATTGACCGCTCGAGTTTCAGCAATCCTCATTTCCGCGCCCCGGACGAGCGACGAGACATTCGAGGGGTCGGCATCCCCGTAGCCAACGAAGCCCTTTGAGCCAGGTTTCTTGCAGACGGTCGCCTTAAAAACCCACCGGTTTGTCACCGCGTTAGAAAAACGAGCTTGCAAAGCAGCTCTAATCCCTGCGCAGCGGTTGCGATACCCCACTCGTAGAAGGCCAGAGTGTGTTATGTACCATCGCCCATCCAAAAGCTGCAGATGACCGGCCGCTACCGACAGGCCGTACATTCGGGTCAACTCCGCCAAGCTATCGAACAACATCGCAGGGAGCCTGCCCCAAACTTGCCGAGCGTACTTCTTGTTCAAGCGAAGCAGACCGGACTCGCACCTACTGTTTCTCTTGGTCCGTGCGACAACATGTCCGTTTAGCACACTAGACAATCTCTTTTGACCAGGCATCCGGTTTATTCGATCAGCGCAAAGCATGGTTTTCGGGCTCCCTTTTGCTAGACTTACCAGCGTCTGCTCCAGAAACGGAGCCAATGGCTACTCATAAAAAGAATACTCGCAAAACGAATAATGTCAACAAAATTCAGGGGCGCCCGCGTCGCTCTGACAGTGAGGTAAACCTCTCGGCGGTAGGGACAAGGATAAGAAAGCTAAGAGGTCAGATTACCCAAGAGGAGTTTGCTCGGGGTTTAGGGATAAGCCAGGCGCAACTGTCAAAATATGAGTTAGGGCAGAGTGCCGTTCCGCTCGGGGTCCTAATAAAATTAGCGAAGAAATCTGGTGGCACGGCAGATTGGATATTGACCGGGGAAGCTGCGGCGCCCGAATCGGATTAAGAATCTTCGCTTTCTTGCCATCAGCAAATAAATTCAATCGTCGTCCCCGTAGTTGCTCGCCTCGCTCAGGAAGCACCGAGCCAGTGGCGCGGACTCATCGATAACATGTCGGTCAAAACCGCCGTCTCCATGGCTTCTAGGATTTCCTTGTGCCCTCCCGCCCTTCCACGCTATACCTTATTTCTCTGGCGGCCGAAACGTCGCCGGTCATCACCTTGGTAGCAATCGCGAGGACCATGGCATCGGCGAAGCAAGCGCCTGGTTTGAGATCGAGTCCAAGCTCCCTTTTGAGGATCCCCCGGATTCCCGTCGGCAAAGGTTCCTCGAGAATCGCGCGCAACGCCTCGCGGGAGGGCAGTCGTCGCCGCCTGCGTTTGGAGGGCTCATTTCCGAAAAAAGCCGAAGCGATCTTTATCCTCAGGCCACGCTTGGTCCCTGCAAAATTGTGCAGCTTTCGTATCTCCAGCAACCGCGGCCTTGACTTGGCCGCTCACGATTCGCGGCCAGTGCAGGCGCGCGATGACGTCGCCGGCACGCCTATGGTGCTGGAGCAACCAGTCGACCCGCTCTAGGATCCTTGGATCTTTGCTGCGCCGGTAGACGGTCATTCGAGAGACCTTGAGATGCTCGGCAAGCTCGCTGAAGGACCTGAATTCCCGAAACGACTTCGGTGCTGCGCGATCGCTTCATCCTCCGGCGGATTGAGAGGTTCCTCCCAATCGGATTTCTGCTGACGCTTCCGCGGAAGATCCGGGGGATTGGGCGTGGTTTGCGGCTCCACGTCATTTTCTCGCGTCGCTTGTGTTACGCCTGACTCGATTACGTCATTTGTGGTGTCACCCTCGTTACTCACTTCGCCCTCCTAATAGCCTGTAGTCTGGCCTGTTGACGTTCGACGGACAGCAGAGTTTTTAGCAACAGTGCGATTTGTTGTCTTGTCCACGTTGTTCTCTTCCGCGAACTTTCTTGACGACAGAAACATACCAAGTTATCTTTGCTGTTACAAGGAGAGGACATGGCGCAGTCTAACTACCACCTAACTGCACGACCGAGAATTCTATTTCAAGTCCGGGAACGCGATCGGGCAGGAAATGGGACCAGGACCTTGTTTCTACAGATTTACGGCCACAAGCCGCCCACCCGAATAAGGGTAAGGGAGTTCACTCACGCGTTCATGGAACCGGGAACGCCGGAGTACCGGGAACGAGAGGCAGCCACACACAAGGAGGACCGGAGGACTCTGGCGGCTCTTCCCTACTCGCTCGCGCCAACTCATTGCCCGTGGGTTCGGCCTACGCGAAGGACTTGTACGACGCCACGCGCCAGCTAATTAAGGGCTATCCAGTGAAGCAATCAGTATTCTCTGAACTGTTCGCTGACAATCCGAAAAAAAACACAGGACTCTACCCTGCGCTCCTAAACGACGCCATCAGAAAAACGCGGCTCATCATGTCCCAAAGATCCGGTGAGCCGTTCCTTCCCAGCATCCTTTGCCCCGATATCGCTACGGCAGCCTTTGCTTTCGCAGCCTACCGAGGTGTCGAGGTGTGCCCTGGCTGCTGCAAGCTCTTTGCGCCCAACCCCGACCGCGACCAGACCTATTGCTCCGACAATTGTGGGCAGCGAATCTACCAAAGACGGTACAGACGCCGACAGAAATCCCGTCGCCGCGTTAATCAGCACTAGGCGGTAGCTCGTTATCTGTTCGAGGTGATCTCTGAGCAGCCGACAATACGCCCGGAATCGCACTCGTTCTCCTCCTGGCTACTATCAGTTGATCTATATATGTAGGTTAATTAACGTATGAGTTAACACAAGCGGCGACGGTGGGCGTGGGATACCGCGCCGAGGACACCACGTTCGACCGGGCCTTCTCGGTATGCATCTACCTGAACATGCAGAAGTGTAACAAGATATACGCCAGGGGTATGGGTCTAACTCATTGGTTCTTCTCGATTAATCGCGTTGAAGCAGCCGGGCGATCGAGTTACATGTATCAAAATGCTGGCGATACTGGGGATGCGCGTCACGGAACAAGACTACAGCATCCCTGTCAAACGCAGAGCCTTGGGTTAGCCCATCTGTGCCTGTAGGAATTCTCCCGGGAGGCGGGCGATTCGCGACGGAGCAGATGATCCCTCGTGTGCCTTTGCCGCGATGTGGTGAACCCCACTCGCCTTCGCGTGCGGCTTTTCGGCCAGCGTCCCATGCGCCGGTATTCTTTCCATGAGAATGCCGAGTGTGCGCTCCAATTGCGCCAATTCCAGGCGTTGCTCCCTTCCGAAGAGAGTGGAAGCTACGCCGCGACTGCCTGCGCGGCCCGTGCGCCCCACCCGGTGGATGAAGTTCTCTGCAATCTCGGGCAAATCGTAGTTAATTACGTGCGCGATGTCCTCAACGTGAATGCCACGGGAAGCCAGGTCGGTGGCGACCAGCACGCGGTAGCGCCCCTGTTGAAATCCGGTCAGCGCTGCGGTCCGCTGAGATTGCGAGCGGCCGCCGTGGATCGTGGCTGCGGCGAACCCTTCGCGACTCAAACTATTGGCCAGCCGCTCCGCTCCGCGCTTCGTGCGCGCGAAGACGAGACAGCGGCCGGACTCGCTGGAGAGCAAACGCTGCAGCAGGTCCTGCTTGCGGTCGGAGGCAACCTCAAACGCCTGGATGCGCACATTCTCCGAGGGCTTCAGTATGGACCCGAATTCGAGGCGCACCGGCTTCCTCATGTAATCGTGCACCAGGTGTGCGACGGAGCTTTCCAGCGTTGCGGAAAAACACATCGTCTGACGCTCTTTGGGGAGCACGGCCGCAATCCTGCGAATGGCCGGAAGAAACCCCATGTCCAACATGCGATCGGCCTCATCAAGGATGAGCAATCGCAGCCCGCGAAAATTGATCAGTTTGCGGTCGAGAAAATCTTCCAATCGTCCCGGTGTGGCGACTACGAGCCGGGCGCCCTTCCGCAGTGCGCTGAGTTGCGCTCCCTCGGCTAGGCCTCCCACGACCAGTGCCGCGGGCGAAAGCTGCTCGCCTTTCAGGGCGTTGTACTGATCCACAACCTGCATGGCCAGTTCGCGAGTGGGAACGAGCACCAGTGTGGAGATTCCCGGCGTATTTCGCTCGAGCATCTGCTCCATCACCGGAATAAGGAACGCCAGCGTCTTGCCGGTTCCGGTCTGAGCGGTCGCGAGAACATCTTTGCCCTCGAGCGCTTGCGGAATCGTCGCTGCTTGCACCGGTGTCGGTGTCGAAAAATGAGCGAGTGACAGCCTCTTTTTCGTGTAAACGGAAATCGGTAATTCTGAAAAGCTATTCATCTTGGTCTTGCCTTCTATCTGGCGGAAGCGGTCGCGGCGCGCACAATCCTGCGGGCGCGCCAACTTGCGCTGCCAGTATGGTTTGGAATTACGCTGAAGACTTCGGAGGGAACTGAAGGGCGGGTATTCTCAGATCGAGTACTTCACCAGAGTAGCCGCACTACACAACCGCGGTATTAAGCGCAGACGCAGTATACCATGCCGCGACCGTTTTTCTCGAAAACTTTTGGCAGAGGGTAACGCTTCAGTTCGTCTTGTCTATCGAGTAGCAGAGCCGCTCGAGGTTGCACTCGATGCATTTCGGCTTGCGGGCCTGGCATACGCGCCGGCCGTGCCAGATCAACTGATGGGAGAAGAGAATCCATCGGTCTTGCGGAATCACCTGCATCAGATCCTGTTCGATTTTTTTCGGGTCGGTATTCTTGGTCAAGTCGAGCCGCCCGGCGAGCCGCTGCACGTGGGTGTCCACCACGATGCCGGAGGCGATGCCAAACGCCGTGCCCAGCACGACGTTCGCCGTCTTTCGCGCCACGCCCGGCAGCGTCAGCAGTTCCTCCATCGTTTTCGGCACCTCGCCGCGAAACTCGTCGATGATTCTCTTGCTCGCGCGCATGATGGATTTGGTCTTGTTGCGGAAAAAACCCGTCGGGCGGATATCCTGTTCGAGTTCTGCCGGGTTCGCGTACGCAAAGGCCTTGGCGTTCGGATACTTCTTGAAGAGGGTCGCCGTCACCTGATTCACTCGCTCGTCCGTGCATTGTGCGGAAAGAATGGTCGAGATCAGCAACTGAAACGCGTTCTCGTGTTTCAAGGCGCACGTCGCGGCCGGATACGCTTCGTCGAGTCCTTTCAGGATCGCTCGCACGCGCGCCGGATCGGTTCCACGCCCCGCCGAACCGCGACGCGCGCCACTCTTCGCCGATTTCTTGGCTTTCTTCCCGGCCATGGAGCGGAGAACTATACCACACGCCGTTTACGGCTCGACGCGCACGCCCTTCCAGAATGCGATGTGGTCCTTGATCTGTGCGGCGGCGGGTTTGGGATCGGGGTAATACCACGCTGCATCGGCGTTCCGCTGGCCGTTCACTTCTACATCGTGGTAGCTGGCGGTTCCCTTCCAGGGGCAGGTGGTGTGCGTATCGCTCGGACGCAGGTATTCGGTGTGCACGGAATTGCGCGGAAAGTATTGATTCCCTTCCACCACCACGGTGCGATCGCTCTCGGCGAGAACAGCGCCGTTCCATGTAGCTTTCGCCATCGTCGTCCTCCACTTGCCTCTAGACGGCAAAGAAAAGATTCTGCGCGAACGCCCATTCCGAATCGAACCATTGGCCGCCGCAGCGGTAGCCGGAGCGCTCGCCCATTTGAACCACTTCCTCGGGGTCGTATTTGTGCGAGCTTTCCGTCCAGATGGTCTCTCCCTCGCGCAGGTAGAACCGGAAGCCTGCTTTTCGGATGGTGACGCGCTGCCAGATCTTCGAACGCAGGTGCATCTCGACGCGCCGCTCCGCCTGATCGTATCGCACCATGTGCTCGAAATTTGTCAGATCGAAATCCCCGTCTAGCTCCCGATTGATTCGCGCGAGCAGGTTTTTGTTGAACGCAGCCGTTACGCCCGCCGGATCGTCATAGGCGAGCGTCAGCATGGAAACCGGCTTTTCAAGGTCGGTCGCGAGCAGGAGCGCGTCGCCTTCGCGCAGAGCCGACCGCACCTCGCGCAGAAACTGATCTCCGGCCGGACGGTCGAAATTCCCGATCGTGCTGCCGAGGAAAAGAACCAGAAGCCGCTCGCCTTCGCGGCGCCGCGCGGCTACTTCCTGAAGGCCGTCGAGATAAGCACGCTCGAATCCCACGATGCTCACCATGTCGATCTGTCCCAGTTCCTGCTGGCACCGGAAAAGCGCGCTGCCGGAAATGTCGATCGGGTAGTAGTTCACTCGCTGCCGCCGCGCCAGGGCCTCGAGTAGCCAGCGTGTCTTCTGGCCGCTTCCGCTGCCCAACTCTGCCACCACGACCGGGCCTGGCACTCGCTCTACAACGTCCGCGGCGTAGCGTTCGAGCAGCCGCATTCCGGCCCGGCTCAGCCCGTACTCCGGCAAAACGCAGATCGCGTCGAACAGCGCCGAACCTACCTCGTCGTACAGATACTTCGAAGGGAGCTCTTTTTGTCCCGGCTGGCTCAATCCGACCACGACATCCGAGGAAAATTCAGCCAGCGCCTGCGTTGCAGGGATCGTTGCCATTCGCGGAGCCGAGGCCATGGGTTACTCCTCCACGCAGCGGAAGGTCGCGTACACGTATGGGTAGTGGGGCTGGAACCAGTTGCGGAACGCACGGCGCAGCATGCAGGCGTCCGTCCGCGCCGATCCGCCCTTCATCACGAAGTGTTTCCCGTCGAAGAAATTGGCCGAGTAGCCGGGGTAAAACGAAAAACTCTCGAATCCCGGCAAGGGACCGAAGACGCTCGATGTCCATTCCCATCCGTTGCCGAGAAGATCGAACACATCGAATGCGCTCGCTCCCGCGGGGTGCGCGTCCACCGGAGCAGCATTCCACCGTTGGTGATGGAAATTGCCGTGCGTTTCGCCGGGCGGAGCGTCGCCCCACGGATACGCGCGCTCCGTTCCGTCCGGCGCGCCATACGCCGCCCGGTGCCACTGCGCTTCGGTCGGCAGCTTCCGTCCCGCCCAGCGCGCAAAAGCGGAAGCCTCGGCATGACTCACGTAGACGGGCCACGAAGGAGGCAGCGGAATCGCTGCGAACATCGCACGGTATTCCCACTGCGTATCCGGGTCCGCCGCAGGAGCATTCGAACGCCGCGCCCAGAACTGGGGATGCTCGATCCGCTCGCGGCGCCTCCACTCCCAGTCTTCAGGCTTCCAGTGCTTCGCGTCTTCGTACCCGCCCGCATGAACGAACTTCAGATATTCGGCGTTGGTCACCGGGAAGACGTCGATCGAGAAGCTCGGCACCTCAATTTCCTGCGTCTCGAACTCGTTGTCCCAGCCGAATGTGCGCGCGCCGTTGCGCGACTGCCCCAGTGTGGCAATCCCGGCAGGAATCGTCGCTTGGCGCTGCCTCGGCGCGAGTCTCGGATCGGAAAACACTCCGCCCGGACAGATCTTTCTTTCGACCGGCAAGTTGTGCAGAAGATACGCCAGCGTCTCGGCGTGCATCATGCGGTGTTCGATCGCGACGTGCAGCAGCGTTCCATCGGCAAGCGCAGGTACCGAAGAGCGCAGAGCCTGGAAACCGTGGAGTCTGTCGTCCAGCCGCTGCCGCCCGAGCCGATTATATTCCTTGACCTGCGCGATACTGGGCCACTCGTTGGGTCCGTCTGTTGGCAGCCCGCCCCCGACCGGATCGATTCCGAATGCGAAGAGCTTGTCGAACTCCGTATCGTGCGGAGCGAGATCGAGCGCCCCGCTCAGCAGGTTCCAGTCGAACGCCTCGAGATGCCCGAGATAAAAGATCAGCCGGTGGCGTTCGGGGATCGGTCGGTCGTAAAACGAATTCGGCGGCGGCAGCCTGAACAGCGCGTCGGTTCGCTCGCGCGCTTCCTGCAAACGGGAAAGGAGTTTGGGGTGAAGGGTAGGCGCCGTTTGGAAAGTCGCCATGAGCCACCTCGGAGACAGGGGCGTCTTTTGTACCCCCGGTCCGGTGTTTGGAGCAAGCGATTTCGTTTGCCCCAAATTGGATGCGGGAGCGTCTACGAAAGTATCGAGGAATTTGGAGCGGTCAGCAGATCCCGGACCTTTCGGAACGCCTTTCCGCGATGGCTGCGACGATTTTTTTCCTCCGGTGATGCTTCCGCCGACGTGCGGCCGAGATCGGAAAGCAGAAACACAGGATCGTAACCGAATCCGTTTGCACCGCGGGGTGCTTCCGTGAGAATCCCTTCCACGAAATCGGAGACAACTGCGAGGGCACGGCCCCGCCGCGCGACCGCCGTCACGCAGACGAATCGCGCGCGCCGCTCGTCTCCGGCCTTTCCTTCCATCGCGCGCAACAACTTGCGGATGCAATCAGCATCCGTCGCATTCGGCCCCGCATAGCGCGCGGAATGAACGCCCGGCGCTCCGCCGAGCGCCGGCACGACCAGGCCGGAATCCTCCGCGAGAACCATCTCGCCTGTGAACCGGCTGTAGTGCAGCGCCTTGCCCGCTCCGTTTTCGGCGAATGTCGGCGCGGACTCTTCAAACGGAGGAAGCTCGCGGAAATTCGGAAGCAGGTCGAGCTCCAGGGCGGAACCTCGAGCGAGTTCGCGGTACTCGCGCAGCTTGCCCGGATTCGACGATGCGAGGAGGATTCGAATGGGCGCGGGCCTGCCTTCGGGGGCGCTAGCGTGAACGGCCACGGAAGTTGGTGCGCAGCAGTTCCTGTTGCATCTCGGTGATCTGGCCGATGCCCCCGGCGGCCAGCTCGAGCAGATCCTCCAATTCCTGTCCCGTGTACGGGCGCCCCTCGGCGCTGGCCTGCACCTCCACAAACTGGCCGGCGCCTGTCATCACGACGTTCATGTCCACCTGTGCGCGGGAGTCTTCTTCGTATGTGAGATCGAGAAAAAGTTCGTCGCCCACGATCCCCACGCTCGTCGCCGCCACGGAATCGATGAGCGGTACCGAGCGGATCATCCCCGCGGACACCATTCGTTCGAGCGCAAGCGCGAGGGCCACGAACGCGCCGGTGACCGAGGCCGTTCGCGTCCCGCCGTCCGCCTGAATGACGTCGCAATCGAGCCATACTGTACGCTCGCCCAGCGCTTTCAAGTCGGTCGCGGCGCGCAGCGTCCGCCCGATCATCCGCTGGATCTCCAGAGTGCGGCCGGACTGCCGCCCGCGCGCGGCTTCGCGTGGCGTGCGCTCTTCCGTCGACCGCGGCAGCATACCGTATTCGCCGGTCACCCAACCCTTGCCCGTACCCTTGAGAAACGACGGCACGCCGTCGTCCACCGTCGCCGTCACGATCACGCGCGTCTGCCCCGCCTCGATCAGCACGCTGCCCTCGGCGCTGGGAATGAAATCCGGCGTGATTTTCACCGTCCGCAAATCGTCCGGCGCGCGTCCGTCTGCTCGCAAGAACCGTCTCCTTGTTTCCCCGACCGCTTCTCTCTCGGTCAGCCAGTTTGCCGACCGGCACGAGATGTTGTCAACAAATGCCGCTTTCTAGTGCGCCGCCGCGCTCGCTTGCTGCGTCGCCGGATTCAAATCGAAGAAGCCGGTGAGATCCACGTTGCCCGCGAGCGTTTCCACTTCCTGGCCGTGGATCAGGATCTTCAAGCGGCGAAGCCCCGGCACGTTGCTCGCAAGCGTGCCCGCGATCGAGTTCACAACCATCTCTTCGCTCAAGATTCCGGACGGCGTTTCGGTGGAGAGCGCGTCGGAAAAATCCGCGACCGCCGTGCCGTCCGGAAGAATGTAGAAGGCGAGAAGCTCCGCGTCGGCGGGAATCGTGCGCTGGCCGGGCGTGGGAGGACTCACGATGAGTGCGTGCAGCAATTGCCTCGACCGCTGCACGGGATCGGCCGAGAGCGGCAACTCGATTTCCACCGGAGCGATCTGATCCGGCCCCGCAGCCCAGAAAATCCTCGCTTTCGCGGTCACGTCCGTCGGCGTCGAGATCGGTGTCGCCAGGACCTCATGTCGCGCCTGTTCCTCGGCGGCTTGCGTTTCCGCCAGACGCACCATGCGCCGGTGCAGGCTGCGCAGGCTGATCAAACCGATCAGCACGGCGAAGGCGAGGATTCCGATCGCGATCTTCCACTTGCGCGGCATCATCTGGCCCCGGCGCGGGACGCCGTAATGGCTCGGGCGACCGCGGCGGCGAGGGGCGCTGCCGAGCCCGTCAATGAATTCAGATTGGGAGCGGCCACGCTCGAAAGTTCGATCGCAACGGCGGGCCCGGCAACCGAACGCAGCGCGCGCACGGCAACACCGACGGACGTGTCCGGTGAGCCCGGAAAATGCTCCGCGATCTCGATCTGCATGAGATCGGCGAGATGATGGCTCGTGCCCGCGTAAGGCCGTTGTGCATCTTCCCAAACGGTCAAGCCAGCCGTTTGAAGAGGCTGGCTTTTCGGTTTCTCGCTCGCGGCGACCACCGCGGGCGGAATGAGAGTATCAAACTGATCGTAGTAAGCCCGCACGCTGCCCACCGTCCCGGTCGAGGACACGTGCAGGCTGATGAAGATGGCGTCGCGGTAGGCGTTGGCGACTGCTGCGCGGTCGTCGTACGACGGATTCGAATCGTCGTTGCGCGTCATCACCACGCGAAAGCCCCGGCGCTCAAGTTCCGCGCGCACCGTCCGTGCGATCTGGAGCACGATGTCTTTTTCGACCATGCCGGCTTCGCCGCGCGCGCCTGTGTCCGTGCCACCGTGGGCCGGATCGAGGACGATGACCGGGCCGCTGGGCGCAGGTGGTGGCGAAGGCGCTTGCGGCGCGGGAGCCTGCTGCGGAGCGGGCTCTGCGGGCGGCGCCTCTTGCCGCGAGGCCGGTTGACCCACAGCCTGCAAGGCAAGAAACGCCGAAACGCCCGCGATTAAGGCGAAAACCGGAAGAAGGTTGCGCACGGCGAAAAGGATAGCAGAAACGCCGCAACGCGCGCCGCTCGGCCACGATCCATCGTGGCGAAAGATTAGAGTGTGGGAGCGCATCGCGTTTTCACACCGGTGAGACATCGAAGAGGTGGGCCTGAAAACCATCGCGGCGGACGAAAAGTCCCAGGCGGCGGAGCTCGTCGCCGCTTCGAGGGTAGCGGGTATCGTCCAACTCGTCGTGGAAAACGTATTCTTCCGCGGGCAGCGGGCGATCCCCGAAGCGGATGCGACCTTGCGAGGTGGCTCCCGCAAGGTTCACCACAATCACCTTCCATGCCTCTTCGAGCCTCCACTCATAGGCCACCAGATTCCCGGACGTGTCGTCGCCCTGCGGGTCCACGGGTAAGAGATTCCACCGGCCCTGGTGAAAGACGTCCCCCTCCGTAATTCGGAGAATCTTTTCGAAGAGTGCAACGCGGGCCGGGTCGGGCGGCTCCTCTGCGGCCCTGCGCAGGGCGACCGGAAGGCGAATCCTTGCACCTTCGATTTCTCCGTCCTGATAGAAGCGCATTCCGGGCAAAGTCCCCATCAGCGTCCCGACTGAGATAAGGCGCTCGGAGCCGAAAGCCGCGGCGCATCGATCCTCGTCGTGATTCTCAAGGAACCGCGCGAGATGCTTCTGATAACTGACGCCCTCCGTCATCCGCGCGTGAACCTCGGAAATCTTTTCGTAGCGCACGGCGTCGTACAAACCCTTGTCGTAAACAAAGGAAAAGCCGAGATCGAGCAGGCGCTGTTCCGTGCCCCAGTATGCTTCGGCGAGAAGGATGAGGCCGGGCACTGCCGCGTGAGCGTCCGCCCAAAACTCGGTACTGGGCGGGTCAGCGTCGCGCAGCTGATGGTTCCAGACCTTCTCGAAGACGTCGTTCAACTGGAGCATCGCCATGTCGCAACGCAAGCCGTCGCAATGAGCCGCAATTTTGCGAAGTTCTGTGAGAAGCGCCGCGCGCATCTCCGGCGAAAAATGATTCAATTGCGCCACATCGTCCCAGGGCGGGAAATACGGGTCCTTGCCCAGCGCGAGGAACACGGGGCCTTTGGGCGTTTCGACGCGGTGAAAGCTGGACGGCTCTTTCTGAAAGTCCTCGGATGTGCCTTGCACGTAGAATTCCGGGTGCTCGCGCGTCCACGGATGATCGAGCGCCGTGTGATTTCCGACGAAATCGAGAAACAGCGCCACGCCTCGCGCGCGCAGCTTCTTGCGAACGCGGTCGAGCAAATCCCACGTGCCGATGCGAGGATCGGGAACGTACTGCGCGATGGAGTAGGGAGAGCCGATCACGTCTTCCGGCGTCCAGCCCGGCAAGACGCCGTCAAGTAGCGGACGATTCGCGGGGTCGTCGAGCTCGATGCGGCGCGCCTCTGCACTGTGCTGCCAGATCCCCATGAGCCAAAGGACATCGAAGCCGCGCTGCGCGATGGCGTCCCATTCCGTGTCCGGAACATCGGCGAGCTTGACGAGACGGCCGAGACGCGCGGAAAGTTTCTCGAGCCAGGCCCACGCGTTGATCTCGTAGAGGTGCGGGTGCGGGCGCAGCGAAAGCTGCTTGGTCGATTTCGGCGCGCGCGGAGTCATGCGAGCGAGCCTCGTTTCCGCGAGCTGATCGCTTGGCCTGGGGCGTTGGCTACTGTTGCACGCATGAGGGACTGGAAAAAACCAGTGTGAGTTCTTTTACATCGGGATCAGAGCCCGAGACAACGACGGGCGAAGCGTCGATGCGTGAAGGAGGCGCGCAATCCGGATTCTTGTTCGTGGCGGCGCGCTGGGGCGCAAGGTCTTCCCAGGCGGAAATCGTGTAGCCGGCGGATTCGAGCAGCGTGAACTGATACAGCCCGTCGGCGATCTGTTGCGCGGCGGGATTCTGGCCCTGGTCCGCCTTGGCCATCACCGTGACGCTTCCCGGCGGCCTGCTGCCCTGCCACTTCAGGCGCACGCGAATCTGGCGCGTGGGAAAACCGTCCTTCAGCCGAATGTTGACCTTCGTAAGCTGCTGGCCGCCCTTGACGTGAATCGGCTCGGCGTCGCTCGCATCGGCGGCACCGGGATAGAACGCGCGCGGATAGGGGGCGTTCGGATCCATGCGGTTCAGTCGGTTGAAAACAAGCACGTAGTCGCCCGGGCCGATGTGGTCGAAATCGAAAACGCCCTTATCGCCCTGAAACGCCCATAAACCCGGACGCGCGTCGGAGTAGGCGCCGGCGCGATAGAGCTCGACCGAGGCGAGCCCAAGCGGCTTCCCGTTCGTGCCAAGAACGCTCCCGCGAATGTGGCCTGTCGGCAGCGCGACCACGTCGTACTCGTAGCACGCTCCGTCGGGAATCTTGAATGGCGGCAGCCCGCCGGAGAGCCCCTTGCGGGTCAGCTCGGTGCGCGGCGGCACATTGGCGGTGAAGCGGTACTCGCCGGCGTGCACGTCGTAAAAAGAGTAGATGCCGCTTGCGTCGGTGCCCGTCTCGAAACGATCGTAGCGCGAGCGAAGCTTGAGCGAGATATTCGGGAGCGGGTCATCGGGATCATCCAGCGGCGCGAGAAACGGCGGGTCGGCGCTGCGCAGAACGCCGAATACGGAGGCGACGCGCGTGCCGTTGCGCATTGCGCGCAATTGCGGGATCAGCGCGCGAGCTTCGCTCGCAGGCCGCGTGCCGTTGCAAATGGTGGAGAAGAGGCGGCCCTCGGCCTCCTGCTGCGCAAAGACGACGTATCGTTCGCCCTGCTTGAAGTGATAGCCGCAGTCGCCGTCGTCGCCGCCGGAGAAAACGTCGATTTCGGCGACGTCGGGCCCGGCGAATTTTTCATCGATGCGGAAATGGTAGCGGGTCAGGCGCGAGGCGATGATATCGACGGGAGCGCCGGAAGAATCGGCTTTCGGCGCGCCGTAGGAGATGTCTTCAATGGCGGTGACGGTGCCTGTGAACACGACATCACCCTGCTGCAAGCCCGGGCATTTTCCCGGCGCCGCCTGGGAACAGGTACACGCTTGCGCCGCGATTGCCGCGAGAGGAATCAGAAGGAAAAGAGTCCCGAGCGAGCGAAGAATCATCCTCGTTATCCTACATGCTTTCGTCGCGATACGAAATCGGCATCAACGTTGCTACACTCGGACGGCCGCGGGAGCGCAAGCCTGCCGCAATGATGGCCGAGCCAATCGAGAATCGAGAGAAATGCGCGTCTGCGTAACGGGTGGGACGGGATTTCTGGGCCGGGCGCTGGTGCGCCGCCTGCTAGCCGAGGGTGCGCAGGCGCGTGTTATCGTCGTCGATGATGAGAATCTCACGCTGGGGCAGTACCACGCGGCGAAAAAAGAGATCGATGGGACGCGGACTTTGTTCTTCCCTGGCTGCCCCGTGCTGGTGGGCGCTCCGCTCGGTGGAATACCAAGGCGTCAGGTGACGCGAGCTTTGCGGGATCGCTGGTACGACACGCGGTGAATCCGCGAGGACACAGGTTGGGCGCCAAAGGTGCCGCTGCGGGAAGCCATCCAGCGGACGTTGACGACGTCCGGCTGACCGGCTTGCATATGGTGTGCAGCGGCACCGTGCGGAGCGGCGGGATTTGAATCATTTCATGCTAAACTTTTGCGTGGCGTGCAGCGGTTGCGGCCCGCGTTCACAACAGAAAATATTCAGATCAGCTTCAATCCTGCCGGGCGGTTCGTTGAAAAAAGAGACGTCCCTCATTCTTCACCCGGTGGAAATTGCTTCCGTTGACGTGCGGGAGGTAGGAAGATTTTGACGTTTGGTCACATCGTTCTCGGCATCGCCGCAATCCCGTTCATCTATTACCTGCTCGCCCTCTATAGCACCGCGCGGTTTTTCACGGTTTCGCGGCGGGAAGGCGGGAAGAACACCGACTTTTTGCCGCCCGTAAGTTGCCTGAAGCCGATCAAGGGACTTGATCCCGAAGCGTACGAAAACTACGCGAGTTTTTGCAAACTGGACTATCCGGAGTACGAGATTCTATTTTGCGTCGATCCGGACGATCCCGCGCTGCCGGTGATCGAGAAACTGGTGCAAGATTTTCCGGAGCGCCGCATCCGGCTGCTGCTCGGCTCCGGGCGCGTTGCAATCAACGATAAGGTCGCGAGGCTCGTACGCTTAACGAACGAAGCGAAGTACGATCTGTTCGTGATTACAGACGGTGACGTCCGCGTGCGGCCGGATTATCTGCGGACCGTGGTGGCGCCCTTCCACGATCCCAAGGTGGGGGCGGCGACGTGCCTCTACGTTTCGACCAAGGAAACGAACTTGGTCCAGGAACTTCAATCGATTGGAATGATCTCGGATTTTTTCGCGCCGGTCATGGTCGCGTGGCAATTGAACGACTTCGGAGTAACGTTCGGGCAAACGATTGTGACCACACGCAAGGCGGTGGCAGGCTACGGCGGCTATCCGGTGATCGAAGACCGTCCGGCGGATGACGTGTACGCCGGACGCCTGGTTGCCGAGCAGGGTTACGACGTCAAGTTGCTGCCATACGTTGTGCAATCGGTCGCTGATTTTCATTCGCTGCGCGATCTGATCCACAAGCGCGCCCGGTGGATGACGGTCCAGCGAAACATGCGCCCGTGGGGCCATGCAGGGCTGGTCTTCACGTGGGGACTGCCATGGGCGATCGTGGCGGTAGCGACGCATCCGACCGCCGCGGTTGCCGCCGGCTATCTGGGCGGCTACGCAATTTGCAGGATTGCGATCACGTGGCTCATCGGGGTGTGGGGAATGAAGCAAGGCGGACTTTGGAAGAAGATGCCGCTGATTCCTGTGTGGGACGCGATAGCATTCGTCATGTGGGTCGCGAGTTTCGGGCGCAAGACCATCCGCTGGCGCGGCGTCGATTACCTTCTCCGAGAAGGACGGCTCGTCGCCGCGCCGTCGAACACGGCGTCGAACGCTCCACCATGAGAGGACGTTGCGGTCCACCAGACTCTCAGACTCTTACCCTCAACCGTCAGGCCATTAGCCGCCCATATCAGACTGACCGAGAATTGCCAAGCTAAATGCGTCAACTGTGACTACTGGAAGTCGCGGCGGCAAGACGGAATCGACACGGATCGCGCAATCGATCTCGTGAACAGATCCGGCGCCGTTGGCATTCGGCACCCTGTATCTTGCCGGAGGTGAGCCACTACTCAGCCAAGACCTGTTTCGCGTTTTGAAGACGGCGAGCACCATCGGGAAACGCTGATCAACCCGCGCCTCTAGGAACGAGTCTCAGAGACGGAGGGGCTGGTCGCGCCGAGCTGGCGGTGACGGTCGTTGCGCGCGTTGCGCCAGTTGACCTGCGGCATGAAGAGCGAAGCGTCGATCCGGTCGCGGTACTCGATCGCGATATTCAGAAGCGAATCGAGCAGTGAATCGGAGAGATGATGCGGCTGCAAACCCAAGTCGACCAGCTTGGAGTTCTTCGCGTTGTAGTAGTGGGCTTCGGCTTCGACGCGCGGGTCGGGAATGTGGTCGATATCGACTTTGAGACCCATCTTCTTCCCGGCGGCCTGGACCATGCGAGCCAGATTGAGCACGGAGAACTGCTCGGTGAACTGGTTGAACACCCGGAATTCGCCCGGCGCGGCCGGGTGCGTACAGGCGATCTCGACGCAGCGGACCGTGTCTCGAATATCGAGGAAACCGCGCGTCTGGCCGCCCTTGCCGTAAACCGTTAAAGGATGGCCGACCGCAGCTTGCACGCAGAAGCGATTCAGGACGGTGCCAAACACTTCGTCGTAGTCGAAGCGGTTGATGAGCGCCTCGTCGATGGCGGTTTCGTCGGTGACCGTGCCGTAGACGACGCCCTGGTTCAAATCGGTGGCCCGCAGCTTCCACACCTTGCAGCAGAACATGATGTTGTGGCTGTCGTGCACTTTCGAGAGGTGGTAAAAGGAACCGGGCTGCTTGGGATAGGGGAGCACGTCCTTGCGGCCGTTGTGCTCGATTTCGATGTAGCCCTCTTCGATGTCGATATTGGGCGTGCCGTATTCGCCCATCGTGCCCAGCTTGACGAGATGACAATCGGGCGCGAACTCGCGCAGCGCAAACAAAAGATTGAGGGTGCCGACGACGTTGTTGACCTGCGTGAAGGCGGCATGTTTGCGGTCGATCATCGAATACGGCGCCGAGCGCTGCTCGGCAAAGTGGACCACGGCTTCCGGTTCGAATTCCTTGATCGCCGAGGAGAGAAACTCGTAGTCGGTGACGTCGCCGATCAGGAGGTCAATCGTCTTGCCGGTATGCTCGCTCCAGGCTCGCAGGCGCTCGGGAAGCGCGCGGATAGGGGTCAGCGTCTGCACGCCGAGCTCGAAATCCCACTGGCGCCGGACAAAGCTATCGACGATAGCGACGGAGTGGCCCTTCTGCGACAGATACAGCGCCGTCGCCCAACCGCAGTAGCCATCTCCACCCATCACGGCAATCTTCATGGTTCCTCCCGGGCGTCTACGTCACCCGACACTCAGCTCATATCGCTCTTGGCTTGCGGCTGGATCGCACGGAACGGAGTCGACGAAGCACCGAAGGAAACCCAGCCGAATGTAAAGTTCTACCCTCAGTCGCAGGGCGACGCAAGCGGCATTTTGCGCGTTGCACACAACGCGCCAAGCTAAGCAATCCTTGACCAAGCTATCGAAGATCTACGTTATTGCTTCCGCACGACTCGTAGCACTCCCGAGTCCCGACGCGCCGCGTTGCTGAGATGAAAATGGCGGACGTGCATCTCCCCGAGCAACCCGAGACAAACGAGCTGTAACCCGGCAAGAATCAGGATCATGGTGAAGAACATGAGGGGTCCGTGCGCCTCAGCAACGTTCATGCCGGCCAGAAGTTCGGTGAAGAGCCACGCGGCGATCGCCGATCCCGAAGCCAGCGCTGCGAGTCCGATGGCCCCGAAGAAGTGCATAGGGCGCGAAATATAACGCAGAAGGAACGGGATCGTGATCAGGTCGAAAAGCGTCGGGAACAGGCGGCCGAAGCCGTAATGCGATTTCCCGTGGCGCCGTTCGTTGATCCGTATAGGAACTTCGCAGATGGACGCACCATACGTGGCCGCCAAAGCCGGAATGAATCGCTGCAGTTCGCCGTAAAGCGGCACCTGACGGATCACATCGGCGCGGTAAGCTTTGAATCCTCCCCCGAAGTCGTGAATCTTCACGCCGGTGAGTTTCGCCATGATGCTGTTGGCCACCTTCGACGGAATCCGCTTCAGCAAAAGGCTGTCTCCGGGGCGGGCGACGCGGCACCCGCAAACGACATCGTAGCCCTCGTCCATCTTTTGGAGGAAAAGCGGGATGTCGTGCGGGTCGTGCTGAAGGTCACCGTCCATGGCGACAAGGCAGTCGCCGCTGGCGTGGTCGAATCCGGCCACGAGCGCTTCCGTCTTCCCGTAGTTTCGACGTAGCCTCACCAGGACGACGCGGTCATCACAATTGGCGATTTCTTCCAAGACCGAAAACGTTTGGTCCGAACTACCGTCGTCAACGAACACGAACTCGAAATCGTCGGCCGTTGCCTCCATGACCGAGCGAAGCTGCTGGTAGAGCTCCGGCACACTGTCCTGCTCGTTGCAGAGTGGGACCACGATGCTGTACTTCATCTTGCACTTCCTCCCTGCCCCGGCACCGGCTTCCCCGGCATCGGCTTCCCCGGCAGTATTTGGCATAAGCAACTTGTCAATTATGCGGCAAGATTCGGAATCGCGGTTGTTAATTTGGCAACAGGCGCGAAGGTGTCAAATGCTGGGCCCCGCCGACGGGCTGATTAGTCAGCAGGACCTTGCCGCCGCTCGTAGCGATCGTCTGGAGGTGCGGTGTCCCTACGAGTTGTTCGTAGCGGGGCAGATCGCGCTGGAACGTAAGAAGATAATAACGGTCCGGCGCGAGCCACAAGTCCTTCAGTGTCGCCTCGTCGATGAAGACCGAGGGCGCACCCGGCGCGTACGAACCATACTCCAGGTTCATCCTGCGGTCGGTGATCAGGAGCCCCGTGCGATTCGTGTAAAAGAAAACGGATGAGAATTCGTAGTAGTGACCTTGCGCGATCAGTTTGCCTTCGGGCGCTTGCATTAAAGCTTGCGCCAGCGGCCGCGATGAAAGATACGGGTCGAACGCCACCATCGCGATCCGAGCGGCATGGAAAAACAGGACCATCATCAGGGCGGCTGCCAGAAACGCGCGCTGGCCCACCGCTCGAAGGCACCCGACGGCGCCGATCAGAAAAGCGACTCCAGCAACGGCGAGCGGAGTGCGCAGATACGCAAACGAATCGAGCGTGAGGTCCAGCATGTGGCCGAGCGAAAGCGTATACGCCTTCGGATGGCGGGTCAGCGCCGCCGAGATATCGCCGGGCGTCGGAAGACCGCGGACATGGAAGAGAATCGCGAAAGCAGCGATCGCGGCGATACCAGCGATCATCGAAAGAGCGCGCGTGCCCCAGCGAACCCAATCGCCCCCCATCGCCATCGCTGAACCCAAGAGAAGCGCGAAGGCCGGGTAGGCGGGCATCGAATAGTATTCCTGAGTGGTCGAAAACGTGAAAAAGACGAGCACGAAACCGACCCAGCAGAGCGCGAGCAAGCGCGTGCGTCCGGCGCGATCGACGGGCTTGAAGGAGAGTTTCGCGACCGCCGGGAAATACACGCTCCAGGGAAAGAGCCAGACCAGGTGCAGGAGCCAGAACCAGAGCCGCGGAACGGTATTGTAATCGTGCGGATACCGAAGGTTCAGGAACCGGAGCACCTGTTCGTTGTAGAAGAAAAACCATAGGAACCCGTGGTACTGACCGGGTCCTCCCATCCGAGTGAAGTCGAAATAGGGCGGGTTGCGCAGCGTCGCGAGGATGTGCCAGGGAGCGGCAATCAGGAGAATGATCGCCAGACCGCTGAACGGACGAAGGCGCTTCCAGGCGGCCGGCGAAAAGAGTTGACGCGTGAGAAAGAGGTAAAGCAACCCAGTGCCAACCGGGAAGATCAGTGAGATCAGGCTCTTCAGCAGTAGCCCCGCTGCAATGCTCGCGGCCAAAACGGCCGCCCACAGCCGTGGGTGAGGCTCTTCCTCGTCCAGAGCGCGCAAGAATGCCCACATGGACAGAGCCACGGTGAACGTCAGAATGATGTCGGGATTCAAGATCCTCGTGAACAGGAACAGGCCGATGCACGTGGACATGCAGAGTCCCGCGTAAAACCCAGCGCGTTTCCCGAACGCCCACATTCCGAATGCGGCGGTAAGCACGCAGAGGGCGATGGCAAAAAGGGCAAGGGGAATCCGCGCAGCCCAATCAAAGGGACCGAAAACCTTGTAGGAACCGGCGATGATCCAATAGAGAAGAGGAGCCCGATCGAGGTATACCACACCATCGAGGTGTCCCGTGACCCAGTCACCGGAAGTGATCATGTTCCGCGCGACCTGAGCTTGGACAGCGTCGACATCGTCCATCAGTGATGGCGGGGAAATGATGCAGCCGAGATATATGATGGCAGCAAAGACCAGAACAACTAGATAGAGGTGAGAACGCTTCCCGTCAGGTTCAAGCTCGGCGCGGGAATGTGTTCCGTCTGAATTTTCCATTTCCTCACCCATAGAAACAAGATCATCAAACCCCAGAGATGATAACCGAGATTGGCGCGCCGCTCGAGGTGATCCCGGAGGCATTTTTGAATCGCGCTGGGACGAAACAGATCGGCGTGCTCGCGAGCGCCCCATTCGAGAGCATCCACGAGCAGCGGCCGCAGCGGTCCCCGCAGCCACTCGTGAGTCGGGATGTCGAGTCCGGCCTTCTTACGGCGCAAAACCGGCGCCGGAAGCTTGTCCTTCATCAGTTCCTTCAGCAGAAACTTCAGACGCGGACCTCGAATCTTGAACGAAGCGGGCAGCGAAGCCATGAATTCGACAATGCGATGATCGAGAAGCGGCGGCCGCGCCTCGACGGCGTGCGCCATGCTCATCCGGTCCACCTTCATGAGGATGTCGTCCGGAAGATAGTACTTCTGGTCGAACCAGAGATAAGGCGACACGCCGTCTCCACCCGCCAACTTCGGGCGCAACTCGCCGAGAATGCCGTCGAGCGCGCCCGGAAGCGGCGCGTTGACCAAGTTCGCCTTGGAGGCGTCGGAGAATGTCCCGTTCCAATACACATGAGCCCGCTCGGGCGGCAACAGGCAGCCCTCGAGAAAGCGCTTGGCCATGTACTCAAGGCTGATCTTATCGTCCGACACGGGCCACAAGCGGGTGGCCGTGAGGCCGAGGCGTATCGCCGCGGATGGGAACCGCCGAACGAGACCGGCGAGGCGGTTTGCGCGATACGTGAGGTAGCCGCCGAACAGCTCATCGCCGCCCTCGCCGCTGAGCGCGACGGTCACCTTGGTTTTTGTCATCTTCGAGAGAAACCAAAGCGGCAGCGCGCCGGCATCGGCATCGGGCTCGTCGTTGTAATAAGCAAATTCCTCGATCGCGCTGGAAAGGTCTTCGCCGGGATTGAGGTCGAATTCCTCGTGATCCGTTCCGTACTGGGCGGCCACCTGGCGGATGTAGGCGGTCTCGTCAAAGTTCCTCCCGAGGAAGGAAATGGAAAGCGTTTTCAGGCGCGAACTCGATGCGCGCGCGGCGTAGTGCAGCACCGTGGAAGAGTCCATTCCCCCGCTGAGCCAGACTCCCAGTGGAACGTCGGAGAGAAGATGCTCGCGTACCGACTGCGCGAGCAACCCGTCGAGTTCCTGTTTGGCGGATTCGAGGGTCATATCGCGTGAGGGGCCGAACGGCAGGCGCCAGTAAGCCTCGGTCGACACCTCGCCGTCGCGCCATTCGAGCCAGTGCCCCGGCGGAAGCTTTTCGATGCCGTCCACGAGCGTCCAAGGGCACGGAACGTAGTTCAAGGACAAGTAGCAGTCGAGCCCGGCCATGCTCAAGCGGCGATCGATTTCGGGATGGACCAGGATGGCTTTCAGCTCGGACCCGAAAAAGATGTCCTTGTCGCGCCGCGCGAAATACACCGGCTTGATTCCCATGCGGTCGCGGGCCAGGACGAGGCGTCGGCTCGATTCGGTCCAGAGCGCGACTCCGAACATTCCTCGCAGCCGGGAAAAACAGGCTTTGTCCCACTCGATGAAGGCGTGCAGGACCGTTTCGGTGTCGGAACGGGTATGAAATCGGTGGCCGAGCTTTTCCAATTCGACGCGCAGTTCCGCGTGATTGTAGATCTCGCCGTTGAAGACGATGACTGTGTTGCTGTCGTCTGTCTTGATGGGTTGGTCGCCGGTGGCGAGGTCGATGATCTTCAGGCGCGTGGCGCCCATCGAACAAATGGTCGACCGGAAAACGCCCTGCTGATCGGGCCCGCGATGAATCAGGGTTGCAACGGCTTCTTCGATCCGCTGGACACCGGGAGACCAGTTTTTATGCGTAAAGCCGGCGATACCGCACAAATTGCGACGCTCCTGACCGCGAGAGACGAGAAACCCCTACACCCGTCACCAGATACTATAAAGGCCAGCGCAACCGAAAGCCACGAGATCGGAAGCTAGTGGTGTCGTCTGGGAGCGGCTGGCGGCGCCGTTTGATTCTTGCGGGCCCTTCACTTGACCAGAACTTGTCTCATAATGGGTTTGTAGGGGGTCGGAGCTTCAGCTCCGACATAAGGGCCCCAAAAGGAGGGGCTTTAGCCCCTGAGGCACGCGGGTTCACGGCCCGCAGCCATTCGTGAGATAACTTCTAGTCAAGAACCGCGCTTCACCAGCTTCCACTCGGAATAGTCTCGCGTGCCCTTCCAAGAATGGGCGACGGCACCGCAAACCTCGCACGCAAAGGTCTGAAGCGGGTCAGGAGCGGGATAGTCAAGCTAACTTAAACTTCGGGTTCGTCAGAATGATGCTATTTATGTCTGTAAAAAAAGCAACGAGGTGCGGGTCTTCGATGGGCGCGTTTCCGGGATGGGCACTGTGATTCCGATACTGAAAATCTACGTTGATGAGCCTGTCGACTTGATTGCTGTCGAGAAGTTGCATCCCTTCACAGACTCGGATCAGGTCGCTGTCAAATACGGTTTGTAGATCAGCCAAGGTGGCAATCTTGAACTCTTTTGTGAAGTGTTTGTGCCTGCCAGAAGTTTGCTGCTTCATCTGGCTGGATACCGAGTTGAACTTTGCAAAGCCCACGAACTGAATTTTCTTCTGGATGCGGTCAACCGCCGCACACCAACCCATCACGACTGCCGCTTTCTTGAAATTTGAGTTGGCACAGTTAATCGCTTCTTTGAGGTACTCGGATTCATCCGGGTCGGGGAGACCTAAAACCAACTTTTGAAGGTCAAAGACGCTCTCGACCGCCATGCTCGTCTGCTGAATCGGTAGGATGAATTTGTCCTTGAATCCGTCCAGTATGTCGTCGAGAGTCGTGAGGTATGACGCCTTGAGATTGCTTGGTCTACTCAAGACATGCAATCGCTTGACCTGTTCGGAAGTTTGATTGATTGTGTCTACGCTGATTTTGAATTTGTGTTCCAGCGGACTGCGGAGTCCCTCCACCCATCTGTTTGCAAGACCCTCGGCCTGATTTCTGATGGCTTTAACATTGACTGTCTTGGTGGTGATTGCCTTTACGTTCTTTCGCAACTCGCGCAGGTCTGCCTCGAACGTTCTTAGCCTTTCGAGAACTTCCGATTTCATTTTGCTTCACCGGCCAGCGATCTGACAAGTTCACCGAGTGCGTCTTGCCCATTAGGTGAGAGAGCAACTGCGTTGCCCTGAGGGACCAATGCTCCCTTGAAAAGGTTCTTGAACTTCTCTTTCTTGAAATTCCTAGCAAAGTTGTTCTTGTCGTAGAAGCCGACATCTATGCATTTTGAACGGACTTCCTCCGGGTCGGTCTCGAAAACATTCCTGAGAATCGCGTTCTTCAAAGCTAGGAGCAGCGACCAATCCAACTGACCTTGTGCATTGTTTTTTGACTTCGGCGCCTGGACGAAGTGAACTTCGTCGCCCTCAACGAGAACGATTCTATTAAGTTCTTCCTCGGTGACTTCTGTTCTCCGCAAGAACACTAGGTTCCTTTGATTCTTCACGCTCCTTCGGCGCGGATTTGTCCCCGGCGAGGAGTGCGTTGAGCAGCGTCTCAAAACACTTGTCACGAAACGGCTCAGGAACTGATGACGCGATCTCGGAAACTTCCTTGATGCCAGACTTCAGTTGCTTGAAATCCATCTGCTTATGCTCCTGTGCCTGTGCAGGATTCCGGGATTGTAGTTGAACCGATTGTGGAAGGGAAGCGATGGTACACTCCCGAACGCATCCCGGAACACATGAGCATGACGCAACCCGTCAACATGCAACCCATGAGCTGGGGGCACTTGATTTTGAACAGCCCCGAGTGGGTCGCTGTCTTCGCTAGTGCCCTCTTCGCCGTCGTCACGATAGGCGTCGTGATTTGGCAGGTGTGCGTGATGAAAGCGCAAGTGCGTGTGATGATTTGGCAGGCACGAAGCTCGCACCGCAACGAGCAGACTCAGAATCGCCTGCTTCGATTGCAACACGAACACGAGTGGGTGCGGCAGAGGAATCGAGAACGGGAGGAACTTCTCAAGCTAGCCGGTAAATTAAGTTCCGCTGTTAGTTGCTTGAAGGACCCACGCTCAAGGTCGGCCCCCCAACATTGGTACGACGTGCAGAGCACAGCCTACGAACTGGAGTCTCGTCTGAGCCTAGTAGACATCACTGCTTTCCTGGGAGTATACGATCATTGGTATCCGAATCTCAGACAATATCTGGAAGCTGTACTCGACGTTGTGCTCGATGACTCGAAATATCCTCAACCAGATTCCAGCGGATGGCCTGCCCCCGAGACGGTCCAGGCGTTGGCGGCTGTCGCCGAACGCTGCAACCCCACCAAAATTCTCTTAGACCTTCAGACGGCTATTCGGATGGAGTTCTACGATTTCAAAAAGAAATGGGATGCCCTGTTGCCCTGAACTTCCGATCTGAAATAGCTCGGCGCAGCCGCGCCTCTGCCGCGCGGTCTTACTCGTGGCGCAGAGATTCGACAGGCTGGAGCTGAGCGGCCGTCTTGGCCGGGAGATAACCGAAAAGCACGCCCATTCCGCAGGACACTATAAAGGCCAGCGCCACCGAAAGCCACGAAATCGGAATGCTGATTCCTGGCGGCAATGGCAGGAGCTGCGACAGGACCTCGACACAAAACGGAATCGCAACAGCCATCGCGATGCCGATGAGCGCGCCGATTCCGCTGATCAATATCGCTTCGAGCAGAAACTGGTACAGGATTTCCCTGTGCCGCGCGCCGATGGCCTTCCGGATTCCGATCTCGCGCGTCCGCTCGGTCACGCTGACCAGCATGATATTCATGATGCCGATGCCGCTGATGAGAAGCGCGAGCATGGCGATCACCAGAAGCACGATCGTCATGGCGATCGAGATGCGGCGCGACGTCTCGAGAATCGACGAAAGGTTCTGTATCTCGTATTCCGCGTCGGGCCGGTGGCGGCTCCGCAAGATCTGCGCGATTTCTTCGGTGACCTGCGGAACGTCCTCGGCGTTGTCCGCCTGCGCGTAGAGCGTCACGATGAACGCATCCCCCGTGTAGTACCGGAGCAGCGCAAAAGGCACAAGCACGGAATCGCTCCGGATTTCCGACTGGCCGAAGGTCTCGATGCGCTCGCGGAAAACGCCGATGACCGAGAAGCTCAGTTCGCCCACATGGATGGTCTGGCCAATTGGATTCCCTGAGGGCAGCGCCGTCTGCGCGAGATGCTCGGACACGAGGCAGACCTTACTCACCGCCGCGAAATCGCTGTCGTCGAAATACCCGCCCCGCGAAATCACCAGGTTGCGGATTTGCTGGAACCCCTGTGTCACGCCGACGAGAGCCACCGGCCACGTTTTTCCGTCCGCCACGACGGTCTGCTGAATGTCGCTCGTACCGGCGACTCGCACGGCTTGGGGAACGTTCTGCCGCACGGCATCGAGGTCGCCCAATGAGATCTGGTCGGCGAGGGCGACCGTCTGCGAGTTCGATTGCGCAAGGTTGGCGTAGACGATGTTCGAGCCCACGGCCTCGATCTGCGCCCGGACGTACTTCCTGCCGGTGAGCGCTACCGTCACCACGAGCACGATGCACGCGCTGCCGATGACGACGCCGAGCATGGTCAGCGCGGCGCGTACCTTGTTGGCGCGCAGCGCTTCCACGGCCAGGTTCCACGTCTCGGACCAGCTCATTACCGGAGCTGCCAGGAATCCTCCCTTCGGGCTTGCGAATGAAGCCCGGCGCTACTCAGCTTGCCGCAGTATTGGCCGCGGCGAGTTCGGGGATCTCGATGCGAATCTGCGTGCCCTCGCCTTCGCGGCTGCGGATATCCATTTCGAACTGGTCACCGTAGAGAAGGCGCAAACGCGCGTGGACGTTGCTGATCCCGATGCCCCCGCCGTATACCTCCGCAAGGCGCTCGGCAGACATGCCCAGGCCGTTGTCCTCAATCTCGATCGCAAGGCGGCCGTCCCGGCGGAGAGTGCGCAGGCGAATCTGCCCGCCGGCGAGTCGCGGGGCGAGTCCGTGCTTGATCGCATTCTCGATGATGGGTTGCAGGAGCATGCTGGGGATGAACGCGTCGAGCGTTTCTTCGTCGACTTCTTTGAAGATTTGCAGATTGTCGCGCCCGAAGCGGATCACTTCGATGTCGAGATAATCGTCGATGAACTCGATCTCTTCGCGCAGCGGGACGAACGTCTCGTGCTTGCGCAGCAGGCGCCGCAGGATATTCGAAAGCTTCAGCACCACGCCCCGAGCCATGTCCGGGTCGAATCGGATCAGCGAAGAAACGGTGTTGAGCGTGTTGAAGAGGAAATGAGGATTGATCTGGCTGGTCAGCGCATCCATGCGCGCTTTGAGAAGCAGTTGCTGGTTCTCCTCCAGGTTCATCTCGATGCGCGTGTTGTTCCAAATCTTGACGGCTATGGCTACGCACATCGTTGAGGACAGAACGACGAGGGCCATATACCCCAAGTTGCTCGTATGAATCGAGAACAGCCAACGCGAAGGAACGTGATTGGCCAACTCGATCTGACCGACTTCGAACGCGGCGGAGGTGAACAGGGGGAGCATGGCCCAGTTGCCCTTGCGGTACCGAACGAGATTCCAGAGCCACTGCGGGATTCCGAGGAAGAGGAACGGCCCGAAATGCCAGACGTCTTCTTTTTCCGGAATCGCCTCGCGGATCTCCCCTGCGAGCAAGCCCACGAGGGCCGCCATCGGAGCCGACAACCACTCGTGAAACCCAAAAGGTAGAAGGCTGATCAGCGACCCGCCCAGCAGACCGACGATCCTGCCGCCGATCAGACCCATCAAGAATGATCCCTCCAGAGTCAAATCGAAGAATCGATATCCGGCGATAAGGCGGAGCATTACTCCTATGGCCAGAGGGGGAACGAGGAACAGCAGGAGCATGACCTTTTGGTCGGAGTCCCGATTCTCCGTGAAAACGAGTTTGCGGAAGGATCGGAAGCGAACGAGCAGCGCCGCTAGCGCCGCCGCCCAGCCGACCTTCAGGACCAGGGTAAACAGCAGGTCCTTTCCCGATAGGAGTGTGCCCATTCTCGCTCGCAAACCGCCGTTCTGGAGACCTACGAGCTAAGTTAGCCAATGCGGGCAGGGATGTAAAGAGAAGCGCGCCGGCGAGGCAGAATTTGTTTCAAAAACGAGCCATTTCGAGCATGCAAAATCTGCAGCAACACCGTCATGCTCCATGCTCCCGGTGCTGCCCGTTTTCTGCAGTTATTGCTGCTGTTGTTGCGCGGGTTGTTGTGGCCGCTCCAGCACGGCAGGCGCCGCAGCAGGCGGGGCTGCGGTCTCCGTGAGCTTTTCGCGGCCTTCGTCATCGAGGGCCGGGCGAACGCGGACATCAACGGCGAGGCTCTGCCCGGCGTGACCCTTGTACACGCCCCGGACCGGCGCGACATCGCCATAGTCGCGTCCGTAGGCCACACGAACGTGGCGCATGCCCACGGGCTTGTTCAGCGTGGGATCAAGCGCCATCCAACCATTCCGCGGCATGAGGACTTCCGCCCAGGCGTGCGATGCCTGCCCGCCGATGACTTCCTCCTGTTTCGCGCCGGGAGATTCAGTGCCGCCGGGGACGAGGTAGCCGGAAACATAGCGCCCCGGGATTCCGCGCATCCGCACGATGCCGAGCAGCAGATGGGCGAAATCCTGGCACACGCCCGCGCCGATCGAGATGGAATCCTCGATGGAAGAGTGCACATGAGTGGCGCCCTTGACGTAACGGAAACGCTGATGAATCAGGTTCGACGCCGCACGGGCAAATCCCTCGACCGTTCCATCGCTCGCGCACTCGGCCTCTTCGATGAGGTCGCGGAGTTGGGCGAGATGGGGCACGTATCCGGTCGCCGCGACGAAGTCAAAGTGCTCCTCATCGAGCTGGCCGCTGCCCGCGTCCAATTCGGCGAGCGTCGAAGGATCGGGAGAAACTTCCGAAGCCTCGTGCGCGAGCACGACCGACTCCGCTTCGACCCTCAGGCTGCGATGCTCCGGAAGCACGTTGAAATGGTGCACCCAGTTGCCGTAGGCGTCCCGGTAAGACGTGCCGCGGGAGCCGGGAGCGGTGATGAGACGAAACGAGAGACAGCTTTGCCTCTCGTCATGCAAGGGCCGGAGGCGGACCTCGTTGTAGCTCTCTGAAACCGGCCCGTCGTACAGAAACTCAGTCGTGTGCACCAGATGGTATCGATTCATGCCACCACCGCGTAGTAGAAGTAGTTTCGCGCGATATCGTCTCCGATCGAGCCGAGCATGTTCAGCAGATCGTTCAGATAACCGTGCAAACCTTGATCGAAAATGTCGCCAATCCGGTCGTAGCGCAGCCGCTCGACGACCTTGCCGGTGAGCCGTTCGGCTTCGTTGGCGTAGGAGCCCGGCTCTGTGCCGCTGACGGCGCGCAGGCCGGCCTGGACCTCGGTGGCGCTGAAGCGGATCGAGTGCGGATGCTGGGGATGCAGGATGAGCATCTCGGCCACCTTCTCGGGCTCGATCGGAGGATGATACTGGCGGTGATACGCCTCATAGGCACCCACCGACCTCAGCACCGCCATCCACTGATGGTTATCAAGCGCGTCCGCAGCCGGAGGACCATCGACCAGATTGTGGTACTGAACGTCGACGAGCCGCGCGGTCATTTCCGCGCGTTCGAGCGCCCAGCCGACGCGCAGAAACTCCCAGCCCTCGTCGTGGGGCAGCGTGGCGTCCGTGACGCCGTGAAAGCGGTGCGCCCCGAATTTGATTTTGTCGCAGAAGCGGTGCGGGCCCGCAGCGATTTCCTCCGCGGGAACGAACCGGCTCACGGTGTAGTACAGCCCGTTGATGTCTTCCCACATCTCGCGGGAAATGCGGTCGCGGATCGTGCGGGCGTTTTCTCGCGCTTTTGAGACGCACTGGACGATGGAGCTGGGGTTGTCCTGGCGAAAGGCGAGGAAATCGAAGACGTTCTCCGCGTTCACCTCGCTGTAGAGCTTGCGGAAGCGGTCCTCTTCGCCCGCCATTATGATGAGCGGCTCCCAGCGGAGACGGTAGGACTGCTGCGACTGCTCGAGCAGCATGTGGTAGTTCACATCGAGGATGCGCGCAGTGCCCTCGGCGCGCTCGATATAGCGCGCGAGCCAGAAGAGGGATTCGGCGATCCGCGAAAGCATGTCAGTCCTCTCCCCGGAGTACCCAGGTGTCCTTGCTGCCGCCGCCCTGCGAGGAATTGACCACCAGGGAACCTCGCTGGAGCGCCACGCGCGTCAGCCCGCCGGGCACGATGGTCACCTTCTCGCCGTCGTAGAGGCAGTAGGGGCGCAGATCGACGTGGCGCCCGGCCACGGAACCTTCAGACGAATCGTACGAAGGCACGCGCGAGAGCGGGACAACAGGCTGCGCGATGTAGTTCCGCGGATTCGCGCGTATGCGTTCGCGGAACTGTTCGATCCGCTTGCTGTCCGACGCGGGCCCGATCAACATGCCGTAGCCGCCCGATTCGCCGACCGCCTTCACGACCAACTCAGGGAGATGGCCAAGCACGTGCGCAAGGTCGTCCGGTTTCGCGCAGATGTAGGTCTCAACGGACCTCAGGACCGGATCTTCGCCGAGGTAGTAGCGGATGAACTCGGGAACGAAGGCGTAGATTGCCTTGTCGTCCGCGACGCCGTTGCCGACGGCGTTCGCGAGCGCGACGCTGCCCGCCCGGTAGGCGCCCATCAAGCCCGGAACGCCGAGGATGGAGTCAGCGCGGAACGTCAGCGGGTCCAGAAATTCGTCGTCCACGCGCCGGTAGATCACGTCCACGCGCTTCAGCCCGCGAATCGTTTTCATGTAGACGATTCCACCGTCCACGATCAGATCGCGTCCTTCGACCAGCTCGATTCCCATCTGCTGCGCGAGAAAGCTGTGCTCGAAGTAGGCGCTGTTGTAAATCCCGGGCGTGAGGAGAACGATCTGCGCGTCGTCTGCGCCGCGCGGCGAAAGGCTGCGCAAAATCCGCGAAAGCTCCGCGGGATAGTGGTTCACCGGCAGGACCTCGCAGGCCTGGAACGCGTCGGGGAACGTGCGAGTCATCACGAGGCGGTTTTCCAGCACGTAGGAAACTCCGCTCGGCGTGCGCACGTTGTCTTCCAGCACGCAGAACTCGCCGGTCTTCGAGTCGCGCACTAGATCGATCCCGCAGATGTGCGTGTGGATTCCGCGCGGGACTTCCACTCCGACCACCTCGCGCCGGAAATGGGGGCAGGAGTAGACGAGCGAGCGCGGAATCCGTCGGTCTTTGAAGATGAGCTGCCGGCCGTACACGTCTTGCAGGAAAAGATTCAGCGCCATCACTCGCTGCGAGAGCCCCCGGTCGATGCGCTCCCATTCCGAGCGCGGCAGGATGCGCGGGATCAGATCGAAGGGGAACAGTCGCTCGGTGCCGTGGCCGTCGCTATAAACCGTGAAGGTGATCCCCTGGATCAGAAACGAGAGGTCCGCGAGCTTGCGGCGCTCCTCGAAGTGGCCGGGCGCCATCGTCGCAAGCTTTTGAAACAGCTTGGTGTATTGAGGGCGGGGGCAGCCGGGCGCAGAAAACATCTCGTCATAAAAACTGCCCGTGTCGTAGCCCTCGAAAAGGCCGCGATTCACCATTGGCGCCTGGATGGCCCCCATCTAGGCATTTTACCAAGGGCGAGTTTCCCGCCTCAGACGAAAGAATTTATGCAATCCATCAGAGATTCTGGGGTTGCGCCGATCTGTGAGTGATTTGTGGGTTTCGGTGATGGGTCAGTTAGAAGTCATGGCACTTGTCCGGCAACGGCGTTAATCGGGACCTATCCAAATACGTCAACTGCGGAAGGCTTATTGGCTGCCATGCGTACGCGGAGAAGGTTTGGTCCAAGCACGTCGAGAATCCACGGTAAGGGCACCGGATTCCCGGCCAACGCGCATCGACCTGCCGCATGATTCGCTGCGCCTTGGTTTTGAGAGGTGTCCTATTTCGCACAGATGTTAGACCCCTTTTTTGGTTGAATCGATACGGAATCTCAGAGCCCATAAAGTATCACCTAGTGAATGCAAGGCGCTCCGGTGCCGTTCAGGATTGACATGAGTGGGAAAAACTTTCGAGTCGCACAGGCAAACGAACGGACCAACGTCGGCGGAAAACCAGTAAGGAACAAAGTACTGTTGGCAACGCCCGATAATGAATACGAGTTGATGCGTCCCGACTTGACGTATATCGACCTGCCGGATCATCTCAGCCTTCATGAGCCGACGCAAAATATCGAGTTCGTCTATTTCCCGAATCGAGGAATGGTTTCGCAAGTCGTGGTGACCAAAGACGGTCGAACCGTGGAAGTGGGTGTGGTGGGTAAGGAGGGCTACGTTGGGGCGGGATTGGCGGCCGGCCTGAGCAGAAGTTCCGTGCGCGAAATAATCCAAGTCGCCGGCGACGGCTTCCGAATGATGGGGAATGCGCTCGAACGCATTCTGCGGTCGGCCCCGCAGTTACAGGTGATATTGAACAGGCATGCGGGGCTTCAAGGAATGCAAGTCGCACAGACCGCGGCGTGCAATCGGCTGCACGATATACAGCAGCGTCTTTCGAGGTGGCTGCTGATGACCCAGGATAGGGTGGGTTCCGGAGTGCTTCCGATCACCCACGATTTCATTGCGACGATGATGGGAACCGACCGGTCCACTGTGAGCCTGGCAGCGTCCGTACTGCAAGAAAAGGGAGTCATAGACTACGTGCGGGGTGCAGTGAAGATAGTGAACCGCAGGAAACTCGAAAAATCCGCCTGTGAGTGCTACGGCGTCATTCAACAGTTCGAGGATGACCTCGGATTGAGATAGCAATTCTTGCCAGTGTTGGACACCCCACAGACAGCAGCCCTTCGCTATCGGTAATCTTCATGTGTGTTCAAAGAGTGGCGACTCGTGCAGAACCTCGCCCAGGGCAATGAACAAGCGGCTTTTGTCGTCGCAGTTGCGCTCGAAAAACCAACGGTACGCCGTCTTTCACAAGACCATAACTGCAGCAAATCTCGAGGTGTGCCATGGAGGCGATGCGTCGCAAACTGGTATGGGTCGAAAAACAGAATTTTCAGGGCTGGACTTGCACCGAATGCGCATGGGCGTTCAACCCTTTGGGGCCGCTCGTTGGCGAATCAATTGACGAGATGAAGATGCACTATGAACAGCAGCGCGACAAGGAGTTCACATCCCATGTCTGCGCCGAGCACCCGAGAGCCACAAAAAATCCCCGTTAGCCAAATCACTCGCGGGCTGACTGCTGTGTGATTCTCATGTTCATGCAAAGCAACTACCCTTTCAAAGCAGGATATTGAAGGGGCGTAGATGGGTTTCCGATGGCCGGAACGCAAATGAGCGGATGGCAGAATCTAGAGCAATCGCGCCCGCCCAAGAGGGGGATCATGAACATATCAGCAGAAGAAGCGACGTCTCTGTTGGACTCGTGGAAAAATGAAATGACGCCCTTGAAAATCCATAGCTCACGCTCGGGTGTGCGGCAGGATTTACAGGGAGTCATCCAAGATTTAAAAGGACAAACTGTTGTAATCTCGTCCGATTCGGGAAAATTGCAGGTTGATCTCGAAGAGGCCGAATTCAATGGAGACAAATCCGCTCCGGCCAATTCTAACTACGGTGCCTACCTGATTTGTGAATTTCGTAACGGGGATCGTTGCTCCTTCCACGCCTTACGGTCCGCTTACTAACACAGTACGCCATCCGAATTGCCCATTGAGAACAGATGGGGCTAAGTCTTCGTAAGTCGCGTTACCGGAGAAATTCCCTCAGCGCTCCCGATCACGCTACAGGCTGCGAAGCGAACTGTCCAATTCAGTACAGACGCGTCGGTCCGCAGCGGGTATGTTGCGGGGCAACAAAATACTCCTCAGCTAAACATTCCTCAACCTCCCCCACCCTGAGCCATCAATGCCCAGGGTGTGCGGAACGGATTAGTCCGGCTGCCAGCGCACAGCGCGTGGAACATCGAGTCCCTGAGTCGTTGGCTCCAAGTGCCTACTTTTCCGGTAACCGCGCCCTTTTATAATGCGTTGATCGGGAGCTAGCCGTCGGAACTCCGCGATCTCGCTGGGACCTGCTTTGTTGGCACATTCGTTGTGAGGAGGGCAGGGGAAGCGTATGATGCGCACGAGCAAGAGGTCCAAATCGGAAATTCCGGTTCAGACTAAAGAGGCCCAAGTGCCACCATCATTTAAGAACACTGCACGCGGACTAGTTGCGATCAGCCTGATGCTGCTGACCGGTATCCCAATTGCCTCGGCGCAAACGCCGTGGGCAACGCTGGATGCGCCCCCATCGGGAGTCGCGCCTCCCGGAGATGTTCTTCGTCCCGGTCACCTTGGCCGCGAGATCGGCGAAGTCGAGGAGATCATGCACTTCTACCACGATCTTCTCGGACTGGAACTTCGCGGCACCCGCGACCAACCCCGTCCATTTGGCAGGAATCGCGGGTTGCAGGAAGTTGCTGAGCTCGCCCAAGGCGTGCCGAACCCCTACGATCAGGTCAGCCGCGTTGCACTTCTTCCGATTCCCGGGACCGCCGCGGCGTCGGGTGGTCCTGAAATGACCATTGAGGCCATCGAAATCAAAGGAATCCAGTCTCACCAGTTCAACCCACCTCTGACCGATCCCGGCGCCTCCTACCTGAAGCTCATCGTCACTGACCTTGATAAAACGCTCGCCCTTCTGAAAGATGAGCGCTTTCCCATCATCACTGTCGGCGGAGATCCCATCGAGCTGTCCGGCTGGCCCGGTATGACCGGCAAAATACGCGCGGTGTTCGTGCGCGATCCCGACGGATACCCAGTCGAACTGATCGAGCAGACCCCTCCGCCGGTGACAACCGCCGCCCCCGGCAGCAAGGTGCTCGGCGCGCGTGTCGCCGTGGTTGTCGACAATCTCGAAAAAACCTGCCGCTTGTACCAGAGCCTGGTCGGACCCGATTTCAAGTTTTGGGTGAGTCCGTCGTTAATGGGCGACACGGCTTACGAAAATCTGACCAACACGCACGGCCAGTTCCGGCTGGCGGAGGCGATGGTTCCCGGCTCTCCGGTAGTCATGGAGCTCATCGAATACAAGAATCACAGCAAGCACTTTCAGCGCCCGCATTTTCAGGATCCCGGCGCCGCGCACTTCTTGTTCATGTCGAAAGACGACGATGTGATGATCGACCGGGTCAAGGCAGACGGTTTGCACACGACGAGCCCGTCAAACGCGCCGGTTTTCATCGCTCCGACGACGCGCATGTTCTTCGTGCCGGATCCGCAAGGATTCTGGTTGGAGTTCATGGACCACGACGTAAAGAAGGACCCGACGGCGAAATAGGGACTACGATTTGCTGCTAATGTCGTGCGCTCCTCCGCGGCAAGGCGGGCGCACGCCATCTTGGAAGCCCAGGTTGAGATGAGATTGTGCAGCCACGCTGGACGAATAGTCGGAAACTGCATCAGAACTTTTTCCAAATCTTTTCCGCGGTTCCCCATGCTCAAACCTCAGTCACAAGCCTATTGGGCCGCGGACTGACCCACTACTTGGGTTTTGGCCGCTTTTCAGGCTCGCCCTGCAAGCCTGCTATAATGACCGGCTTGCATGAAGCGGAAAAAGCAAACCGGGAAGGTGCGAGTGGTGGCGAAGGCGGCTCTGCCCACGCGTTTCGGCCGTTTCACAATCGCCGGAATCCGCGGCGGGCGGGGCGAAGAGGCGGTGGCGATCCAGCACGGTCGGCTGCGGGCCGGGAAGGCGCCACTGGTGCGCGTGCATTCGCAGTGCCTGACGGGCGACGTGTTCACGTCCGAGCGATGCGACTGCCGCGCTCAGCTCGAGATGTCTTTGCGCGCAATTGCCAAGGACGCGTCCGGCATTGTGTTGTACCTGCCGCAGGAAGGCCGGGGCATCGGACTCCTCAACAAGCTGAAGGCGTACGAGCTGCAAGATCAGGGCCTCGACACGGTTGAAGCGAATCGAAAGCTCGGCTTTGCCGCCGATTCGCGGGACTACGAGTTCGCTGCCGCGGCTCTGAAGGCGCTTGGCGTGCGGTCCGTGCGGCTGCTTTCGAATAATCCCGACAAGGTTCAGCAGCTCGAGCGCGGCGGAGTTTGGGTCGTGAAGCGAATTCCCTGCCGTCCGCGGACGAGCCATCATTCGCGGGCGTATTTGCGGACGAAGAAGGACAAGATGGGGCACATTCTGGCGGGGCTGTAGGAGACGGGCGGCACGGCACGTCGGCCGAGGCGGAGGGGCTGCATCGCGCCAACCATGTGCGCCGGGCACAGCATGCTGTGCCCCGACGAAGAAGAAGACGCGGCGGTCACAATGCCAGCCGGAGGCTTTTAGCCGCCGCCGACGAAGTGGACGATTTCGAAGGTGTCGTTCGATTGAACTTGCGTTTCCTGCCAGCGAGCGCGAGGAAGAATGTCGAGATTGCGTTCGATGGCGACTCGGTCCCCCGCCATGCCGAGGTGTTCGAGCATTGCGGCAATGTTCAGGCCATCCGGGATTTCGCGGCGCTCCCCATTGATCGTGACGGTCATTTTCAGGGAATTCCTAGGAGCTTGAGGCGGAGCCGGCGGACGGCGTTTTCGCGCGCGAGCGCATGGTGAACCGAATTTCGTCCTTGCCGGCTTCCGCTCGCGCGAAGATGACAAGCGCCAGATCTCCCTTACCGAGCTGTGGCAGAGGAAACTGAATTCGCACGCGGCCCTGATCGTCGCTCGTTCCTGCGTGGCGGCTGTCCCGCAGAGCGCCCTCGATCGAAGCCTCAACCTGGGCGCCCGCTTGCGGCTGGCGGTCGGCTCGCCCCACGATCTCCAAATCGAGCGAGACGTTGCCCGCCGAGAGCCACGAGCCCGGATTGAGGAGCTGCACCTGAATGCCACCCACGCGGTTCGCTTTCTCGATGGCCGCCGCCATTTCGGCGGCGAGAGTGCCCGCGCGAAGGTCCTCGATCACGGCGCGGTGCTGGTTCTCCACCCGCTGGCGCAGCGCATCCGCGCTGAATTCAGCCGAGCCCGCAAACTGGTCGTAATTCGACGACCGGCGGTGCAGGACGCGCCCATTCTGGTAGACCGTCGTGTCGATCACCGGATGGCTCGGACCGCGGTCCTCCGTCTGGACGTGGAATACCTGGTCGCCGACGCGCACGTCCGTATTAAACCCGGAACTCATCGAGCGGCGTTTTTCTCCCAATCCCCGGCGGTCTCGCAGGGCAGATAAGATTTCGGGGAGTTCATTGACCGATGTACGGCCGGCAGTTATTATAGCAGCGCGTCGAAAATGAACAGCAACTACCTCGATATCTACGGCCCGCTTTTGCTGATGTTTATACTAGCGGCGGGACTCGCCGGCGTGCTGGTCACGGCTTCCACGCTGGTGGGAAGGCACAAGCACTCGCGCGAGAAGGATCAGCCCTACGAGTGCGGCATCCTCCCGACGGGCGATGCGCGCGAGCCCTTCTCGGTACACTTCTACATGGTGGCTCTGATATTCATTCTGTTCGACATCGAGGCCATCTTTCTTTATCCATGGGCGCTCGTCTATGGCGACCTGAAAGTTTTTGGCTTTGTGGAGATGTTGCTCTACATTATGATTCTGCTGATTGGCTATATTTTCCTCTGGAAAAAGGGCGCGCTCGACTGGAACGTCTGAGGCCCGTCCGGAATCGGATTAATAAAGAGTGGAACCGCAGGAACAGGACAAGGATCCGGTTGTAAGTAAGCTCCGCGAATGGGACGCGCAGGCCGTCGCCGAAGTGATTGAATTCAGAGGCGAAACGACTGTCGTGGTTCCCCGCGAGCATTTCCGGCGCGCCGCTGAATACCTTGCGTCCGAGCCTTCGCTCGCGTTCACCTTTCTCTCGGACGTCACCGTCGTCGACCGATTCCCTCTCGAGCCCCGCTTCGAGGTGAATTACCAGCTACTCTCGCTCGACCTGCGAAAGCGCCTGCGCCTGAAGGTGCGCGTGCCGGGAAATGACGCGGTGATGCCTTCGATTGTCGCCATCTGGCCCACGGCCAACTGGCACGAGCGCGAGAGTTTCGATCTGATGGGAATTCGCTTCGAAGGCCACCCGGACCTCCGCCGCATTCTCATGCCGGATGATTGGGAGGGATATCCGCTCCGGAAGGATTATCCCGTCGAGGGTTACCGCTGAATCGCATGAGGATCGCCGAGCAATGACGACCACCATTGAAACGCCGGCCGGCCCCGCTCAACCGATGGTCCTCAACATGGGGCCGCAGCACCCGTCGACCCACGGCGTGCTGCGCGTGATCCTCGAGCTCGACGGCGAAACGGTGCTCAAGGCAGATCCGGTCATCGGCTACCTGCACACGGGCATCGAAAAATCCTGCGAGTCGAAGACCTACTCGCAGTGCATCACGCTCACCGACCGCATCGACTACCTCGCGCCGCTCTCGAATAATCTGGGTTTCTGCCTGGCCGCCGAAAAACTCCTGGGGCTCGAAGTTCCCAAGCGCGCGCAGTACATCCGCGTGCTGCTCACGGAGCTGACGCGCATCACGTCTCACCTCGTGTGGCTCGGAACGCACGCCATCGATCTCGGCGCGATGTCGGTCTTTCTCTATACCTTCCGCGAGCGCGAAGAGATCATGAAGATTTACGAGTACGTCTCCGGCCAGCGGATGATGACCAGCTACTTCCGCATCGGCGGGCTCGCGCTCGAACCCCCGCCGGACTGGCTCGACCGCGTGCGGCGCGTCGTCGAATCGATGCCGGGCCACGTGGACGAATACGAAGACCTGCTGACGCAGAATCGGATCTGGCTCGCCCGAACGAAGGGTGTGGGCATCCTCAGCGCCGCCGATGCCATCGCGATGGGCGTTTCCGGCCCGCTGCTGCGCGCGAGCGACGTGCCCTACGATATTCGCAAGGCTTTTCCGTATTCGAGCTACGACGAATTCGATTTCAACGTGCAGACGCAGACGGCAGGCGACTGCTACGCGCGGTACCAGGTGCGGGTGGCCGAAATCCGCGAGAGCCTGAAGATCATCCGCCAGGCTATGGACAAAATTCCGTCCCAAGGCCCCTTCCGCGCCGAGGCGCCGGGAATCATCCCGCCGTCGCGCGAGGAGATGAAAACCTCGATCGAAGGCCTCATTTATCATTTCAAGATTTTCACGGAGGGCTTCGCGCCGCCGCCGGGCGAAGTCTACCAGGCGATTGAGTCGCCGCGCGGCGAATTGGGAGTGTTCATGGTGAGCGACGGCTCCGCCAAGCCGTACCGCGTGAAGTTCCGCGCGCCGTCGTTCGTGAATCTGCAGTCGCTGCCGATGCTGTGTACGGGCCGCTTGATTGCCGACGTGGTGACCTGCATCGGCACGACCGATATCGTGCTGGGAGAAGTGGACCGCTAGCTCAGGAAAACCGAAAAACGAACCATGCAACTTTCGCCGCAACTGGAAGCAAAATTCAACGACCTCGTCACCCGCTACCCGGTGAAGCGCTCGGCGCTGATTCCCATGATGCTCTACGCGCAGGACGAGCTGGGCCACCTGGGCGATGAAATCCTCGAGGAAATCGCCAAGCGCCTCGATCTGAACATCATTCAAGTCACCGAAACGCTGGCGTATTACTCGATGCTGCGGCGCAAGCCCGCCGGGCGCTATCACATTCAGGTCTGCACCAACATTTCCTGTATGTTGCGCGGCGGAAACGAGCTTTACCATCACGTCCAGAAGCGTCTCGGCATCGGGAACAAAGAGGTCTCGCCGAGCGGCACCTTCTCGCTGGAAGAGGTCGAATGCATGGGCGCATGCACCGGGGCGCCGTGCATGCAGGTCAACTACGACTTCTACGAGAACCTCGATCCGGACAAAGTAGACGCCTTCTTCGAGCAGCTCGAGCAGGGCAAGCAGCCCAAGCCGGTGCCGGTCACGTCCGGCTCGGTGCACGAGCGTCTTCCGGCGGAAGTTCCAATCATCAGCAAGCGTTTCGGCATACCGAATTCGCGCAAGATCGACGTGTACATGAAGCACGAGGGCTATCAGGCGCTCGAAAAAGCCCTGAAGCAGATGACGCCCGACCAGATCATCGACGAAGTGAAGAAATCGAGTCTCCGTGGGCGAGGCGGCGCTGGTTTCCCGGCGGGCATGAAGTGGAGCTTCGTCCCCAAGGACACGGGCAAACCGAAATACATCCTGGCAAACGCCGACGAAAGCGAGCCGGGGACCTGCAAGGACCGCCCGCTGATGGAAATGGACCCGCACCAGTTGATCGAAGGCATGGTGATCGCCGGCCGCGCCGTCAACGCGAATCGCGGCTACATCTACATTCGCGGCGAATATCGCTACATCATCGACATCATGGATGCGGCGCTCGCCGAAGCCTACGCCAAGGGCTATCTCGGCAAGAACATCCTCGGCAGCGGGTTCGATTTCGAGCTTTGCACGCACACGGGAGCGGGCGCGTACGAATGTGGCGAAGAATCGGCGCTGATGGAATCGCTCGAAGGCAAGCGGGGCTACCCGCGCATCCGGCCGCCCTTCCCGGCGGTCGTCGGTCTCTACGGCTGCCCCACGGTCATCAACAACGCCGAGACGCTCAGCACCGTGCCCGCCGTGATCCGCATGGGCGGCGAGGCGTACGCGAATCTTGGTACGCCGAAGAACGGCGGCACGCGCCTCTACTCCATCTCCGGGCACGTCAATCGCCCTGGGATTTACGAACTGCCGCTGGGATTTCCGCTGCGGCGCTTGATCGAAGAAGTCGCCGGCGGCGTGCGCGGCGGCAAGAAGCTGAAAGCCGTGATTCCCGGCGGCAGCTCCTGCCCGCTGCTGTCCGCCGACGAAATCGATATCCTGATGGACTATGATTCGGTCGCGAAGGCGGGCTCGATGCTCGGTTCGGGCGGCACCGTAATCATCGACGAAGACACGTGCATGGTTGACGTCGCGCGGCGGATCATGCACTTTTACGCGCACGAGTCCTGCGGCTGGTGCATCCCCTGCCGCGAAGGGACCACATGGCTGCGGAAAATCCTCGACCGCTTCCACGAGGGCGGCGGCCGCGAGGAAGATATCCCGCTAATCGACGAGTTGTCGAAAAACATGCTCGGGCGGACGTTCTGCCCGCTGGGTGACGCGGCGGCCCTGCCGACCATCAGCATCGTCAAGAAATGGCGGAACGAATTTGAGGATCATTTGCACGGGAAGTGCGCTTACAACGCCGCGGACGTGATCGCGGCGGCGCATTAAGGAACGATGGCAGAACAGAAACAGATCGCATTCACGATCGACGGGCGGCAGGTCACCACCTCGCCCGGCACGCTCGTGATCGAGGCGGCAAAGAGGCAGGGGATCGAAGTCCCCTCATTCTGCTATTACCCCGGACTTTCGCTGCAAGCCGCCTGCCGCATGTGCCTGGTCGAAGTCGAGAAAATGCCGAAGCTGCAAACCGCGTGCACGCTCGTTGCAACCGACGGCATGGTGGTGAAGACCACCACCGAGCAGGTTCACAAGGCCCGCAAGGACATGATCGAGTTCCTGCTCTCAAATCACCCGCTCGATTGCCCGGTGTGCGACAAGGGCGGCGAATGCGAATTGCAGGACATGACGTTCCGCTACGGCCTCGACAAGACGCGCTTCGTGGAAGAAAAGCTGCACTACCCCGAAGAGAAGTGGTCCCCGCTGGTTTATTACGACGCGCCGCGCTGCATCCTGTGCTTCCGCTGCGTGCGTGTGTGCGACGAGGGCATGGATGTGAAAGCTCTCGGCGTCGGCTCGCGCGGCGTGCAGTCCGTCATCCTGCCGAATCAACCGGGCGAGCTGGCTTGCGAAGAGTGCGGCATGTGCATCGATATCTGCCCGGTCGGCGCGCTCACGAGCGGCACGTACCGCTACCAGACGCGCCCGTGGGAGATGACGTACGTCGGAAGTCCCTGCGCGCACTGCTCGAACGGCTGCAAGACCACGCTCAGCGTGCGCAACAACGAGATCCTTCGCGCCAACAACCGCGATCATTCCGGCATCAACGGCGAGTTCCTCTGCGCCAAAGGCCGTTTTGGTTTTGATTTCACCTCGCACGCGGAGCGTATCCGCCAGCCGCTCGTCCGCCGCAACGGCAAACTAGAGCCCGCAAGTTGGGAAGACGCTCTCGAGGAAGTCGCGCGGCGGCTGAAGCAGGTGCACGAGACGCACGGCCCCGCCGCAATCGGCGTGATCGGTTCGAACCGCACGACCAACGAAGAAAACTACCTGCTGAACCGCTTCGCGCGCGTGACGCTCGGCACCAATAATCTCGATCATCACCGCACCGCCGACTACGCCGGCCTCGCAGCCGCGCTTGGCCCCAAAGCGAAAGATTCGCTCGCCACGATGGCGGACGTCTATAACGCCAGCGCCGTTCTGCTGATCGGCAACGACGTGACGCAGCAGAACCCGCTTGTTGCGTGGCAGATTCGCACCGGCGTGCGGCATCACGGCACGCGCCTCTATGCGATCAACGGCCGCCCGAGCAAGATTCATCGCCAGGCCAAACTCACCATGGAAGTTCCCGCCGGCGGCGAACGCCAGGCGATCCACTGGCTCGCGACCGAAAAGGGACAGTTCGACGCAAAGACCACCGAAGCTCTGGTGCAGCTCAAAGCCGAGCTCGAAGCCGAAAAGGACGTCGTCGTTCTGTTCGGCGCGGACATTCAGGGCGCCGCGATCCGCGATCTCGTTTCGCTCAGCGCGCGCTTCGGCGGAAAAACGAAATTCATGGCGCTCGGCGACTATTCGAATTCTCGCGGTGCGGCGGACATGGGCATCCTGCCAGACCACCTGCCCGGCTACGCGCTGCTCTCGGACGCAGCCGAGCGAGCGCGATTCGGCAAGCTCTGGGGTGGCGAGGTCTCCTCCGCGCCCGGCCTGACTGCGCGCGGGATGATGGAAGCAGCGGCCGCCGGGAAGCTGAAAGCTCTGTACGTGGTCGGCGCGAATCCGCTGAAGACATTTGGCGTGGCGCAGCCCGACCGTCTCGCCGGGCTCGAATTGCTCGTCGTGCACGACATGTTCCTGACGGAAACAGCGCAGCGCGCGGACGTGGTGCTGCCCGCTGCATCCACATACGAAAAGGACGGCACGCTCACGAACACCGCCGGCGAAGTCCAGTTGACGCATCGCGCAATCGACCCGCAGGGCCCGCGCAGCGACTTCGACCTGCTCCGGATTCTTTCGCACCAGCTCGGAATGCTCGGACTCGGATCGCCGATCCGCTTGCGGACGGCGGAAGCCGCGTTCGACGAGATCCGCCAGCACGTGGCCGGCTACGATCTTTCGCAGCCGAGTCTGCTGGGCGGCGGCGCGGAACCGGCGACGGCAAGTTGCAAAGCCGCGGAACCGTCCTACGACGCGCTCGCGGGCACGGTTTTCTCTTCACACGATTATTTGTTTACGAGCGGCACCCTGGGCCGCTATTGTTCCAGGCTCACTTCCACAAACGAGGCAAACGAGACGCCGTGGAGTTCATCTCCCAGCACCCAGTCTTGGTGGTATCGCTAGTCAAGATCGCCGCCCTGCTGTTTATTGTGATGACGGCGTTGGCGTACATCACCTGGCTCGAGCGCAAGGTCATCGCGCACATTCAGTCGCGCTGGGGCCCGTATTACGTCGGCGCGCACGGTTTGCTCCAGCCGCTGGCCGACGGACTCAAGTTCATGTTTAAGGAAGACGTGACGCCGCCGGTATCGGACCGCATCGTCTACACGCTCGCGCCTATCCTGGCGCTTTCTCTCGCTCTGACGGCGATCGCGCTGATTCCCTTCGGTCCGCCGAGCGTCCAGGTTCTCGGCCAGCCGGTTTTCATCGTGTCGAACGTGGACATCGGGCTGCTGTTTCTGTTCGCCATCACGTCGATCGGCGTCTACGGCGTCGCGCTGGCGGGATGGTCGTCGAACAGCAAATACCCGCTGATGGGCGGCCTGCGCAGCTCCGCGCAGATGATCAGCTACGAAGTCTCGCTCACGATTTCGGTGGTGGGCGTCCTGCTCCTGGCCGGCACGCTCAATTTCAACGGCATCATCGAAAGCCAGCGAGGTTACTGGCTGCACTTCATTCCGCGCTGGCACCTGATCCCGCAAATTGTCGGCTTTCTTTGCTATCTCACGGCCGCCGTCGCGGAAACGAACCGCATTCCCTTCGATTTGCCCGAGGCGGAAACCGAGCTCGTCGCCGGCTTCCACACGGAGTATTCGAGCTTCAAGTTCGCGATGTTCTTCATGGCCGAGTACGCGAACATGGTCACCGTCTCGTGCCTCGCGGCGATTCTCTTTCTCGGCGGCTGGCTCTCGCCCTTCCCCGATAGCTGGAAATGGCAGCTCTATCTGCCGGGAGCGGGGCTTTTGGCGTTGGGAGCCTACTGCGCGTGGGACACGGCCGTGAACATGAAGAGGATCGCGCGGCTTCAGCTCGGCGTAGTCACAGTGCTTGCGGTCGGCGGCGGACTGCTTTGCATCCTGATTCCCGGAGCGCCGGAAGTGATTCAGGGGCCGTTCTGGTTCACCTCGAAAATCCTGGCGATCCTGTTCTTTTACATCTGGATGCGCGGGACGTTGCCGCGTTTCCGCTACGACCAATTGATGTCGTTCGGCTGGAAGCTGTTGCTTCCCGTTTCGCTCGCGAACCTGGTCATCACGGCCCTGGTGATCGTGTGGCCGCTGCTCGTGAGGCACGGATGAGCCTTCCTTTCCTCATCTTTTTCGCGTGCGCGCTGCTCGCGGTGGTGGGCGCGGTGCGGCTGATTCTGGCGCGCGAGCCGATTCACAGTGCGCTGGCCCTGATTTTGCTGATGATGTCGCTCGCCGTGCTGTACTTGTTGCTCGGCGCGCCCTTTATTGCCGCCGTGCAGATCCTCGTCTATGCCGGCGCGATCATGGTGCTGTTCGTGTTCGTCATCATGGTGTTGAATGCGGGCGTCGAAGAGCGCACGGACTTCAGCAAGATCGCCAAGTACGCGGGCCTGCCTTTGGCGTTCTTCCTGCTGCTTTGGATCGCCCACTGGCTCGCGCATGCGCCGGCCGGCTCGGCGATTGCCACCGGCGCCGGAGCGCCTACCGTGGCTTTTTCGACCGTCGAGCTTTCGGAGCAGCTTTTTAGGCCGTATCTGTTCCCGTTTGAGGCGACCTCGATCCTGATTTTGATCGCGATCCTGGGCGCTCTGGTTCTGGCGAGGAAAGAAGAGTGAGCGTTCCCGTTTCCTATTATCTGGTGCTGAGCGCCGTCCTGTTCGGGCTGGGCGTGGTCGCGTTCGTGTTCAAGCGCAACGTCATCACGATTTTCATGGCCATCGAGCTGATGCTCAACGCCGTGAATCTCGCGTTTGTCGCGTTCGCGCGCGCATACAACCAGCTCGACGGGCTCGTGTTCGTGTTTTTCGTGATCGTCGTGGCGGCGGCCGAAGCGGCGGTGGGTCTTGCGATCGTCATCACACTCGCCCGCAACCGTGAATCGCTCAACGTCGAGCGCGTGAACCTGCTCAAGTTCTGATGCTGCTACTCAATCATCTTTGGATCATTCTCGCGCTCCCGCTCGCGGGCGCCGCGATCAATGGACTATTCGGCAAGCGCTGGCCGCAGTCCGCCGTGAACTCGGTCGCGGTCGGCTCCGTGTCGCTCGACTTTCTCGCGGTCGCGGAGCTGGTCCGCGAATATTGCGTTCTCGCGCCCGACCATCCCGTGTTGGGAAACTACTTTACTTGGATGATTGCCGGACCGTTCCGCGTCGATTTCTCGCTGCAGGTGGACCAGCTCACCGTCGTCATGCTGCTGGTCGTCTCGTTTGTCGGCATGCTCATCCACATCTATTCCACCGGCTACATGGCGCACGAGGGCGGCTACTACCGCTTCTTCTCCTATCTCAATCTCTTCATGTTCTTCATGCTG